>Ga0209718_1000009_pt1 | contig 313923 bp, 243 predicted proteins | sample AD_JPNAS1_MetaG_FD_184420 | JGI IMG/M metagenome (GOLD analysis project Ga0209718, IMG submission 184420) | Active sludge microbial communities of municipal wastewater-treating anaerobic digesters from Japan - AD_JPNAS1_MetaG (SPAdes) (version 2) | ecosystem: Engineered > Bioreactor >...
TTTTTCATGATTTTCACTTTATAGCTGTTCTTTCATCAATTTTCAAAATGAGGCACAACGATTGGCGGTATGAAAAGTTGCCGGTTGCGGACGACTCCCTATCAAGTTACACAAAAGAAAAAGCAGGCTACAACCCTTGAATAACCTACTGTCCCGGCAATTTTTTATATAGCGTGTTCTATAAGATGGGGCAATGGCGCTCCGGCCAGGTTCAATTCCGCAGCGCTGGTGATGTCAGGTTTCTTCAAAGAACGGATCAGCATTCTATTCCAAAAAAACGAATGTTGTTCTGATTTTATAAAATTTCGCGTTTAGGGCTAATACTTATACATACGGAAAAACCGTTCAATCTATTTAAATATCAGCAGTATTGTATGTTCAACACTTGATTTTATCTCTCCTTCTTTAGTGCAATAAATTTAAAGAAAAAAAGGTACTTTTTAATCGTTTTCGCAGTTTTATTTTTAAGTTTTTTGCTTCATCCCGCATTAGCTCTTTTTTTGTAAGTTATGTTTTCCTTTGCGTCCCAAAGGGACAGCTTGGCGTTCAAAGGTTCAATGGCACTGGTTCAAGAGTTCAACAATGGTTCAATGGCACTACGTGCCGTTCAAGAGTTCAACAATGGTTCAATGGCTTCGCCGTTCAATGCCTTCGGCGTTCAATGGCACTGGTTCAAGAGTTCAACAATGGTTCAATGGCACTACGTGCCGTTCAAGAGTTCAACAATGGTTCAATGGCACTACGTGCCGTTCAAGAGTTCAACAATGGTTCAATGGCACTACGTGCCGTTCAAGAGTTCAACAATGGTTCAATGGCTTCGCCGTTCAATGCCTTCGGCGTTCAAAGCTTTCGGCTACGCCTCAGCGTTCAAAAGTTCAACAATGGTTCAATGGCTTCGGCGTTCAATGGCACTGGTTCAAGGGTTCAACAATGGTTCAATGGCTTCGCCGTTCAATGCCTTCGGCGTTCAAAGCTTTCGGCTACGCCTCAGCGTTCAAAAGTTCAACAATGGTTCAATGCCTTCGGCGTTCAATGGCACTGGTTCAAGAGTTCAACAATGGTTCAATGGCACTACGTGCCGTTCAAGAGTTCAACAATGGTTCAATGGCTTCGCCGTTCAAAAGTTCAACTTGTTAATTCAGCTTCGCTGCATTTTCTGTCGTCGCTCGGCATAGCTCAAGCAAGCTTGGCTCTACACTCACTCCTAAGAAAATTGTTAATTGTTAATTGTTCATTGCTAATTGTAATCCCTCAGTCTCTCAGTCCCTCAGTCCCTCAGTCTCTCAGTCTCTGAGTCTCTTCTTCGTTCCAGGGTTCAACAATTGTATTACAGGATTCAAAATGCATTATAGTCATTTGATATTTTTTGAATTAATCTTTAGAATAGAGGCATTCAGACCAAGAAAGAAAAATTAAATGCCGGCTCATAATCCCATGATAACCCACTGACCCCGGCATGTTTTATGACCGCGTATCGGACCCGGTTGCTACTTCCTTAGTTTATATTTTAAAGCTTTCAAATTGTTGTTTCTCAACACATTATTTACTCCTCCGATTGTAAATTGAATGGTTATTGGATTTCCGGTAAAATCAATAACGTCGTTTAAGGAATAATCAACCATATTATATTTCGCTCGTAATCCAAGATAAAATGAATTGGTCACATAATATCTATATCCTAATCCAAAATTAAAATTATAACTCCCTGCTGATTCTGATGCTAAATCATTCTCTTTGTCTTCTACCAGTGCATCGAAGCCATCAAATGCAACACCTCCCGTTAATTGAATTTCATGTCCGTTATTTGAATAGATGTCTCTGCCAATGTCAAATCCAATATGTCCACCAAAAAAATGATGGGTCAATTCTAATAAACCTCCTGATTTTGTTCTTCTCGCATAATAGTCATTGGGCGAATTAATGAATTTGAAAGTCATAGTTAAATCATAGTTCATTTTTTTATGTTTGGCACCCATTTGAAAACCCAATTCAGGATGTAGGCCTAATTTTGCCAGTTTTCCAGTTGGAATCCATAAACCAGTAACCCATGACATGTGAAACTCAGGCATATTCAAATATTTATTTACAGCTCTTTCATACTCTGTTGTCAGAGGGTTCTGTCCATATATTTTAGTCTGAATTTTAGAAAATATTGTATCACTATTTTCTCCATAAAATTCTGCAAATAAGTATTCAATTTGATTCGGGTCGTATTCCCTGATTAGAATCTTTGACAATTCCTGGGTATAATTATCGAATTCCTGTCCAGGTGGTATAAAACCATAGTAAGATTTATAATTATCATATAAATAATAATCTGAATATTTAATCATTTCCATACGATTCTGATAATTGAATATATGATTAAGTGTTCCCTCCGTCAATATCGAATCATTATATTGTTTTTGTTTTAAAGCCAACAAAATCTTTGCTCTATAAATTGGTTCTCTCATGCCACATTTGAACTCCCAATATTCTAAGAGTAATTGTGCCGAATCAAGTTTGTTTTCCTGCATATATCTTATAAAACCCAATCCACTGTTATAGGAGATATCGGAACAGTCTACCTGCTTTTTTGTCATTAAATTATCAAAGTCCTGTCCAAGTAATAAATTTGCTATAAAAAACATTACTGTAAATAATCCTGTTTTCTTCATTTGGATATTTATTAAATTGTTGTTATTGTTCATTCAATTGGAAGTAATTCTATACTCCTTAAGAATTGGGATGGAGTCATAAGCGGCAGTTTTGCTTTTTGAAACTCTTTCAGGTTTCTGGCAATAATTGCATCCACTCCATTCTCTAACGCGGTGAAGTATAGTAAAGCATCTTCATTTATTATTCCACAGGAAATTTAGAAATACCGGGTTCACTGCATTCAAAAAGTCCTGTTTCATAGAAATAGTTAGCCATTTTTAAAGCGTCACCATTTGAATTTTTCGTCGCTCTCAATTCAAACCATTTTGGCATAAATTCATCTTGCTTTACTAATTCAGTATTCGTTTCCGCAATTATTTGATTTAAGTCTGACAGGTCGTTGTTGTCAAATACTTTCACATAAAAATAGCTTCCGTAACTGTTTATACACAAATTTCCAATCTTTTCCCAAATTGCGTTTTCACAGTAGTCCGTTTTCATTGCGTAATGAGCGTAAGAAACAATTTTATTTTGTTCTAATTCGGAAATTATATGGGCGATTTGTCCGCAGTTTTTGGAAGATTTAAGTCTTAACGGAATCTCTTTGAATTTGTACTTTCCTGTCTTGTGAATTGTGTAGGTGTATTTTTGGTCAAGGTAGCTTACAGTAGAAATAAAGCGTTGAATTTGACTGTCGCTATAAGCTGTGTCAACACCAAGTAAAATGTAGTTGTTTGACATTTCTCCCAAATTGTCTTTTGTTCCGTTGTAGTATTTAAAGTTTATAAACTCACAATTACCCTGCGGTGTTAAGGCGTCATCTACTTCGTCGCCTTTTCTACAACCCGTAAAAAGTAACGCAAAAGTCATAATTGATAAGATTAGATTTTTCATTGCTTTCCTTTTTTACTGTTATCAATTTTTCTTGTTGTGGTGGATTTCAAGAAATCAATACCTTAACAATTTGTATTCATATGACTGCCTCAAAATTAACCTGTTTTGTTTTCTTGACCAAATTAAATTCCTGGTAATATTGTTCTTTTCAGGTGGTGTTGGCTTATCTCTTTATCGGTTTTCGTCCGGCCATGGGGCGGGAGAACCGTTGGCTTTGAAAGTGGGGCGCAGGGCTCCTGCATTGCGGAGAAAATTGCCCAAACGGACAGAGAGGTCAGCAACCACGTCGGGGTGCAGGGCAGCCACATCGTTCAGTTCGCCAAGATCTTCCTGCAGGTTGTAGAGCTCTTTTTTTCCGTCGCCGTACCAGTAAACCAATTTCCAATTGCCATTGCGGATGGTGCTGGTGGTGCCGATACCCGGGCCCACCGCTCCCCATTTGTTGGGATAGTGCCACACCAGGTCGCGACCTGTGGCTGTGGTTCCCTTCCCTAACAACATGGGTACGAAACTTTTACCATCGATTGTTTGATTTGTTTCATACGCAGTGATGCCAGCCATTTCAAGGATGGTGGGAAAATAATCCTCGATAAGGAGATAGTCGTTACACACAGAGGCAGGTTTCACTTTTCCCGGCCAGGAAACGATCATGGGTTCACGGATTCCGCCTTCATACGCCGACCCTTTTCCACTTCGCAGCGGAAGGTTGTGCGTGTGGGGTTCCCCATCCCGGGCATGGGCGCTTAATCCACCATTGTCAGACATGAAAAGGATAATGGTATTTCCTGATATTCCCCTTTTTTCGAGGTGATCCATCAAATCTCCCAGACTCTGGTCCATCCCTTCCACCATGGAAGCGTACCTGGCTTCGCGCTCCGGCAAACCCATCTCTTTGTATTTCCGGTAAAAACGGAGGTCCGGCTCAATCGGCGTATGGACTGCATAATGCGACATGTAGAGATAAAAGGGTTTTTTCTCATCGAGCGCTTTGTCTATGGCGAGGATGGCTTCCAGGGTGAGCGCCTGACTCAGGTGGATAGAATCGCCATGGTATTTTTCGAGGCCGGGAACTCCCCACGGCGGGGTATGTATCCCTTTCCGGGCATTTCCAAAGTTCTTCATTCCCTGGTAACTGCCCGGGCTACCCGCTGCATGTCCAGCAATATTCAGATCGAATCCCAGCTTCAACGGATCGGAACCTGGTGTATCCATCGCTCCCCAGTGGGCTTTCCCGCAGTGAATGGTGAAATAGCCGTTTTGACGAAGAATCTCCGGCAGGGTAATTGCAAAGACTCCTCTTTCAACTGTATCGGAAGGTTGTAAACCATTCACATTCCAGGATGGGAAACTGAGTATTTCGTCGGGGAGATCCACCGAAACATTGCGTTTTAAAGTCCAGTTGGTCACCCCGTGACGGGCGGCATTCATCCCGGTCATCAGGCTGGTCCGCGTGGGGGAGCAAACGCTGCAGGCATAGGCCTGGGTGAATTTCATACCTGCCGCCGCCAGCCGCTCCATGTGGGGCGTGTGGTAGAGGTTGTTGAACGGGGTTCTTTCAGTGTGGAAGGGGACGGAAGTATCCTGCCATCCCATATCGTCGACCAGGAAGAGAAGAATGTTCGGGCGTGCCTGTGAATGGCTCTCCCCCGACCTGCAGGAACTTCCTGAAAAGAGTCCGGCGGCCAACACCGCGGTACCCACCAGTCCGGCCTTGACCCTTCCGGCATTCAACAATTCTAAGCCAGGCAGTTCAGAATCCAACCTCATGTTCTTAAAAAATTTAGATTTGTTCATCGCGTATTTGATTCTGCTTGTAGTATCGGAATATCTTTAATTATGTTTTAATATATTGATTACCTGATTTTTACATTTTTCCTTATTCGTGAATGCACCATTGATATTATTAGAACGATCCACCCCGAGGGATACTCTCTCAGGCGATATGAAGATAAAAAAAATAGGGCTTTTTTCAACTTTTACGTGATCACAACTGTTTATTTCATATTGATCGATGCCAATAAATTTTGTAATTGTATAAATACGATGTTTGATCTTGATTTAATTGAGAAAGTGTATGCCGGTTTCAGCGGGCGGGTTTCGGCAGCCAGGAATGTATTGAACCGGCCGCTGACCTATGCGGAAAAAATTCTTTATGCCCATTTGTATGATTCTGCAGCCCGGCAGGCTTTTGAGCGGGGAAAATCCTATGTGGATTTCGCTCCCGACCGGGTGGCTATGCAGGATGCCACGGCCCAGATGGCTTTGCTCCAATTTATGAATGCGGGTAAACGCACTACGGCTGTGCCCTCAACAGTCCACTGCGACCATCTTATTCTGGCCCATGACAACGGCCACGCCGATCTGAAGGCTTCCCTGCAGAACAACAAGGAAGTCTTTGATTTTCTGGAATCGGTGAGCACTAAATATGGGATAGGCTTCTGGAAACCCGGCGCCGGGATCATCCACCAGGTGGTGTTGGAGAATTATGCCTTTCCGGGAGGAATGATGATTGGTACCGATTCGCACACCCCCAATGCGGGTGGACTGGGTATGGTTGCCATCGGCGTGGGCGGCGCCGACGCGGTGGACGTGATGGCAGGCATGGCCTGGGAGTTGAAGATGCCCAAGCTTATCGGCGTCAGGCTGACCGGCATGCTGAACGGCTGGACCGCCCCCAAAGATATCATCCTGAAGGTGGCAGGCATGCTGACTGTGAAGGGGGGCACCGGGGCCATCATCGAGTATTTTGGGGAGGGGGCCCGCTCCCTCTCGGCCACCGGCAAGGGGACCATCTGCAACATGGGCGCCGAAGTGGGGGCCACCACCTCCCTCTTCGCCTATGACGAGGCCATGGAGCGCTATCTTCAGGCTACCGGCCGCAGCCAGGTGGTGGAAGCCGCGGCTGCCATCAAAGAGGAACTCACCGCCGATCCGGAAGTATACGAACATCCGGAGGAATATTTCGACCAGCTTATCGAGATTAACCTCTCGGAACTGGAGCCTCATGTGAACGGCCCTTTCACCCCCGACAGGGCCACCCCCATCTCCCAACTGGCTAAGGAAGCCACCGCCCAGGGCTGGCCGCTGGAAATCTCGGTCGGGCTGATCGGGAGTTGCACCAACTCCTCGTATGAAGACATCTCGCGGGCTGCTTCGATTGCCCGCCAGGCGCTGGACAAGGGACTCAAAACACGCTCGGGGTTCACCATCACCCCGGGATCGGAGCAGGTGCGCTACACCATTGAACGCGATGGTTTTATCGACATCTTCGAGCAGATCGGCGGCAAGGTTTTCGCCAATGCCTGCGGACCCTGCATCGGCCAGTGGTCGCGACCCGGTGCCGAGAAAGGAGAGGTCAACACCATCGTCCACTCCTTCAACCGCAATTTCTCGAAACGGGCCGACGGCAATCCCAACACCCATGCTTTTGTGACCTCCCCGGAACTGGTGACCGCCCTTGCCTTCGGGGGTCGTCTCGACTTCAACCCCCTGACCGACATCCTGATTAACGACCGGGGAGAAGCCGTGAAACTGGATCCTCCGACCGGCTTTGAGCTCCCCCCGGAGGGCTTCGACGTGAAAGATGCAGGTTACCAGGCTCCCGCGGAAGACAACAGCAGCATTGAGGTGGTTATAGACCCCGCCTCGAATCGGTTGGAGAAACTGGCACCCTTCGCCCCCTGGGACGGGCACAACATCACTGGAGCACGGTTGCTTATCAAGGCTTTCGGAAAGTGCACCACCGACCATATTTCGATGGCCGGACCGTGGCTGCGTTACCGTGGGCACCTCGACCACATCTCCAACAACATGCTGATCGGGGCAGTCAACGCCTTCAACCAGGCCGCCAACAAGGTGAAGAACCAGCTTACCGGCGAATACGGAGAGGTACCGGCCGTGCAGCGGGCCTATAAAGCCGCAGGCATTCCCACCATCGTGGTGGGCGACCACAATTACGGGGAAGGCTCTTCGCGTGAGCATGCCGCCATGGAACCCCGCCACCTGGGGGTCCGTGCCGTAATCGTCAAGTCGTTCGCCCGCATCCACGAGACCAATCTCAAGAAACAGGGGATGCTGGCCCTTACCTTCGTCCATGAGGCCGATTACGACAAAATCGGCGAAGACGACCTGTTTAACTTCACCGACCTGGCCGCTTTTGCTCCCGGGAAACCCCTCCACCTCGAGGTGGTCCATCCCGATGGTTCCAAAGATCTGATCGCCCTCAACCATACGTTCAACGAGCAACAGATCGGATGGTTCCGGGCCGGTTCGGCATTGAATCTCATCAGTCAGCAAAATAAGGGGTGAGTCATTGAAAAATAATTCAAAAACCTGTTTGTCAGCACACTATAACTGAATCATTTGGTAAAATCATGCAAAAAATCACAGTACGCAATCCGGTAGTGGAGTTAGACGGCGACGAAATGACGCGCGTTATCTGGAAGTTCATCAAAGAGAAACTGATCCTCCCCTACCTTGACATCGACTTGAAATATTTTGATCTGGGCATAGAGCACCGCGATGCCACCGGAGACCAGGTGACCGTGGATGCCGCCCATGCTATTCTGAAGTACGGGGTAGGGATTAAGTGCGCCACCATCACTCCCGATGAGGCGCGGGTGAAGGAGTTCGGACTGAAGAAGATGTGGAAGTCGCCCAACGGGACCATCCGCAACATCCTTGACGGAACCGTTTTCCGGGAGCCCATCCTCATCCAGAATATTCCGCGGCTGGTGCCGGGGTGGAAACATCCCATCTGCATCGGCAGGCATGCCTTCGGCGACCAGTACCGGGCCACCGATTTTGTGACCAAAGGAAAGGGAAAGCTCACCATTACCTTCACTCCGGAAGGGGGTGACCCCATCACCAGGGAGGTCTATGATTTCAGGGGCGACGGGGTGGCTCTGGCCATGTACAACACCGACGAGTCGATCCGGGGTTTTGCCCGGGCCTGCATGAACCAGGCACTGGTAAAAAAGTGGCCTCTCTACCTCTCCACGAAAAACACCATTTTGAAACAATACGACGGCCGCTTCAAGGAGATCTTCCAGGAGGTGTTCACGACAGAATTCAGTGACCTTTTCAGGGAAGCCGGTATCACCTACGAGCACCGGCTCATCGATGACATGGTAGCCGCCGCGCTTAAGTGGGAAGGGGCATTTGTTTGGGCCTGCAAGAACTATGACGGCGACGTCCAGAGCGATACGGTGGCCCAGGGCTTCGGATCGCTCGGACTGATGACCTCGGTGCTGGTCACTCCCGACGGGAAGAGCATGGAGGCCGAAGCGGCCCACGGCACCGTCACCCGTCATTTCAGGATGCACCAACAGGGGAAACCCACCTCCACCAATCCGATTGCCTCTATCTTCACATGGACGCGCGGACTGGCATTCCGGGGAAAACTGGACAACACCCCCGAACTGGTGGAATTTGCCGAAACCCTCGAGCAGGTGTGCATCGAAACTGTCGAGAGCGGAAAGATGACCAAAGACCTGGCCCTGATTGTTCACGGCGAAAAGCTCAGGGAAAGCGATTACCTCACTACGGAAGCCTTCCTCCATGCCATAGACACCAATCTGCGGCAGGCATTAGAAAGAGGTTAAAGTTGAGGCTATCACCTCCGCCAACTACCTTCTTAAAACTTTGGTAGTCAAGAAGGCTACGGCACCCGAAGAAAGCAGAGGTTGAGATTGAGATTGAGGCAGAGGTAAAGATAAAGATTGAGGCAGAGGTTGAGGTTACAGTTAAGGTTAATATTAATTTCATAATCATTTGACATTTAAGATTATAATATGTCTGGAAAAATAAAAATGGTTGACGGGCATTTGGTGGTGCCTGATTTTCCCGTGATTCCCTTTATTGAGGGAGATGGGATTGGTAAGGACATCACGGGGCCATCGCAAATGGTACTGGATGCCGCAGTAAAAAAGGCTTATGGCGACAGTCGCAGTCTGGTATGGAAAGAAGTGCCGGCAGGCAAAAAAGCCTATGAACAGACGGGAGAACATCTTCCTCAACAAACCCTGGAGGCTTTCCGGGAGTATCTGGTGGGCATTAAGGGTCCCCTGGAGACACCGGTAGGCGTAGGCATCCGTTCCCTTAACGTAGCGTTACGCCAGACTTTAGACCTCTTTGTCTGCATGCGGCCTGTCCGCTGGTTCAAAGGTGTCCCCTCTCCCATCCGCTTTCCCGACCGCGTCGACATGCACATCTTCCGGGAGAATACCGAAGATATCTATGCCGGCATTGAATTCATGGCCGGAAGCGAGAAAGCTGAAAAGCTGAGGAAGTTTATGGAGACTGAATTGGGGGTCGACCAGGTGAGGTTTCCGGAGAGTACTTCCTACGGGGTGAAGCCCATTTCAAAGGAAGGTTCCGAGCGGCTGGTTAGGGCAGCCATCCGCTTTGCCATTGAAAGGAAGCTGCCTTCGGTGACGCTGGTCCACAAGGGGAACATCATGAAATTCACCGAAGGGGCTTTTAAGAATTACGGATATGACCTGGCGGAAGAGGAGTTTGGCGGCCATGTTTTTACCTGGCGGCAATATGAAAAAATCAAAAAGGAAAAGGGGAAAGCAGAGGCTGACGATCTCTTGGCCGAGGCTCAACGGATGCGTAAGGTGATTATCAAGGATGTCATCACCGATGCTTTTCTTCAGGAATCGCTGCTACACCCCTTTGACTATTCGGTAATAGCCACCATGAACCTTAACGGGGATTACATCTCTGACCAGTTGGCGGCGATGGTGGGCGGCATCGGGATTTCTCCGGGGGCTAACATCAATTACGACAGCGGGTATGCCATTTTCGAAGCTACGCATGGCACTGCACCCAACATTGTGGGGACCGGCAAGGCCAACCCGGGATCGCTTATCCTTTCGGGGGTGATGATGCTGGAATACCTGGGCTGGAACGAAGCCGCAGAACATGTCTTCGATGCCCTCGACCATACCTTCTCAAAACGCAAGGTTACCTACGACCTCTACAGCCAAATGGAAGGCGCCACCCTGCTCACCACGGATGAGTTCGCGCAGGAGATCATCGGAAACATGCACTAGGAAATGTTGAGGTTTAGATTTAAAAATATATGAATTATTAAATAAGAATTATTATGGAATACATTAAGAACAGGTTTTATCAGAAGGCAATCAAGTGCTCAGCGGAATACCAGCGGATCAGGAAAGAGCACGGGGAAAAGGTGATTGCCCAGGTGAATATCGACCAGGTATTGTCGGGACAGAAAGGGATTCCTGTCCTGATCACCGACACATCGAACTTAGATGCAAATGAAGGAATCCGTTTCAGGGGATATTCGCTTCCTGAACTGCGGGAGAAACTGCCCAAACTGACCCCGGAAGGAGAACCTCTTCCCGAGGGATTGTTTTACCTGATGCTGATTGGAGAGATCCCGGAAAGGGATGATGTAATGAACATTTCGCGGGACTGGTCCACCAGGAGTCATGTTCCGCAGCATGTTTTTGACGTCATTGATGTCATGCCCAAAATTGCCAGGCCTATGACCATTTTCAGTGCGGCCATTTTGGCCATGGCGACGGAGTCGGTATTCCAGAAGGCATACCGGGCTGGCGTTCACAAAAAGTTCTACTGGGATTTCATGTACGAAGATGTGATGAACCTGATTGCCCGGTTGCCGAGAATTGCCGCTTACATATACCGTCGCCTTTACCACAACGGTCATCACATCGATCCCAACCCGAGCCTCGACTGGGCGGGGAACCTGGCTTACATGATGGGATTTGACAGTCTGGAAGTGAAGCGCCTGTTGCGCCTTTACATGGTGATCCATGCCGACCATGAGGGGGGCAATGTATCGGCACATGCCACTCACCTGGTGGGATCTGCACTCAGCAATGCCTATTATGCTTTCTCAGCCGGGATGAACGGACTGGCCGGACCGCTCCACGGATTTGCCAACCATGAAGTCATTAACTGGATGTTTGAAATGACAGAAAACCTGGGCACGGAAGAACCCACCGATGCACAAATTGCTGATTACATAGAAAAAACCTTACGCGAAGGAAGGGTGGTTCCCGGGTATGGCCATGCCGTTCTCAGGATAACCGATCCCCGGTTTACCGTCCAGCAGCAATTCGCCGAGAGGTATGTCAAAAACGATAAACTGGTGAACCTGGCCAATGCCATATACCGGGTGGCCCCGCCAATTCTGGAAGCTACCGGTAAGATCAAGAATCCTTGGCCCAATGTGGATGCATTCAGTGGTTCTCTCCTCCACCATTACGGAATCACAGAATACAATTTTTACACCGTACTATTTGGCGTTTCCCGCTCCCTTGGCGTGTTGGCCCAGTTAATCCTTGACCGTGTCTACGGAATGCCCATCGAACGGCCCAGCTCACACCCGCTGTCGTGGTACAAGAAGCAGGCGGAAGGAAGCAGCGAAGGGTGCTGACGCTCCATAACGCTCTTCTGCTGGACGCCGCTTTATGGGTTAACCTTAGTACCTGAGCCGTTGAAGGGTGCCGTCTGCCTGCATCTCCACACGATGGTGTGTAATGAACCAGGCAACCCGCAGGCCACTTCATGAGAGAAGCATGGATTGAACATCATTCCCCACTTGACATTCCCTTTGGGTTAATTCCATGTGGGGTTTTTTATTTTGTTACCCTTCAGTATATTTACAGTATGAAATTTTTCAAAAACCTGAAAGTTTACCTGATCCTTACGGTCATGGTGGTGGTGGCCCTGCTATTGATACTCAACAAATATGCGGCATACGGAATTATGCTCCTGGCAGTGGCAGGCGTGGTTTACCTCCTGTGGGAAATGGTGATCCGCGGCAAGGAGGAGAAGATCACGGAACTGACGGAGCGTCTCGGCAAGACCAGTCAGCAGATCACCAACCTCCAGGCAGAAAATAACGAACTCCGTTCGCGCAGGCTCAACATCTCGGAACTGCGGAACATTTTAGACCTGGGCCTGCTGCAGGTCAACAGCAGCTTCACCCGCACCTGGAACGACAAATATGAAGAAAATGGCCGGTCGCTCCACTTTATCGGCGCCCTTCAGGTGAAGATCGCCGCCAAATATGGCATCGACATCCATGAACTGCGCATCAAATACGATAAAGAGAGAAACGAGGTCATGGTGGCCAATGTGAAGCCCAAGTTCCTTTCCTTCAATGATTTCGATTACGAGTGGAAGATTGCCGAGGTGATGGAGTATAAAAAGCCGTGGGTCGGTTCAGGACATTGGCGCACATCACCCGAACTGGAAGTGATGGCGGGGAACCTGAAAGAGGAACTCCGGGTGAAAACCCACCGGGAAGTCAGGCAAGGACCCGCAGAAATGGAGTGGGTCCTTGAACCCCTGAAAAAGCAGATCACCGGCACCCTGGAGATGCTGCTGGGAGCGCCCTACCGGATCGTCACCCTCGTGGAACATGCCGACGAGAGTTTTAAAAAACTGGAGGATTACTTCGGCACCAACGCCCAGGCCATCGAATCGGCACAGTAATGCCGATACCGGTGACTTTGCGACGGACGAGAGAGCGCCATTGTTCAAATACGCTCAGGCTTCCGCTTTATCAGCCTTTTTCTTCTGAAAATGCATCATCAGTATCGGGTCCAGAAGGATTTAGAACCAACGATGATTTAATTCATTGGCGGGTTGTTCCCATAGGGGTTGTTGTCGGCGATCCTGACGCTGTCGACGATATAGGGGGTTTCGCCAACCCAGGGCAATACCCCGTTTTTCTCCAGGTAGTGAACGACCACATATTGCCCCTGCGACTGGTCAAGCGATTTGGCTACCTTTTCGTCGGTCACTGAAAAGAGAAATTTTTCGGAAGCAATGGCGATATCGGCGCGGGAATGGACGCTGCTAAGGATCATCTCTCCCTCGTAAGTTTTAAAGAGGGTTCCCTTTTTAGAGAACTTTTGGAGCAATCCTGCCCGGTACCCTTCACTGTAAGTAAAGAAGAATTTCCAGTAAATGAAAGCTGCAAGGATTAGCAGTAGAATGAATAGGAACCAGCTCCAGAACTTTTTCATGGAATGGAAATTATGATGGTTATCCTGCAAACTTAAGTGAAAAATGGCAAATAATGATTCATTGCGAATGAAAATTAACGAGCCGTAACCAGCGCCCGGAACTTGCTGAGCGAAAAATTTCTCTCAATGGCTCGTTTTAATCGGACATCTTTTAGGAATCCAGTGATTTTTCCGTATCGATAAAAAAGGAATCAATTTTTCCAATTGCTAATTTTATGTCATATAGACATTTAAGCACTTTTTCGTTCATAGATAAGTTGCTTTTCCCGGTCAGTCCGTTATCTCGGCGTGGTATTCCTGAAGGGATTTCACATGATATTTCCCTTTCCGGCGCTCCATGATTCCCCGGGTGGCTGCCAGTGCCGCCGACGTGGTGGTGATGTACGGAATTTTGTATTTGATAGCATTTTTCCGGATGTAGGAATCATCATATTCACTGAGTCTTCCGGCGGGGGTATTCACCACCAGGTTGATTTCGCCGTTCTTGATGGCATCCACGATGTTCGGCCTTCCTTCGTGGACTTTCAGGATGGTCTCGGCGGCGATTCCATTTTCCTCAAGAAAGATTTTCGTGCCTTTGGTGGCCAGGATCCTGAAATCCATGTCCCTGAAGTTACGTGCTGCCGCAAGAATCCTGTTTTTGTCCCTGTCGGCAATGGTGATCAGAACGCTCCCTTCCTCCGGCAGAGGGGTCTGGGTGGCTTCCTGCGATTTAAAGAAAGCCAGTCCGTAAGAATCGGCTATTCCGAGCACTTCTCCCGTAGAACGCATCTCGGGTCCCAGCACCGGGTCGACATCGGGGAACATGTTAAAAGGTAAGACCGCCTCCTTAACGCCATAATGGGAGAATTTGCGCTCTTTCAATCCGAATTCAGCGAGTTTTTTGCCGAGGACAAGCTGGGTGGCGATACTGGCCATCGAAATATTGCATACCTTGGAAACCAGCGGAACAGTCCGGGAAGCCCTGGGGTTGGCCTCCAGGATATAGACCACATCTTCATAGATGGCATACTGGATATTCATCAGTCCGACCACTTTCAGTTCGGTGGCGATTTTCCGGGTATAATCCCTGATGGTTTCGATATGTTGTTCCGTCATCACCACCGGAGGGATGACACAGGCTGAATCACCCGAGTGGATACCGGCATACTCGATATGTTGCATTACGGTAGGCACAAATGCATCGGTAGCGTCGGAGAGGGCGTCGGCTTCCGCCTCAATAGCATCTTCCAGGAATTTATCGATCAGCAGGGGCCGGTCGGGAGTCACGTCGACGGCCGCCGCCACATACTGTTTCAGCATCGATTCGTCATTAACGATCATCATGCCCCGTCCGCCTAAAACGTAAGAAGGCCGTACCATCAGGGGGTAACCGATCCGGGAGGCGATGGCCATCGCCTCATCCAGGTTGGAGGCCATTCCCGATTCCGGCTGAGGAATCCCGAGACGGGTCATAATCTGCCGGAAGCGGTCGCGGTCCTCAGCCAGGTCGATGGTTTCCGGCGTGGTTCCCAGAATCTTCACACCCGCAGCGGTCAGTTCGTTGGCCAGGTTGAGAGGCGTCTGTCCCCCGAATTGCACGATGACTCCCTCGGGCTGCTCTTTCTCATAAATGCTCAGCACATCCTCGGCGGTGAGCGGTTCGAAGTAGAGTTTGTCGGAGGTGTCGTAATCGGTAGAGACTGTCTCGGGATTGCAGTTGACCATGATGGAGCTGTAACCCGCTTTGCGCAAGGCGAAGGCTGCATGGACGCAGCAGTAGTCGAATTCGATCCCCTGCCCTATCCGGTTGGGACCGCCCCCTAAAATCATGATCTTCTTTCCGGGAGTTTGAGGGGCGCTGTCGGGGGCGTTGTAGGTCGAATAGTAATAGGCGGCATTATCCACGCCGCTAACAGGCACCGCCTCCCATCCTTCCGAGATCCCCAGGGCACGGCGCTGGTTCCTGATTTTCTCCTCCGGAATCTCCAGTATCTTAGCCAGATAGCGGTCGGCAAAGCCATCGAGTTTCGCACGCACCAGCAGGTCATCGGGCAAATCTTTCCCCTTGAAAGAGATGATTTCCTCCTCCAGGTCGACAAGCTCCTTCATCTGCTGTATAAACCAGGCTTTGATACGGGTTAGGGTGGCAAGTTTCTCCACGGGCACTCCTTTGCGGAGGGCTTCATATATCACAAATTGCCGTTCGCTGGAGGCATAGGTCAGCATGGCCAATAGCTCTTCGGGTGAACGGCGGTTGAAATCGCGGGCAAATCCCAGTCCGTAGCGACCAATCTCCAGGGAGCGAATGGCTTTCTGGAGGGCTTCCTTGTAGTTGCGGCCGATACTCATCACCTCGCCCACGGCCTGCATTTGGGTGCCCAGTTTATCCTGCAGCCCGTTGAATTTCTCGAATGCCCACCGGGCGAATTTGACCACCACGTAATCGCCAGAGGGGGTGTATTTGTCGAGGGTTCCAGAGCGCCAGTATGGTATCTCCGAAAGGGTAAGACCGCCAGCCAGCCATGCCGACACCAGGGCAATGGGAAATCCCGTGGCCTTAGAGGCGAGGGCCGAGGAGCGAGACGTGCGGGGATTGATTTCGATAACCACCACCCGGTCGGTTATAGGGTCGTGGGCAAACTGCACGTTGGTGCCTCCGATTACCCCTATCGATTCAACAATGGAATAGGCATAGCGCTGAAGGCGTTGCTGCAGCTCCTCCGTGATGGTGAGCATGGGAGCTGTACAGAAAGAATCGCCAGTATGGACGCCCATGGAGTCTACATTCTCAATGAAACAAACGGTGATCATCTGGTTTTTGGCGTCGCGGACCACCTCGAGTTCCAACTCCTCCCACCCCAACACAGACTCCTCGATAAGTACCTGGTTGACGAGACTGACAGAAAGACCCCGGCCTGCCACCACGCGGAGTTCCTCCACATTATAGACCATACCACCGCCGATGCCCCCCATGGTATAGGCTGGGCGCACCACCACCGGGTAACCCAGTCCGGCAGCCACCTTCTCGGCATCCTCCACCGTATTGACGGCCGTGCTGCGAGCCATCTCAATACCCAGGGAATTCATCATCTCCTTAAAGGCAACCCGGTCCTCCCCCTTCTCGATGGCGTCGGGGTTCACACCGATTATCTCCACACCATACTTTTCAAGGATTCCCTTTTTATAAAGCAGCAGCGAAAGGTTCAGCGCCGTTTGTCCGCCCAGGTTGGGCAGCAACGCATCAGGCCTTTCCTTGCGGATGATCTCTTCCAAGGCATACTCATTCAGCGGCTCGATATAGGTGATGTCGGCCATCTCCGGGTCGGTCATGATGGTGGCCGGATTGGAGTTGACCAGCACGATCTGATACCCCAAGGAACGGAGCGCTTTGCACGCTTGCGTTCCAGAGTAATCAAATTCACATGCTTGTCCAATGATGATCGGTCCCGACCCGATGATCAGTACCTTGCGAATGTCATTTCGCTTCGCCATGATCTTTTGGTTTTGAGTGCGCAATTTAGAGATTTCCGGAGCCCATCGCTGAAAAATGAAAAAAGGCGAAACACAATTTCAGAAAATGATAATAAAAGTGAACTCTTTTGTAACATTTGGTTTTTCACAACGCTCTTTTGGAAGAAAACAACCATTACGGAACCCTGTCAGGATTTTTTCAGTGCTGAACTTACCCTGCGGGGCCGGCAACAAAGAAATGCACCCTGTCGTTCAACGATGCAATGCCGGATAATCTACAACAAACATTTTATGTAAGTCAAATACGACTTTCAGGTGAAACTCACCTACCGGACAGGTAAGGTAATAAAAAAGGCCAGAGATTTTATCCATGACAGTTCCAGATGATTCATTTGGTATCGATAGGAAATTCCTTTCCGGTAATACGGAAGCGGGTGGAGACCACCCGGGTGGTGAGGGCGTCGGCGAGGCCTGTGAACCCCGGCTGTTTGCCGCCCACGACCACCGTGAACCATCCCGGTTCCACAACACGTTGATTCTTGTGGTTGATCATTGATAACTGGCGGGGCTGTAGCGTGAATTCCACCACTTTTGATTCCCCCGGTTTCAGGAAGATCCTTTCGAATCCTTCAAGCTGCCTGGTAGGACGCGGCGTGGAAGCCTTCTCGTCAGTCAGGTAGAGTTGTACGACCTCCTCCCCTGCCCTTTCTCCGGAATTGGTCACCTTCACCGACACCGTCAGGGGTTGTCCGGCTGTCACCTTTTCAGCCATCCGGAGGTCACCATACTCAAAGGTGGTATAACTCAGTCCGAATCCGAAGGGGAAAAGCGGTTCTCCCGTGAAATAGCGGTATGTGCGCCCTGTCATGTCGTAGTTTTCGAAAGGCGGCAACTGGTCGACCGACCGGTACCAGGTGACGGGCAGTCTGCCAGCGGGGTTGTAATCCCCGGTAAGCACGTCAGCCACGGCATGCCCCCCTTCCTGTCCGGGATACCCTGCTGTGAGGATGGCTCCGGCAGTAGCAGCCGCCTTATTGACTGAGAGGGCACTGCCGTTGAGTAGAACCACGACCACCGGTTTCCCCGTGGCTACGATGGCTTCCAGAAGTTCCTCCTGCATCTCGGGGAGGTTCAGGTGGGTGCGGTCACCCCCGGCAAAACCGTCAACCTTGACGGGCATTTCCTCCCCTTCGAGGCGCGGCGAGAGTCCCAGCACAACCACAGCGAGGTCGGATTGCCGGACCAAGTCAACGGCTTCCTGCAACATGTTGTCATCGGGTATCGTCCAGAGGAAGCGGGCATCGCCGTCACCATGCCAGTTTTTGTATTCGTAGACGAACTTATATTTTTTACCTGTTTCAAGGGTTACCTGTTTTTCCTGATAATCGCCGTGGTGATCCGAGGTGTGGGTGAACAGCTTTTCCCCTTCGAGCCACACTTCCAGCATGGGCATCCCCCAGCTTCCGATGGCATAGGTTCCCGTCACCGGGGGGACCAGGTAACCGGTCCAGCGGATACTGAAATCGTCATCGGGGAGTTCCGGGGAGGGGGATCCCGACTCATAGTAAAAGTCAATATTGTCGTCGATACGCACGAAAGCAGGTTTTCCCTCGAGGCGGGCATTGGCGAAATATTCCCCGGTGACCCCCTGTTTTCCTTCCGCTGTCATCAGATAGCAGGAGGGAACGGGTTCCAGGTTGTGGAGGCCCTCAGCCAGATGGCTTCCGGGAGCGTAGTGAATTTTCACCCGGGGTTCCAGGCGGTTCCGGAGGCCCTGCAAGACGGTCACGGGTTTCTTCGGAATCCCGTTGTAATTTCCCAGGAGGGCGTCCACGTTGTTGGCATTGGGACCAACCACGGCGATGGTTTTGATTTCCGAGGAAAGGGGAAGCAGTTCCTTCTCATTCTTCAGCAGAACGATGCTTTTTTGGGCGGCTTCACGGGCCAGGGTGTTGTTGACGTCGGAACAGTTGGCGGAAAAGGGAATTTGCGCGTAGGGCACCTTCTCCTCCGGGTCGAACATGCCCAGTCTGAAACGGGCTGTGAAGAGGCGTTTCACGGCAATGTCGATATCCCTTTCGGAGATAAGTCCCCGTTGGATGGCCGTTCCGAGGTGGGAGTAAGAATCTCCGCAGTTGAGGTCGGTACCGGTCCTTACGGCCAGGGCCGACGCCTCGGCGGCATCTTTCGAATATCCCTGGAAGGTATAAAAATCGCTGATGGCCCAGCAGTCGGAGACGATATAGCCTTCAAAGCCCCACTCATTGCGCAGGATGTTGCAGAGAAGAGGGTTGGCGCAGGAGGGATGGCCGTGGAGCTGGTTATAGGCGCACATCACCGACCAGGCTTTTCCGTCAGTCACCAGGGTGCGGAAAGCAGGGAGGTAACTCTCGTAAAGGTCACGGTCACCTATTACGACGTTGAAATTGTGCCGGCCGGGTTCGGGGCCCGAGTGGACGGCATAGTGCTTGGCCGTGGCCACGCTTTTCAGGTAGGTAGGGTCATCGCCCTGAAGGCCTCTGACGAACTGAAGACCCATTTGTCCGGTGAGATGGGGATCTTCTCCGTAGGTCTCATGCCCCCGGCCCCAGCGGGGATCACGGAAGATGTTGATGTTGGGCGACCAGAAGGTAAGTCCCTGGTAAATGCCCCGTTTTCCGCGGCGCAGCCATTCGTGGTATTTGGCGCGGGCTTCGTCGGAAATCGCCGTAGCCACACGGAGCATCAGCGCTTTGTCCCACGATCCAGCGATGGTGACCGACTGGGGGAAAACCGTGGCATATCCCGCACGCGCCACGCCGTGAAGGCACTCGTTCCACCAGTTATAGGCGGGAACCCCCAGACGGGGAATGGCCGGCGCCGTGAAGACCATCTGCCCAATCTTCTCCTCCAAAGTCATCTGTGAAACTAGCAACTCCACCCGCTGTTCCAGAGGAAGGCCGGTATCCTGATACATGAACTTCGGCAAATCCTGCCCGGCAACTATCATGACCGGCCAGGTCAATGCCGCAAAAATTAAAAAGATGATATTTTTTCTCATAATCGTTTGTTTTGGATCGGTCCCGTAAACATAACAAAAAACCAATCAGAAATCCGATATCCTGAGTGAATCCGCAATCCGCCTTCCGCAATCCGAAATCCCAGACTCCTCTTTCTGACCTTTTAATTCTCTGGTATTGTGATATTATGATCCTCCCTTTTCTCCTTTTGCCAGATCTCCATCTCCCTGATGTCGGTACCGTCGATGACAAAGCGCAGTGCGGTCTGCATGTTGTGAAAGCCTTTTCGCCCGGCGGCTCCGGGATTCAGGTGAAGCAGGTCTAACTTTTTATCGTAGATGATTTTCAGGATATGGGAGTGGCCGCAGATAAAAAGTTTTGGGGGACGGGAGCGGAGTTCTTCCCTGACAGAACGGTCATAATTTCCCGGGTATCCTCCGATATGAGTTATCCACACTTCCGTCCCCTCGCATAAAAAACGCTGGTGTAGCGGGTACACTGCCCTCACATCCCGGGTGTCGATATTGCCGTAAACGGCACGTAAGGGTTTGAAGGCCGCCAGCCGTTCCGCGGTTCCGGCATCGCCGATATCACCCGCATGCCAGATCTCGTCGCAAGCTCCGAAGAAGGAGAACAACGCTTCAGGGAGGTCACCGTGGGTGTCGGATAAGAGGCCGATTCGCTTCATTTTATAAGAATTCACCGTTATAGTGCAAAATAAGCTATTTTAGCAGAAAAAATCAGCACGCCATGAAGCGATTGGTTCTTGTCCGACATGCCAAAGCAGTTCATTGGGGTTATCAGGATGATTTCAACCGTGAACTCAGCAAAAGAGGAGAACGAGATGCCGCTAAAGTAAGCAGCCATCTCCGCGAGGAGGGGATCCTTCCCGACCTTATGATCACCAGTCCGGCCCTACGTGCCTTTCAAACGGCCATGATCTTTGCAGAGACCTTCGGATATTCCGCGAAAGAAATCCGGAAAGAGAGTGACTTGTATCCCGGCTATTCCACACCGGAATTTCTCGAAAGACTCCAATCCCTTCCCAGGAGTGCCGAGATCGTTTTTGTTTTCGGACACAATCCTTCCATGGAAGAGTACGCCTCCCACCTCTCCACCTATTTCGGAAGGGAGGTTCCTACCTGTTCATCCATGGTTATTGATTTTGACATTGACAGCTGGACAGAAATCGGGATTCGCACCGGTATCCTTTCTCGCCAGGTAAATCCAAAGGAGTTGTAATCAAAGGATGGAGATCTTTTATGTTCCGCGTATTGACGGTGATAAGGTAGTCCTGGAGCCCGGGGAATCTTTACATGCGGTGAAAGTGCTCCGGTTAAGGGAACGGGATTCCGTTATGGTTACCGATGGCAGGGGCAATCTCGGCGAAGGCTCCATTATCCATGCCCATCCCAAAAAATGCAGCATTCATATTGACAAAATTCAGCGCAGTTCACGAAGAAGCCATTACACCCTCCACATGGCGATAGCACCTGTCAAGAACAGTGAACGTACCGACTGGTTCCTGGAAAAGGCCACGGAGATCGGGATTGATGCGTTCACCCCCCTGATTTGCCGTTTCAGCGAACGGAATAAGGTGAACCACAGCCGTCTGGAAAAAATTGCCGTGTCGGCCATCAAACAATCCCAATCAGTCTGGCTGCCGGTGATCCACCCCGAGGTTCCTTTCGCGGAATTTATACGTCAGCCCTTTGAGGGGGATGCGTTCATCGCCCATTGCCATCAGACACCAAAACCACATCTCAAAGAGGTCGTGTTACCCTGCCGGCCGATTCTGGTACTTATCGGTCCCGAAGGGGACTTTTCACCCGAAGAAGTAGAGATGGCCAAAGCAGCAGGATTTACAGAGATATCGCTGGGCAACTCGCGGCTGCGCACCGAAACTGCGGCCCTGGTTGCCTGCCATACCATCGCATTGATAAACCATGAATCAATAACCTCAATCTGAATTGAATGTACCGAATGACGAACCGGATTCTTTTTCTTTTAACGATATTGTTGTCCCTGGCTGCGTCAGGACAAAACACCTCGGTAAAAATTGCCCTGTTAAAATACGGAGGCGGCGGAGACTGGTATGGTGACCCGACAGCCCTAACCAACCTCATTGCCTTTTGCAACCGGGAACTGGGGTCGGGAATTTACCCTGAATATGCAACAGTAGAGACAGGAAGCTCTGAGATCTTCAACTATCCCTTTGTCCATCTGACAGGTCATGGCAATGTGGTCTTTTCTGACAGTGATGCGCGGAACCTCAGATTATACCTCGAAGCAGGAGGTTTTCTCCACATCGATGATAATTACGGAATGGATCCTTATATCAGACGCGAGATGAAAAAGGTCTTCCCGGAAAAAGAGTTTGTCGAACTGCCTCCCTCTCATCCCCTCTTCAGTAAAAAATTCCCTTTCCCCGAAGGATTGCCCAAGATCCATGAACACGACAACAAACCACCCCAGGCTTTCGGCATTTTCGTGGGTAACAGACTGGTATGCCTCTATACCTATGAAAGTGACCTGAGCGACGGATGGGAAGACATCGAGGTGCACAAAGATCCCGAGGAGATCAGACAAAAGGCCCTGATGATGGGCGCGAACATTATCGCATTTGTCTTCGGACAGTAAAGTCATTTATGTCGGAACGAGTTGGAATATGCGATATATCCTGCCGATAATAAAGGAATGATAATACAGGAATAAAGAATAATTTACCATAAATGAGTTACAAGGGAGCTTCTGACACTGGCGGGGTTTATTTTCCTCCGGAATGGGCGGAACAGGAAGCGGTGATGCTCACCTGGCCTCACGAAGGGACCGACTGGGCGGGAATGCTGACAGAAGTGGAGCAAACCTACCTTCAGATTGCCCGTGAAATTCTCCGCAGGGAAAAAGTGCTGGCAGTATGCCGGGATTCCGGCAGGGTGAAGCAGCTCTTCACAGAAGAAGAGAGTGGCGGGATGATCCTTTTTGAAATCCCCTGCAACGACACCTGGGCGCGCGATCACGGTCCCTTATTCACCCTGAGGAACGGCATTCCGGTAATCCACGACTTTCAGTTCAACGGATGGGGAGGAAAATTCGAGGCATCGCTCGATAACCTGATTACCTCAGAGCTTTACAAACAGGGAGCTTTCTCCCGGGAAGCGGAATTCAAAAGTCACCCTTCTTTTGTCCTGGAGGGCGGAAGCATCGAAACCAACGGCCATGGAACCATCCTGACCACGTCCCGTTGCCTGCTCCACCCCAACCGGAATCCCTGCCTCACCAAAAAAGAGATTGAAAAAGAACTGATGCAATTTTCGGGAACGGGACAGGTACTGTGGCTCGACCACGGTTTTCTGGAGGGTGACGATACCGACAGCCATATTGACACACTGGCCAGGTTCTGCGACAAAAACACTATTTGTTATGTGAAATGCCGCGACCCAAAAGATATTCATTATGCGGAACTGAGAAAAATGGAGAAAGAATTGAAAAATTTCCGCACACCGGAAGGAACTCCCTTTCACCTGGTCCCGCTTCCCATGCCCGAACCGGTTTATAATGACGCAGGACGAAGGATGTCAGCCACTTATGCCAACTTCCTTATTATCAACAGAGCCCTGCTGGTGCCGCTGTACAACCGACCCACCGACCGGGAAGCCTTTGAAATCCTGGGTGAAATTTTTCCTGACCGGCAAACAATTGGAATAAATTGTTTGCCGTTAATTGAACAAAACGGATCTTTGCACTGTGTAACCATGCAGATCCCTCGGGGATTTTTAAGATTAACATGAGGAGAATAATAACAGGTCTGGTCCAGCAGCAGAATACCATGGACGTGCATGACAACATGCAGCGGCTGAAACAGAAGATTCTGGCGCTGTCGCAGCAGGGGGCTTCGCTGGTCGTGCTTCCCGAACTGCACAACACCCTCTATTTCTGCCAAACGGAAGACGTGGATCATTTTGACCTGGCAGAACCCATCCCCGGAAAATCGACTTCTTTTTATTCTACCGTCGCCAAAGAAGCCAGGGTTGTCCTGGTAACTTCCCTTTTTGAAAAGAGGGCGCCCGGATTGTACCACAACACTGCCGTGGTATTCGACAAGGATGGGTCCATGGCAGGGATGTACCGGAAGATGCATATCCCCGATGATCCGGCATATTACGAAAAGTTTTATTTCACCCCTGGAGATCTGGGGTTCCGTCCCATCGTTACATCCATAGGAATACTGGGAATCCTGGTATGCTGGGATCAGTGGTACCCCGAAGCAGCCCGGCTGATTGCCCTTGCTGGTGCCGAAATCCTGATTTACCCCACGGCTATCGGGTGGGAAACCACCGACCCTGAAGAGGAAAAGGAACGCCAGATCAGTGCCTGGATGACGGTTCAACGGGGACATGCCATCGCCAACGGGATCCCTGTGGTGACCGTCAACCGGACAGGCCATGAAGCCGACCCTTCCGGGGTCACGGGCGGCATTGCCTTCTGGGGAAACAGCTTCGTATGCGGGCCCCAGGGAGAATTGACCGCCAGAGCTCAGGCACGGGAAGAGGAAATCCTGCTCGTGGAAATCGATATGGAACGGAGCGAAAATGTGCGCCGCTGGTGGCCTTTCCTCCGCGACCGAAGAATTGATAAATACAATGACATCACACAGAGATATATTGATTTACCATAATTCATTTGAATTAATAATTTAATTAAAATGAAGACCATGAAATACCCATACAGAATTTTTGAGCCTGCCGTAATGAAAGTGCGACGTGATTCCTTATGGCCGTTGAAAAGAGTCACCCTCCTGTTTATCCTGTCGGTTTTTGTGACAATGTCGGTTAAGGCTCAGGATTACCGGACCGGGATCGGATTAAGGACGGGGCCTTCCTTTGGTCTGACCGCCAAACATTTTGTCACTGAGAACCAGGCTTTGGAAGGTTTGTTACTGGCCCGCTGGGGAGGATTTCATGTCACCGGCCTTTACCAGTTCCACTCCGGGAGAATTCTGTTCGACGGACTGCATTTATTCTATGGTGCCGGCGCCCATTATGGGGCCTTTACCGGAAAAGCTGACCGGAAATATTACTCCGCCCCTGACAAAAAATATACTGCCATCGGAGTTGACGGCATCCTCGGATTGGATTACAATTTCAGCGGCTTTCCCTTTAATATAAGCCTCGATTGGAAACCTGCCATGAACTTCACCAAAGGGTCACTTTTCTGGCCTGACGAACTGGCTTTCTCGATCCGTTATGTATGGGGATATCGGTAGCGTTTTGAAGTGATTATTAATCTTTAAATTTATAGTTTAAAAAATGAAAAAGTTAATTTTTGTAATTGCATTTTTGGTCATCGGTTTGATTTCTGAAGCCCAGATCAACGATCATGCCTTGGGGGTTCGGTTAGGAGGAGGGAATTATTTCGGGGGAGAACTTTCTTACCAGAAAGCCCTGGGAAGCAGCAACAGGATAGAACTGGATTTCGGGTTCAGCGGGAAGAAGGATTACAGCCGGTTGGCAGTTATCGGAATTTACCAATGGCATTGGAACCTGAGCCAGGGATTGAACTGGTATGCCGGTCCAGGAGGAAGCGTTGGCCTTTACAGCGATAAAGGGAATAACGGTTATCTGAATATTGCATTAGGCGGACAGGTGGGCATTGAGTATAATTTCAATGATAATGGAGTGCCTTTGCTCCTGAGCCTCGATGTGCGTCCCATGTGGGACTTCCTGGGCGATAATCCCGGATTGGGATGGGGAGTGGCCCTCGGCATCCGGTATACCTGGAACTAATAACAGCGCTGTGCCGGAAAACCAAAACGGAATTCCGGCTGGTCTCATTATTGAAAGTCAATCCGGGCAATTACACACTCCATACGTCAACTCATGGAGTGTGTAATAATGTTCGATGCCACAGGGTAACTTGTCAAAAAAAACAAAAGAGAAGCAGATGAAGAGAGTTTTTATTGCCGCATTTTTATTGTTGACCATGAACTCCCTACAGGCTCAAATCAGCCCCAGGGTGTTTGGACTGCGGCTGAGCGGCAATGGTTCGGTCAGCGGTGCGGAAATTTCCATGCAGCAAGAGCTGGGAATGCGTAGCAGAATGGAACTGGATGCGGGATACAGAGGCAATGAAAACGTCAAAAGGATTTATACGACCGGTATGTATCACTGGTACCGGAACATTCACGGAGGGCTATACTGGTTCGCCGGACCGGGAGGAAGCATTGGAATGTACAATGATTATAAGAAAGGGTATTATTTTAATGTTGCCTTGGGCACCCAGATCGGCGTGGAATATAACTTAAGTGAACTCTCCGTTCCTCTTCTTTTAAGCTTTGATGTCCGTGGGTTATATGATTTTATGGGTGACGACCCGGGGATGGGATGGGGATATGCATTGGGAATACGGTACACCCTCGATTGGTAATCACCTGGTGTGCCATTCTATTGCCGCGAGGATCGCTCTCTTGCACGCAGAGCAAAACTCCTCCGGCCCGTTGCTTTTCATCCGGCAATTCTGCATGGGGCTGAATATCCCCTTCGAAAGGTAGCCGCCTCCCTCAAAAACACCGGTAACCTTTAGATATTCAGGAGTTCGTGGCGTTGGCACCGGAATGGAATCAGGTACCAGATGCTTCCATTTGGAGGCGAAATCCACCAGGGTCGTCAGGTTGGGTTCCCAAGGTTCAACGGCCAGATTGTAGTAATTCTCATAAGCCACCTCCGAATCGTAATATTCATCGCCCAATCCGGCAAATGCGTGTCCCAGTTCATGGACGAGTACCTTGGGGGTAAGAGCATGCCCCGCGGTGCAAACGGTGAGAAAATTATAAAAACCACCCCCACCGTAACGCTCCGAATTGACGAGCACCAACAGGTGATCCCAGGGAACGCCGGAAACCGCATCGTAAATCGTCCGCATATCACTGGTGGTCAGGTAACGGGCAACATCAAAAGTGTAAAATGTGGAGTTGAAACGGGTATTCCTGTAAATGTTTTCTCCGGGGATATCAGTTCCCCCCTCCTGCGACGGCGTCCATACTGCATGAATGTTGAATTTGTCCCGGTTCTCCCGGAAAGGGCTGACATTCATAATGTTTTCACACATCCGGGCCGCATCCATGACGAACTTCTCCTTTTCCCCGGCAGTATACCCCTCAGCCAGGAATACCAGGTCCACATGGGTATCGGGGAGACCGTTCCCCAGAACCGTAAAAACTTCATATTCCTCAGGTTTGTCCCTGATGATAAAATAATCGGCGGGATCGACCACTGTTTCAAAAACCGGAACAAACTCCCCCTGCCAATTCCGGGAATCAACCGACAACCGTACTTTTTGCTTCGGAAAGGGGAAAAACAGCGCCTGGTAAAATGCCTTTTCACTCCTTTTGGCTTCCGCCGTGGTCTGCCACTCCTGGGCCAGCGTGCAGAATCCCCTGCTGAAAATCACTTTCCCGGTTGAATCATCCATGACCCGATAACGATAGGTCCCGTACCCCATGGTATCCACCAGGCTTTTTTTGGACCCCGCCCAGTGCGGCTCCCTCTTTTGCGATAACGGGTACACCCGCAATTCTTCAAAATTCCCCGCCAGCACAAAATCATACCGGAACCTTTCCCCGGTGAAATAATCGGAAAAATCCAGCTGAGCCCGGGAAACTCCATTTACCAAAATAAGAGGAAAGAGTAGGATAAACCTTAAAATCAATTTCATTTTTCTATTTTTGCTGCTAAAATAATTCAAAGATTCTCCGGATGGGACACCACCTTTACAAAATATTACTTGAACTGTTCAGGAAGTTAGATTTTTCTTCCGGAATGGCAAAACCTCTGGCCGCCCTGGCAGTGATCGCCACCATCCTCCTTGTGGCCTGGCTCTCCTTTCTGATTACCCGTTATATCCTTGAGCACTGGATCATCAAAATTGTCAGGAAGACCCGGACCGAATGGGATGATATCATGGTTAAAGACAAGGTTTTCAACGCTTTGTCTCACCTGGTTCCCCTCTTCATCCTTTACAACAGTTGTTTTTTTGCCACCCCACAGCTTGACAAATCCCTGGCAGAAATGGCTCCTGAAGCAGCCGCCGGGTTGCAGGCTGACTTCTATTTCTCACTGGGACCTTTACTGATGAAATTAGTCAAAGTCTATTTTGTCTTCACCTTCGTATATATCGCCATCAGGATTCTCAATGCCGTCAATCATATTTACGAGACAAGACCCTATTCACACCACCGGCCCATCAAAGGATACATTCAACTGATCCAGATCGTGATTTTTTTCCTTGCCGCCATCATCGTGATAGCCATCCTGATCGGCAAGGATCCTTCGGTACTTGTTGCCGGACTGGGAGCCATTGCAGCTGTCCTGATGCTGGTTTTCAAGGACACCATCCTGGGATTTGTAGCTTCCATCCAGCTTTCGGCCAACGAAATGGTAAAATTGGGAGACTGGATTGAAATGCCCGGGCATCGTGCCGACGGAACCGTACTCGACATCACCCTGACGACCGTCAAGGTTCAGAACTGGGACAAAACCATCACCACCATCCCCACCTATGCCCTAGTATCAGAATCTTTTATCAACTGGAAGGGAATGGAGGAATCGGAAGGAAGGCGAATCAAACGATCCATCTTCATCGATATGTATTCCATACGGTTCTGCACCCGGGAAATGCTGGAACAATTCAAAAAATCAGATATTCTCCGTGATTATATCACTGAAAAAGAAGAGGAAATCAGGAAGCACAATAAAAAGAAGCAGATCGGAGAGGAGGATGTACTCACGGGACGGAGACAGACCAATATCGGGGTTTTCAGGAAATACCTGGAGCTTTACTTAAAAAGCAATCCCCGGATTAACAGCAAGATGACCTTTATTATCAGGCAATTACAACCGACAGAAAAAGGTCTGCCCATGGAGATCTACGTCTTCAGCAAAGAAAAAGTGTGGGCGCGTTACGAAAAATTACAAAATGATATTTTCGACCATATCTTTGCCGTCATTCCTGAATTCGGGCTTAAGATTTTCCAGTCTCCCGCTGGCAATGATATGCGTACTGCCTTCCAGCATTCCCAACTAATGCCGGGAAATGACCTGGTCGGCAGTAAATAACAGCAATCTGCCCGATCAGCTGTCATTAACTGACATTTCCTATGTTATAAAGCACTCGTTCTTATAAAATTGTTTAAATTTATAACTTTGTAAGTTAAACTGAAAGTTACATTGAGATAATACCCTGGTATATGAATACAAATGAATTTATCGAAATCGTTCCTGATATTGATGCGTTGGATGAGAAAATTCTTAAGCTGATCACCAAAAATGCCAGGATTCCTTTTCTGGAAGTAGCCCGTGAATGCGGTGTTTCAGGAGCTGCCATACATCAGAGGGTGCAGCGTCTTCTCAACATCGGAGTGGTTTCAGGAAGCGAATTTATTATCAATCCCCAGAAAATGGGGTACAATACCTGTGCCTACATGGGAATATACCTCGACAAGGCCACCTTCCACAAAAAAGTGGTGGAAGAACTGGAAAAGATTCCTGAAATTGTGGAATGTCATTACATTACAGGACAGTATGCCATTTTCGTCAAGATGCAGACCAAAACCAACAAACACCTGAAAAAACTGATCGAGGAGCAGATTCAGCCCATCGAGGGGATTTCCCGGACTGAAACCTTCATTTCACTGGAACAGGAGTTCAAAAGACAGGTCCCGGTAATATAGAACCTAACCAAACCAGAACGATCATGACATTAAGGAACCATCTGGATGAAGCTGACCTGAAGATTCTTAATATCATCAGCCGGAATGCACGCATCCCTTTCAAGGATGTTGCCAGCGAAGTCGGCATATCAAGGGCTGCCGTGCATCAACGGGTTAACCGTATGATTGAACTTGGCGTGATCACCGGCTCGGGTTATTATGTCAATCCGAAAAAGATCGATTACCGTACCTGCACGTATATTGGGATTTTCCTGGAAAAGGGAGGGATTTATACCGATGTGACTGAAAAGCTGAAGGAGATCCAGGAAGTGGTGGAATGTCATTACACTACGGGACAGTACGGGATTTTCATCAAGGTATATGCCAAGGACAACGAGCATCTGAAAAGTCTTCTCAGCGAGCAAATTCAGAAGATTCCGGGGATTTCGAGCACCGAAACCATCATTTCCCTGGAAGAGACTTTCCGTCGCACCTTACCCGTTTATTCTTAAGAGGCATTCCTTTGCCTGACGGCTTCGAAGAGCATCAAGGAAGCTGCCACTGACACGTTCAGGGAACCTATTTTTCCGAAGAGGGGTATTTTAACCAGCTCATCCGCTTTTTGCAGAAGAATCGGGGAAATGCCATGTTCTTCAGAGCCAACGATAATGGCCAAAGGGCCTGCCATGACAGCGGCAGTGTATAGATTACCCCCCTTTTCGGTGGCAGCCACCACCCTGACCCCTGACTGACGGAGAAAGTCCACGGCCTTGCCGGGGTTGCTGACCCTGCATACCGGAACCAGGTTCAAGGCTCCGGCGGAGGTCTTCATGGCATCTTCGTTTACCCGTGCCGCTCCTTTTTCAGGGATGATCACGACATGGACAGCCGCGCATTCAGCCGAACGGACGATCGCCCCGAAATTGCGCACATCGGTGACCTGGTCAAGTACCAGGATCAGCGGATCCTCCCCCCGCTCGTAAATTCCGGGAAGCAGATCTTCCAGCCGGTGAAATTCCACCACTGACAACAGAGCGATAACTCCCTGATGATTCTTGCGGGTGATCCGATCCATTTTTTCTGCCGGAACATACTGAAACGCCACCCCATTCTCCCTGATCAGACCGTAGAGTTCTCCGAACAACTCGTTCGACAGGCCATTCCTGATCAACACCTTGTCAATCGGCCTGCCGGCACGGATGGCCTCCATGACCGCACGGGTACCGAAAATAAAATCGTCACGCCTTACCACCGCTTTTTTGCTTTCCATATCTCCAGTTCTTCATGTTCTCTTTCCCATTCCCTGAACGCATCGGCCAATTCTTCCCTTTTTGCCTCATATTTTTCAAATACGTCGGCCGGGGTGATCCCTGAGGAACCGGATAGCAGGAGATCCATGGCCGCCAATTCCTTTTCCAGGCTGGCAATAGACTCTTCCCGGGCCGCAATGCTCCTCTCAATCCGTGAAATGGAACGGTTGATGTTTTTCTTTTCCTCAAAAGAAATTCCCGGTTCCCCCTCTTCTCCCGTGGATTTCAGGCTTTCGGCCGCTCCCTGTCCGGCGGTTGGAGTCGCCCTGGCTTCCAGCTGACGCAGGGAGTCCAGCTTTTTCTTCCTAAGGAAATCGTATATCCCTCCCAAATGCTGCCTGATCTTTTTGTCCCGGAACTCATAAACGCAATCGACAAGGCCATCCAGGAATTCCCTGTCATGGGAAACCACCAGAATGGTGCCATCGAAAGCAATGAGCGCTTTTTTAAGCAGCTCTTTGGAACGCATATCGAGGTGGTTGGTAGGTTCATCCAGAACCAGAAAGTTCACTGGTTCCAACAAGAGACGGATCATTGCCAGCCGGGACCGTTCTCCCCCTGACAAAACACTCACCTTTTTATCCACATCCTCCCCCGAAAAGAGAAAGGCTCCCAGCAGGTCACGGATTTTCGTGCGGATCTCCCCGACAGCAACCCGGTCAATGGTTTCCAGAACCGTCAGGTTCTGATCCAAAAGGTCAGCCTGGTTCTGGGCAAAATAACCGGTTTTTACATTGTGCCCGGTCTTCACCGAACCGGTGTACCCGATTTCACCCATGATGATCCGGGCCAGGGTGGTCTTCCCTTCTCCGTTCCGCCCGACAAATGCCACCTTGTTTCCCCTTTCGATGGTCAGGTCAATGTGTTCGAGGACCTTCAGAGACCCGTAACTTTTTGAAACTGAACGGCATTCTGTCACCACCTGTCCGGAACGGGGTGCCGGTGCAAACCGGATATTCAGGAAGGCATCATCTTCAGGTTCAATTTCAAGCCGGTCGATACGGTCGAGGGCTTTTATGCGCGACTGAACCTGCACTGCCTTGGTGGCCTTGTATCTGAAACGCTCGATAAACCTTTCGGTTTCCTCAATCATTTTCTGCTGGTTGCGATAGGCAGCCAGTTGCTGTTCGCGCTGCTCCCCCTTCCATTTCACAAAAGAAGAATAGTTCATTTTCTGGTCTGAAATGCGCCCCAGTGAAATTTCAATGGTCCGGGTGGTCACATTATCCAAAAATGCCCGGTCATGAGAAACCAGTACCACCGCACCCCTGTAATTCCTCAGAAAATCTTCAAGCCACTGGATCGATTCGATGTCCAAATGGTTGGTGGGCTCATCCAGCAAAAAGAGATCAGGTTTACGGAGCAACAGCTTCGCCAATTCAATCCGCATCCTCCACCCGCCACTGAATTCTGCGGTTTTCCTCCCGAAATCGCTCCGTTCAAATCCCAGTCCGATAAGGGTCTGTTCCAGTTCAGCCTCATAGTTGTCACCCCCCAGGATCCGGTAAAGGTCACTCTTTTCATGGACGACTTCCAGTAACCGGAGGTAGGTTTCGCTGTGAAAATCCCTTCTTACCAATATGTCGTGATTTAGCGCCTCAAGCTCCTCCTTCAGCGCCAGCAACGGAGCAAATGCCAGTTTTGCTTCCTCCCAGACGGTATGGGTGTCGGTAACCGCCATCTGCTGGGGCAGATACCCGATCGTAAGCTCCTTGGGAAGTGATACTTTGCCCGAAGAGGGCTGGTCAATTCCGGCAATGATCTTTAACAAGGTGGTCTTCCCCGCCCCGTTCTTACCGGTAAGGCCAATCCTGTCACGGGAATTGATCAGAAAACTGATCTCCCTGAATAACTCAAATCCCCCAAAATGCAGCGATATCTTTTCAACTGAAACCATGCGATGACCTATTTTTTCTGGGGATCGGCCGGCCGGGTTTCCGTAGGTTTTGAGGCAGCCGGTTTTGCCCCTGACTTACCTGCCCCTGACTGTTTCCGCGAGGCAGATTTCTGTCCGGCGCTGCTCTGGGGAACAGGTTTCCTTAAAGCTGCAGGCGATTCCGGAATTACCTTTCTGATCCGGATATAGACCAGCTTGATATTGGCCTTTTCAGTCTTCCGTTCATCAATTTCAAAGTTCTTGTTCAAAGCCTTCAGCATGGGGGTTAACTTGCCGAATCCGTAGTTACGGGGATCGAATTCAGGTTTTTTCTTGTTGATCAAACTGCCCACATCACCCAAAAATGCCCATCCATCCTCGTCAGCAAGGTCATTAATGGTGGACGATATGAGGTTGATCGTCTCTTTATCGACACTCTGGAGCGACTTTTGAACCGGCATAAAGGTGCCGCTCCTGACTTCTTCGGCAGGAGTTTCTTCAAATGGCGCGTTAAGGATTTCCAGGAAAATAAATTTGTCACATGCGGTAATAAACGGGTTGGGGGTTTTCTTCTCCCCGATGCCAATCACCCTCATTCCCGATTCCCGGAGCCGAATGGCCAACCTGGTAAAATCACTGTCACTTGACACGAGGCAAAAACCATCCACCTTTCCCGAATATAAAATATCCATGGCATCGATGATCATGGCAGAGTCTGACGAATTCTTGCCTGAGGTATAACTGTACTGCTGGATAGGAGTGATTGCGTTTTCCAGGAGGACACCTTTCCATCCCGAGGTCTGGGAACGGGTCCAGTCACCGTAAATCCGCTTGGTAGTAGGTACTCCATACTTGGCTATCTCTTCCAACATGGATTTAACATTATGATACGGAACATTTTCGGCGTCGATCAGGACAGCCAGTTTGAGTTCCTTGTTGTCATCTATCATGGGTAATCAATTAAAATTGTGCAAAGGTAAAGCTTTTGCGGTGGAATTAAGAGAAATAGTTAATTTTAAGGTCAAGAAACCTTCGGCCTGCCTTGCCTTCACCATCCGTGTGCCTCCTTGGCTTCAGCGGTTATGCAGGCTTCGGCAGGTTCAGGAGGAGGTTCAGGTTCAGGAGGAGGGTTCAGGTTCAGGAGGAGTACTTAACGTAATAATAAGAACGAAATCATGGAAAGGATGGAGATAAATAACGGGGACATAACCCGGTTGGAGGTGGATGCCATTGTGAATGCCGCTAACAGTACGTTGCTGGGAGGCGGAGGGGTGGACGGGGCGATTCACCGGGCTGCCGGTCCGGAACTGCTGGAGGAGTGTCGCCAACTGGATGGGTGTCCGACCGGGGAAGCCCGGCTCACCAAAGGGTACAGGTTGCCTGCCAAATGGGTCATTCACGCGGTTGGACCGGTGTGGAACGGGGGCCAGGGCAAGGAGGCGGAGAAGTTGGCCTCGGCCTACCGGTCGAGCCTGGAGATCGCCCGGAACCACCGGATGAAAAGCATTGCCTTCCCCAATATCAGCACGGGGGTCTATGGCTACCCAAAGGAGCAGGCCGCCATAGTGGCCATCCGGACAGTCCGCAAATTTTTGGCGGAGAACGAGTGGCCGGAGAAGGTGATTTTTGCCATCTTTGATCAGGAAAATCTGACCATATACCGGGAGATCCTTGAAGGATATTAGAATTAGAATTAGGATATCAGAAAATCAGAAAATCAGAATAACCGGTTATCAGCCGAAGGCACCGGCAAGCGATAATTGAAAACAAGACTTTAATATTAATTCTATGGCTGACGACAAGCAGATTATTTTCTCGATGTACAAGGTAAGCAAGACTTACCCTCCCAACAAGATGGTCATTAAAGACATCTCCCTCTCCTTTTTTCTGGGTGCCAAAATCGGCATCATCGGATTGAACGGAAGCGGTAAGTCAACGTTGTTACGGATCATTGCCGGGCAGGACAACTCCTTCAACGGGGAGTTGGTTTTCTCGCCGGGTTATACCGTGGGATTGCTGGATCAGGATCCCCTCCTCGACGGGAGCAAAACCGTCAAGGAAGTCGTGCAGGAGGGGGTGCAGGAGGTTGTGGACATTCTGAAGGCCTATGAGGATATCAACCTGCAATTCGGTCTGCCCGAGGTGTATGAGGATCCGGAGAAGATGGATGAGCTGATGGCAGAGCAGGCTGTTTTGCAGGAGAAGATTGACCAGCACAATGCATGGAATCTGGACACCCGCCTGGAACGGGCTATGGATGCCCTGCAGTGCCCGCCCGATGACCAGCCCGTGAGAGAACTTTCGGGAGGGGAAAGGCGCCGGGTTGCTCTTTGCCGGCTCCTTCTGCAGGAACCCGATGTGCTGCTGTTAGACGAGCCCACCAACCACCTTGATGCCGAGAGCATCCTCTGGCTGGAACAACATCTCCAGCAGTATAAGGGTACCGTGATCTGCATCACCCACGACCGCTATTTTCTCGACAATGTTGCCGGATGGATCCTTGAACTCGACCGGGGACAAGGAATTCCGTGGAAAGGGAACTACTCCTCCTGGCTGGAGCAAAAAGCAAAACGGCTGGAACTGGAGGAAAAGGGGATGTCGAAGCGGCGGAAGACCCTGGAGCGGGAGCTCGAGTGGGTACGCATGTCGCCCAAGGCCCGCCAGGCCAAGTCAAAAGCCCGGCTTTCAGCATACGACCGGCTTCTTAACGAAGATGTCAGGCAAAAGGAGGAAAAACTGGAAATTTACATCCCCAACGGCCCCAGACTGGGCGACAGGGTCATTGACATGGAAAAAGTATCCAAAGGGTATGGAGATCGCATCCTCTTCCAGGATCTCGGATTTTCGCTTCCCCCCAACGGTATCATCGGGGTGATCGGACCTAACGGAGCAGGAAAGACCACCCTCTTCAGGCTGATCATGGGGATGGAGGAAGCCGACAGCGGGACCATCAGCATCGGGAAGAGCGTCAGGCTAAGCTATGTCGACCAGACCCACAAGGCCATCGATCCCGAAAAATCGGTGTTTGAGGTAATTTCAGGAGGCCTCGACAACATGATGCTGGGGGGTAAGCCGGTCAATTCCCGCGCCTATGTGGCCAGGTTTAATTTTTCGGGGTCTGACCAGGAAAAGAAATGCGGTGTCCTTTCAGGAGGGGAACGGAACCGGCTCCACTTGGCCCTGGCCTTAAAATCGGAAGGCAACGTGCTGCTCCTCGACGAACCCACCAACGACATCGATGTCAACACGTTGCGGGCTTTAGAGGAAGGCCTGGAAGCCTTTGCCGGCTGTGCTGTGGTCATCAGCCACGACCGCTGGTTCCTCGACCGGATCGCCACCCATATCCTTGCTTTCGAAGGAGATGCGCATGTCCACTTTTTCGAGGGCTCCTTCTCGGAATACGAGGAAAACCGCAAACGACGCCTGGGAGAGGAAACCCCCAAACGGTTCAGGTACAGGAAGCTCACAAAATAAGGTGGAGGTGGAGGTTGAGACAGAGGAAGAGGAAGAGGAAGAGGAAGAGGAAGAGGAAGAGGAAGAGGAAGAGGAAGAGGAAGAGGTAGAGGTAGAGGTAGAGGTGGAGGTAGAGGTAGAGGTGGAGGTGGAGATGGAGATGGAGATGGAGATGGAGGTTGAGGCGAAGGCTGAAACGGAGGTAGAGACGGAGGTAAGGAATGAGGTTCAAATTCGTCAGAGGTGGGTCCTGGCAAAGGGAACTACCTGCTGCGACGTGAAATCTCCCCTGAGATATTTGTAATAGCCTGCAATGGCGATCATGGCCGCATTGTCCATGGTATATTCGAATTCCGGAATATAAATATTCCATTTCCGTTTGCCGGACTCCTTGTGCAGGGCTTCCCGGAGGCCTGAATTGGCAGATACCCCGCCGGCAATGGCAATCTCACGTATCCGCGTTTGTTTGGCCGCCTTGACAAGCTTTTGCATCAGAATATCCACGATGGTTTTTTGCAGTGAGGCACTCAGATCAGCTTTGTTTTCCTCGATAAAAGAAGGATTTTCCTCCAACCGGTCACGCAAAAAATAGAGAAAATTGGTCTTGAGTCCGCTGAAACTGTAATCGAGCCCTTTGATAAGGGGTTTTGTAAAGGTGAAGCGGCCGGGATCCCCTTCCCGGGCCAGTTTATCTATAAAAGGACCTCCGGGATAGGGAAGGTCCATCACTTTGGCGCACTTGTCGAAGGCCTCTCCTGCCGCATCATCGATAGTTTGCCCGATCACCTCCATATGGAGGTGGTCTTTCACCAGGATGATCTGTGAGTTGCCGCCTGATACGAGCAGACAGAGAAACGGGAATCCCGGGGTTTTGCGATCCCGGCCTTCCTCCCTGATAAACAAGGCAAGGACATGTGCCTGAAGGTGATTCACCTCTATAAGCGGAATATCCAGAGCCAACGCAAAACCTTTGGCAAAAGAGGTTCCCACAAAGAGGGAACCCAGCAATCCTGGCCCCCGCGTAAAAGCCACTGCCGAAAGCTGTTTTTTGGAAACACCCGCCCTCTTCAGAGCCACATCCACCACAGGAATCATGTTTTGCTGATGCGCCCGGGAAGCCAGTTCAGGAACCACCCCCCCAAAGGCTTCATGGACCTTCTGACCGGCCACAACATTCGAAAGGATGGTATCATTCCTGATCACCGCCGCCGAAGTATCATCACAGGATGACTCTATCGCCAGGATATAAACATCACATGTTGAAGATTTACCCGTGACCATATTTGTTTCACCTGAATCAGCTCTCAATTTGCAAGGTTTTTGCTTATTTTTGTCAAAACGCAAAATTATCAAAAAAGGCTGGAAAATCATCCTTGTTCCGCTGACACTCCTCTTTTTGCTGCTGTCGGCCCTTTACCTGGCCATTCATTCCCAGGGGGTCCAGACTTTCCTTACCCACAAGCTTACTTCCTATCTTTCGAAAAAACTGGACGCCGACATACACCTTGGCAGTGTCGACATAGCCCTTTTTAATAAACTCGTCCTCCACGATGTATGGATTGAAGATCAGCAGGGAGACACCCTGGTCTGGGCAGGGAAAATATCGGCCAAACTGAACTCCCTCATCCTGTCTGACAAATTTGCTGGTATCGGCCGCCTTACCATTGACAATTCCCGCTTTTTTATCAGCAAAAATAGCGACGGGGTTTTCAATTTCAGCTTTCTTCTCAACACCCGGGAAAAAGACACCCTTTCACAAAACGAATGGAAATTCGCATGCAACACCTTCCGGCTCAAAAATTCGGAATTCGTTTACCGTGACCGGAAGAAAGGAAACACGGAGTACAAAGTCGACGATATAAACCTGCGGATCGACGGATTCAAAATGTATCCCGATACTCTCCTGATGAAGGTATCTTCTTTCACCCTGATTGACAGCCAGGGATTCTATCTGAATAACCTCACTGCCGATATCAGTTCGACTGACGGAAAGTTTTCCCTGAAAAATCTCACTTTTGAAACCCTCCATTCCAGGGTTGATTCAGCTGAATTTACCTTCGAGCATAAAGAGTTGCCGGGAGGCGGAGGGAAGAGGCTGGCGATGGAATTACAGATGAACGAAGCCAGGCTAAACCTGGCGGATCTGGCTCTCTTTGTCCCTTCCTTCAGGGGGATGAATCAGGAACTTGAGATTTCAGGCCTCCTCACCGGGAACTTTCAGAATTTCAAGGCACGGGATCTGGTCATCAGGACAGGAGACAATACCATGATCGGATGTGATCTGTCCATCGACCTGTTCGGAGACATGCACGAGCCTTTTATTTTTCTGGACATCAATCAGCTAAGCAGTAATTTCCGCGACCTGTCCTCAATAAGGCTTCCCAACAGCGCCAAATTCCGTTACCTCTCCTTCCCTGCCGACCTTCTCGAATCGGGGACGTTCACCTATCAGGGGAATTTCACCGGATTCCTTACCGATTTTGTAGCCTACGGAACCCTTATCAGCCCGATGGGATTGATAAAAACCGATATTTCCTTCGTTCCGGTCTCAGGAAATAACATCCGCTACAAGGGGCGCCTGAAAACCGAAGGATTCAGGCTCGGAGAATTCCTGAATTCCACAACCCTGGGAGATCTGAGTTTCAACGGAATGGTCGATGGACTTTACAACAAAACCAGAAAGAGGATAAACGGTAATTTCAATGGTGCAGTCTCCAGTCTGGCCGTCAATCACTATACTTACAAAAATATCTTGCTCGACGGAAATCTCGACAACAGAAAATTTGAAGGTAACGTAAAAATTGATGATCCCGGACTGAAGCTCAACTTCTCGGGAAAGCTCAACCTGGATGACAAGGTTCCGGCTTTCGATTTCATCATGAACCTCGACAAGGCCGATCTGGTGGCACTTCACCTCGACACCCTGCAGTCAGCCAGCAATCTGGAGTTTGAAATGGCGGCCAATTTCACGGGAAGCAACCTCGATAATATGGAAGGACTAATTCAGGTTTTCAACGGAAAGTATTCAAATCACAACGATACGATGGCTTTTGATAACCTGACGGTCAACACCCGCCTGGATGAAACAATAAGCCAGATTAACCTCACCTCCGATTATTTTGACTTATCTGTAGTGGGCACTTATCATTTCAACAACCTCCTTGAATCGTTCAGGATCGTTCTCGCACGCTATTTGCCCGCCCTGGGAGTTCCCCGTGTTGAAAACGTCAACACCAACCAGTTTGCCTTTGATTTCTATGCCAGAAACCTCGATGAAATCACCGCCGTTTTTTCACCCGGATTGTCGGTAACCACGCCTTTTCTGCTATCGGGACGAATTGATTCAAAAAACAGTTCCCTGGAACTGGAAAGTGAACTTCCCGGCATTTCATACAACCAGATCGCCATGCGCAACATTTCGGTGGGCATTTCTCCCTTTGAAGAACAGCTCACTTCGGAAATCAGGTTTAAGGAACTCCAGTTAAAAAACGGATTAAGTCTTTACAACCTGGCCTTCCTGATGGATGCTGCGGAAGACCGGGTTAATTCCAGATTGATTTGGAACAGCACCGAGAACCCCTCTTTCAGCGGCAAGGTCGTTGCCGCCATGTGCATCCATGAAGCTGATAGCACCGGCCTTCCTGCTTTCTCCATTCAACTGGAACCATCCAGGATCATAATTGCCGACACCGTCTGGCAGATCTCTCCGGCTTCCGTTGATATCAAAGGAAAAAGGATTGCCGTTTCGGACTTCTCATTCCGGAACAACTTCCAGGAAATCGCCGCCGACGGGGTGATTTCGCCTGACGAAAAGGAAAAGATGAACCTTTATTTCCGGCGCATTGACCTTTTCAACCTGGGCAGTTATTTCGGGAAACCAACGGGCATCAGGGGTATGATCAACGGAAACCTTACCATTTCTGATTTTTATGACAGCAGAAGGCTTGATTCGGATCTTTCCCTGTCAGGCTTTGAATTCAGGGAGCAACAGATCGGTGATATTACCCTGGCAAGCAAGTGGGACCGGGAAGCCCGGCTGATCAAGGGCGAACTGAAAATTTCAAAGAACGGACAGATCAGGACCTTCGCCGAAGGTTTCTTCAAACCTGAAAATCAGGAAATCGATTTCACTTTTGACTTCAACAACCAATCCCTGGGAATTCTCAGTGCGGTCATTCAGGAAACGCTCACCAATTTCCATGGTGACGGCACCGGAAGGATCAGGGTTCATGGCAACACCGGGAAAATTCTGATGGATGGCGCAGTGATGTGTACCAATGCAGGATTGACGATTGATTTCACCCAGGTCAGTTACCTCCTCAGCGACTCCATCCGGTTTTCGGGAGACAGATTGCTGTTCAGAAATATCGGAATAAGAGATTTCATGGGAAACACGGGTACCCTGAACGGCTTCATCCGCCACGACAATTTCAAAAACATGGATTACAATCTGGCTGTGAGATCACCGAAAATTTTAGCTTTGAACACTACCATGAGACATAACGAGCGGTTTTATGGCAAGGCAATTGTCCTGGGGAACATAGCCATTACGGGACACGGAAACGATGTGAAATTATCGGGATCGGCCACCAGCCTGCCGGAAACAGCCCTGACCATTGTCCTTGGAGATGATGCCGAAGTGGCGAGATACGACTTTGTGAGATTTGTCGAGGCCGTTAAGGACACGGTTGTCAAACCGGTTCCTGCCGGCCGGGAACAAGAAGGAGGGTTGGTGATCGATCTGATTATCAATGCCACCCCTGACGCCAGGTTACAGATGGTTTACAACACCCAGATCAGTGATATGATCAGGGCACAGGGAGAAGGGACTCTCCGTTTCGAGATGGACAAACAGGGGAACATCTATCTGTCGGGAAATTATGTACTGGAAGAAGGAGATTACCACTTTACGGTGCAGAATGTTATCAACAAGCGTTTCAGTGTTGAGCCGGGGGGTTCCGTTGCCTGGTCAGGGAGTCCTTATGATGCCGTCCTCGAACTGAATGCCGTTTACAAGTTAAAAGCCTCCCTTTACGAGCTTTTGGTCGGATCCATCGAGAATGTCAACGCATCACTGCGTGTTCCCGTAGAATGTATTATTAAGCTCTCGGGCGAGCTTATCAATCCTGACATTGATTTTGACATTGAATTTCCCGACCTCGAAAACCGGCTTCGGGATGAAATGCAACAATTCTTTTCAACCCAGGAAGATCTCAATCGCCAGATGCTCTCTCTGCTTGTTCTCGGGAAATTCTACACCCCGGAATATGTAAGGGGGAGTTATGAAACCAGCACTTCCTCCCTCATCGGGAATACCGCCAGTGATCTCTTTTCAAACCAGTTAAGCAACTGGCTGTCACAGATATACAAGGATCTGGACATCGGCTTCAACTACCATCCGGGAAACCAGATCACCGGCGATGAGATCGAACTGGCGCTGAGCACCCAGATCTTCAACGACCGCGTGAGCATTAACGGCAACATCGGCAACAACCCCAATCCCCGAACTATGAACAACAGCGAACTGGTGGGCGATTTTGAGATCAACGTAAAGCTTACGCGCAATGGGAAGCTCCAGTTGAAAGCCTACAACAAATCGAACAACAACCTCATCTACGAAACGGCGCCCTATACGCAGGGACTGGGTGTCAGTTACAAGGAGAACTACAACCACATCGAGGAGCTCTGGCGGAACTTCCTGGCGCTCTTCGGCAAAAAATGATGGACATCACACAAGTTAAAGTAAATTATTTATTACTTTTGCAGTTTGATATTCAGTGAATTGCTGAGGATTTTAAAGAAGGACGGTTGGTATGAAATAAAACAATCAGGTAGCCATATTATTATGAGACACTCTTCAAAAAAAACCAGATTTCTGTTCCTAATCATTCGAGTGAAGAGGTAAAAAAAGGGATATTAAAGTCCATATTGAAAAATGCTGAAATTGACATCAAGAAAAGATGAAAAGGCCGAAAATTACCATAGTTGTCACCAAGGAAGATACAGGGTTTAGTGCTCATGCCCTTGTGGATGATGTTTCAATCAACACTCAAGGTGAAACCCTGGAAGAATTAAGCGAAATGATTTTAGATGCTGTAAATCTATCTTTCGAAGATAAGGGTTATCTTTTCAATAAAGAAGAATTAAATTTCACCTACGATTTGAAAAGCTTTTTTGAGTTTTATAAAGTGCTCAATGTAAAAGCGCTTTCGGAACGTATTGGCATGAATCAGAGTTTGTTGTCGCAATACATCCATGGGATAAAGAAACCTTCCATCAATCAAAGGAAAAGAATTCTTAAAGGTGTTCAACAAATCGGGAAGGAATTGTCAGAGGTGAATTTTTTACTTTAAACAAGAAAAAGGAAGGAAGACTTCAAAAAGTGCAGATTCGCATGAATGATAACAAAAGAGCCGGCGATGGGCCGGCTCTTTTGTTATCATCCTTAAGGCAGAAATGTTTTCTGTCAGGTTAGGAATTACTTCGTTGCTTTGGCATTTGCCTGAGCGGCGGCTACCCGCGCAATCGGCACCCGGAAAGGTGAGCAGCTCACGTAGTCCATGCCGACCATGTCGCAGAATTCAACAGAGGAAGGTTCTCCGCCATGTTCACCGCAGATCCCCACCTTCAGTTTCGGATCGACACTACGGCCTTTTTCAACGCCCATACGGACCAGTTGTCCAACGCCTTCACGGTCGAGGATCTGGAACGGATCATTTTTGAGAACGCCGGTTTTGAGGTAGACATCCAGGAACTTGCCGGCATCGTCGCGGGAGTATCCGAAAGTCATCTGGGTAAGGTCATTGGTTCCGAAGGAGAAGAATTCAGCCACTTCGGCAACCTTGTCGGCGGTGAGGGCAGCGCGGGGTACCTCAATCATCGTTCCCGTGAGGAAGTCGACGCGGGCGCCCTTCTCGGCGAACACCTTCTCTGCGGTCTCCTTGATGATATTCACCTGGAGTTCCAATTCCTTGACGGTGCCGATCAGGGGGACCATGATTTCCGGAAGGACGTTAACGCCTTTCATCTTCAGATTGACGGCAGCTTCGATGATGGCGCGGGCCTGCATCTCGGTGATCTCGGGATAGGTGATCCCCAGGCGGCAGCCGCGGTGACCCAGCATCGGGTTGAATTCGTGGAGGGATTCCACCTTGTATTTGATCTCTTCAAGGGAGATCCCCATATCTTTGGCCAGTTCCACCTGCTGGGCTTCTTCGTGAGGCACGAATTCGTGGAGCGGCGGATCAAGAAGGCGGATGGTTACCCCGAAGCCTTCCATGGCGGCGAGGATCCCTTCGAAGTCGGCACGCTGGTAAGGAAGCAACTTGGCAAGGGCTTTGCGGCGGTCGGCTTCGTCATTGGAGAGGATCATCTCGCGCATCGCCTTGATGCGTTCCCCTTCGAAGAACATGTGCTCGGTGCGGGTGAGGCCGATCCCCTGGGCGCCGAATTTGCGTGCGATCAGGGCATCTTTGGGGGTGTCGGCATTGGTGCGTACCTTCATGCGGGTGAACTTGTCGGCCAGTTCCATAACGGTAGCAAAGTCACCGCTCAATTCGGGATCCATGGTTTTCACCTTGCCTTCGTATACTTCCCCGGTGGAGCCGTTGAGGGAGATCCAGTCCCCTTCGTTGAAAACCTTGGCGCCTACATTCATCGTGCGGGTTTTGTAATTGATCTGAAGAGCGCCGGCGCCGGAGACGCAACATTTGCCCATTCCGCGGGCCACCACGGCAGCATGGGAGGTCATCCCTCCGCGGGCGGTGAGAATACCCTTCGCAAGGTGCATTCCTTCGAGATCTTCGGGCGAGGTTTCCTGGCGGACAAGAATAGAAGCAGGATATTTGGCAGCTTCATCGGCGAAGAAAACAATCTGTCCGGTAGCGGCACCCGGAGAGGCGGGCAAACCTTTGGCTACTGATTTGGTCCTTTTCAGTTCATCGCGGTCGAAGACCGGGTGAAGCAGTTCGTCGAGTTTGCCAGCCTCGATGCGGAGCAGGGCAGTTTTCTCGTCGATTTTGCCTTCGCGGAGCATATCCATGGCGATCTTTACCATGGCGGAGCCAGTGCGTTTCCCGTTGCGGGTCTGGAGCAGCCAGAGCTTGCCTTCCTGGATGGTAAACTCCAGGTCCTGCATATCACGGTAATGATTTTCCAGTTTCCGCTGGGTTTCATGAAGCTGGAGGTAGATTGCGGGCATGGCCTCTTCAAGGGAGGGGTATTTATTTTTGCGCTCCTCCTCGCTGACACCAGCCAGTTCTGCCCACCGCTTCGACCCTTCGAGGGTGATCTGCTGGGGAGTGCGGATTCCGGCCACCACATCTTCACCCTGGGCGTTAATGAGGTATTCACCGTTGAAGATGTTCTCACCGGTCCCGGCATCACGGGTAAAGGCAACGCCGGTTCCGGAAGTCTGGCCCATATTTCCGAAGACCATGGCCTGCACGTTAACAGCGGTACCCCACTCGTCGGGGATCTGGTTCAGGCGGCGGTAGAAAATGGCCCGGTCGTTGTTCCAACTGTTAAAGACAGCAGCCACGGAGCCCCAGAGCTGTTCCCACGGATCGGTCGGGAAGGTGCGGCCGGTAACATTGTAAACTGCCGTTTTGAAACGGGTGACTAACTCTTTGAGGTCGTCGGTGGTGAATTCGGTATCGAGGTGGATTCCCTTTTCAGCCTTGAGGCCTTCGATGATCTCCTCAAAGGGGTCGATGGCCTCCTTGGAGTGGGGTTTCATGTCGAGCACCACATCGCCGAACATTTGCACAAACCTCCGGTATGAATCCCAGGCGAAGCGTTCGTTGCCCGATTTCCTGGCAATTCCCTGAACTGCATCATCGTTCATACCCAGGTTGAGTACAGTATCCATCATTCCCGGCATGGAAGCGCGGGCACCCGACCGGACAGAAACCAGACAAGGATTATCTTTATCACCCCAAACCGTTCCTGTAAGAGCTTCAATTTGCTTCACTGCAGCCACAACTTCCTCCTTGATCAGATCGAAAGCATGTTGCTGACCTTTTTCATTATAAAGGGTACATACTTCGGTGGTAATGGTGAATCCGGGAGGAACCGGAACACCGATCAGATTCATCTCGGCAAGGTTGGCGCCCTTACCGCCCAACAACTCTTTCATGTCGGCTTTCCCTTCGGCCTTACCTGCGCCGAACGTGTAAACGTACTTTGTCATAAATAGAATTTTAATGAAATTGTATTAGGATTATCCATATTCTAAACAGGGTCGCTAAAATAATCGATTTTTTTACAATCGAACGATTTTAGCTTTAAAAATCATCAAAAGGGTTAACATACTTTAACTTTGCTTATCAGCCATTAACGAAATCGCAAATTACCTTTGTGACGGACAGACAAAAGTGTAATTTTTTCATAGAAAAGGTTTGGTTAGGTTTAGAAAAGGATGGCAGTAGCCTTCCTTTTTTATTTTATCGTTCACCGGATTATGCCCCATCAGGGTGATGAAACTGTTTCGGGAATAATGATCTCCTTTTCCTTCCGCATGGCTTCCTCCGCTGAGGTGCAGGGAGTCGCTCTTGGCCAAAGAAAACTTCATCAGTGTTCAGGAAATGCCGATCCTCCGAGGAGAAAAACCACAGGCACTTTTTCCATAAAAGGTACATTTTTTTTCCAAAAAGAGACCCTGTTTGTCAAAATAGTTTCGTTTTCCAGGGTCAGGTTGGCAGCAATACAGAGATACGTTTCCGGTTGGCATGTCCGGAGCAGATCTGCAATCAACTGATTGTTCCGATAGGGAGTTTCAATAAAAATCTGGGTTTGGCCCAGGGAAAGAGCATTCCTCTCCAGTTGTCTGATCGTTCTCACCCTGTCGGCCTGTTTCACGGGGAGATATCCGTTAAAGGCGAAATCCTGTCCGTTCAGGCCCGAAGCCATCAGGGCCAGCAGGATGGATGACGGGCCTACCAGGGGGACCACCCTGATGCCGGATTCGTGCGCCATCCTGACGATTTCGGCTCCCGGGTCGGCAATCCCGGGGCATCCCGCTTCGGAGAGGAGACCGGTATCATGCCCCCGGAGAAGAGGAGCGAGAAAACTCTTTTTCTCTTCAAACGACGTATGTTTATTCAATTCAAAGAAATGGAGTTTGTCGGGTTCTGCCAGCGGATGGATCTTCTTCAGGAACCTGCGGGCATTGCGAACATCTTCCACGATAAAACAGGAAATAGCTTCAATCACTCCGGCATTGAAAGAAGGAATCACCTGCTGCCATGGGGAATCCCCGAGCAGGTTCGGAATCAGAAAAAGTCGGGCCATGATCCAAATTTTCACCAAAGGTAGATATTTCCTCCAATTTTGTAATTTTGACCAATTTTCAAACCGAAATGGATCCAAGGGCAGAAAACAGGCTCACTTTCCTGGGCACCGGCACATCACAGGGCGTCCCCCTCATCGGATGCCACTGTCCAGTGTGCCGGTCTGATGATCCGCGTGACAAAAGGCTGCGCACTTCTGCCCTGATCACCCTTCATGGTGATAATTTCCTGATCGATGCAGGTCCTGATTTCAGGCAACAGATGCTTACCCATCACGTAGAAAACCTCAGGGCAATCCTCCTCACCCACGAACATGTGGACCATATTTTCGGTCTTGATGACATCAGGGCTTTTAACTGGATACAGAAGCGACCTGCCGATATCTATGCCGAAAGACGTGTCCATACTGCAATCCGGAGGATCTTTCACTATGTCTTCGCCCGATGGAGATATCCCGGAATCCCTCAGATGGAGCTTCACGATGTATCGGACCTTCCTTTCAGGATCGGGAATGCGGAATTCACCCCCATCCGATGTTTCCATCACAAACTGCCGGTACTGGGATTCAGAACCGGTGACCTGACCTACCTGACCGATGTGAATGCCATTCCCGAAAAGGAAATGAAAAAGATCAGGGGAACCCGCATACTGGTTGTCAACGCCCTGCGGCATGAAAAACATATCTCTCATTTCAACCTGGAAGAAGCCCTGCGACTTATCGAAGAAATCAGTCCCCGGTACAGTTACCTGACCCATCTGAGTCATTCGCTAGGAAAACACCTTGATGTGGAGAAGACCCTCCCCGGAAATGTCTTTTTGGCTTATGACGGCCTTTCCGTCACCCTGTGAGCAACATCAAACCGGTATTAAAAATCAAAACAGGAAATAAAGAATCAGACCTGGCGGCAAAGAATCAGACCTGATCATAAATCCCAATTTATGCTATATATTTTAACATTTAGAAACCTTTAAATATTTTTTATGTCGTTTTGTTACAATTTAGATATATTTGCAAACAAATACAATAACTATCTATATGCAGCTGACCATTCCTCCCGATTACCGGTCCATCCTGGATGTGGCCCAGACCGAGCAAGCCATTAAACTGGTGAAAGATTTTTTCCAGATCAACCTGGCATCCGCACTGCGGTTGCGCAGGGTGACTGCTCCCTTATTTGTCAGAAAGGGAACTGGAATCAACGATGACCTGAATGGAATTGAACGACCGGTTACCTTCCCCATCAGGGAGATGCAGGATGAAGGGGCTGAGATCGTTCAGTCCCTTGCCAAATGGAAAAGAATGGCGCTTGCCAACATGGGATTGCCTGCCGGATATGGCATTTACACCGACATGAATGCCATCAGGCCCGATGAAGAGTTGACCAACATTCACTCACTGTATGTAGACCAGTGGGACTGGGAAAGGGTAATCGATGCAGAAGAGCGGAACCTGGAGTTTCTGAAAAAGACAGTCAGGCAGATTTATTCGGCTATCGTGCGTACCGAAAACCTGGTGCAGGCTTATTATCCTGAAATTATGCCTGTTTTGCCTGAGGAAATTCATTTTTTTCACGCCGAGGACCTGGCTCTACGCTACCCTGCCCTGTCGCCACGGGAACGCGAGACGGAGATTGCACGGACCTATGGAGCCGTTTTCATCATAGGCATCGGCGGGGTAATGCCCAACGGGGAGATCCATGACGGCAGAGCGCCTGATTACGACGACTGGACAACTGCCACCACCCAGGGGCACAAAGGGTTGAACGGAGATATCATTTTTTGGAATAAGGTACTGAATCGTTCCTTTGAAATATCCTCCATGGGGATCAGGGTGGATAGGGATACACTCACTGAGCAGCTAAGAATACGCAAAATGGAAGAACGCAGACGTCTGTACTGGCACCAACTGCTTCTCAACGGGAAACTGCCTCCTACCATTGGCGGAGGGATCGGCCAATCGCGGCTTTGCATGTTTTTCCTCCGGAAAGCCCATATCGGCGAGATTCAGTCCAGCATCTGGCCGGAAGAGATGATTATCCGCTGCCGGAACAACGGGATACACCTGCTGTAGGTTGAGGCTGAGACTAAGGTCAAAATCGAGGCAGGTTGAGGCAGAGGCTTAGTCAAGGTCGAGGCTGAGGTCAGGAGCTTTCCATTCCCCGTGAAGTTGTAGCTTCAGCAGTGCACATGGCCGGACAGTTTGAAGTTGAAGTTGGGATCAGGATGAAAGCGTGACCCGATGCATGAAAATTTCCTGCAGGGTAATTTGTGCTGCCAGGCAGACCGACCGGGATATTCATTATATTTGCACCGCTAAAAAAGGATGCCCTGGTAGCTCAATTGGATAGAGCAACGGCCTTCTAAGCCGTAGGTTATGGGTTCGATCCCCGTCCAGGGTACTTAATTACTTTTGCTATCAACTAGCTTTCAGAAGATTATTGATCTTATTTCATGGTATTACTGAAACATAACTGAAACATTTGGCCTGGATGTATCACCCTCCCTCACTTTCTAACCACTTTTCCGCTGAACAGACATTTGGGAACTCATATTAAACCACCACCGTCAAAGACGGTGGATTTTTAAGTTAAATTAAAGCAGCCACTCTTTTTAGTGATGGGAATGATGTAACAAGCACTCCTTTACCAGTATTCCCTAAAGGGCTGTTCGTTGCGAGGTCAGATGATAAAACATTCCAATATTATTCCTGGGAAGATATTGCTGATGAAATTTTAAAATAGCGTATGTAACCTGAACTCTGTACCGTAATTGCCCAATTCTAAAGTGGCTGGGTCCACTTTTAAGGAAGCTACAAATCCACTCCAGAAAAAAATCATTGAAATAATAAGCTCATCATAATTTTGGGTGTCTTTTGCACAAAACAGGAAAAACGCTATCTTTAGTACAAATCTGTTAATATATGAAAGCATCTCTGTGGGCTTTTCCGGCTCTGGCCACAGTTGCCCTGGCGACCGTAACCACAAGTTGCGGCCGCCAGGGTCAGGCTTCAAGGGGGAACAAACAGCAACCCAATATCATCTATATTCTGGCCGACGACCTGGGCTATGGAGACCTGAGCTGTTACGGCCAAAAATTATTTCAGACCCCTCATCTCGACCGTTTGGCCAGTGAAGGAATAAGGTTCACCCAGCATTATTCCGGATGCACTGTTTCAGCCCCGTCGAGGTCTTCGCTGATGACCGGACAGACAACCGGCCACACGCCGGTCCGCGGTAACAAGGAGTGGAAACCCGAAGGACAATGGCCCCTGCCCGATTCAGCCTTCACCTTGCCGGAAATGCTCAGGGCTGCTGGGTATGTCACCGGGGCCTTCGGGAAATGGGGCCTGGGGTACCCCGGTTCGGAAGGCGATCCGCTCCGGCAGGGTATGGACGAATTCTACGGATACAATTGTCAGCGGATGGCCCACAACTATTATCCCGGCCATCTCTGGGACAATGACAGGAAGGTGATTCTGGAAGAAAACAGGGACGACAGGCTGGAAGTGTATGCTCCGGAACTGATCCACGACCGGGCACTCCGGTTCATTGAGAAAAACCGGGACAAACCTTTCTTCCTTTTTTACCCCAACGTGATCCCCCATGCCGAACTGCTCCTCCCCGATGAATACTTGAAGGAATTCCGGGGAAAACTTCTCCCCGAGAAATCCTTTAAAGGTTCAGAAGCAGGAGACCCCGCTTTCAGGAAAGGGGGATATGGCAGCCAGCCGGAGGCCCATGCAGCCTTTGCCGCCATGGTGACCCTTTTAGACCGGCAGGTAGGGGAAATTGTCGATAAATTGAAAGAACTGGGGCTGGAGAAGAATACACTGATCATTTTCACTTCCGACAATGGGCCCCACAACGAAGGAGGTGCCGACCCTAACTTTTTTGACAGCAACGGGCCCCTGCGGGGTTACAAACGTGACCTTTACGAAGGGGGGATCAGGGTTCCCATGATTGCCCGGTGGCCGGGAAAAATAAAAGGAGGAACCACCACCAGCCATCTGTCAGCTTTCTGGGATGTAATGCCCACCCTTGCCGAACTCACCGGAATTACGCCTCCCCCCGGAATTGACGGGATCTCGTTTGCCCCTACCCTCCTTGGAAAAGGAGTACAGGAAAAACACGATTACCTTTACTGGGAGTTCCATGAATTGGAGGGAAGGCAGGCTGTGAGGCGCAACAACTGGAAGATGGTCCGCTACCACGTTCTCAATCCTGAAAAGGTCACTACCGAGTTGTATGATCTTTCGATGGATCCCGGTGAATCGGAGAATGTAGCCCCAACACATCCGGGGGTGGTAGAAGAGCTCCTGAAGATTATGAATGAAGCGAGAACTCCCTCTAAAGCATATAATTTCTGACAACGATCATGGAAAAGAAAGGTTTCAAAGCCCATCGCAAGGAAATGAACAGATTGTTTCTGGGAACAGCTTTTTTGGCTGCCACTGCCTCCTGTGCACCCGATAAAGCGGGGGAAGTTCCTGATAAGCCGAATGTGGTGATTATTTATGCCGATGATATCGGGTATGGTGATTTGGGATGTTATGGGGCTAAGGCGGTTAAAACACCCAATACCGACAGGCTGGCGCACGAAGGGGTTCGCTTTACCAACGCTTATGCCTGTGCAGCTACCTCCACGCCGTCGCGTTATGGTTTACTAACCGGGCAGTATCCCTGGCGAAGAAATGATACCGGTATCGCACGGGGTGATGCCCCGATGATCATCCGCAAGGAGCAATATACCGCAGCAAGCCTGATGCGCGATGCAGGTTATCACACCGCGGTGGTGGGCAAATGGCATCTTGGCCTGGGAGAAGGAGAATTCAATTCCCAGGAGTGGAACGGGCTGATCACACCCGGTCCGGCCGATATCGGGTTTACCTACTCTTATATTATGGCGGCCACAGGCGACCGCACGCCGTGTGTTTTCATCGAAAACCAGAGGGTAGTAAATCTCGATCCATCCGATCCGTTGGAAGTCAGCTATACCACCCCTTTTGAAGGAGAACCCCTGGGCAGTACCCATCCCCACCTGCTGAAAGTTCACCCGAGCCACGGGCACGACCAGGCCATCGTCAACGGAATCAGCCGCATCGGCTATATGCGGGGAGGAAATTCAGCCCGATGGATCGATGAAAATATCGCCGATTCCATCACGCAAAAGGCAGTCAACTTTATCAGGACAAACAATCCGGCCACTACAGGCAAACCGTTCTTTCTCTATTTCGGCACCCAGGATATTCATGTTCCCAGGGTTCCTCATCCACGGTTTGCAGGGGCTACCGGAATGGGCCCCCGTGGTGATGCCATTACAGAATTCGACTGGTCGGTAGGCCGGATCCTGGCTACCCTCGATAGTCTCGGGCTTACGGAAAACACGCTGGTGATCCTCTCGAGCGACAACGGTCCGGTAGTCGACGATGGCTATCTCGACCAGGCGGTGGAACTTCTGGGTGACCACAACCCCTCGGGAGGCCTGCGGGGAGGAAAATACAGCGCTTTTGAGGCCGGCACCCGGATTCCCTTTGTGATCCGTTGGCCGGGAAAAGTAAAACAAGGCGTTTCGGATGCGCTGGTGAGCCAGATCGACCTGTTCGCCACCCTGGCCACCCTGACCGGTCAGCAGGTTCCGGCAGGCGCGGCACCCGACAGCCGCGATGCCCTCGACACCTGGCTAGGAACGACCAGCCAGGGGAGATCGTTTGTGATCGGACAGTCGACCGGTACGCTGACCCTGATTGCAGACGGTTTCAAATTCATCGCCCCCTCCAAAGGAGCCAAATACAACCGGAACACCTGCATCGAACTGGGACACGACACCCTCATGCAACTTTACAACCTCCGGGAAGATTCAAGTGAACATTTCAATATCGCAGACAGGGACCCCGGCAAACGCACCTACATGAAAAGGATGCTTGACAGCCTGACTGCAATACAGTAAATCAGTTCATCGCCGGATATCCGGCACTCCGGGAAACAGCCGGTTCATGTAAATTACAGACCATTGAACACAAGAACCCTTCTTTTGCCTCTCTTATTGTTGCCGCTACTCCCGGGTACAACAACCTGCACGACAGACCGGAAGGGATCGCCTGACACGCTGGATATTCCGGTCAAACTGACCCACTGTTCGGTGATGTAACTGAATAGCTGGCTCATGGCAAGGCTGTACTAGTCCCTCCCTGCGGTCAGGAGCCTTGACAACGATCCCGCCTCAATTCTCCGTGGTGTTTTTGAAAATATTATCTACCCTGACTTCCATCAAGAGGGTTGAAAACATGGGGATTCCGGTAGTCGCACCGGAATTGGAACCATAAGCAAGTTCCGATGGAATAATGAGGGTGGCCACCGTCCCCTTTTGCATATATTGTACTCCTTCGTTGAGTCCGTCAACCACACCCGAACCGGAAGCTCCGATGGGAACAACGGTAAAAGCGAGGGGTTCGTAACAACGCCCTAACGAATCGATGTTAGAATCAATCAGGGTACTGTCGATCAACCAGGTCCGATAGTACACATGAACTTTATCGTATACCTTTACCGTGTCTCCGCTACCTTGTTTGGTTTCGATGTAATAAAGGCCTGTCTTGGTGGGTGTCACCGTTATGTTGTTATCTCTGATGTATTTGGCCAGTTTTTCAAGTTCCTTTTCCCGAAGTTTCGCGTAATCGTCATCATCACCGCAGGAAAAAAGTCCGGCAGCCAGAATGGGAAACAGGAAATACATAAGAATCCGGGATTTTCTCATATCATTTTGCTTTTAGCTTTACATCGTTCATAATGGCCACAAAAATCAGTGAAGAATAGGGAGGAATAAAACCATTCCAGTTATCACCATATGCCAGGTTGGAGGGAACCACAAACTCCATTTTACATCCCTTGTTCATCAACAGCATCATTTCCTCCCATCCCGGGATATTTTCTCTTTCGCCGATGGCATAGGTCCAGGCCGAATCGGGCAAAAAGTCAAAAGAGTGGCTGAAGACAGAACCATTCATCAGGTATCCGGCATATTTCACCGAAATGGTATCCCCCTCTTTTGGAAATTCTCCGCTTCCCTCGACCAGCCGCACGTAGTACACACCCAGGTCAGTCGTATCAACGTCCAGTCCCTGATCAACATAACCTTCAAGACGCACCCGCAGCAGTTCCAACTCCCTTTCAGCGGTATACTCCTCCCTGCCATCATCCAGGTCAAGACACGAGGTAAGAATCAGTGCCAGAAAAAAGAACAGCAGCCCGATTCCTGCAATTATCTTTTGTTTCATACGTAATTATTATGTTGTGATGGTTCATTCCTTGAAACACATGGATTGACCATACGGTTATTATTGCGGCTATTGTCCGTTATTAGCGATCGCAAGGAATAGCTTTGCAATTTCATGCCGGTTGGTAAATATTCGCGCATGGTCATTTCATTCGTTGATTTGTTAATTAATGTGCTGTTCTTCAGTTATGTTATGCAGACAGGCATGTGAGGATTCTTCATGCCCATGTAACTCGCATGGAGGCAATAAAAATACCCTTTTGTGTAAACCGTTACATGCTCGTTTCATCTTCACTTCTTATCTGCGTTTTCCAATAGATGTAAATATGCGGGTAAAAGTTGCGTAAATTTTTCAACCACATTCACCAGGGTATCCTTATCATCCCCTCCGGCCGCGTTCAGATGGCCGCCGCCGTTGAAATGGGAAGCGGCAAAAGCATTGGCCGGGAAACTACCTTTTGAGCGAAAGGAAGCTTTGACCACATGTTCCTTTTCTATAAACAGTGCGCTGAACACGATATTGCGTATCGAGAGCGGAATATTCACAAATCCTTCCGTATCGCCCGGTACAAAATTAAACATTTTTAATTCATCGCGTGACAGGAAGATGTAAGCGGTCCTGAATTCAGGCAATACCACCATTTTCTGCTGAAGGCAGAATCCCATCAGCCGCATGCGGTCGGCCGAAAAGTTATCATAGACGAGGGAATGAATGGCGGCGGTATCGATCCCGAAAGCCACCAGGGCGGAGAGTACCCGGTAGAGTTCAGGCCGCGAAGTGCTGTAGCTGAAGGATCCAGTGTCGGTCATGATCCCGGTATAAAGGGCTTCGGCAGCTTTCCGGCAGATAAATCCTTCCAGTCCCAGGGCAACGACCAAATCATAGACCAATTCGGCAGAGGAGCTGTAGGCAGGCTCTGAAACCATCAGATCACAAAAGGGGGTCGGATCGGGATGATGGTCCACCAGAATTTTCGTACCCTGAAAGGCAGCGATCGTTTTTTCCATCTCATCTGCCCTGCCGATTTCATTAAAATCGACGCAAAACATCACCTTACATCTTTTGAGAATGGCTTCTGCGGTATTTTTCCTTTTCAGGTAATTGATGATTTCAAGCTCACCATTCAGCCAGGCCAGGAAATCAGGATAATCGTTGGGAGTAATAATAAAAACCTCTTTCCCGGCATTTTTCAACACCAACCCCAGGCCATAGGCCGAACCTATCGCATCCCCGTCAGGATTGGAGTGGGGAACGATCGCAATCGGACCTGAACTGAGTACCAGCACTTCCAAAATAGTTCTAATTATTTCATTGCCAGTATTTTCCAAAATCATCAAAAAATTAGGTGGCAAATATACGAATTATGGCTGTGCCCTCCCCCCATGTGTAGGTTAAAATTTGTTATTTTGAGGCCGTCTAATCATTAATACCTCAATAGAGATGGCAGGAAGAATTACGCTCACCATGATCAAGCCCGACGCTGTGGCAAAGAATTACACCGGTTCGATAGTGAAGATGATCGGCGATGCCGGATTCCGGATTGCCGCCATGAAACTCATGCATTTAACCCCTGTTCAGGCGGCCCGTTTTTATGAGGTTCACAAGGGGAAACCCTTTTATGAGCCGCTGGTGGCATTCATGAGTTCCGGTCCCATAGTGGCGGCGCTTCTGGAAAAAGAAAATGCCATAGCCGATTTCAGGGAACTCATCGGCGCTACCAACCCGGCCAATGCTGCACCCGGAACGGTGCGAGCCCTGTTTGCCACCGATGTTCAGCGGAATGCGGTCCATGGTTCTGACAGCGACGAAAATGCTATCATCGAAAGCGATTTTTTCTTTTCCGGCCTGGAGCGGTACTGACCCAATTCCCTGTCTGAACCATTTCTCACAGCGACACCAAACCGGGGAAGAAGCTTTTCGGTGCAGGAGGGCTGAACTTCAACGGAAAACGATTTTCAGGACGACTTCGGTACCCGCATACTCATTGAGGCGCTTGCGCAATTCCTCCCTGTTCATGAAGAGTTCCGACTTTACCACCGGGGAAGTAATCTCTACGTATAAGACTCCCCGCGCAATGTAAATCTTGCGGGTATATTTCGCCATGGCGGATCCCATCAGTTCATGCCAGTATTCCACCACGGCAATTTCTTGCAACTTGAGGTCGAAATTATTCTGCCGGATAAAGTCTTCCAACACATCACCAATACTCCTGGGTATACTCCTTCTCATCTGATGGCTTCAATTTTTCCGTTGGAGACATGGAAAATCCGGTAATCAGGAGTCACCGAATGAAGAATGGTATCCAGGTGATCACGGTTGGTATCAGTGATAAAAATTTGTCCGAACCGGTCGCCTGCTACCATTTTGACAATTTCTTCCACCCTGTTCTTGTCGAGTTTGTCGAAGATATCGTCGAGAAGAAGAATGGGCTTCACCCCCGATATTTCCCTGATAAATTCAAACTGCGCCAATTTCAGGGAAACAAGGAATGTTTTCTGCTGTCCCTGTGATCCTGCTTTTTTCAGGGGGTAACCTGCCAGGGTCAACCGGAGGTCATCTTTGTGGGTGCCGGTTGTGGTAAACCGGGCTGCACGGTCACACGCAAGCGACTCTTTCAACAGTTTTTCAAACGTTTGCCGGTTTAATTCCGACTGGTAAACAAGGCCGACCTGCTCGTTTCCCCCTGAAATCTGAGAATAAAAAAACTGAAACACCGGTTTCAGATTTTTGACAAACTCCTTCCTCTGCTGATGAATCCGGAAGCCGCAATACGTTAATTCTCCGTCGTAAACATCCAGCATATCGTTGTCGAGCCTGCCTGATTCAGCCGCTTTTTTGAGCAGGTTGTTCCGTTGCAGCAGCACCCGGTTGTAGCGGAGCAAATCCTCCAGATAGGCAGAATTGTACTGGGAGATGACGCCATCCATGAATTTCCTTCTTTCTTCGCTGCCTCCCAAAATCAGGCTTGCGTCGGAAGGGGAAACCATGACCAGCGGAAACAGCCCGATATGATCCGACATTTTTTTGTACGCTTTTCCGTTGCGCTTCAGCAGTTTCTTCTGACCACTCTGAAAACCGTATACCACAGTTTCTTCGGCCGATTCCCGCAAATATTTCCCCTGGATCATAAACCAGTTTTCATCGTAGGTCACATTCAACTGGTCGGAAGTACTAAAGAAGCTTTTTGAAAACGAAAGGGAATAAAGTGCATCCAGAAGATTGGTCTTTCCGGCTCCGTTGTTGCCGATAAAGGTATTAAGCCTGGGTGAGAAATCAATCAAGGCCTCTTTTATGTTTTTAAAATTCACAACCGAAAGTGTCTTCAGATGCATCTTTTTGGAATTTATCATGCAAAATTAGGGAAAAATCAGAGATGCGCACCAATAGATTAACCGGCCAATGTTGATTAATGGTCAAAATTAGGCCGCATGAATCCAGCTGATTTTGAAAAAAAGAGTATTTTTGCGGCACAATTTTGAAACAGAAAAAAATGGCAAAAAAGAAAACCACGCAGCATGACAATCTTCAGAACATTGAAAGTGCTCTGACAAAGACCGAACAGTTTATTGAGGACAACCAAAACCTCTTTTTATACATCATCGGTGGCATCGTGCTTGTTGTTGTAGGGTATCTGGCAATCACCAGGTTTTACATTCAGCCCCGTCAGAAGGAAGCACAATCGCAGATGTTCATGGCTGAGCAGTATTTTGAAAAGGATTCCTTTAATCTGGCTCTGAATGGTGATGGCAATTACCTGGGATTTCTGGATATCATGGATGAATACGGGATCACGCGCCAGGCGAAGTTATCGCGTTATTACGCCGGGATCTCCTATCTCCGTTTGGGGCAGTTCAGTGAAGCTGTCGATTATCTGAGCCGGTTCAAAACCAAGGATATTTTATTGGGGCCTGTTTCCCGCGGAGCGCTTGGCGATGCTTATCTGGAACTCGGGGAGCAGGAAAAAGCTTTAAAGTTATACGAAAAAGCCGCCACGATGTCAGATAACGAGATGACAGCTCCCATCTATCTGATGAAAGCGGGCAACCTGCTCGAGAGTATGGGTCACCCGGAAGCCGCCCTGAAACATTACAACAATGTCAAGAAAAAATATCCCGACACCATGGAAGGGCGTATGATTGACAAATACATCTCCCGGGTTTCGGCAAAGAAGTAAAACGAAGAATTGCAGCATCAGTATATCCTCCCCTCACGGGAGGATTTTTTTTGTTATGGCGACAGGAAATTTATCAGTAAACAGGGGTGGGCCGGTGCCTTCAGCCCGGGGGATGTGTTTCGGGATCGTTGTGGCGGAGTGGAACCGGGAAATCACCGAAGCCTTGCTCAGCGGGGCGGTAGCCACATTGAAGGGAAAGGGTTCCCTGAAGGAAAATTTTGAAATGGTCCGTGTTCCGGGGAGTTTCGAGTTACCTGTGCAGGACAATGGTTAGCCCACATCGGCCGATTTGATGCCATTATTTTGCTGGGGTGCCTCCTTCAGGGAGAAACACGCCATTTTGACTTCATCTGCCAGGGGGTAACCCAGGGAACCATGGATCTTAACCTGGCATTCAATATCCCTTTTATCTATGGTTTGTTGCCCACCGACAACCAGGCTCAGGCACGTGACCGAGCCGGTGGAAAATTGGGAAACAAGGGAGCGGAAGCTGCGTTTACAGCCATAAGAATGGTGGCGCTTCGTGACGCCATAGAATAAAATAACCACCTGCCCGAAGGCAGATGGTCAAATTAAAATCTTTAAAAACCGTTACGAATGAATCGTTTTACGGCCGTCCTCCCTGCTGCATGCGTTCCATTCTTCTTTTCTGCATCTCTTCCTGGTAAACTTCATACTGTTTGTACTGTTCTTCCGAAAGGAGTGCTTTCAGTTCCTTATCCTGTTCTGCGCGCTGGGCTTCCATTTTGGTGCGCATTTCCTGCCGCTGGGCATCTGTCATGTCCCTGAAACTGCCAGGTGCTCCCCGCATTTCCTGCATTAACTTGCCATACTTGACAAACAGTTCGGTCACCTTGGCTTCCTGCCCCTCCGTGAATTTCACATATTCAGCCATCTGCTGAACCTGAAATTTTGCCATCTCTTCAGGATTGAACTGACCCCTGCCGCCCGGACCGCGCTGAGGATCCTGCATCCGGGGGCCTTCCTGAGCCTGAGCTTCTGGCTGAGACTGATCTGCAGCCTGTTTCTTGCCTGCCTGCCCACAGCTGATAGAAATGGCAAGCGCAATACATAAAAATAACATACCGAATTTTTTCATACCTCTCATAAGTTTATAAATATCATTTTTGACTACGACAAACACAAATAGTTTAAAGCGATGTTAAAATTATTTACGCCTGGGGGTATTCACGCTGACACCGCGTTCCTTGGCCATTTGTTCCAACCGCTGCTGGAATTTTGACTTGGCAACCGTTTTTTTCTTGTTAAGCTGTATCTGAGCCCTGATCTTATCCTCATCTACCATTCCCCTGACCAGATAGGTCTGCCCGATGGTGATTACATTGGCCAAAAAGTAATAGTAGCTTAGTCCCGAAGAATAACTGTTCAGGATAAAAAGGAACATGATGGGCATCATATACATCATGGTCTTCATTCCGGGCATGGTATTCCCGGAGGTAGCCTGTGAGTTGAGCCTGGTGGAAACGATGGTGGTGATGGTCATCAACAGGCACCAGAGACTCACATGATCACCGTAAAAGGGAATGTTAAACGGCAGATCGAGGATGGAATCATAGGTCGAAAGGTCATTGGCCCAGAGAAAACCCTGCTGACGAAGTTCTATGGAGGCAGGAAAGAAAAAGAACATGGCGATCAGGATGGGCATCTGGAGCAACATCGGCAGACAACCCCCCATGGGATTCACCCCGGCCTTTTTATACAATGCCATGATGGCCTGTTGTTTTTCCATCTGTTTATCAGGCCCGAACTTTTCATTGATCTCATCCATCTCAGGCTTCAGAACCCGCATCTTAGCCTGCGACATATAGGATTTGTAGGTGAACGGGAAAAGAATGATCTTGATAAAGATGGTTAGTAACAGGATGACAATTCCCATGTTGCTAATATAGTTTCGAAGGAAGTTGAAAACGGGAATGATCAGATATCTGTTAAAGGGTCTGACAATGGAATATCCCAGGTTCACCTGGCGCTCCAGGTTAAGCTTGTACTGCCTGAGGGTATGGAAATGGTTGGGGCCAAAATAGAACTGCATCCCGTAATTTTCGGAAGGCTTTGCTTCGTAGGGAAGCGACACTTCGGAGGCAAAGGTGGCCAGATATTTGTCATCATCGGCCATCCGGGTGCTTTGTACCTGGGCTGCAGGAAAGCTCTCGTCGGCAATAAGGGTACTCGTGAAAAAGAGTTGCTTCATCCCGATCCATTTGATACGGGTACTCAAACTTTCTGAATCCGATTTGGTCGGATTCAGCTTATCGACGTCGTCTTCGAAATAATTGTAATAGATGTTAGTATAGCGATCCTCCCCGTATTGCGATTTTCTCTCCTGGCGGGGAACGTCAAAAGACCACACCAGGTTTAAGTACGGCTGGTTAGCGGCCACAACACTGTTTAACCCCAGCATGGCAATGTCAAAATCGACCATGTAGGAGTTGTACTTCAGGGTATAGGTATGTTCCAGGTAACTTCCGGGAGCCAGTTCCACCCTGAATTTGATCATTTCGCTATTCCCCGGATTTTCTGCATTGAATTTTTCATCCCCTTTATCCCCTGTTCTGATTTCCGGTCCCTCAATAACAACGGCTTCAGGTGATTCCGTGGAGAAAAAGAGCTGGTCGGTCTGGATATTCCTGTTCTGTGAAAAAAAGTTAAGGCTGAACTGGCTCCTGTCTCCTTCGAAAAGGATCAGCGGCTTGCCGTCATGCGTCTTATACTCTTTGAGTTCAACGGAATAAACCCGACCGCCTTTGTTCGACAGTGTCATTTTAAGCAGGTTATTTTCCAGGGTATGGAATTTTTCTTCGCCGGAGGCAAAGGCACCAAAGGCGCCCAGTTGACTTTCCTTCTGACGCAGCGCCTCCTCCGCCAACAAAGTATCGGCAATCAGATCTTCACTGGCAATGGTTTCTGTCTGCTGTTCCAACTGACGTTGCCGCTCCGCCTCCACCTGTTGAATAGAATCCTGTCTATGCTTCATCATTTCGATCTGTTCCTTCGAAGGCCTGTTGATCACGGAAAAAACGACCAGCACAAGAAAAATCAGGATCATCCCGATGATTGAATTTTTATCCATATAATCAGAGTAATGCGTTTTTGATAAAATTGACAAAAAGGGGATGGGGATTCAGGACAGTACTCCGGTACTCCGGATGGAATTGCACGCCCACGAACCATTTGTGAGCAGGAATTTCCATTATTTCAACGAGATCGGTATCGGGATTTATGCCGACGGCTTTCATACCCGCACTTTCGAACCGTGAAAGATAGGCGTTGTTGAATTCAAAGCGGTGCCGGTGACGTTCAGTGATGCTTAATTTGTTGTAAGCACCGAAAACCTTTGACTTCCTGGAAATGAGCCTGCAATCATAGGAACCCAGCCGCATCGTCCCTCCAAAATCGGTCACTTCCTTTTGCTGTTCCATCAGGTCAATCACCGGATGGGGAGTCCCTGGATTAATCTCGGTGGAATCGGCATCTTCAAGACCCAGTATATTCCGGGCGAATTCAATGACGGCGACCTGCATCCCCAGGCAAATTCCAAAATAAGGGATATTGTTCTCCCGGGCAAAACGGGCAGCCAGGATCTTCCCTTTGATTCCCCGGTGCCCAAATCCCGGCGCAACCAGAATGCCATCCACATTGCGAAGTTTTTTTTCAACCGTCGTAGCGTTGATGCTTTCGGAATGGATCCATTTGACATTTACTTTTGAATTGTTTGCCGCTCCCGCATGGATCAGCGCTTCACAAATCGACTTATAGGAATCGTGAAGTTCGACGTATTTTCCCACCAGGGCAATGTCAACCGAAAATTCAGGATTCTTAAGTCTGAACAGAAACTGCTTCCACAATTCCAGATCAGCGCTTTCCCTGACAGGAAGGTCCAGTTTCCGAAGGACTGTCAGGTCCAGTTTCTCTTCCATCATTTTCAGGGGAACCTCATAAATGGAGGGGACATCGATCGATTGCACCACGGCATCGATGGAGACGTTGGTAAAGAGGGCCACTTTGGCCCTGATGTTTTCATCGATATGATGTTCGGTCCGCAGTACTAGCACGTCGGGCTGCACTCCGTTTTCCAGCAACTGCTTCACCGAATGCTGGGTGGGTTTGGTTTTCAATTCTCCGGAAGCTGACAGGTAGGGAACCAGTGTCAGGTGTATCACCAGTGCTTTCGCGCCCAATTCCCATTTCAACTGACGTACCGTTTCAATATAAGGCAGTGATTCAATGTCTCCGACGGTTCCCCCTATCTCTGTAATGACAATGTCGCACTTCCCCCTGGAACCAAGGATCTTAATCCTTCGTTTGATTTCGTCGGTAATATGAGGAATTATCTGCACGGTTTTCCCCTGGTAATCACCCCGCCGTTCCTTGCTGATCACAGCCTGATATATCTTCCCGGTGGTTACGTTGTTGGCCTGCGAAGTGGGAATGTTCAGGAATCGCTCGTAATGGCCGAGGTCCAGGTCGGTTTCAGCTCCATCTTCGGTTACATAACACTCTCCGTGCTCATAAGGATTCAGGGTACCGGGGTCTACATTTATGTAAGGATCCAGTTTCTGAATGGTGACGGAATACCCCCTCGACTGAAGCAACTTGGCCAGAGAAGAGGCTATGATCCCTTTCCCGAGAGAAGAGGTAACTCCCCCGGTAACGAAGATATATCGCGTTTCAACCACAGCAGAACATCACTTTAGGTTCAAAAGCCACAAAAATAATCTTTTATGCGTGAAAAAATATCAGGCACGGAAAATCTCGGGCACCCTGAAAGAAAAAAGCCGGTTTTGAAAACCGGCTCCTGGGGTCAATATTCTGATTTGTCAAGATCGTCAATGATCCTGATCTTCTCTTTGAGCTGCTCTATTTTTTCCCGGGTATCCCGGATCTTCTGGTTTACATCGGCAATCAACACCTGCGCATTCTTCGAATTGGCAAAAAAACCGATGTTGTTGTCCAGCAAGGTCAGATCGGTCTCCAACTGCTTCAGTTTCATCATGTACTTCTCCCTTTCGGATCTGACTTTTGACAAACCACGCGCATTGTCGGTCATCGACTCAATTTTACTCCTGAAGTTGAAAACATTCCTGTTAGAATTGTCAATATTCAGGGAATCAAATTGTTTGTTAATGGCTTCACGGAACCGGCGCTGAACGGTATCCTTGCTCCTGATCGGCACATGTCCGATCTCAGTCCAGCGTCGCTGAAATTCGCGAAGGATTTTCAACGATTCAGCAGGATCATCGTCGGGCTTGAAATTTTCCACCTCCCCGATAAGCTTTTCCTTTTCTTTAAGATTCTCAAGCTGTTCTCCGTCTATATCACTGAAATGCATCGACTTCCTTTCAAAGAAGTAGTCACATGCAGCCCTGAAACGCTTCCAAATGGCATCGGAACTCTTTCTCGGAATCGGGCCAATCTCTTTCCAGCGTTTCTGTATATCGATAAACTGCTGGGTGGTCTTTTTCCAATCAGTGCTTTCCTTCAGGGTTTCAGCTTCCAGACAAAGATCAACCTTCATCTGGAGATTATCTTGCTGAAGATCTTTGTTCTTTGAATAGTATTCCCGCTTATTGGTGAAAAACCTGTCGCACGCCACCCTGAAGCGATCGTATACCTTGTTGTTTTCCCTCTTGGGGGCAAAACCAATGGTTTTCCACACCTTCTGAAGTTCAATCAGTTCCCGCGATTTCTCATCCCATTCACGGTGTGAATTATAGACAGGTGCCGATATCTCCTCAGCTTTCTCGCATAAGGCAACCTTCGCATCCAGATTCTTTTTCTGGTCGAGCTTCCTCTTTTCAAAATAATCCTGATGTTTCTGATTGATTTTGGAAGTGGCCGCCTTGAAGCGTTCCCAGATATCCTCTTTTTTATCTGCCGGAACGGGTCCTATTTCCCTCCATTCCTCATGGTATTTCTGAAGAAGGTTAAACGCCTTGATAACGGAAGGTTCCACAAGCAACTCCTCGGCTTTTTCACAAAGTTCAATCTTCGCTTCCAGGTTCTTTCTCAGGTCAAGGTCACGAAGTTCCTTGTTGATTTTTATATAATCATAGAAATTCTCCACGTGGAAATGATAGGTATCCCACAGATCTTTCATCTTTGCCTGCGGAACCTGTCCTATCTCATACCATTTCTTTTGTAAATCTCTGAATTCCTGGAAAGTACGATTTATCGATTCTTCCTTGTTCAGCAGACCCTTTATCTCCTCAATGATCTCATATTTCTTTTGCAGGTTGATTTCCTTCTCGGCATCAAGTTTTTTCCCTTGCTCAAATTTTATCTGCCTGTACTTTTTGAGAAGTTCCTTTACGTCGTTGCCGTATGGATCTTCCTCGGCCTCAAAATCCTCTTCATTCCCTCCTTCTTCGATAAATTTTTTCTTTGCCTCGTCTGTGAGTTCCCTGGATTTTCTGTAAAAAACCGCAATAATGGCATCTGCATTGTGTCCCTGTTCATCAGGATTATCTTCCACCACTTCGCGAAGCAGATTCACCAATTCAATCCGGGAAAGGGAAGAATAATCAACCGTTGTTTCGACCGCATCTTCCTCCTCTGTATCAACATCTTCATCCCCGGATTCCAGTTCCTCTGAAAGCTCTTCCGCTGCCGCGGGAGCTTCCGCCTCAGGTTCCGTGGCCGGAACCTCTTCCGATACAGGAGCTTCTTCAGAAACAGAGGCTTCTTCAACTGGTCCGGTTACAGCCTCTTCCGCTGCCGCAGGGGCTTCCGCCTCAGGTTCCGTGGCCGGAACCTCTTCCGATACAGGAGCTTCTTCAGAAACAGGGACTTCTTCAACTGGTCCGGTTACAGCCTCTTCCGCTGCAGCAGGGGCTTCGGCCTCAGGTTCCGTGGCCGGAACCTCTTCCGATACAGGAGTTTCTTCAGCAACAGGGACTTCTTCAACTGGTCCGGTTACAGCCTCTTCCGCTGCCGCGGGGGCTTCCGCCTCAGGTTCCGTGGCCGGAACCTCTTCCGATACAGGAGTTTCTTCAGAAACAGGGGCTTCTTCAACTGGTTCTGCAACGAGGTGTTCCTCATCTTTTTCCGCTTCTGCAGTTTCACCGGAAATTTCCAGCCCGGCGACTGTCACATCCGGTTCAGTACCAAGGTCTTGTGGCCCACTAATTCTGGTAAAAGCATCTCCGGCAGGTTCTTCCGTAACTTCACCAGTGGTCGCTGCCATGGTTTCTTCATTTTCAGCAAGATAGGCATCAGTAGCATCAGCATCAGAGTGCAAGTTTTCATCCAACACAGAATCGTTACTCTCCGTAACTTTTAACTCTTCAGAGTTTTTCAGATCTTTAGGCTTCATGTAAATTCCTCATTAAGTTTTAGGCAAGACTGTTTCCAACAGTCAAAACTCCACGAATGTAGAATATTGTGCAAAAATACTCAAAGTTTTCCGATAAATTTCATTTTTTTAACCAGATTGCAGGACAGAACCGGCATTACTTCACAACATTGCCTGAAATAATTCATTAACTATTTTCATTGTCCGATCTTTTTCGTACTTTATAGGCCTAATTTAAACCAGGACATTTTATGAAAATTCTTTTTCTGAGTCAGAGCAATTCCTGCCGGAGCCAGATCGCCGAAGCCCTGCTTCGCAGTATGGACAATCGGCTTTCTATCTTTTCTGCAGGCCTTGATCCTGTTGACCACATCGAGCCCATTGCTATTGAAGTAATGGCAGAAATCGGGATTAAAGTAGTTGAGAAGAAACCCGAGAATTTTTCAAAATATAAGGATACCGAATTTGATTTCCTGATTACCGTGGGTGACGGGACTCCTGAAGAGTTAATAATTCCGTCTGTCAAGGCCAAGAGGAAAATGCACCTGGGATTCAGCAATCCTTTTAAAACCTCCCGCGATCCGGAGGAAATACGGGAAATCTGCCGTGAAATCAGGGATGAGATCCAAGTAGAACTCGACTATTTTTACAACAGAATCGTTAAAAAAGCTTTGGAGCAGAGATAGGAGAAGGCCGATTGCCACCGGACAGAAATGGCATCACTCCATTACGCTACCCACGATAGCCTCTACTTCATCGGGGTTCACCGGAACCCTCTTTCCCACAATTCTGGCGCCATCGGGGGTGACCAGAATATCATCCTCCAGCCTTATGCCGCCAAAACCTTTGTAGGTTTCGGTCTTTTCATAGTTGATGAAATCCTTGTGTAACTTTTCGCTTCTCCATTTATCGATCAATGCCGGGATGAAATAGATCCCCGGTTCATTGGTGATAACAAACCCCGGCTGCAATCTTCGTCCCAGCCGGAGCGCTCCCGTTCCGAACTGTCTCACCGGCCGTATTTCATCATCAAAACCCACATAAATTTGTCCAAGATCTTCCATGTCATGTACATCCAGTCCAAGCATATGACCCAGTCCGTGCGGGAAGAAGAGGGCATGTGCTCCTGCGTCAACCGCCTCTTTCACATCCCCTTTCATCAATCCGGCATCCTTGAGCCCTGCCGCAATCACTTCCGCCACTGCAAGGTGAACAGACAGATAGGTGACTCCCGGCCTGATAAGCTCCGTGGCTTTGTTGTTGGCTGCCAGGACAATCTCATAGATCTCCCTCTGCTTCTCAGAAAACTTTCCGCCTACCGGGATTGTCCGGGTAAAGTCAGATGCATAATGTAAGGGTGATTCAGCACCCGCATCAACCATCAGCAGCCGTCCTTTTTTCAGAATCTGGGAATGGTCGTGGTTATGCAGGGTATCCCCGTTCTGCGACAATATCACAGGAAAGGAAACCATGTTACCCCCCGCCACAGCGATCCCTTCAATCCTGCCGGCGATTTTCTGCTCCCAAACCCCTGGTTTTGCCATTTCCATGGCTTTCACATGCATCTTATAACCAGTGGCGCAGGCTTTTTCTATCTCTTCAATCTCGCAGGCTTCCTTAATGGACCGAAGGTCCACAATGGCCCGTACCAGATCTACGGAAGCATATTCGGGTTGCCTGGCAACAGCAATCCCTGTCAGTTCCTGCAGGAGAATTTTGTTTTCGGCGCGGTAAGGGGGAAGAAAATGGATGCGCCGGCCTTTCCTGATTGCTTCGCCGATGTAAGCTCCCAGGGCGGAGGATTTCCTGACCTCCCCCACCCCCACGCGTGAGGCTTTGACCGACAGACTCTCCTGTGGCCCCATCCAGATGATGTCGTTAATATCCACATCATCGCCGAAGATGACCTGATCGCCACTTTCAACATCCAGCACAGCAGCCAGCCCGGGAAAGTCAAGACCGAAGAAATAGAGAAAAGAACTATCCTGTCTGAATTGATAGGTGTTGTCAGGATAATTCATCGGCGATTCCCCGTTTCCCAGAAAAAGGACAATGCCGCAACCGAGCTTTTCCATGAGTCTTTTCCTGCGGTTTATATAAATCTCTTTTTTAAACATAGCATATCGTTTTAAATTTTCCGAAAATAAACCTTTTGCAAGTGTCAAACAAGAACAAATGCGCCGATTTACCCATTCTCATCCAAAAAATGTTTAAATAACATAAAATTCAGAGCACAAAAAATCGAACCTCTAAAACAAAAAAGCGTAAACTTTAGCGAAACGATATATTCTGATCATGGGAAATACATTGATAGCGTACCTGAATAAAAGACTACTGAGAACCAACTCACTGGAGCGGGAGGAGAAACCTCCGGGTCCCGTTATTACCATCTCGAGGCAGGTCGGATGTTCAGGACTTGAACTGGCTTACGCGTTGGCAGACCGGCTCAATAAAACCAGTTCCTTTGAAGGGTGGAAAGTCCTCAGCAAGGAAATCCTTCATCACAGTGCCCGGGAACTGGATGTCGATCCTGAACGGATCTCCAAAATTTTCAAACAGACCGACCGGACCTCCTTCGATGAGATCCTGAATGCTTTCACTGAGAAGAGATACAAAAGCGATAAAAAGATCAAAAAGACGGTTGTGGACGTTATTCGTGGCTTTGCTGAAGACGGGTTTTGCATCATCGTCGGACGCGCCAGCAACGTGATTGCCGCCGACATCAAAAATTCCCTGCACATCAGACTGGTGGCTCCTGAGGAGGAACGGATTGAATCCATCATGCAGAAGAACGGTTGGAATCGCACAGATTCCATAAAATTTATCAACAGGGTTGAAAAGGAAAGATTTGCCTACCGGCATGCCGTCGTTTTACAAGTCACCGAGGAACCCGAAATTTTCGACCTCACCTTCAACCGGTCCAAATTCACCACTGAGATGATCGTCGACATGATCATGGTGGCCATCCATGAAAAGAAAGTTCTTGAAGGATACAAAGAGAAAATAGATTTCTTCTGAATGCTGCCAGGGCGGCTGCATATTTCTCACCGCAATTTGCCGAATTCGGATCCAGGATTCCAGGCAGGCCATTCAGTAGCGTTGGCCAGTTCATTTCCGACGAGATAAAAGAGACGGGCATCATCCACCAGACCTGTCAGGTCATCACGGTCGGGATGGTATTCATCCTGGGGGGTATGGTAGACCAATTTCCAATAGTCTGCAATCATTTCAGCAGTTTTATCCTTCCCGAGTTTTACCGCATCGGTATATCCTTTGGCGAAGATGGCAGGCACTCCTTTTTTAACGAACGGAAACTGGTCGGAGCGAAAAAACATGCCGTTCTCCGGATTGGGATCAGCGACTACATAGCGTCCGAGGCTGGCGGCTACTTTTTCCACCAGCCTGTCAAGGTCGCTGTAGCCATAGCCGGTGAGGGCGACATCGCGGAACGCGCCCAGGAAGAGGATCACGTCAGTATTTATGCAGGCCACGGTGCTGTCCATGGCGAAAAACGGGTGCCCGGTATACCATGAAGAGCCCAAAAGGCCTGATTCTTCCCCCGTAGGAGACAGGAACAGGAGGGATCGCTCAGGTTGGTCTCCTGATTTAAATGCCCGGGCTATTTCCAGAAGCCAGGAAACCGCACTGGCATTGTCGGTAGCCCCGTTATAAATTGAATCGCCATCCACCGGGGTTCCAACGCCCAGATGGTCCCAGTGGGCGGTGTACACCACAACTTCTCCCGGGCGGCTTTTCCCTCTGATGATTCCACATACGTTGTTAGAAACAGTTGAATCAAAGCGGTTCCGCAAACTTGCTGTCGCAGTAACCGGTAAGATATAGGACCTGAAATCCGGGTTCCTGGCCTGTTCTTTTACCGCAGACAGTTCCATGCCGCATGCCTGGAAGAGCCTTTCTGCCGAGGAGAGCGAAATCCATCCCTCAATTCCGCAACGGTCAGCATACCCATTGTCAGGCATCAGGTACAGGCTGGTGGTTTCCCCGTTGTTGCTCACCACATTCCAGCCATAACCCGCCGGTCCTGCCTCATGAATGATAAAGCACGCCCTGGCCCCCTGCCTGGCAGCCTCCTCGAACTTATAGGTCCACCGCCCATAATAGGTCATCTCATTCCCCTTAAAATATTCTCCGCTGGCACCGTAACCCGGATCGTTGACAAAAACCAGGATGGTCTTGCCCTTCACATCAATTCCCTCAAAGTCATTCCTGCCATACTCCGGCGCAACAATTCCATACCCCGCAAAAACGACTTCCGACGCGTCAAGGGTGATAAGCTCCTCCATTTTCCTGGTAAATGAGACATAATCGGTCTGCTTCTCCAGTTCCACTCTTCCTCCCGGAGTCTCAAATACCAGGAATGGTGAGCTGGCACCCGTCACCTTCAGCATAGGAACTTCCTGAAAATAACTTCCCCCGTTGGCGGGCTCCAAACCAATCTCCTTCATCTGGCCTGCAATATACCCTATGATATCAGGTTCCTCAGGCGAGCCGGGCATCCGTCCCCTGAAGTTGTCGTCAGAAAGCACCCTGACATGTTTCTCTATGTTCGAATAAATGATGACATCCCCCGGTTTCACGATGGAGGCCCGGTTGCAACCATACATCATGGCCAGCAACAACAGGAAAAGGGATTTTCTGTACATGTTGAGTTTTTTGCCAAATATATAAAGATATCCAAATCCAAACCTTTTAGGGCAGCGAAGACTCTAATTCTAATTATAATTCTAACCCTCAACCTTAACCTCAACCAATACTTATACCTATACCTTCTTCGGGTACCTCAGCTTCAGCGGCAGAGACAAACTTAACCTCAACCTCACCCTTAACCTAAACCTCATCTTTCCTCGGGCACCGTAGCCTCCTCGCCACCGAAATTTTACAAAAGTGGTTAGCGTAGACGACAACCTTAACCTTAGCTGATTGCCTGCTCCACCACCCGCGTGATTTCCTCAACAGCTCTTACGCCTGCTGCCTTCCACAATGTCCTGCCGTTACGGAAAAGCATCAGCGTGGGAATGCTCCGGATGTCATATCTTCCTGCTATGGAGGGATTGCTGTCTACATTCACCTTAATAATGCGTATGTTATCGTTAAACCGCTCTTTGACCTGTTTCAGCAGTGGGGGGACTGCTTTGCAAGGGGCGCACCATTCGGCATAAAAATCGACCAGCACAGGTTTATCGGTATTGATGATATTCTCAAACCTCCCCCGCATCTTTCTTTGTTTTATGGCGTTTCACAAGATCCCTGACAATATCTCCGATGAGGTAACCTGCCAAAGCGCCCCAGAGTGTGCTCCAGTACCATACCGACTGTATGGGACAGCTACCCGATGTACACCCCACAAAACGCCAGTACAAAAAACCTGCAATCGCTCCTGCGACCCCGGATAGCAAGGTTGCCCCATGTTTGACAAAAAAAGTCTTCATGTTATTTTTTATCTAAAACGGCCGGAAGACAAAATGGTTCAAACGGATTTATCAATAATAGGGACCGGTTACCATATTTTTGATTTTTCCCCGGAATAATATCATTAACTTAACGCCCTGAAATTTATAATGATGTTATTATGAAAAATAAGCAAACAGGTATGGCCATATTATTATCTGCTACCATGCTTTTGACAGCCGGTCAGGTCACTGCCGGAGAGAAATTTACAGTTCCTTATGAAAAATATACCCTGGGAAACGGGTTGGATGTGATCCTTCATGTGGACAGGAGTGATCCGGTCGTTGCCGTAGCCATTCAGTACCATGTGGGATCGAACCGGGAAAAACCCGGAAAGACGGGATTTGCCCATCTTTTTGAGCACATGATGTTCCAGGAGTCGGAGAATGTTCCCCAGGACCAGTTTTTTCATAAGATCCAGAATGCGGGAGGCACCCTGAATGGCGGAACCAATAAAGACGGAACAGTATATTATGAAGTGGTTCCCAAAAATGCCGTGGAAATGGTTCTGTGGATGGAAGCCGACAGGATGGGTTATCTCACCAACACCGTAACCCGTGAAGCTTTTGCCAACCAGCAGAATGTGGTTCAGAATGAGAAGCGGCAGAACTATGACAACAGGCCTTACGGCCACAGCGGATATGTGATGGACAAAAATTTCTATCCTGCGGGGCATCCATACAGTTGGCAGGTCATCGGGGAGATGCAGGATCTGTTCAATGCGACGGTTGAGGATGTAAAGGAATTCCATGCGGCCTATTATGTTCCCAACAATGCCACCCTGGTAATTGCCGGCGATTTTGACCCCGCCATGATCAGGAAAATGGTGGGTAAATATTTCGGGGAGATCCCCGGCGGGGAGAAAGTGGTTGACCTTCAGCCCATGCCTGTGACGCTTCCCGGAACGAAAAAGCTGTTCCATGAGGATAACTTTGCCACCACACCCCAATTAACCATGGCATGGCCGGTTCCCGAGCAATACACCAAAGATAGTTATGCGCTCACATTCCTGGGGCAGATCCTGAGCAGCGGAAAAAAGGCACCCTTGTACAAGATTCTGGTAAAAGAGAAACAATTGACTTCCCGGGTCAGGGCTTACAACCAGGCTCAGGAACTGGGCGGCCGTTTTCAGGTTACCGTAAATGCCAACAGCAATGTCAGCCTTGCCGATGTGGAAAAGGCCATTTTCAGAGGTTTTGAACTATTTGAAAAGGAAGGAATCTCTGAAAGTGACCTGGAAAGGATAAAAGCATCCCAGGAGACCTCCTTTTACAATGACATCAATTCAGTCCTCAGCAAATCATTCATGCTGGCCCGGTACAATGAATATGCAGGAGATCCGGGATTCATCACTGAAGATCTGGCCAATATCAGGGCGGTGAACGTGGATGACGTCATGCGGGTTTATGAGAAATACATCAAAAACCGACCTTATGTAGCCACTTCTTTTGTCCCAAAAGGAGATGTTTCCCTGGTGGCTGAAGGCTCTGTCAGAGCGGATGTGGTAGAAGAGAGAATTACTGAAGCGGTGGAGGTAAAAATCAACCCCTCCGGTGTAAAGGAAGAGATTATCCGTACTCCTTCTTCCTTTGACCGCTCCGTTGAACCTCCGGCAGGACCCGATCCGCAGGTTACCCTGCCGTCGGTCTATTCCGGGAAATTGAAAAACGGAATCACCGTGACAGGCATTAAAAATGATGAATTGCCGTTGGTCACCTATTCGCTGAGGCTGGAAGGGGGACACCTCCTCGATCCTCGGGGGAAAGAGGGCGTAGCTTCTTTCGTGGCTTCCATGCTTACCGAGGGGACCAAAAACCTGACGCCCGAAGAACTGGAAGAGAGGATCGATTTGTTGGGAGCCCGCATATCAGTCAATGCAGGAACTGAAGAAATTACAATTAATGTAAACACCCTTGCACGTAATTTTGAAAAGAGCTTTGCCCTGGTTGAAGATATTCTTTTGGAACCCCGCTGGGATGAAGAACAATTTAAAATTGTCAAAAACAGGATGCTTAACAACCTAAAAAGAAATGCCGCCAACCCGAATTACCTGGCCGATGCGGCTTTTATGAAGCTTGTGTACGGTGAAGGACACATTCTGGCAAGCGACATCGGGGGAACGGCAGAATCGGTCTCATCCATCACTCCCGATGATCTGAAAGAATATTACAAAAACACCTTCTCTCCCTCGGTGGCCTCCCTGAATGTCGTGGGCGACATCGACCTGAACAGGGTTCAGAAAGCGGCCCGGAATATCGTATCACGATGGACACCATTCCGGGTTGACATCCCTGCCATTACCCCACCCCAAAAACCTGAAAAATCAAAAATCTATTTCGTCGACATTCCGGGCGCCAAACAATCGGTGATACAGATCGGGGGACCTGCCATGCCCCGCACCGATCCCGGCTTCTTCCCAGCAACAGTCGTCAATCACAAGCTGGGAGGCTCCTTTAACGGAATTTTGAACCTGATCCTTCGGGAAGAAAAAGGATTCACCTATGGTGCCCGCTCAGCTTTTTCAGGAGGGATAAACTATGGCGAATTCACAGCATCTTCCAGTGTGCGCTCTTCGGCCACCCTCGAGTCGGTGTGCATCTTTAAAGAGGAGATAGAAAAATACACCGGTAAGATCTCGGAAGAAGACCTGCAATTCACCAAAAATGCACTGACCCGATCCAATGCGCGGAATTTCGAAACCCTTCCCGCCAAATTGGAGATGCTCAATGAAATTACCAAATACAAAAAGCCCGTTGATTACATCAGGTCGGAAGAGAACTTTATCAGGTCGCTCACCCCTGAATCCCATGTCAAGCTGGCGCAGCAATATATTCAGCATGACCATTTTTACTATGTGGTTGCCGGAGATGCGGAGACCCAGCTGAAAGCGCTGGAAAAAGCGGGTCTGGGAACACCGGTGCTTATAAAATAAAAGCAACGCCCGCCGACGCTGAAAAAGCCAGCTGCGGGACTTCAGCTGGCTTTTTTCAAAAGGCATGCCTTGAACGATAATCCGGGGGGAGTGTTGTTTTTCTCCTGATTTCTTCATAAATTGGTGATGTTACCAATAGCTACCTTAAACAAAACCATATCAACGGAACACAGAAAGGCGCACACATGGAAGCAACAAATGAGGGCGAGACCGGCGGGAATGCCAGGGGTAAGCCATCAAAAAAAACCGGCGGCACCGCTGAACATCTTAAAGAAAAGGATAATTCCAGACAATTGAGGATCACCATCAGCCATGGGGATCTCCAATATGCCGCCTATCCCGTTATTGCGGGCCACTTTGAAAACGACGGAATCCTGAATGCCGAGAAGGCGATCAACGGAAACCTGGACCAGGCGCTGATGCGACGGCATCAATTGGGAATCTATCCCGGGGCGATCGGAACGGGTGAGATTTTCCTCACGGGAAAAAAAGGTTTTAAAGGAGCCCTCATTGTCGGTTTGGGAAAACCGGGGGACCTTACAGCTTCAGAACTCACCAAAACGGTGGAACAGGGCATCGTGGTATACCTCCTCCATCCGGGGAGCTGTCAGGCCCCCGGGAAAAAAGCCGGAGAGGACAATGTGAAAGGGATTTCCTCCCTGATGGTGGGATGCGGTTACGGCGGATTGTCAATTGAAGATTCCATCAAAGCCATTATCCAGGGAGTCAGCAACGGGAACTACAAAGTAAGCAACGTGGTTCCCGAAAATCCTCCCCGGATTGGTCACCTCGAATTCGTCGAGATGTATGAGGACAAAGCCATAAATGCGCTTTTCTCGGTCAGCAGGATTGAAGCGGAAGAGAACAATCCCCTGAAAATAATCCGCGATAACGGGGGGATCAACCGTATTCCCGGCAGAATGAAACGGATTCCCGTTGACCTGACCGAAACCTGGTGGAGCCGTATCAGTGTTTCAAGAGCCGTCGAAAAGGGAAAGTCCGTTGAGAAAATGACTTTCAGGGCTTCGACCACTGGCGCCAGGGAGGAAGTGGTAGAACTCTTCACCTCTCCTGCCCTTCTGGAAGGGAAAATCGATGCTGTCTCTACTGACTGCAAATGGGATCCAGGGAAAGCCAAGACACTCTTTGAAATGCTGATTCCCAACGACTTCAAGGAAAAATTAAAAAAACTGGGCAATATCAACTGGATTGTAGATACATATTCCGCCGGGTTTCCCTGGGAACTGCTGCAACCAGGTCTTCTTGATTCGAAACCCCTATGTGTGTCCACGGGCATGATCCGTCAACTGAGCACTCCCGATTTTAGACGAAGCATCAAAACGGTTCCAAAAAACCGCGCCCTGGTTGTTGCCGATCCCGACCTGAAAGGATTTGCCGGTCAGCTGAAAGGAGCCCGCGAAGAGGGAGAACTGGTCTACGGGTTGCTCAAGGATTACCTGGAAACCACAAAAAGTATCGGCGAAGATGATTCCGAAATCACCGGAAAACTGTTTATGGATGACTACAAAATCATTCATTTTGCCGGCCATGGAATTTTCAACCGGGATCCGTCAAAAGGATCAGGAATGGTGATCGGCAAAAACCTGCTGTTATCCTCCCGCGAAATCCGGCAGATGAGCACCTCCCCAGAACTGGTCTTCCTTAACTGCTGTCATCTCGGCCGAACCGACGGAGAATCGGAACTCCTCTGGCAGAAAAGATATAAGCTCGCAGCCAACCTGGGAACACAACTGATCGACAACGGCGTCAAATGCGTCATTGCCGCAGGCTGGGCGGTCGATGATAATGCAGCTCTCGAATTCGCCCGCGTCTTTTATACCAGAATGTTCGAAGGTTATACCTTCAGCGAAGCCGTTAAAGAAGCCAGGAAAAAAGTGTATGACACTTATAAAAAATCAAATACCTGGGGTGCTTACCAGTGTTACGGTGATCCATTTTACCGGTTTGAACACATCCGGAAAAACCAGACCCCGACCGGTAAAAAATACCTTGTTGCACAGGAAGCCGAAATCGACCTGGAAAATTTGTTGAACGGGCTCCGGACCAGCAACAAACCAAAGTCGGTATCGGAAGAAACCCTGAAACAGATTACTGAAGCAGCGATCCATGACCAGGTAAACAACCAGGCAATTATGGAAAAACAAGCCCTTATCTGGCAGGAACTCGGGGAATTTGAAAAAGCAGGAACAATTTACAGACAACTTATGAGCCAGGAAGATATGACATTTTCATTTGCCGTCATTGAAAATGCATATATCACCGGAATCCAGGATGCCGCACAGAAATCCAGGGATAAAAAGTGGGCCCCTTCAACGATCCTTGACGCTATCAATCCCATTGCAGAAGACCTGGAGAATTTGACCAAAATGATACCTTCCGTTGCACGGCAGAACCTCCTGGGCTATGTCTGTCTGTTGAAGGCATCGCTGTCGGAAAAGAAAGCCGGATTATGCGAAAAAGCGGCCTATTCATTCCTGCAAGGCTATTTACAGAACAGGAACAGTTATAGCCTGTTGCTTTACCTTTCCCTTCAAGTCATCCTCAAAAGTTTGGGCAGCCTTACCCCTGGGCCAGGAAAGGGAAACAAATCAGCCAAGGAAAAGGATGATCCTGCAGATGACGCTGACGCACTTCTTGCTGGGATTGAAGCCGGACTTCAGGAGGAAGCAGGCAGGGAAGAGCACGGACAAGTCATATCTGCCTGTTTCGCCTTGTGCAATTACATCATCCGCTTCCCGGAAATCCCCGACACCGCGATCAGGAATATCGCGAAGGAAATCCGAAATTACAGGAATGAAGAAAACCACCCTGCCCGCCATTTCCTGATGGATGACCTCCTGGAATTCTTCATCGACGCCCTGACGGTTGCGGAAAACGAAACAACAACGCACCTCAGAAATCAGTTAATCCTGATTCAGAAAGAATCACTGACGTAACTGCTGTTTCGAATTTATTGCAGGTGCCAATCCGCGCGGGTTCCTCAAAAAAGTGGTATAAACGGAGGAGAGCTTGAAATCATCTTCTCATGGAATCGGGCGTTTTCATATACTTAACAAAAAAACGGTCAGGCCCTTCATGCCTGAAAGCCACTTTTTTGTTGGGGCTCTTCTGACCACAGAACTCTTCATATTTATACTCGACCATTTGTTTGTCATTGTAGTTGGTGACAGAAGAAACGTAAAATTTGTTTTCCACATTGACGGGCAATCCGCTCTTTCCGGGATAGTAAACGATCCTGTTGGAAAAGACCAGGGGACTGTTTTCCCGGGTATAGTTTTTGGTTTTGACATCCTTCGACCTCAAAGGAAACCGCAACAGGTCGCAATCACGGATCACATTCTGGCTGATGGAAAATTCGCTGACAGGAACCATTGTCTTTCCCGGAACGCATACCAATTCTTCTTCTGTAAAAGCGACAGAATAACCTGAAGCGGTCATTTCCGAAGAAAACATGGAAGGAGTGATCCGGTAGGAATGCAGGGAAGGCGAGGCATCCCCCGCAAATGAGGCCTTTTGCGGAGCGAAGCCCCGTGACCGTTGTAAAGCCCTGTCGGTTCCATAGGTGAACACACGGTTCTGGAAATAGCGCCGCGCAACGCCGTTAAGGACGAAATAACTCTCATTCAGATCTATATAAATCTCATCGTCCATCTTGTTTTCAAAACGGAACCCTATGTCCCCTCCCTCTTTCCAGAAGTTATACAGGATCCGGCACTGGTCGTTTTCGAATACAACGGCATCGTCCAATACGACAGATTCACCGACGGGAACCGCCTTAAAGACCTGGAAATAATTCACGGTCACACAGGAAGCGAGAATCAAACCCACAACAGAGGGAAATAACAAACGTATGATTTTCATATCATTAATTTTAAAAAGGGAGACTCAACAGCCTCCCCTGATAATTTACAAACCTCACCTTAACCACTTGAGTGAAGCGTCCGAAATATACGATTTTTTATTAATATTGAAGCCCTGTTCGGAATATTAATCATTGCATTCCGGAGAGGAGCAGATGAAAAAGAAAAACAGTGCCGGTTTTGATAACGAAAGATACCTGAAGGAACAGACCAATGCCATTTTGGAAAGGGTCAACCGGTTTAACGATAAGCTATACCTGGAGTTTGGGGGCAAGATTCTGCACGATTACCATGCGGCGAGGGTATTGCCCGGATTTGACCCCAACGTAAAGATGAGGCTTCTTCAACTCTTAAAAGAGAAGGCAGATGTTATTTTATGCATCCATGCAGGCGCCATTGAAAGGAAGAAGGTAAGGGCTGATTTTGGCATCACCTATGATGCGGATGCTTTAAAAACAATTGATGATTTCAGTGACTGGGGCATTCAGGTAAAGGCAGTGGTCATCACACGCTATCAGGAACAGCCCCCGGCGAAGTCCTTCAAGAACAAGCTGGAGCACCGGGGGATCAAGGTATATCTTCATTATCCGATGAAGGGATATCCGGCCGATGTTGAGCTGATTGTGAGTGACCAGGGGTATGGGGCCAACGAATACATCAAAACGGATAAGCCGATTGTGGTGGTTACCGGACCCGGGCCGGGCAGCGGAAAACTTGCCACCTGCCTGTGCAACCTCTACCACGATCACCGGAACGGCATCAAAGCCGGATATGCCAAGTTTGAGACTTTCCCCATCTGGGACCTCCCCGTCGGGCATATGGTAAACATCGCCTATGAAGCAGCCACCGTTGACCTGAAAGACGAAGTCCTTATTGACGAAGACCACCTGAAAGCCTATCATGTTCAAACGGTGAACTATAAACGGGATATCGAGTCCTTTCACCTGCTGAAAACGCTCATTGAAAAAATCACGGGCAGGGAACCCATGTACCAGTCCCCCACCGATATGGGAGTTAACCGTTTAAGTTCGGGCATTCTCGACGATGCGGTCATCACGGAGGCATCCCGGCAGGAGATCATCAGAAGGTATCTCAGGTGTTCTGTCGAATATGCCATGGGATTGGTAGAAAAGGAAATACTGGAGCGGGCCGGTGAAATCCTGAAGCGGGCCGGAGCCCGTTTGGAAGACCGTAAAGTGGTGATCCCCGCCAGGGAAGCAGCCAGAAAAGCCGAAATTAACGGAAAGGGAAATGAAGGAGTCTTTTGCGGTGCCGCCGTCGAACTCCATGACGGAACCATCATCACAGGGAAAAACTCACAGCTTCTCCATTCGGCATCCGCCCTGATCCTGAATGCCACCAAGCATTTGGCCGGATTACCCGACAACCTTTACCTGGTTCCACAGAATATTATCGATTCGGTAAACTTCTTTAAAAAGGAGATCCTGAACGGCAAAATGGTCAGCCTTGACGTGGAGGAAACCCTCATTGTCCTGGCCATCAGTGCCCTTTCAAATCCTGCGGCAAAAATGGCGCTGGAAAACCTCAAATGGCTTCAGAACTGTGAAGTCCACCTCACACATATCCCGACACCTGGCGATGAAGCCGGCCTCCGTAAACTCAGGGTTAACCTTACCTGCGACCCCGAATTCAGCAGCAAAAACCTGTATGTCAATGACTAACAAGAGAAGAACTTCGCATTACCCACGCTTTTTCTCTTCTCTTTTGGCTTCCTTTTCCGCTCTTTTCTCCTTCAGGCTTTTCGCAGGAGCTTTTTTGTTGTGCTTTTCTTTTAAAATTCTCTCTTTCGACATGGCTTTGGAATTTTAGTTCCAAAATTATAATATGCCATGATTTTTTACAACTCAGATTCAAAAAAACAACTCCCCGCTTGCCCCCTTTTTATGCAGCATCACGAAAATTGAAACTCCCCGCAGCAAGCAGCGGGGAATCCGATTCCGTCAAGGACTTTTTTTGTGTTTTGCTCGCTTACCCCGCGGCAGAGCCGACGGGGAATGCACTCGCCGGAATTCATCCTGAATGCCGGGAATAAAAATTCCCTATTTTTACATTTGCGATCAGCCTGCAGTCTGAAGACTGTCATTTACGTCATACAGAAAATGGAAAAAACATTGTTAAAAAGAACAGCAGCCGCTTTCAGGGAAAGACGGCGGCTGGTGGCTCCCCTGATGGGATTTCCCGGGTTACAGATTGTGAATAGCACCATCAAACTGGCCCAGCAGAATTTTGGAGAACATTACAAAGTGCTTCGCTCCCTGGTTTCCCGCTTTCAACCCGATATGATATTCCCAATGATGGATTTGTCGGTCGAAGCCAATGCCCTGGGATTGTATACGGTTTTTCCCAAGTATGACACGCCTACGGTGATAAAGGATCAATTCAATATTGGAGATCTGGAGAGGCACAGGCAAATCGACATCACCTGCGACACCCGGTTACAGGGATATGTGGAAACCATGAAACTGATGCGGCTCAGTTTTCCCGAGGAAGTGATAAAAGGGGCTTATGTCACCGGGCCCTACACCCTGGCCAGCCTGATTATGGGAGCCGATGAGGCTGCCGTGACCGCTCTCCTTGAACCGGAACACCTTGCAGGGGTGTGTGAATTCACCATGGAACGCACCATGGAGTATGCCCGTCTGCTTACCGGAGCCGGAGCCCAGGCCATCTCCATCCTGGAACCAACCGCTGTCATGCTGGGGCCTGAGGAATTCGAAAGTTTTTCCTCTCGCTACATCCTGGACCTCGTCCACAGCTACAAATACACCGACGTTTCGATCATTTACCATACCTGTGGCAATACCATGCACCTGATCGACCTCATGGCCGGTTCCCGGGTTGATGCCATCAGCCTGGATGCGGCCAAGGTGGGAGTCGATCTTCCTGAAGTTGCCCGCAGGGTGGGTGACAAAACTATTATCATCGGAAATATAGACCCCACAGGGGTCATTTTAACAGGCACCCCGGAAGAGGTGAAAGACGAAGTGAGCGAACTGCTTCATTCCATGGATTTCTGCCCCAACTTCATTTTAAGTACCGGATGTGACCTTCCCCAGGAAGTGCCTTTCGATAATATCGCAGCCTTCATGACGGCAGGACGACAATACAGAATCGGCAAGTAACCTTAACGAAATTGAAACAAAAAATCCTCCCGGATTCCCGGAAGGATTTTTTTGTGGGGAGTGATGGATTCGAACCACCGAAGGCGTCGCCAATAGATTTACAGTCTACCCCATTTGGCCACTCTGGAAACTCCCCATGAGCCGGATGTCAGATTCGAACTGACGACCCCGAGATTACAAATCACGTGCTCTGGCCAACTGAGCTAATCCGGCATTATAGTTCAATTTCAGTCTGAATCTGTCTGGAACTTCGTTTTTGTAAAACGCGGCGCAAAGTAAAATATTAATTTTTTATCCTGCAATAGCTGCTTTCACAAAAAACTTCAAAGAACTTCGTATAAAAGTGGGTAAGCTACCTGCATCGCACCGCTACAACCGCCTACCCTTGCTGCTTTCCAACCCTGGGGGAATTCAGCAGGAGCTGGTCGTGCAGGACTTACCCGGCACAAAAGTAGTAAAAAAACAGACTTTAAAAACAAAATTAGTTCCCTTCCCTCATTTTTCCAAAGGAATATTTCCCCCTCCGGAATGAGAAACTTCTCAGGAAGCTTTTCTGACCTTCACTCAGGGGTTACACGAAAATGATATATATTTGCCAGACTATATCCTTAAAAATTACCCTATCATGGAAGAACTTTATACAGACGGGATTCAGAAAGACGCTGCACCCAGACCATCCCTCTGGAAACAGGCTGCTACCTATGGAATTTTTTATGCCCTCCTTTCCATTCTGATTTCAGTCATCGTTTATGCAACTGGTTCAATGATGTCGGAACCGGTCCAGTACATCACCATCCTGGTCACTATCGTTGCTGTCATCCTTATCCAGCTCCACTACCGGAAAATGCTGGGAGGCACCATATCTTACGGCCAGGCGGTGGGAATCGTCGTACTTTCCCTGTTGTTCGCCGCCATTCCCGTGGGAATCTACACTTATTGCCTGTATAAATTCATCGATCCTGGACTGATTGATCAGATGATGCTGAACATGGAGGAGAAATTGGTGGAACAGGGCAGTCTGTCGCAGGACATGATAGAAGATTATCTCACCCTGTTCTCCAAATTTCAAACACCGGGATTTATGGGAATGTCCCAGGTGCTGAACCTGCCGCTTACAGGTCTGATTATCGGTCTGATTTCCTCCATATTCGTCAGGAAGGTTTCCCCGGACAAGATTTTTGAATAATTTGAAAGCCGCATATGGATATTTCCGTTGTCATCCCGCTTTATAACGAAGAAGAGTCCCTGTCAGAATTGACACAATGGATTGACAGGGTGATGGATGAAAACCGCTTCACCTATGAAATCATCCTTGTCGATGACGGGAGCAATGACGGTTCCTGGGGCGTCATCGAAAATTTATACCGGATAAACCCTTCGGTCAGGGGGATCAAATTCCGGAGGAATTACGGAAAGTCAGCCGCCCTCTTTTGCGGTTTTGAAGCGGCGCAGGGAGAGGTGGTCATCACCATGGATGCCGATTTACAGGACAGTCCCGATGAAATTCCGGATCTCTTCAGGATGATCACACAAGAGAAATATGACATGGTCTCGGGATGGAAAAAGAAACGTTACGATCCCTTTTCCAAAACCCTGCCGTCCAAATTTTTTAACGGCACGGCCCGTCTGGTCTCCGGCATCAAGCTGCACGATTTTAACTGCGGTCTGAAAGCCTACCGGAAATCGGTGGTAAAAAGCATTGAAGTATACGGTGAAATGCACAGGTATATTCCAATCCTGGCAAAACACGCCGGCTTTACCCGGATTGGCGAGAAGGTGGTGCAACACCAGTCCCGCAAATACGGAAAGACCAAATTCGGGATTGAAAGATTTATCAACGGATATCTCGACCTCCTCTCGGTCACTTTCATCTCCCGATTTGCGAAAAAACCCATGCATTTTTTCGGACTGATAGGCACTTTTGTTTTTCTCTTGGGTTTCATTGCCGCCATTGTCGTGGGGGTCAACAAGCTGACCATGCTCGCACGAGGAATCAGGGCCCCCCTGGTAGCTGACAATCCGTGGTTCTTCATCGCCCTGATGGCCATGATCATCGGCACCATGCTCTTCCTGACGGGCTTTATCGCCGAACTGATATCCCGGAGTGCTCCTGAAAGAAATATTTATCAGATCGAAACCAAAACGGGAGAAAAGGGCAGTCTGAACTAGGATGCCCGGTGGGGTCCGGTTTCCGGAACAAAAGCACCCCGAAAGGATGGGAAGTCGCCGCCCTCGCTTTCCGGATATGTTCCAGCAACACCTCAGGATGCATCGACCCGGCCCCGAGAAGCCCCAAACCCCCAAGGAAATTTCAGCAGGAAAACAGCAAATCGTGGTCATGATCGCCCACCGGCTATCCACCATCATGCATGCCGACAGAATTTATGTCCTGGAGAAAGGAAAAATCATCGAAGAAGGGGACCACACCACTCTCCTCAATCAGAAAGGGCTCTATTATGCCATGTGGAGACAGCAGATCGGCGAAAGAAAAGATGTTGAAAGAAGAGCGAGAAACAGCAAAGGATTATCGTAAAAGAGCGGAGAGATAACGGCCTTTCCGGAGATCTCTGAAGAGTGCTTTCCGCGGGGACTGCGGAAGACTCTTTTCGATTGTACAAGGCCTATTTTCCGGAAGGATACTCCCCTGAAAGTTGATGGTAAAGGAAGGTTTCCAACTGGTCACGGTTCAGGTTCCGCTCGATGCCCCCCCCCTGGGCTACAGAAATAGTGCCGTTCTCTTCCGAAACCACCACGGCAACCGCATCGGTTGTCTCGGTAATCCCGATCGCTGCCCGGTGACGCAATCCCATGCTTTTGTCCACTTCTTTGTGCGTCAGCGGGAGAATACACCCTGCTGCCACGATCTTATTGTTCCTGATGATTACCGCCCCGTCATGCAGATCCGTATTTTTGAAAAAGATCGTTTTCAGCAGCGGCTGGCTGATTCTCCCGTCAATGATCTCACCTGTGGCGATCTGTTCGGAGAGCTCCGAATCCCTAGAGAAAACAAGGATCGCCCCGGTCTTTGTCCGAGAAAAAAACAAAACCGTCTCTACCAGATCGGAAAGGTTTTCCACCTTGGGCTGGCCGCTCCCGGGATGAAACAGCTTGTCAAACGATAAAAAACGGGTGATGTGGTTATGTGTTCCGACATAGAGGAGAAACCGGCGGATCTCAGGATGAAAAATGATGATCAGCGCCAGAACCCCTACTCCGATAAATTGTCCCATGATAGAACTGATCAACTCCATGTCGAGGGCTCGGAAAACCACCCAAAAAAGATAAACGATAAAAAAGCCCACCACAATGTTAAAAGCCACAGTACCTTTAATAAGGCGATAGACCTGGAACAGTAAGAGGGCAACAAGGAGGATATCGATTATATCAAAAAAACGGATGGTAATGAAGGCGAGCATCTACAGCGATTCTTTTAATTGCATGAACAGGCGGATGGCCTCCATGGCAGGCTTAACATCGTGTACCCTGAGGATATCAGCCCCTCCGAGCAAAGCCATGGTATTGAGCACCGTGGTGCCGTTTAGCGATTCTTCGGGGGTGATTTCCAGAACCTTCCAGATCATCGATTTACGGCTGAGTCCTACGACCACCGGCAGTTGAAACACCTTTAAAGAATCAAGCCTGTTCAGCAGTTTGTAATTATGGTCAAGGTTTTTTCCGAATCCAAACCCGGGATCGATCAACACATCAGCCACACCGTATCTAGTGAGCTTTCGTACCGAATCGCTCAATTCTGCGGAAACATCATGGACCACATCCTTGTACCATGGATCCTCCTGCATATTGGCAGGCGTACCCTGAATGTGGGTCAGCACATAGGGCACCTGGAGTTTCCCGATGGTCTCAAACATTTTGGCATCAATCGATCCGCCCGAAATGTCATTGACAATGACCGGACCGATCTCCTCAATGACCCTGACAGCCACCCAGGAGCGAAAAGTATCGACCGAAATGGGCACTTCCGGGAAGTGCTTGCGAATGGCAGCTACAGCAGGGATCAGCCGGGAAAGCTCATCTTTGGTAGAGATCATTTCAGCACCCGGCCGGGTGGAGATGCTCCCGACATCGATGATCGCCGCCCCTTCGGAAACCAACTGTTCCACCCGCCCGAGAATTTCAACCTCGGTATTCAGGGTACCCCCGTCATAAAAGGAATCAGGGGTGACATTAATCACTCCCATGATGCAGGGTTCGGTGAAATCCAGAAGGTCTCCCCCGACGTTGATGCTCCTTTTCCGTTTGAGAAATCGTCCGGCAGACTGGGTTATCAGCATAAATCCGTGGATTTAAAGTAACACAATAACTAATGCAAATGTATAACAAAACCTTTAAATTACTCATTTTTTCCTATTTTTATGCCCTGATTGAAAACCCGGGAATGGAAAAGACTTTTGAACAATATGGCGGGATTATGGACGTATGCAGAGAGGTGTTCCTGAAAAAAATGAAGGATTACGGAACCGCCTGGAGAATCCTGCGTCCTGTTTCCATCACCGACCAGATCTATATCAAAGCCAGGCGCATCAGGTCCATTGAAGAAAAAAAGGTTCAGAAAGTAGAAGATGATATCCGCAGTGAGTTCATTGGGATCATTAATTACGCCCTCATGGGAATTATCCAGCTCAACCTCGGACCTTCGGAGGAAGAAATGAACCCCGCCAAAGCCATAGAACTCTATAACCAATATTTCGAAAACGCGCGCACCCTGATGACCGCCAAAAACCATGACTATGACGAAGCCTGGAGGGAAATGCGTATCAGCAGTTATACCGACCTGATCCTGATGAAGATCAGAAGGACGAAACAAATTGAGGATAACCAGGGAGAGACCATCATGTCGGAAGGAATAGACGCCAATTACTATGACATGGTCAATTATGCCGTCTTTGCCCTGATTAAAATTTAACCGGAATCATATAAACCATGAAAGTATTACTTCACATTTCCCGGATCGTACTGGGAATTACCTTTATCTTCTCAGGATTTGTAAAAGGAATCGATCCCTGGGGATCGGCTTATAAATTCATCGATTATTTCAATGCCATGGGTCTGGACTGGCTGAGTCCGACAGCCTTTCCCCTGGGGATTTTGCTGGCCTTTGCCGAATTTATCATAGGGGTAGGCCTTCTTTTCGCCATCCTGCCCAGGCTGGCCAGTTGGGGAGCCCTGCTCTTCATGGCCTTCTTCACCCCTCTCACCCTGTGGATCGCCCTGAAAAATCCGGTCACCGACTGCGGATGCTTCGGCGATGCCATCGTCCTGTCCAACTGGGCTACCTTCTATAAGAATATCGTCCTCATCCTGCTGGCAATATTCGTTTTTATCAACAGGAAAAAGATCTATTGTTTCCTGGGTCGCAAATCGGGAAATATCCTGGGTGCAGTCACTCTCGTCCTATACGTGGCTGCCGTAATCTGGTCGGTACGGCACGAGCCCCTTTTCGACTTCAGGCCTTACCATACCGGGGTAAACATCGCCGAGGCCATGACCATCCCTGCCGATGCTCCGCGGGATGTCTATGAAAACACGTTCTACTACAAAAACCTGAAAACAGGGGAGGTCAAGAAATTCACCGATGAAAACTATCCCTGGCAGGATACCCTGAACTGGACATTCCACAGCATGGACGAACCCGTATTGGTCAAAAAGGGATACACCCCCCCCATTCACGGGTTTACCATTGAATCGAGGGAAGGGGACAATGTCTATGATTTCTTCCTCTACGAAGAGAATTACGTTTTTATCCTGGTCGCCTACGACCTTGACAAATCATCACGAAAAAACCAGGAACAGATCAACACGCTCTCCTCCTGGGCCATGGAAAACCAGTACCCGTTTATTTGCCTTACCTCCACGCTTTTTGAAAAATGCGATGAATTTGCTGTCGAAACCGGCGCTCCCTATGAGTTTTTCCATGCTGATGAGATCGAGTTGAAAACCATCATCCGGTCCAATCCCGGGCTGATGGTCCTTAAACAGGGCACCATTGTAGCCAAATACCACAACAATGACATTCCCACACCCCAAGAGTTCAGGAAAAAATTCCCGGAATAAAATGAATCATAAATTTCTAAAAGTTTAAAACATGAGAAAAAAAATCGTTGCAGGAAACTGGAAATGCAACACCACTGTTCCGGCGGGCGTGGAGTTGGCAAAGGCGGTGGTTGCTGCCGTGAATGCGTCAGGTGACCCGGAAGTGGAGGTCGTAGTATGTCCTCCCTTTGTACACCTCACCAGTGTGGCGGCCGAGGTCACTGGTTCGCGGGTCAGAACAGGCGCACAGAATTGCGCGGCAGAACCCAAAGGGGCCTTTACCGGTGAAGTTTCGGCGGAAATGGTGAAGTCGGCCGGAGCGGAATATGTAATCCTCGGGCATTCGGAGCGGCGCGAATACTACGGTGAAACCAGCGCCACGCTGAACAAAAAACTGGCCCAGGCATTTGCCCAGGGCCTTACCCCTGTCTATTGTTGCGGGGAGCCGCTGCCCGTACGGGAAGCAGGAAGCCAGAACGAATTCGTAAAAAAACAACTCGACGAGACGATCTTCCTGTTGCCCGAAGCTGACTTCCGGAAACTGGTGATCGCCTACGAACCCATCTGGGCCATCGGCACCGGAAAAACAGCATCGGCGGCCCAGGCCCAGGAAATGCACTCCTTTATCCGGGGCGCCATTGCTGACAAATATGGCAGAAAGGTGGCAGACGAGATTTCCATCCTCTACGGCGGAAGCTGTAAATCGTCGAATGCCAAAGAACTCTTTGCCAATCCCGACGTTGACGGCGGACTGATTGGCGGCGCTTCCCTCGACCCTGCCAATTTCCTGGGAATTGTCAACGGCTTCAAAGGGTAATTCCCTTCATGGTCAACACCCTGAAAATCACAATCTCCCTCCGACCTTTTGAGTCATGGTTTGCCGATCTGCTAACCGGCCAACTGGCCGGAGAGGGATTTGACACGTTCGTGGAAACCGAAAACGGATTTGAAGCCTATATCCCCGAAAATAAATTTGATGACAGCTGCCTGCAACGGCTTAGCGAACGATCTGCTGACCAGTTCGACATCCAGTTCCATAAGGAGACCATTCCCCCTCAAAACTGGAATGAAGTGTGGGAAAAAAACTATTTCCGGCCTTTGTTGATCTGGGACCGGGTGGTGGTACGCGCCCCTTTCCATACCGACGTACCTGCCTGCCCCATTGAAATCGTAATTGAACCCAGGATGGCTTTCGGCACCGGGAATCATGAGACCACCCTCCTGATGATGGAAACCATGCTCGATCTCCCCGAGCATTCCTTGAGAGTGCTCGACGTGGGGTGCGGCACCGGTATACTGGCCATCCTGGCAGCCAAACTCGGTGCCCGGGAAGTGACGGCCATCGACATTGACCCCTGGTCTATTGATGCGACCACCGAAAATATCCTCCTGAACAAAACCCCGCAGGTCAAACCCCTCCTGGGAGATGCTTCCAGGATTGGGGAAGAAAAATACCAACTGATTATGGCAAACATCCAGAAAAATGTGATACTGAATGATTTGTACCATTATGTTGCCGCACTCCTGCCGGGAGGAATTCTCATCACCAGCGGCTTTTTCCTGGATGACCTGCCCTCCGTTGAACGAGAAGCAAATCACTTCGGACTGAAACTAACAAACTACAGGGAGAAAAACCACTGGGTGGCCGCCCTCTTCATGTTACCTGACTGATTCCCGAATCACCACCTCCATAAACCTGCAAAAATTGCATTCATTCCCAGCGAATTATGACAAATTGTCGGCATTTCAGGAGTGGTTCCATTTTTGATGTTACCAGGAGGATCACTCAATTTTAAAATTATGAATCTTGACAATTTAACTATAAAATCGCAAGAAGCATTGCAGCATGCTTTCCAGGTGGCGCAGGGGAACCACCAGCAGGCAGTCGAAACAGGTCACATTCTGAAAGGGTTGTTTGCAGAAGCCGAGAATGTAGTCCACTACCTTCTTAAAAAGACCGGAGTAAATACATCCACCCTGGTACAGGCACTGGATAGGATTATTGAAACCTATCCCAGGGTTACCGGGGGCGAGCAATATCTTTCCAACGCGTCTGCCAGGACCTTCCAGAAGGCGTTGGCGCTGGCACAGGAGATGGGGGATCAGTTTGTTTCTGTTGAACATATTCTGTTGGCCCTGCTGGATGCCGGGGATGATGTAGCCCGGATGCTGAAAGACAGCGGAGCAGGCAAGGAAGATTTACAAAAAGCAATTGCCGGATTGCGCAAAGGATCAAAAGTGGATTCCCAGACGGCCGAAGATCGCTTTGACTCCCTGAACCGGTTTGCCATCAATCTGAATGAACGGGCAAGGTCGGGAAAACTCGATCCCGTCATCGGAAGGGATGATGAGATCAGGCGGATTTTGCAAATCCTGTCGCGCCGCACCAAGAACAATCCCATCCTCATCGGAGAACCGGGAACGGGGAAGACAGCCATTGCCGAAGGGCTGGCGCACAGGATCGTCCGGGGTGATGTACCCGAAAACCTCAAATCGAAGCAGGTTTTCTCCCTCGACATGGGAGCCCTGATCGCCGGGGCAAAATACAAAGGGGAATTTGAGGAAAGACTGAAAGCGGTAATTAATGAAGTGGTGAAATCGAATGAAGTGGTGATTCTCTTCATCGACGAAATCCATACCCTGGTGGGAGCCGGAAAAAGTGAAGGTGCCATGGATGCCGCCAACATTCTGAAACCGGCCCTTGCCCGTGGCGAACTGAGGGCTATCGGCGCAACCACCCTCTCTGAATATCAGAAATATTTCGAAAAAGACAAAGCCCTGGAACGCCGCTTCCAGGTGGTGCACGTCGATGAACCCGACACCCTTGATGCCATCTCCATCCTCAGGGGATTGAAGGAGCGGTACGAAAACCATCATAAGGTCCGAATCAGGGATGAGGCCATCATTGCTTCGGTGGAATTGTCCCAGCGATACATTTCCGACCGGTTTCTGCCCGACAAGGCCATCGATCTGATGGACGAGGCGGCGGCAAAACTACGCCTTGAAATGGACTCGGTGCCTGAAGAACTCGATGAGACCGAGCGCAGGATCAAACAACTGGAAATTGAACGGGAAGCTATCAAACGTGAGAATGACCAAAAGAAACTGGATCTCCTGAGCGAAGAGATCTCCAATCTGAAAGAGGAACAATCAATATACCGGGCACGCTGGCAATCGGAGAAGAACCTGCTTGATGCCATCCAGAAACAGAAATCGGAAATTGAAGCAATCCGCTTCGAAGCCGACGAGGCTGAAAGACAAGGCGATTACGGCAGGGTGGCGGAATTGCGGTATGGCAGGATCAGGGAAAAAGAAGCTGAAATAGTGCGGCTGAAAGAAGAACTCCGAAAAACGCACAAAGATGGCGCTTTCATAAAGGAAGAAGTTGATGCTGAAGATATTGCGGGGGTGGTATCTCGTTGGACCGGTATTCCGGTATCGCGGATGATGCAGAGCGAAAGGGAAAAACTGCTTCACATGGAAGACGAACTCCATAAGCGGGTGGTCGGACAGCACGAAGCCATTGCCGCGGTCTCCGATGCCGTCAGAAGAAGCCGGGCCGGACTCCAGGATGAAAAACGGCCGATCGGCTCTTTTATCTTCCTGGGATCTACAGGTGTGGGAAAAACAGAACTGGCCAAAGCATTGGCAGAATACCTTTTCGACAATGAAAACAGTATCACCCGCATTGACATGTCGGAATACCAGGAGAAATTCTCGGTGACCAGGCTCATCGGAAGTCCTCCAGGATACGTGGGCTATGACGAAGGAGGCCAGCTCACCGAAGCGGTACGGCACAAACCCTATTCAGTGGTGCTTTTTGACGAAATCGAAAAAGCGCATCCCGATGTGTTCAACGTGCTCCTGCAGGTTCTCGACGACGGCCGCCTTACCGACAACAAAGGCAGGATGGTGAACTTCAAGAATACGATTATCATTATGACCTCTAACCTGGGTTCCCATCTTATCCAGGAAAACCTCTCCCGGATGACTGCCGGCAATATGGCAGAAATCATCGAAGAAACCCGCGAAGAACTCATGGAACTCCTGAAACGGACCATCAGGCCTGAATTCCTGAACCGCATCGACGATATCATCATCTTTGCGCCGTTGAGCAGGGCTGACATCAAAGAGATCGTGAGGCTGCAGTTTTCCATGATCACGAAACGGGTCACTCGGCAGAATTTCAGCATCCTAATTACCGAAGAAGCTGTCGAATGGCTTGCCAACATCGGTTACGACCCCCAATTCGGAGCCCGGCCTGTGAAAAGAGTCCTGCAAAAATATGTTCTGAATGAATTGTCACGGAAAATCCTTTCCGGAAATCTGGACCAGGACAAACCCGTTTGGGTGGATGTGAAAGACAATGAACTGATTTTCAGAAATTAATACTGGCATAACATATGCCCTTTGATGTTTTACAAAAAGCTTCACTTCCCGGATAAATGACTCAGCCACATCTGTCAGGGGTTTTCTGTCTTCCCTTGCCAGTTGCTTTAGGGCTTTCAAATCCAATAACATCACTTTATGCAATATTCCGTCTGATAAAAATAATACCTTTGCTATTCGAGAAAAGTAAAACTGATGGAGTCAAGAAACAGGAGTTGTTTTCGGGAATTTCACGGGAAGGATTCCTGGGCAAAACAAAACTTATAACTATGAATGAGATGATAAAAAAAACTGCTTTTAATGCTCTTCACAAAGCTGCAGGGGGGAAAATGGTCCAATTTGCGGGATTTGAAATGCCCATTGAATTCAGTGGCATCAGGGATGAACACATGACAGTCCGCAACGCTGTTGGTGTTTTTGATGTATCACACATGGGCGAGATATGGGTAAAAGGCCCGCAAGCCCTGGCACTGCTCAAAAAAGTCGGCACGAACGATCCTGCACTGCTGGTCCCCGGTCAGGCACAGTACTCCTGTTTTCCCAATGGGAAGGGGGGGATTTTGGATGACTACCTGGCCTATTGCTATTCTCCTGAGAAATACATGCTGGTGGTCAATGCCTCCAATATTGAAAAAGACTGGAACTGGCTGAAGAGCCAGAATGACATGGGGGCTGAACTTGAGAATGCATCGGACAGGATCAGCCAGTTGGCGGTGCAGGGGCCCAAGGCAAAGGAGACCTTGCAGAAACTGACTTCCGTGAACCTCTCTGGGCTGAAATACTATACCTTCACCACCGGCAGCATGGCAGGGGTAAAGGATGTCATAATTTCCGCCACCGGGTACACGGGGGCCGGCGGTTTTGAACTCTATTTTCACAACGATGCCGCTGAAACCATGTGGAAAGCGGTTTTTGAAGCCGGAACCGAATTCGGGATCAAACCCATCGGACTCGGGGCAAGGGATACCCTCAGGCTGGAAATGGGTTTCTGTCTTTATGGCAACGACATTGACGATACCACTTCCCCGCTTGAAGCCGGACTGGGATGGATAACTAAAATTACTGATGATCGGAAATTCATCGACCGTGAATTTCTTGCCATGCAACAGAAAGAGGGCGTCACCCGCAGGCTGAGAGGATTTGTCATGGCGGAAAGAGGTATTCCCAGGCATGATTACCACCTGTACAATGCGGAAGGAGCCCGGATTGGCAGCGTCACCTCCGGAACCATGTCCCCGGTTCTTAACCAGGGCATCGGATTGGGCTATGTCGCCAAGGAATACGCCGCCTTCGGCACCCGGATCTATGTCGGAATCAGGGACAAAAAAATAGCCGCTGACATTGTGAAACTGCCGTTTATTTAAACGCCGGATGCAACGGCAGGCAGAGCTGCCGGCAATTTTTTAATAACAACCGTTGCCAAAAGAACTATTAAACCCATTATTAAACTAATATCTGAAACGATGAAAAAACACAATTTTTATGCAGGCCCTTCCATCCTGCCGGAATTCACCAAGCAAAAGGCGGCTGAAGCCATCCTGGATTTTGCCGGCACCGGATTATCGGTTATGGAGGTATCACACCGCAGCAAGGAGTTTATTGCCGTCATGGAACAAGCGCGGCAGCTTATCAAAGAATTATTGGAAGTTCCCGATGGCTACACGGTTCTTTTCCTTCAGGGAGGAGCCAGTCTTCAATTCCTCATGGCGCCCATGAACCTGCTGGAGACAAAAGCCGCCTACCTGAATACCGGCGCCTGGGCTTCCAAAGCCATCAAAGAAGCCAAGAACTTCGTCGGACCCGTTATTGAAGTGGCTTCCTCGAAGGATCAAAACTTCAACTACATTCCCAAAGGCTTTGTGGTTCCCCATGACGTGGACTTTTTCCATTATACATCGAACAATACAATTTACGGAACCGAAATTCTCAAAGATCCCGATGTCACTGTCCCCTTGGTTTGTGACATGTCATCCGACATTCTCAGCCGGCCCGTGGATGTATCGAAATACAACCTGATTTATGCGGGGGCTCAGAAAAACCTAGGGCCTTCAGGGGCAACCGTTGTCATCGTAAAAAATGATGCACTGGGCAAGGTGACCCGACCCTTGCCGACCATGCTCGACTACAGGACCCACATCGACAATGGCTCAATGTTCAACACGCCGGCAACACTCCCAGTGTTCGGATGCCTGCAGACACTCCTCTGGCTTAAAGAATTGGGAGGAATCACGGCGATTGAAAAAATCAACAAATCAAAAGCCGAAATGCTCTATTCGGAAATCGAACGGAACAGGATGTTTGTAGCAACAGTACCCGACCATCAGGACCGCTCCCGGATGAATGTCAATTTCGTCATGAGTCCCGATTTTGCTGAATTGGAAAAACCCTTCCTGGAATTTGCCAAATCGCGTGGATTGATCGGACTGGGAGGACACCGTTCAGTAGGAGGTTTCCGCGCTTCCCTGTACAACGCCCTGCCAGTGGAAAGTGTACAGGCTCTTATCGATGCAATGAGGGAGTTCGAAAAACAAAACTAGATAAAAGGCCATGACCGTTTGTTCACCCATCAGGATGAATACTGCCGTCATGGCCTTTTGTTTTTTTAACCACTAAACGTATGAAAAACATATTGATTGCAACGGAAAAGCCGTTTGCACCCGCGGCATCCGAAAAGATTCACAAAATACTTACCAAGGAGGGTTACAAGGTATTTACCCTTGAAAATTATACAAACAAGAGCGAACTGATTTCGGCAGTGCAAGGAATCGATGCCATGATCATCCGCAGTGACAAGGTGGACCGGGAAGTTCTGGATGCGGCGGACCATCTGGGCATCATCGTCAGGGCCGGTGCCGGCTATGACAATGTGGACTGCGACTACGCCAGGGAGAAGGGCGTTGTGGTAATGAACACCCCGGGACAGAATGCCAATGCGGTGGCGGAACTCGCCATCGGCCTGGCCATCTATGGCCTCCGGGAAATGTTCTCGGGCAAATCAGGCAGAGAACTGCGCGGACAGACCCTGGGACTCCACGGTTTCGGATATGTGGCCCGCAATGTCTTCCGCATCGCCCGCGCCCTGGGAATGAAAGTGATCGTGTATACCCGGTACAGCAAGGAAGCCGCCGCCGCCATCGGCCTGAAAAATACCCACTCCCTCGAGGAACTATACCGCAAAAGTGACGTGGTCTCCATCCATGTGCCCGCTAAGGGGGTACACATCGGCTCGGTGAGCTATCCCATCCTCAAGGAACTCAACGACAACGCCCTGATCATCAATACAGCACGCAAAGAGGTGATCAATGAGGAGGACCTCCTGCGCATCATGGAAGAAAAACCGGGCGTAAAATACCTCACCGACGTGGAACCCACCCATAAAACCCTCTTTGCCGAAAAATTTAAAGGAAGATTCTATTCCACCCCGAAAAAAATGGGGGCCCAGACCGAAGAAGCCAACAGCAACGCGGGAAAGGCCGCCGCCGAACAGATCGTGGCGTTCCTTGAACATGGCGATATCTCCTGCAAAGTCAACTGATAAAAAAATCAGGGGATCAGCATGAGGCGTCTGGCAACTTGATTGATCCTGCAATCCAAAGTCCGAAGTCCGAAATCAGAAATCTGAAACAACGATGGCTACAGTAAAACCGTTTCGCGGCATACGTCCGCCGGCAGCAATTGTCGAAGAGCTCTCCTGTCTTCCTTATGATGTGATGAACAGTGAAGAGGCCGCCCGCATGGCCGATGGCAGGGAACGCTCTCTGCTGCGCATTACCCGGGCGGAAATCGAATGTCCCCCGGGGACGGACGTCCACTCCGACACCGTCTACAAGAAGGCCGTTGAGAATTTTGAGGCCTTTAAAATCAAGGGATGGCTCCGTGAGGACCCTGAAGCCCGCTTCTACATTTACGCCCAGACCATGGAGGGGCGTACACAATACGGCCTCGTGGGATGTGCCGCCTGTGAGGATTATGAAAAGGGATTCATCAAAAAACATGAACTCACGCGCCCCGACAAAGAGGAAGACCGCATGCTCCTTACCCGCTTCCTGAATGCCAACATAGAGCCTGTTTTTTTCTCCTATAAGGCAGTCCCCGAAATTGACTCCATCGTGGAAGGTATCGTGAACAGCCAGGCCGCCGAATATGACTTCGTCGCCGAAGATGGCTTCGGCCACCACTTCTGGCCTGTCTTAAGCCGGGAGGATAACCGCCGTCTCGAGAAACTCTTCTCAGAAAAGGTAGCCTTCACCTATGTTGCCGACGGGCATCACCGAACCGCGGCCGCCGCTCGCATCGGTGCCGAAAAGAGGGCACGGAACCCCCGCCATACCGGAAAGGAAGAGTACAACTACTTCATGGCGGTGCACTTCCCCGACAACCAGCTCCGCATCATGGACTACAACAGAGTGGTCAAAGACCTTAACGGACTCACCTCCCGGGAATTCCTGGAAAGGCTGTCGCAGGGATTCAGGGTGGAAAAAACAGGAACCCAGGAATTGCGTCCCTCCCGCCTCCACGAATTCGGCATGTACCTCGAAGGAAGCTGGTACCGCCTCACCGCCCTGGAAGGCACCTACGACGACAACGACCCCATCGGCATCCTCGACGTCACGATCCTCTCCCGCCAGATCCTCGACCCAATCCTGGGAATAAAAGACCTGCGCACTTCACAGAAAATCGACTTCATCGGAGGAATCCGCGGTCTCGGGGAACTCCGGAAACGCGTCGACTCAGGCGGCATGACCGTGGCCTTCGCCCTATACCCTGTATCAATGGAACAACTCATCAGAATCGCCGATTCGGGAAATATCATGCCGCCAAAAACTACCTGGTTCGAACCCAAACTAAGATCCGGACTGGTGATTCACGCCTTGTGAGAATAACCGGGATGCGACAGTCACAGCGCCTTCGGGGAAGCCTTGACCGCCCATGTGGGAAACCTCTCCTGCCACCACAAAAAACAGCTCTTCCGGGACAAGAGCAACGGGAAGATCATCGTTTAGCGGCAAAATAACTATCTTTGCAGCTCTAAAAAAGGCATAATGGATATTGATGTACTCCTGCAGAAAACCCTGCAGGAAGGGGTGGAACAGCTCTTCGGCTTCACCCCGGGGGAAGCGATGCTTCAGTTGCAACAGACGCGTAAGGAATTCGAAGGGGATCTGACCCTGGTGGTCTTTCCCATGGTAAAGTCCGCCCGGAAAAGCCCGGCAGAAGTGGCCAGTGCACTCGGCACATACCTCGGGGCCCACGCCCCCGAAGTGGCTGGCTTTAACGTCGTCAATGGTTTCCTGAATATCACCCTGCACGACAGCATATGGCTCGACCTTCTCCGGCAAGCCGTTGAAGATGAAAATTACGGCATGAAAAGTACGGAAGACAACGCCGAAGTGGTCATGATCGAATACTCCTCCCCCAACACCAACAAGCCCCTTCACCTGGGACATATCCGTAACAACCTGCTGGGATTCTCCCTGGCCGAAATCATGAAGGGCAACGGCAGGAAAGTCGTCAAAACCAACATCGTCAACGACAGGGGCATTCACATCTGCAAGTCAATGGTGGCCTGGCAGCAATGGGGCAACGGGGAAACCCCCGATAACACAGGTATCAAGGGAGACCACCTGGTGGGCGACTTTTATGTGATGTTCGACAAGCATTACAAAGAAGAGATAGCTGCCCTTGTCGAAGGAGGAATGACACAAGAGGAAGCCGAAAACCAGGCCCCTTCATTACTGGCCGCCCGTGAACTCCTCCGAAAATGGGAAGCTCATGACGAAGAGACCGTTGCCCTATGGAAAATGATGAACGGATGGGTATACCGTGGATTTGACGCTACCTACCGCGAACTGGGCGTCGACTTCGACAAAATATACTACGAATCGGAAACTTACCTGATGGGGCGTAACGAGGTGCTCCGCGGTCTCAGGGAGGGAATTTTCTACCGCCGCGACGATGGATCAGTATGGGCGGACCTCACCGCCGAAGGCCTCGACCACAAAGTGCTCCTCCGCAGCGACGGCACCTCGGTATACATGACCCAGGATATCGGAACCGCCAAAATGCGCTTCGACGACTACCCCATCGGAAAGATGATCTATGTGGTCGGCAATGAACAAAACTACCACTTCCAGGTACTATCCCTCCTCCTCGACAAACTGGGATACCGCTGGGGCCGCGAACTCTACCACTTCTCCTACGGAATGGTGGAACTCCCCTCCGGAAAAATGAAATCACGGGAAGGAACCGTGGTCGATGCCGATGACCTGATCGCCGATATGGTAAATGTCGCCAGAAAAATGGGACAGGAGCTGGGAAAAATGGAGGACATGGAGGCCGAAGAAGCCGACAAAACCTATAAAATGATCGCCTTGGGTGCCCTTAAATACTTTATCCTCAAAGTAGATCCCAAAAAAAATATGACCTTCAACCCCGAAGAATCCATCGACTTTAACGGCAATACCGGCCCTTTCATCCAGTACACCCACGCCCGTATCATGTCGGTCCTCCGTAAAGCCCGCGAAACGGGAATTTCTTTCTCACCAACCTTCCCTCAGGCAATGCCCCTGGAAGCCAAAGAAAAAGAGATACTCAAAACCATATCGGAATACCCCGCCGTGGTCGAAGAAGCAGCCGCCAGTTACTCCCCGGCCCTCCTGGCCAACTACTGCTACGAAATAGCCCGCGAATTCAACCAGTTTTATCACGATCACTCCATCCTGAACGAACCCGATGCCCGGAAAAGAAACTTCCGCCTCGTCCTTTCGGAATGCGTCGTAAAAATCATGAGAAGCGGAATGGGAATGTTGGGAATCGAAATGCCCGACAGGATGTAAAAAAAGAAAGGAGACCTCTGTCTCCTTTCGTTGGGATTTAAAATGCCATTCAAGTATAAGGGACTATAAACAACTTGAATATATCGCCGAAAATAATAAAAAAAATTGAATTTGAAATCTTTTTCAACTGTTTTATAACATATCTCCTGAAAAATTTCTCCGGATTACACTTTTAGTATCGTCTCTATCAGGTTTTCATTGTGGTCAAGCTTCATTTTCTGCCGTAACCTGTACCGGTGATTCTCCACACCACGTACTGAAATTCCCATTAAGGGGGCAATTTCCTTTGAAGAGAGGTTCATCCGCAGAAAAGCACACAAACGCATGTCTCCCGGCGTCAGTTCTGGATACTCCTCTTTCAGGTTTTTCATAAAAGCTTCATGGGCCTGCTCAAAATTTGTTTCAAAGACTTTCCACTCGTCTTTGCTTGACAGGTGAAAATCGATCTTCCGCAACAGATCATTTGAATACTTATCCGGAAAACGAACTCCCAGCTGGTTTTTTTGGCGCAGGACAAGTTCCCTGAGATCGAGGAGAAATTCATTTTTCTTAATAATAGCCATGGTTGAATTGGCCAACTCCCTGCTCTTGAAGGAAATTTCATTCTGAAGTTTTTCATTCTTCAAGGAAATGAGCTCCCGTTCGTTCTCTTCCCTCTTCCGTATCTCTTTCTTTCTGGTACTCCGGATCACCAGAGAACGGAACGCCACCAGGGAGGTTATCATAAAAAGCAAATACATAATTCTAGCGGGAAGGGACCAGTACCAGGGGAACAAAACAGTTAACGTCGTTTCATTGCTCAGGCTCTGGTTGCCCCATTCGTCAGCAACCCTTACCCAAAGGGTGTACATCCCTGGCGGAAGCCTTTCAAAAGAGAGCAGTGGGCTATGCCCGTTGTCATTCCATCCGGAGGACAGGCCGGAAAGAAACCACTGGTAACTGATTTTTTCAGTATCATAGTAAGGAAAGGAATAACGTATTTGAAAACTGTTCTGTTTCCACGGAATCCGGTATCCGTCTGATTTCAGGGTTAGTGGAACCGCTTTCCCTTCCTGGGACTGCAGCCAGACCGCCCTCTTTACGGGGGATTTGCTGACAGGCCATTCAGGAAGGGGACCTGGAAGCAGATCCAGCAGGGCATAACCGTTTTCCAAACAGCAAATCACCTCCCGGCCTGAAAAAGGAACAACATTTTCATAATTCCTTATCAGCCTGTCATCAAATACGGCTGCAGGGAATTCCTTAACCAGACGGAGTTGAGTTCCGGAGATTTCCCACACTCCCAGTTTCTCAGGAGTAATAAACCAGTAATGCCGGTCCCCTGCCGGAATAATCCTGTCAGCGGCCGCATAAATGCCGATTTGTTCATTCAGAAGATCATAGGGAATGATACGGTCATGTATGTCATCAAAGGTGTAAAGCCGTTCCCTGGTAGTAAAAACTACCCTGTTACCGACCTTAAAAACACCCAGGTGGTGATCTTTTCCAAATATCGAGTTTTCGCCGTAATACCCCATGATGTTAACGGAATCTCTTGCTTTGTTAAACCGGAGACGATAAATGCCCCGGTACATATGACCCGCCCATATGTTATCAAGGTGGTCAAATTCTATGAAACGTATCAGTTCGTTGAAATTAAAAATAACCCCCGACCTGACAAGTTTGTCACCCTCCATTCTGTACTTCACGAGGTTGGAATAGGAACACTGAAGATAGGTTCCGTAATCCGACGGATCAGGACGCAGGGAAAAAGCACCTGAAACAGTGGAAATCAGAGTACTTTTCCCTCCGGACACGGAAAATGTTCCGTTATTGTGACCGACTATCAGGTGGTTGCCGATGACCGACAGGTCCCATACCTGCCCCTGGGTCCCCGGCACAAAGGTGAAAGGACCGGAAAGATCACCAAGCCTGCCTTCATAAAGCCCCTGGTTGGTGCCCAGGTACAGCCGTCCTTCGAAAAATGCTGCATCATAAACTGCCCCTAAACCGTCGGGTGAAAAGAAATGAATCCCTTTCGCCCTGTCTGCCGCCACATAGTCGATGCCATGATCCAGAGCTGACCAGATGTTTCCTTCCCTGTCACTGAAAAGTCCGAGGACCGTATTGTTCTGCATGCCGTTTGCCGAATTCAGGTGCCATTTGGGTATACCTCCGCTGTCGAGCAATGTGATGCCGTCAAGGATGGTCCCTATCAGCACGTCGCCCGTAGACAATAAACACCCCCTGTTAATCTGGTTCTTACTGAAATATTCATTGATGTAAGGATTCCAGGCCTCCTGTTTCCCTTCAGAAAGCAAAAAAATCCCATGGGAATCCGTTCCCAGTAAAAACTTGTCCTCACCATGGGGTAAAAGAAAACGCATCGTCTTGCCGTTAAAAAAATCGCCGGTAAAAAGAGGTACCTGCAGGGAATCACGCATTTCATAAATACCCTGGTTGCTGACATTGATATAGAGTTTTCCGTTGATCAGGGCGGCAGAATTCACGAAAAAGTCAAAATTGATGGCAGACATCTTCCCGTTTTCATACACAAGTAACTGGGTAAATGACCGGAATATCACTTTACCGCCCAGGAGATAAATATTCCAGTACTCTACATTCGGGATAAAAAAGGGCCTTGCCATCTCCTTTAGGGAAGTGTACTGCAACATTCCGAAATCATCACGCAGCCAGTATCCCAAATCCATGTATCCGCTGCTGTAAATAACCCCCGAGGAGTCAGCAGCCACTGCCCTGATAATGCCACCGCCCGGCGACGGGTGCAATATCCACGTCGAACCATCATATTCCAGCAGACCGGAACTGTTGCCAAAATACATCGTACCTGAGGTATCTTGCGTTACAGACCAGTTCTGGCTGGAAGCACCGTATACCTCCTTGGTAAAATTCCAGACTTCCGGCAACCAGGGCCCCAGAACACCTGAAAATGAATAAAATGCAGAAACAATCCCGGCAAAAAGCAACAAACAACGTTTTGGGTTCACTTTAAGATTCATGACTTGCAGAAAAGAGATTTTACCAATAAAAGTATTATATACTCGAATAAGTAGGCAAAATGTTCATATCATTTACCTCATCAATACACCCGGAATAACAGAGTAAAGATAGAGATTTTTTATTAATTGCAAATTTATAAATAATTATATTTAAACATTTTATGAAAACATATTTTTTATTGATGTAATAATTATGAGGTATCATGATAGTTCAATATCAGCGAAAGAAATTATCGTGAGTTCTGTCACGATGATCTATTCGTCAGATTGTGCTAATTTCAGGTCAAAATCTAAATCGGATGACTATGAAGAGATTATTTTTTTTATTGATGCTAACAGGAGTGTTTTCCCTGTTGTCAGCCCAGCCCCGGATTACGGTTACCGGGAAGGTCACCGAATCTGACGGGCAGGGTATTCCCGGTGTAAGTATCCTGGTGAAGGGGACCTTGGTGGGTACCATCACCGATCTTGACGGGAATTATACTATTGAAACGGAACCTCAGAGTACGCTGGTATTCAGTTTTGTGGGATTCAGCACGGTAGAGATGCCCGTTGCCAACCAGGCCGTTATCAATGTTAGGTTGCGTGAGCAGGCCTTTGACGTGGAGGAGGTGGTAGTTGTAGGGTACGGTACCCAGAAAGTCAAGGACCTGACCTCTTCGATCACCACGGTAAAATCCGAAGAGCTGGCGAGGACTCCAACCGGGCAGGCCATGCAGGCCTTGCAGGGGAAGGTGGCCGGTCTCCAGGTGGTTAGCACCGGCTCCCCCGGCAACAGCCCCACCATCCGTGTGCGCGGTATTGGCTCCTATCCGGGGCAGAACAACGAAGCCCCCCTCTATGTCGTTGACGGCATGTTCTTTGGCAACATCGACTTCCTCAACCCGGCCGACATCGCCTCCATCTCCGTCCTGAAGGATGCCTCAGCAGCTGCCATCTACGGGGTACGGGCCGCCAACGGAGTTGTGCTGATCGAAACCAAATCGGGAGGTTACAACAAGAAAACCGAAATCTCCTATGACGGATACTATGGATTACAAGTGGCCCAGAATGTGCTGAAAATGGCCAATGCCGAGCAGTTCACCACCATGGCCATGGAATCGGGATCGGCCGCCGACGCAAGCTTCATCCTCAATGCCATGCAGCGTTATGGTCGTAGCCGCGTCAACCCCAACGTCCCCGATATCAATACCGACTGGTATAAGGAGATCCTCCGTCCCGCCGATATTCAGAACCACAGCATCAACGTGGAGGGCGGCAACCAGAGCGCTTCCTACTCCATCGGTACCAACTATTTTGCTCAGGAGGGAATCCTCGACATGAAAAACGAATATGAGCGATTCAACCTGCGCACAAAACTGGACTTTAAAGCCACCGAATGGTTCACCATCGGCGGTAACATGATCCTGAGCAACGCCATTAAATATGGTGAGGAAGCCGGCGCCTGGAACGAAGCTTACTTTGCCGTGCCCATCCTGCCAGTTTATGATCCGGCGCTAGAAGGAATCGCAGAACCCGTCAACTATGCCAACGCCCAGGACCTGGGCTACCGTAGTGGCCAGAACCCCTTCCCCACCCTCCGCTACAGCGACAACAGGCTTAAGATCCGCAAACTTATGGCCAATTTTTACGCCAAGTTCCAGTTGATCCCTGATAAACTCGATTTCAAAACTACTTATAACCACGCATTCACCTCCCTCGACGAAAGGGATGTACGGCTGCCCTACTTTATAGGCAACAGTTTCCAGAGGGTCGACGCTTCTATCAACAAAAGTTCAGGGATCTTTTCCGACCAGATCTGGGACAATATTCTGACCTACACCGACCGATTCGACTTGCACAATGTGACGGCAATGGCCGGTACCTCCTTCCGTGACGAAGCTTACAGCGGACTTCGCGCCGGGGGTCTCAACTTCCCTTATCAGAGGGAGGAGTCCTGGTATATTGACCAGTCACAGGAAAAACCCGAAGGCTCGGTAGGCGACGGGGGTTCCCGCCAATACGGCCTTTCCTATTTCGGGAGGCTCTCCTATAATTATAACGACCGTTACCTGCTCTATGCCACCATGCGTGCTGACGGCAGTTCCAAGTATCAGCAGAAATGGGGTTATTTCCCCACCGTGGGTCTCGGGTGGGTCATTTCCGAGGAATCTTTCCTGAAGGGGCACCGAATCATCAACTTTTTGAAGCTGAGGGCCAGTTGGGGTCAGTTGGGGAACGACAAGATCCAGGCCAGCGATGGTGCCATCACCACCACGCCCGTCAATGTCGCCATCGATGATGTCATGGTCTCGGGAACCCAGACCACCAATACCTTTTCCTCCCTGAAGTGGGAACTCACCGAAGAGACCAATGCCGGTCTGACCGGTCGCCTCTTCGGTAACCACATGTCGGTTGACGCCGACTTTTTCATTCGCGACACCAAGAATGCAGCCATCTATGTCAAAATTCCCGGTATCGGCGGCAGCGTCCTCAAAAATGTGGGGGTAATCCGTAACAGCGGGTTTGAGATGGCTCTCAACTGGGATGATGAATTCGCTAACGGACTGCGCTTTAATGCAGGGGTCAACTTCTCATTCCTGAAGAACAAGGTGCGCGACCTCTACGGGCAGCCTTATATTGACGGAGGTTCGGCGGAATTCCGCCAGCGCACCTACGTGGGACATCCCCTGCTAGCCTTCTACGGCTATGAAGTGTTGGGCGTTTACCAGAACCAGGCTGAAATCAATGCCGACCCGTCGGCACCTGCCAGCGCCGTGCCGGGAGACTTTAAATACCGCGACCAGCAGAAAGAGGGTGAACCGGGGTACGGCGTTATCAATGATGACGACCGCGTCATCCTGGGTTCATACTTCCCCTCCTTCCTTTACGGCGGCAACCTCGGCCTCTCCTGGAAAAACTTCGACCTCACCGCCAGCCTGGTGGGACAAATGGGTAACAAAATCCTTAACCGCAAGAGGGGTGAAATCATCTGGACCGCCGACGGCAACCTCGATGCCGACCTGGCCGTCAATCGCTGGCACGGCGAGGGAACCAGCAACAAATATCCCTCTTCGGCCGGACTCAGAAAAGGATGGAACCAGAAAATGAGCGACTACTTCGTCGAAGACGGCGCCTTCTTCCGTCTTCAGAACGTCCAACTGGCTTACAATATCAAAGGCTTGCAGCTCTTCGGCGCCGGCATGCCCGATGCCCGGGTGAGCCTCACCGCCGACAGGCCGCTTACCCTCTTCTCCTACAACGGATTTAATCCTGAAGTCGCCAGCGGCATCGATACGCAGACTTATCCCATCCCCGCCGTTTATACCGTCGGACTGAGTATCAAATTTTAAACATAAAAATACAGGATCATGAAAAGATATTTTTCCATTACAAAACTGACGCTCTTCATGGCGGCACTCCTCTTGTTTCCCGCCTGCCATGACCTGCTTGACGAACCTGCGGAAAACAGGACCTTTACCGGGGAGACCGATTATACCATTACCGACAACATGGATCTTCCCCTTCTGGGTATGTATGCCGACTTTTACAACAGCGAGTGGGAGGTGTTCCCGCTGATCTCGGTCAGGGGCGACGACGTGAATGCCGGCGGCCTCGGCGACCAGCAAGATTTCGCCGAAACCGACAAATACAATTACAACAAGGACTACTGGATGTCCAACTCGGTCTGGCAGAATTACTACGGCGACCTATTCAACGCCCATTCGGCGATGGAACAGATTGCAAAATACCAGGAGTTTGCTGCTAACAAGGGACTGGCCGACCAGTACATCGCCGAGGTGAAGGTGATGCGGGCCTGGTACCTCTATTACCTGACCCTGACGTGGGGCGATATCATTATCACCAACGGTCCCGACCCCAGTCAGTTGCTTGTGGCAAAACTAAGCACCCAGGAGGAGGTGATGAAACATATCTCCGCCCAGATGGATGAAGCCATCCCCTTGCTCCCTGCGGTCCACCCTGCTGAACGTGCTGACATCAGGGGGGGAATCACCAAATTCACCGCCCTGGCCATGAAAGCCCGCGCCAACCTGACCCTGAAAAATTACGCCGCCGTGGCCGAAGCCACCGGACAAATCATCAGTTCCGGGAAATTCGTCCTGGCCACTGACTTTTACAACCTCTTCAAAATCCCCGGAAAACTTAACAAGGAAAACCTCCTGGAACTTCAGTATTCCGACTTCGGAAAGGGATCGGGCGACGCCATCAACTACCTCAACGACTTCTTCGGTCCCCAGGGGTGGACCCCCAAGGTAACGGGAGCAGGCGGCGGATGGGGATTTTATGAACCGAGTCTGAAATATATCAAATTCATGCTCGACCGCAACGAAACCATCCGCCTTGAAACCAGCGTCCTTTTCACCAACAGGGGCATTGCCGAAATCAAAAAGGACGCCAAATATGCAACCCTTCCCGCATGGATCAGCAACACCACCCGTTCAGGTGATCGCATCAACGACTATGCGCGAGCCCTCTTCGCCAGCGGCAAGCATTACCTGCCCTCCGACCAGCTTATCCCTGGCAGGACGGGTTATGGCAGCAACAAAAATTTCATCTGCATCCGTTATGCCGAAATCCTTCTCATGCATGCCGAAGCACTTACCAACGGTGCCAACAGCAGCGCGATGACCGCCGATGCCGCCGTGAACCTGGTCAGGAGCAGGGCCGGACTGCCCCCCATCAACGGGGTTACCAACGCCCAGGTAATGGATGAGAAATTCGCCGAACTGGCTATGGAATGGGGCATCCGGTTCTATGACATGGTCAGGTTGGGTAACTACGCCGCCCTGAGTTACGACGGCAGAACATTTACCCCCGACAAGATTTTCCTCCCGTACCCGCAGAACCAGGTTGACCAGATCCCGGCTCTCAAGGAAGCTGTTAACAAATAATCATTCCGTTTGATCACTGATAAAAACATTGAAAAATGAAAATATTAAAATATTTCCTGGCTTTCACGGCAGCCCTTATCGTGGCCGCAGGATGTAACGAAGGGATTGATCCCATTTCCCCCTTTGACCCGGGTCCCGACAAGGACGCCCCGGTCATCACCATTAAATCGCCCACACAGGGACAGGCCATCGAAGTAGACTCTCTGGTGGTTTCGATCTTTGTCCAGCTTGAAGTTACCGACGATATCGAACTGAAATCCATATTGGTGTTCCTCGATAACACTGAAATCGGCAGCATGACCACTTTTAAGGATTACCGCCGTGCCCTGATGGAATTCTACCACAAGAACGTGGGAACGGGGGTTCATATTCTTACGGTTAAAGCTACCGACCTGGGGGGTAAAACCTCTGAGAAATCTGTCACCTTCGAGAAAAAGCCCCCCTATGTGCCCGTTTATCCGGGTGAAGTTTTTTACATGCCCTTCAACGGTGATTTCACAGAGAAAATAAGCTTCAAGGAAGCTACAAAAGTGGGCAATCCCGGCTTTACCGATGCCAGTCTGAAGGGGACTAAGGCTTACGCCGGCGCTACCGATTCTTACCTGACCTTCCCGATGACCGGCCTGAAGAGCAGCGAGTTCAGTGCTTCTTTCTGGTATAAAGTCAACCCCTCCCCCGACCGTTCGGGCATCCTCAATGCCAGTCCGGCAGGCGAAGACCGCACCAAGGGTTTCCGCCTCTTCCGTGAGGGGGGCGCCACCTCGCAACGCATCAAGGCCAACGTGGGCTGGGGCGGCGGCGAAACATGGAACGACGGAGCCCTGATTCCCGCCCCGGGAACCAACTGGGTACACATCGCCCTCTCGGTAAGCCCCGACAAATGCGTTCTCTATATCAACGGACTTGGCGTGGAGGTCCCCAACAAGGGCGCTATTGACTGGACGGGTGTCGACGTTTTGGGCATCGCCTCCGGAGCCCCCAACTTCACTTACTGGAACCACAACTTCGACCGCAGCCAGTACGATGAACTGCGCCTCTTCAACCGGGCACTTACCGATGCCGATGTTCAGGCCATCATCCAAAATGACAAGCCTTATGTGCCCAAAAACGGGGAGATCTTTTACATGCCCTTTGAGGGAACTTATAAGGACCTTATCGGCAACAAGGAAGCCACCAAAGTGGGCTCACCAGCATTTGCCGCCGGCAAGATTGGCAAGGCTTATGCAGGAGCCGCCGACTCCTACCTGACCTTCCCGGCTGCTGGCCTCACGAAAACCAGCAGCCTCAGCGCCGCCTTCTGGATGAAGATCAACGCCACTCCCGACCGTGCCGGAATTCTGGTGATGGGTCCTCCCGATGAAGCTGCCCCTGCCGCCCCTAACAACCGGAAGTCAGGGTTCAGGTTTTTCCGCGAAGGGTCAGCCACAGCCCAGATTTTCAAACTCAATACCGGTAACGGCACAGCCGACAGCTGGTTCGACGGAGGTGCCGCTGCCACCATTGATCCCACCCCGGAAGCTTGGGTCCACTTCGCCTATACCATCAGCCCCACTGAGTGTGTGGTCTATATCAACGGAGAGGTGGTCAAACAAGGTACTATTACCGGGATCAGCTGGGAAGGCTGCGACATCCTCTCCATCATGTCAGGAGCACCCCGCTTCACGGGATGGAACCACTTTTCCGACCTGAGTCTCATGGATGAACTCCACATCTTCAACAAAGCCCTTACCCAGGCCGAAGTCAAGGAGATCATGAATGCCGAGAAATAATAAGGAGAAACTGTCACCCGACAGTAAACTCCGGGATACTTATCATAAGGCTGCCCGGCATTCAGGGCAGCCTTATTATTGTCACCCAGCGATATCTCATAAACCGGACAATCGCAAATGATGTACCGCAGTCAGTTCTTAACCCTGCTCTTTTCCCTGTTGGTCATCTCCGGCCGGGGCCAGGAAACCGTTTTCTTCTCAGAAGGAACAACCAGCACCTTTTATGACCAGGGCATTGTCGATGTGGCAAACCTGGGAGGAAGTTATATTGAATGCACTTACCACCCCGCCAATCCCCAGGCAGCGGACAAATTACCCTGCTCGACATTGGCATACAAAGGATCCACTTCCCTGAAATTCAACTACAGATCGGCTGAAAACGGAAATTGGAAGGCGACCGTTTACCGGAACGACTGGGCAGCCGTCAGCCTTTCATCCATGGACTCCCTTTCCATGTTTGTCTTTTCATCCGTTGAAGTGCCGAAAGTGGCGTTGCCCCTGGTCGGCATCAGGGCAGTGCAAATTTCCGGATCAGGTGACAGCAATTCAAAGCTTTATCCCCTTTCCGATTACAATGGAACCATTCCTGCCGGTACCTGGACCCGCATCACCTTCCCCCTGGGCAGAATCACCGGCGACGGAGAGAACATCCATCTGAACATTGCAGCCGTCAAGGGCATCATCATCAGCCAGTCAGAGAAAAACAACTCTTCCCGGCTTCTCTACATCGATGAGATCAAGGCCTTTAAAGGCATCGGGGAGCTTTCGCCTGTGACCGGACTGACCGCCAGAGGGTACGACAGCCATGCGGAACTCCGCTGGGTTCCGACGGGGGAAAACCTCGCCTGCCGCATTTATGCCTCCTTTGACGGAGGAAACAACTATACTGTCAGGGGAGAAACCACCGGCGACCATTACCTCGACTTTCTCCCTTCCTCGGAAAAGAATAAAAATATTCACTACCGGGTGGTCACCCTTTTCCAGGAGCGGGAGTCCCTTCCCGCGGAAGCCATGACCACGGTCCGGGATTTCTCCGACGATGAGCTTCTGGAAATGCTCCAGGAGTATACCTTCCGCTATTTCTGGGAAGGAGCACACCAGGGGTCAGGGATGGCTTTGGAACGGAGTAATGGCAACGGCACCACCGTTGCTTCAGGAGCTACCGGCATGGGCCTGATGGCCTTAATCAGCGCCCATGAGCGGGGATTCCGGCCCCGCGAAGAAATCAAAGCCAGAATCCTCAAAATCCTGGCCTTCCTGGAGAGCTGCGACCGCCATCATGGCGCCTGGTCCCACTGGTACAACGGCGACACCCGGGAAACACAACCCTTCTCGACCTATGACAATGGCGGCGACCTGGTGGAGACTTCCTTTGTGGCGCAGGCCTTGATCGCCCTGAGAAATTACTTCACCGCCGGAGATCTCCCCTCGGTGCAAATCAGAGACAAAGCCACCCTTCTTTTCAGGGATATCGACTGGGATTGGTACCGCCAGGGCGGCCAAAATCAGCTTTACTGGCACTGGTCACCCAATCACGGATTCCGGATGAATATGAAAATCACCGGATGGAATGAATGTCTGGTTACCTATGTCATGGCAGCTTCCTCCCCCACACACGGCATTCCCGCGGAAGTTTATACAAACGGATGGGCACGCAATGGCAACATGGTAAACAAACGCATCTATTATAACCAGGAGATCAGCCTGTCGCCCGACTGGGGCGGCCCCCTCTTCTGGGTCCACTATTCGCACCTGGGAATTGACCCCCGCGGACTCAAAGACCAGTATGCCGATTACTGGAAAGAACATGTCAACACCGTAAAAATCCATCATGCCTATGCCCTCGCCAATCCCAAAAGGTGGAAAAACTATGGTGACAAATGCTGGGGATTGACCGCCAGCGATGACCCCTACGGTTACACAGCCCACCGGCCGGTTGAAAACGACAACGGAACCATCAGCCCCACCGCCGCTTTGGCAAGTATGCCCTATGCCGATGCAGAAGCCCTGGCCGCCCTGAAATATTTCTACCGTGAAAGGGGAAATGACCTCTGGGGGTATTACGGTCCACGGGATGCCTTCAACGACCAGTTGGGATGGGTCAGAAATGCCTGGCTGGGCATTGACCAGGGCCCCATCATGGTCATGACCGAGAACTACCGGTCCGCTCTTCTCTGGAATCTCGTAATGAAAGATCCCGATGTCAAAGCAGGACTCGAAAAACTGGGGTTTCAATACGATCCCCCCACTTCAGCCGTCATCCGTGATGTTCATGAAAATATCCGCATATTTCCCAATCCCTGTAACGGGCTGACCACCATCGCTGTCCCCCGGGGAGGGAAAATCGATGATCTGCAGGTTTTCAGTGCCAGGGGAGAATTGCTCCTTCACCGGAAAGTGAAACAGACTGGCATTGCCCCGATCCTGGAGTGCGGGACCTTGCCTCCGGGAATTTACCTGGTAAAAGCCTTTTGCAGCCAAGAGGTTTACACCGGTTACCTGGTCGTCACAAAATAGTTATTATCTATTAATCAATAATTTCATATATGAGAACGAAAAAATTTTTGCTGCTGATAATCCTGGGTGCAGGGATGATCCTGGGTTCCTGTACCCCCCGCTCTTCCACACACCAGAAGGAAGAGGGAGTCACTTCAGCCCTGAGTGACGACTCCCTGCTGACCCTTTTGCAGTACCAGACTTTCAGATATTTCTGGGATGGGGCGGAGCCCATCTCAGGGATGGCGCGGGAACGTATCCACCTCGATGGTGTCTATCCCGGAAACGACAAGGAAGTGGTCACCCTGGGTGGTTCCGGCTTTGGGGTGATGGCCATTCTCGTGGGTATAGAACGGGGTTTTATCACACGTGAGGAAGGATTTGCCCGTTTGCAGCATATCGTCACGTACCTGGCTCGCGCCGACCGGTTCCACGGCGTATGGCCCCACTGGCTCGACGGCCCCACGGGAAAAATGACACCCTTCAGCAAAAAAGACGACGGCGGAGACCTCGTGGAATCTGCATTCATGATCCAGGGACTGCTCACCGTCGCCGAATATTTCCGCAACGGCAACGAAGCAGAACAACAGCTGGTTACCGACATTACACGGTTGTGGCACGAGGTCGAATGGGACTGGTACACCCAGGGAAAGGATGTCCTTTACTGGCACTGGTCCCCGAACTATGCCTGGGAAATGAACTTCCCGGTGGGAGGATACAACGAATGCCTCATCATGTATGTGCTGGCGGCTTCCTCCCCTACCCACCCCATCAGGCCCGAAGTCTACCACAAGGGATGGGCCCGCGATGGCGCAATCACCAACGATACAGTCTATTACGACCTCCCTACTGTCCTTGACTTTTACGAACACAACAATGACCCCATCGGACCTCTCTTCTGGGCCCATTACTCGTACCTGGGTCTCTGTCCGAAAGGGCTGAAAGACCGGTATGCTGACTACTGGGAGCTTAACAGGAACCACGCCCTGATCCACTACCGCTATGCCCTCGACAACCCCAAAGGATTCGAAGGGTATGGCGAGAAACAATGGGGATTAACCTCGAGTTATTCGGTCGGGGGCTATGTAGGCCACCATCCCGGAGATGAAGACCTGGGCGTGATCTCTCCCACGGCAGCCCTCTCCTCCTTCCCTTATACCCCCAAAGAGTCGATGAAATTCCTCCGTTACCTATACGAGGAAGCCGACACCCTCATCGGAGAATACGGGCCTTACGATGCCTACAGCCACACCCACAAGTGGGTCCTTCCCCGTTACCTGGCCATCGACCAGGGTCCCATTCCCGTCATGGTCGAAAATTACCGCACAGGCATTTTTTGGGAGCTGTTCATGAAAAACGAGGATGTCAGAAAGGGCCTTAAGATGCTGGGGTTTACCTTTGATCCCTCAGCGGTCAAGTAATTACAGCAGGATTGTACCCACTCCCGTCGACAACCGCTTCATCAGACTTGTCAACCTGCAGATGCCCACGGGAAAAATCGCCATCAGCGGACTCCGGGTATTCAGCACTGGCAAGGGGGAAAAACTTATTACTTCTCGATTGAAGCGATCAAGGAGAACGGCGCGGGAGAGCGTATCCCCAGGGTCATGGCCGAATAAAGTACGTGAAATGAATTAATTGAATCATATGAACGCAAGAAACTCATTGGTTTTTTTCTTACTGTTGGCCTTGATGGCCTCATCCTGCGGTGTTAACCGCCGTGCAGTCACCTGGGTGCTGCTCCCCGATACCCAGGGATATGCCGAGAAACACCCTGAGATCCTGCACAGCCAGATCGAATGGATTGCTGAGCATGCTGCAGAGATCGACTTCGTGATGCAACAGGGCGACCTCACCGACGACAACAACGAGGAACAGTGGGCGGTAGTCAGGTCAGCCTTCAGCAAACTCGACGGCAAAGTCCCCTATTTGTTGGCTGTAGGAAACCACGATATGGGAAGCCGGCCCGGAATATTCGCCGACATCAGGAATACGGAGATGTTCAACAAAACCTTTCCCGCTGAAACAATGTCGCAGTTGCCGGGCTTTGGGGGTTTGTTCGAAGAAGGAAAAATGGAAAATGCCTGGTACCAATTTCGGAAGGGAAAACAGGAATGGTTGCTCCTTACCCTGGAATTCGGACCCCGAGAGTCAGTCCTCCGCTGGGCCAATGAAATCGTCGCCCAAAATCCCCACAAAACCGTTATCCTGAATACCCACAGTTATATGTATTCCGACAGTACGCGGCAAGGGGTAAATGACTCCTGGCGGCCGCAGGACTATGGAATCGGAAAAGATAGTTTGGACGACCGGGTTAACGACGGGGAACAGACCTGGACCAAACTGGTCAAAATGCATCCCAACATCCGATTCGTTTTTTCAGGCCATGTGCTAAATTCCGGGGTGGGCACCCTGATCAGCATCAACGATTACGGATTTCCTGTTTATCAATTCCTGGCCAACTACCAGGGGGGAGTAAAGGGATCGGTCAACGAAGGAAACGGTTACCTTAGAATAGTCACCTATGACCCCCGGGATAACCTTCTTTCCGTAAAAACATACTCTCCCTGGATCGATGCCGCTCACCCCGGTGAGGATCACAATTTCACCATCAGGCACGTCAAGCTCCGTTAAGCAAAAAGAGAGTCCCTTTTCACAGTCCCTCTGATTTGACCACTGATGGATTTTGTCGTTTAAACAATAACGTTAAATTTGCTCTGCAATAACAACCACGAAATACGACAAACGACATGAGTAAACTCATTATCATTCTGATCTCCCTCACCTTGCTGGTTTCCTGCCATGACAGGAACAAATCGCCGCAAAATGCGGAGATGGAGCGTTTTCTTGACAGGCTCCTGAAAGAAATGACCCTGGAGGAGAAGCTTGGGCAGTTGAACCTTCCTGCCGCGGGTGACATTACCACCGGACAGGCACAGAGTTGGGGCATCGCCCAAAAAATTCGGGAAGGGAAAGTCGGCGGGCTATTCAACATCAGTTCCCTGGAAAAGATCAGGGAGGTGCAGCGCATCGCCGTGGAAGAGAGCCGGATGAAGATCCCGCTGATCATTGGCATGGATGTGATCCACGGCTACCGGACGGTTTTTCCGATACCCCTGGGGATTTCATCCACCTGGGACCTGGAACTGGTGGAAAAGAGCGCCCGCATTGCCGCACAGGAAGCCACTGCCGAGGGGATCTGCTGGACTTTCTCGCCAATGGTCGACATTTCGCGTGATCCTCGCTGGGGCCGTGTTTCAGAGGGGAACGGCGAAGATCCCTATTTGGGATCCCGGATATCAGAAGCTATGGTCCGAGGATACCAGGGCGACGATCTTTCGGCCAACAACACCATGCTGGCCTGTGTGAAGCATTTCGCCCTGTATGGTGCTGCAGAGGCGGGCCGTGATTACAACACCACTGACATGAGCCGTATCCGCATGTACAACGAATACCTGCCTCCTTACCAGGCAGCCATCGATGCAGGTGTAGGCACTGTGATGACCTCCTTTAACGAAATCGACGGCATCCCCGCTACGGCCAACAAATGGCTGATGACCGACCTGCTGCGTGACCAGTGGGGATTCGACGGCTTCGTTGTCACCGACTATACCGCCATCAACGAAATGATCAATCACGGCATGGGCGACCTGCAGCAGGTGTCGGCCTTAGCGCTGCAGGCGAATGTGGACATGGACATGGTCGGGGAAGGATTTCTCTCCACCCTGCAGAAATCACTCGACGAAGGCAAGGTGACCTTGGCGCAGATCGACCAGGCGTGCCGGCGCATTCTGAAAGCCAAATACCGACTGGGCCTCTTTGAGGACCCCTACCGTTATTGCGACGAGGAGCGCTCCAAAACCGAAATCTTCACCGATGCCCACCGGCAGTTTGCCCGCGAAATCGCCGCCTCCTCCTTTGTGCTGATGAAAAACGAAGATAGTGTACTTCCGCTGAAAAAGGGAGGTGCCATAGCCCTGGTAGGCCCCTTGGCTGATAATACCGAGAACATGCCGGGCACCTGGAGTGTTGCCGCCGATTTCAGCCAGTCGACCTCTGTGCGCAAAGGTCTGGAAGCAGCCGCGGGCAACGACGTAAAAATTCTCTATGCCAGGGGTTCCAATGTGGTACAGGATACCCTCTTCGATTCCCGGATCAGCATTTTCGGAAAACCCACCTATTACGACACAAGGGATCCTGCAGTGATGATCAGGGAAGCCGTAGCTGCCGCCTTGAAAGCTGACGTGGTGGTGGCCGCCGTAGGGGAATCGGCAGAGATGAGCGGGGAGGCGTCGAGCAGGTCTGACATCTCGCTTCCCGAATGCCAGCGTGACCTGCTGAAGGCCCTTCTGGCCACCGGGAAACCAGTGGTCATGGTGCTCTTCTCAGGCCGGCCCCTGACCATCCCCTGGGAAGCTGCCCACGTGCCAGCCATTCTCACTGTTTGGTACCCCGGAACCGAAGCGGGTCATGCCATCGCCGACGTCCTCTTTGGGACTGTTAACCCCTCCGGAAAACTGTCAGCTACCTGGCCTCAGAACGTGGGACAGATTCCGCTCTTTTACAACCACAAAAATACGGGAAGACCCCTTGCCCCGGGTACCTGGTTCCAGAAATTCCAATCCAACTATCTCGACATCCCCAATGAACCCCTCTTCCCCTTCGGCTACGGACTTAGTTACACTACCTTTACCTATGGCGATCTGAAAATCAGTAAAGAACAGCTCAGTGGCGAAGACACCCTGACTGCCTCAGTCGACCTTACCAATGCAGGCCCGTATGACGGTGCGGAAGTGGTCCAGCTTTATATCCGCGACCTCGTGGGCAGCGTGACCCGTCCGGTGAAAGAACTGAAGGGATTCCGGAAAGTATTCCTCAAAGCCGGGGAAACCCAAACTATCGCCTTCAAAATTACCCCGGAAGATCTGAAATTTTACAATTACGACCTTGAATATGATTGGGAACCCGGCGATTTTGACATTATGGTGGGCAGCAATTCCGCCGATGTGAAGAGTGCCAGGATCTCCTGGCAGCGCTGATCAACTCCGCCAATGGATTGAAAACTGATAATCCTGTTGATATTTTCCGAATCAACAGTCCTTCACAAAACATGCTCATAAAAAACGTGGTTTACCACATGAGAATTAATATTACTTTTACGAAAAAAATTGAAAAATTCCGGTGAAATCCGATGAAAGTACTACGATAAAAAGACAATCATGAAATTCCATCATTTTTCCTTGGCCGACAGCTTAAAAAAAGCGCAAAACTGGCTGCTTAAAAAGTCAACTTTAAAACCGGTTCTTTTTTTGGCAGGTTTGCTTGCCACCCTTTGGTTTTTGGTCAGGGTGATTCCAAAGCCTTCAAGGGCGGGATACCCGTGCATGCGGGCTGCAGCCCCGTTGGCATCAGGATTTGTTCTTTATTTGATGGGGCTGTTTTCAACCACTGTACTTTTTAAAATGTCAAAAAAGTACTATTTGAAGTCTAGGCATTTCATGGCCTCCCTTTTTCTTTTGGCAGCCATTTGTGCCGGGATAGTGACCACCCTGACCGCTGATAAACCGGCTTATGCAAATAATCTGGCTTTTTCACAGCCTGTGAATGCCCCCATGGGTACAGCAAAGGGGATATATCCGGGGCGGGTGGTTTGGATCCATAATCCGGATGCAACCAATGAAAACTGCACAAACAAATACGGGGATGGTTGGTTTTTAAACAAAAACAACAACCAGGATACCATTGATCGCATGGTTTCATTGGCGATTCAACTTCTTACCGGAGAGAACACCGACAGGAAGTCATGGGATGCCCTTTTCCGGTATTATAATGAAAATCACGGATATGGTTCTTTGGGCTATACCGCAAGGGAAAAAATACTGATTAAAACCAATGCAACCAGCGGATGGGGAGGAAATTTCAAAACGACCGATCTGTCAAAAGTAAACAACCAGTACTATGCTGTGGCTGAAACATCCCCTCAAATGGTGCTTTCCGTGTTACGACAACTGGTAAATGTCGTCGGTGTGGCTCAGGCTGATATTTATGTCGGCGATCCTATGAAGCATATCTACAAGCATTGTTATGACATCTGGCATTCTGAATTCCCTGATGTAAATTATCTGGACCATGATGATTATCGCAGATTGGGAAGAGTTCAGGCTGCCCAAAGCAGTGACCCGCTGATATTTTATTCTGACAAGGGCAGTGTGATGAATGTTCAGTCAGATAAGCTCTACAAGGTTTTCGAGGATGTCAGTTATATTATCAACCTGCCTGCTTTAAAAGGGCATGCAAGGGCAGGAATTACACTTTTTGCAAAGAATCATTTCGGATCTCATTGCCGGAATGATGCCTTTCATCTGCATAACGGACTGGTGGATCCCAATGAGTCAGGGAATATCCGCTCGTTGAACGGCTCCTATTACGGGTTATACCGGGTGCAGGTCGATTTGATGGGACATGAATTGCTTTGCGGTAAAGAGTTAGTGTATCTTTTGGATGGGCTCTGGGCAGGATCAGAAGCCATCGATCCGCCCACAAAATGGGAAAGCGCTCCGTTTAATTCCGACTGGACCTCCTCTGTTTTTGCATCGCAGGATCCTGTTGCCATAGAATCTGTAGCTTTTGATTTCCTGAGGACAGAATATACAGCGGCTAACCATCCCGGGCTTGACTATCCCCAGATGAACGGAGTGGACGATTACCTTCACCAGGCGGCCGACGCGGCCAACTGGCCTGTGGGGATAACCTATGACCCTGAAAATGACGGCACCCCCCTTGGAAGCCTGGGAGTTCATGAGCATTGGAACAATGCCGTCAATAAGCAATACAGCCGGAACCTGGGCATGAACAAAGGCATCGAATTGATACAAATCCCAGGAACGGTGGTTTCTGAGCCCGTCATTCACCTTAAACCTGATCTCTCTTTCACTGCCTACCCGAATCCATTCCGCGACATGCTGGCACTTTCCTTCCAACTTGACAAGCCGGCAGAAATTAATCTGGCTGTTTACAACATAGAAGGCAAAATGGTCAAATCCCTGAAAAATGAACTCCTGCAAGCCGGCAATCATCAGGTTCACTGGTCATCCGCCTCTGGTGATCTGCCGCCCGGAACCTATTTCCTCCGCTTATCGGGCAAACAAGGTTCAAAAAGTTTCTACGAGTCGAAGAAAATTCAAAAAATCAAATAAAGAACAAGTTCAAAACCAGTATTCACGAAGTTGTCACACTCCTGCTTTTTTCAGAATGACAGGAGGATAACCCGGAAGCATCCGAATTATCCGATTCGTTTTCCGATAATTACGTGAATGCCATCTTTGTAAACAGCGAAGGGATGAAATGTACGAATTATACCGCAGACTGATTTTTCCCTGAATTCCCACGGGCGCACTGACCCGGAATTGAAACCAATCAAAGAAGCCTCCGTCTCAAAACCTTTGCTCCAGGCACCAGCAGATTTTTTATATAAAAATGGGGCACTCACGAAGGATATATTGCCCGGCGGTGTCAGATACGGTAAATGGAAAAAATTACAACATTAAAACCCGGAGGGTTCGTAAATTTATTTAATTTTATTTCACAAACCTTTTTACCACTTAACTGTTTTGTGAATTGTTTATAAGGATAAAAATGAAAATCAAGCCGAGTATTGCCATCAGTGACAACGGATTCCTCTTTGATCCCGGCAGCGGTGAATCCTATACCACCAATGCCGTGGCCAAAGAGATCATCTTTATGATGAAACAGAATTTATCTGTTGAAGAAATTAAAAAAACGCTGGTTGAAAAGTATGACGTGGATGAAGTCACGCTGGAAAAAAATCTGATCGATTTCTTTGCCATGCTGCGTCATTATAACCTTTGTGAAGCGTGCAACCCATGAGCCGGCAAAACATCCACATCGCTGTCACCGGTCTGAACAATACAGACAATCCAGGTCCGGGGGTTCCCCTCATCAGGGGAATCAGGGAATCAGCCGACCTCAATGTCAGAATCATCGGTCTGGCTTACGAGAACCTGGAACCCGGCATTTATATGCCGGAAATTACCGACAAGAGTTACCTGATCCCCTACCCCTCTTCAGGAACGAAAGTCTTCCTGAACAGGATAATGGAAATCCATGAACAGGAGCGGATCGATCTGATCATCCCCAATTTTGACGCGGAACTGTATACTTTTATTAAATCGGAAAAGTTGCTGGCCCAACAGGGGGTCCGCACTTTTTTGCCCACCCTGGAACAGCTTGAGGAACGCAGCAAGGCATTGTTGCCGGCTTTCGGAAAGAAATACGGCTTTAAGGTCCCCGATTCCAGAGAAATCGTCAATACACAAGATATCGCAAACCTGGAGGACGACTTTGATTATCCTGTTTTGGTGAAAGGCAAGTTCTACGATGCCTATTTTGCCTATAACGAAGAACAGGTCACCTCGCATTTCAACAAAATAGTATCGAAATGGGGGCTTCCCGTCATCGTCCAGGAGTATATCAAAGGGACGGAAGTCAACGTGGTCGCTTTGGGCGACGGTACCGGCCGCACCGTGGGGGCAGTCTCCATGCGGAAACAATACATCACCGACAAAGGAAAAGCCTGGGGAGGCATCACCATTGACGACCCCCGGATGATGGAAATCACCCGGGACCTGATCGGTAAAACAAAATGGAGAGGAGGGATGGAACTCGAAATGATCAGAACCTCTTCATCTGAATATTACCTGATCGAAATCAATCCGCGGATCCCTGCCTGGGTTTACCTGGCAGTAGGGGCGGGACAAAACCTTCCGGAAGCAATGGTCAAACTGGCCATGGGCCTAGATGTCCCTTCCATGGAAAAGTACCAGACCGGAAAGATGTTCATCCGCTATTCCTGGGATATGCTCGGAGATATCAGTCAGTTTGAAAAGATAACAATGAACGGAGAGCTTTGAAACAGGCAGCAAAGAGAACCTTGATAGTATGACAACTCAGACAACCTTTTAACCATTGACAACCATGAAGACACCTGTAAAACGCATCCTCTTTTTTTTATTGTTTTTTCTGGATCTCCCGGGCATGATTGTCACTGCCCAGGTCATCCTTGAAAAAACCTACGACCATTCCCTGACCGTCACAAAAATCAACCAGACGGAGTACAAATATTACCTGATGGATGTCGGACTCAGGCAGTGCAGGATTTACAACCTGGACCACACCCTTTGGAAAACCGTCAACATAACCCTGCCCGGCAACTATTACCTGTTTGACATTAAATTTGTCACGCAGGATCTTTTCAATACCGACACTTCCGTAGAGTTGTGGTATTCCGCCTATGAATACACCACCCAGGAGACCGGTAGGTATACCTCGGGCATCATCAACGAAAACGGGACGGTTCTTGCCTCCATTCCCGGAGGGCTTTACGCATACCTCAACAAAGCCGGTGAAGATGTATACAAACTGGCGGTGTATGCTTATGACAACACCGTTTCCCCGGGAACTGTAAAAACCCATATCTTCAGCTTTCCGGGTTCATCAACGGCAGCGGCCCATGTGACGGCTGCACTCGGCGACCCTTACCCAAATCCGACGGCAGGGAGCATCACCCTCCCCCTGGAAGCCGGCTCCGGGAATGCCCTTTTACAGGTAATTTCCATAAACGGACAGGTCTTACTTGAGAAAACCATCACGGGAGACCCCTTTTACAGACTGAATACTTCGGGATGGAAGCCGGGGATTTACTCCTACCGGCTGTTCAAAGAGGGTGAATACTCTGAAACAAAACTTTTTGTTGTCCAATGAACTATTTCTCAATTCGTCAGAACAGATTTTCATATACCTAAAAAAAGCATTGCGAACCATGGAAAAACTGAGATATGAGCGCCCGGTCATCAACAAAGTTTTATCCGGGCTGCCCGACAAGTTCGGGGCGAAATTCAGGATTGACCCCAGAACCGACATCGAAGGCCATTCCGTGAAGGAATTGCTTGACACTTACGGGTCACCCCTCTATGTCATATCGGAGAATACGATCAGGAACAGTTACCGTGATCTTTACCAGGCTTTTTCATCACGCTATCCGAAGGTTCAGATGGCCTGGTCCTACAAAACTAATTACCTCGATGCGGTTTGCCGCATTTTTCACCGGGAAGGATCCTGGGCGGAGGTGGTCTCCTGGTTTGAGTATGAAAAAGCATTGAACAATGGTGTGGATCCCAAGAAAATCATTTTCAACGGTCCCCATAAATCGGCGGAGGAGTTGAGACAATCGATTCTGGGCGGTTCGCTGATCCACATTGATCATTTTGATGAACTTTACCTGATCCTTGAATTATTGCAGCAAATACCTATAAAAGCCAAGGTAGCCATCCGGGTCAATATGGATACGGGCATTTACCCGCACTGGGAACGGTTCGGCTTCAATTACGAGAACGGCGAGGCGTGGAATGCCATCAACCGGATCATGAACTCGGAAAAGATGGAATTTGTAGGGATCCATACCCACATCGGAACCTATATCATGAGTACTTCCGCCTATGCGGTGGCTGCCGCCAAACTTGCCGACCTGGCTGTGCGCACCGACAGGAAATACGACCACAAGGTCAAGTATATCGATATGGGCGGCGGATTTGCCACCAGCAATACCCTGAAAGGGGCTTACCTTCCGGGAAGCGATACCTGTCCTTCCTTTGACGACTATGCCGAAGCCATCACCGGGGCTTTGCTCAGTTCGGAAATCAGACCCGAGGACCTGCCGTTGCTCATCCTGGAAACCGGACGTGCGCTTATTGACGATGCCGGATATTTGTTGGGAACGGTAGTTGCCAACAAGAGAATGGCCAGCGGCCGCCGCGGTATGATCATCGACATCGGCATCAACCACCTTTTTACATCTTTCTGGTACGAACATACCATCCTCCCCGGCATTCCTGTCACCTCCAACTCCGAGGACACCCAGGTCTGCGGTCCCCTGTGCATGAACATCGACGTCATACGCCAGGCAGTGCGATTCCCCCTGCTGCAACCGGGTGACCCCGTTGTCATCGAAAGAATCGGAGCCTACAACATGACCCAATGGATGCAATTCATCACCTACCGCCCACGGATCATTCTGCTAGGCCCCGACGGTGAGGTGGATATCATCCGCGAAAAGGAAAACCTCGATACCTTTAAAACTCACGAAAGGGTTCCTTCCCGGCTGAAATAGATGAAGGAAGATCTGAAAGATATTGTCAATATCCAGGGGGAAGGTTTTCTGAACAGCTATTCCCAGATTTTCTTTTCCGACAACCGTTGGCTGGCCTTCCTGCTTTTATTGGTGAGCTTCCTCGATCCCTATGCCGGAACGGGCGGTGCCCTTTCAGTCATCATCAGCAACCTGGCCGCCCAAAGCCTGGGGTTTCATTCTTTTTACATCCGCAAAGGGTATTACGGATACAACAGTCTGCTGGTCGGACTGGGATTCGGATTGACATTCAATCTGGGAGCCGCCTGGTTCCTGCTTATTTTTGTGGCTGCCCTCCTAACCCTCCTGTTTACCATTGCCATCCAGGGTTTCCTCTTCAAATACAGTCTTCCTTATCTCAGCATACCGTTCCTGCTCGGAATATGGATCGTCCTGCTGGCCTCGGGGGAATTCTCAGCCCTAGGACTCAGCGAAAGGGGGGTTTATACCTTCAATGAATTATTCGCCATCGGGGGAAAATCGCTGATTGACGGGGTCGAATGGTTCGATTCCCTGATCGGGTCACAGTGTATCCGGACTTACCTCTATTCCATGGGAGCCATATTTTTTCAGTACAACCTCCTGGCAGGGATTCTGATTGCCGCCGGACTGCTGATTTATTCCAGGATTGCCTTTACCCTCTCCATCTTCGGATTCTCCCTGGCCTGGTACTTCTATGAATTCATCGGCGCCGATATTTCAGTACTGGGATACAGTTACATCGGCTTCAATTACATCCTGACCAGCATCGCCCTCGGAGGATTTTTCATTATCCCTTCCCGGTGGTCCTACCTGTGGCTCCTCTGGCTGCTTCCCCTGGTCATCGTCGTCACGGTCAGCCTTCAGCAACTGTTTGCCGTTTTCAGGCTGGGGGTTTATGCACTCCCTTTTAATATTGTGGTGATCACTTTTTTATATGTATTGAAAATCAGGGGAAAACCGGGACAAAGACTGGTGGAGACCAAAATCCAGCACTTCAGTCCGGAGAAAAACCTGTATTACCAGCAGGTCACCAACGACCGCTTTTTTTCCGCGGAAGAGGTCCCGGTTTCGCTCCCCGTCATGGGAGAATGGACCATCAGCCAGGGTTATCACGGAGAACATACCCACAAAGGGGAATGGGCCCATGCTATTGACCTGATCATGACAGGATCGGGGGGAGAACAATTCCGCGGCGAAGGCTTCATCCCCCGCGATTATTACTGTTATGAAAAACCGGTCGCAGCACCTGCCGACGGCACCGTGGCCGACCTCACCGACGGAATCCCCGACAACCTGATCGGGGAAAACAACATCAGGCAAAACTGGGGAAACAGCATCGTCATCCGCCACGGTGAACACCTCTTCTCCCAGGTAAGTCACCTCAAACCCGGCTCTATTAAGGTCAAAAAGGGGGATCCCGTAAAAAAGGGGGACATTATCGGACTGTGCGGAAATTCGGGACGCTCACCCTATCCTCACCTCCATTTCCAACTACAGAAAACCCCACATATTGGAAGCAAAACACTTCATTACCCCCTCTCCAATTACCTGATGAAGAAAAACGGGAAAATGAGCCTCAAAACCCACTCCGTACCCCAAAAAGATGAAAAAATCATAACGACACAAAATCACCCTCTCTTTGAAAAGGCCTTCCACTTCCTCCCCGGAAGGAAGCTGCGCTATGAGATTTCGGATCACCCCCTGAAATGGCTGAAGGGATCGCATACCTGGGAAGTCAAAACCGACGAATACAACAACAGCTATTTCGAATGTCTGAGGACAGGCGCTGTCGCTTACTTTTACAACAACGGAAACATTCACTATTTTACCAACTTCATAGGAACCCGGAAATCACTGCTTTACTATTTCTATTTGGGATTTTACAAGGTTTTAACCGGCTACTATCACGATCTGACCATTGATGACAATCTCCCTCCCGACAAAGTCTATGGCGGTATCAGGCTTCTTCTGCAGGATTTTGCAGCCCCATTCTGTATTTACATGAAAGCCCCGTACAAACTCTCCTATCTTCTCCTCGACGAAGATTTCTATGAAGCCAAAGCCAGCGTCAAAGCATCGATCTCCAAAACAAAAAAAGAGAGGTTGGAATTCGACATTCAACTTTCCGGACAATGCATCAGTGAATTTCACTTCCGTCAGAAAAATCTTGAATTTAAAGCCCTATGCACCGAATCCTGAGCTTCCTGCCCCTTCTTTTTCTTTTCAGCCTGAAACTTTCGGCCCAATCCGGATGGGAAACGGTCGACTCAGTTACCTGGCAGCTTTATGCCGGCAAACAATGGGAATCGTTGAACGAAGAAGCGAAAAAGGCATTTAATCAGGAGATCGATTTTTTTTACTTGCGGGTGCGGGCAGGCGTGGCCGCCTTTGAAATGAAACAATACCGTCCGGCCATCCGTCATCTTCAGAAAGCTCTGGAAAATTCCCCCGATGATGAATTTGTCAATTCCTATTACTATTCCGCACTGCTCCTGGCAGGAAGGGAGGATGAAGCCAACGCCCTTGCCGACCGGCTCCCGGTGGAGATGCTGGACCGGTATCAAATCAGAAGAAAAGAATTTGTCAGTTCCGTCACCCTTGAACCCCTGCTGTCTTTCAACGGCATGCACCGGGCACTGATTGCGGAGGAGATAGACAATGAGGGAAGCTACAGCAATTACCGGAGTGTTTTGAATCACATGTGGTTTAAAGACCTGGGACTTGACCATCATATTTCACCAGAATTCAATCTTTACCACAGTTTCAGCCATATTGCCATAGATCGTACCCAACGGTATAAATCAGCAGCCTACCTGTTGGACGCGAAGAAAGGAACCAACACCTCTCAGTACCAGTACTTCATCCAGGGGCGGCTGATGCTCTGGAAAGGATGGCATACTACCGTGGCTTACAGCAAAGTGTGGGGAAAGAGTTATTACAACTACCCCGAATACCAAAGTGATGCAGGGTACATTTTTCCCAGGCTTTCGCAGGGGATCAATGACCACCTGGTAACCCTCGGGATTGCCAGGGAAATGACTTTTATGAGGCCCCGCATCTCCTTCACGACGGGGAAAATCAACAGCTACCGGCAATACCAGGCCAACGGACAAATTATCTTATATCCGCTGGGGAACCTTCATTTTTATCTGCTCTCCGAAGGTATTGTTCATTCCGATGAAAACTGCGACCATACCAAAACTCTCTTTACCCAGAAGGCCGGAATAAAAGGCGGTCCCTTGTGGCTGATTAGTGAAGGGACCTTCGGAAGGGTAAGCAATTTCAGTTCCGGGGATGGACTGGTGATTTACAACATGCCGGAAACCATCACCGGCATGTACGGTGCGACGTTATGGTTTCCCCTGTTCAGGTATAAAGTGAATGTCGCGGTCACCTATCGCCTGTATGAAAAAACAGGTACGACTTTTGTGTATACCGATGCGGTCACATACCATACCAAAGATTATGATTTCACCGATCAGTCTGTTTTAATCAGTTTGAAATGGAATTTATAAAATCATTTTTGATTACGGTTTTCCTGGGATTCTCCCTCCTGGGGCAAGCCCAGTACGGCGAACCTGTCCTCAAGGCTTTTGAGAACAGTTATGCTGCCGAAAAGAACGGCGATTACAAAAAAGCGGCTTCCCTGTTGAAGAACGTTTACCAGGGGAATTCCTATGAATTCAACCTCCGGTTGGGATGGCTCAGCTATAAATCAGGAGTGTTCGACGATTCTGAGACATATTATCGCAAAGCGCTTGAAATACTTCCCTATTCCGAGGAAGCCAGGCACGGTTTGATTTTGCCCCTGTCCGCCCGGGGGAAGTGGAGCGAGGTAATTGAGGTTTACGAGCAGATCCTGGTCAACAACCCCGGGAGTACGGTGACCCTGTACAGGTTGGGGATGGTGCACTACAACCGGAAGGAGTGGTTGCAGGCCATCAGACATTTTCAAAAAGTAGTCGATTTGTATCCTTTTGATTATGACGGATTGCTGATGCTGGCATGGACCAACCTGCAACTGGGAAAAACTCGGGAGGCCAAAGTACTCTTCAACAAGGTTTTGCTCTATTCTCCCGGTGACAAGTCCGCGCTGGAAGGGCTGGAATTGCTCAGGTGACCGGGCACCTATTCCGCATTACGCGCTCATCGCCTGGAACAGGGGACCATACATTTTGCATACCGAGCTTTGGGGCTCATAAAAACACAAATGGGAACCATCATTTCTGACAGTTCCCATTTCGCTGCATTCGACCGGAGTTTCCTGCTGCGTCAGGTTACGGTTATTACGACCGGCTTTCTTCCCTGTTTTCAACTTTCATTTACTCGTCAGAAAAGATCACCCTGATCGTTCCTACCGGTTTTTTACGACCGGAATTCCCGATGGCCCGTTGCTCTTCTCCGGGATTGCTCCCTCGGAAGTATTGGCGGACGAAGCACCCTCTTGACATTCGTACGGGTCGCATTGCTGCTTCCCTCCGATTGTGGTCCGTTCCGGATTTGCACCCTTCCCGGTCCCGGAAAGTTTTCGGTTGCCGAAGCTCCCTGATTATCTTTCCCCCGTTAGGCTCAACCTTCCAAAGAACACCTTGCGGTGGATGGCGTTTCTCGGCTCCTGAAGGTGTTACCCTTTATCGGCCGGCTCCGGCTCTTCCGGTAAGCAGGCTTTCACCTGTGCGATCCGTTCCGCAGGCCAATTAAGTCCTGTTTCCCTTTTCCTTACTTTCCGAGCTGACTTTTATCGCTCACCTGATGTTACAAATATAGGCATTCTTTTCGGTATCTCAAAGCTTTTCAACACTTTTTTCGACCTAAAAAAGTAAACTCGTTTTTAACCGAGGTTATCAACAATTGTTGATAAATGCAAAACTCCCTGTTCCCCCTGTCCTGAATGCAATTGAAAGTCCGGACGGCAGTTTCAGGGATTTCAGGTTATTCCCGGACTTCATAAACCGGCATCTGCCAATTCAGGTGAAGCAGACCCATTTTCTTCAAAAGAAGGTTCGTGACTCTGGAGAGGCTCCTGTTCATACGGAGAGGGCCTGAAAGCTGTTCATAGACGAAATCGCGGTGTTTCAGATTGATGAGCTTTACCGTTTTAATTTTGGCAGCCCTGGTGGTACTTTTTCTTCTTGAATTTCGTGAAATGCGGTAAAAGAACCCCACTTCGGGGACCTTCATCACACTGCCGCCTGTCTTGAGCATAGAGATCCAAAATTCCCAATCTTCCCACCCCCAGGTCATCGTTTCGTCATAGCCACCACATCTGAGCCAGTCTTCCCGTTGATAGAGGGCAGTGCAGAAAATCATATTTTCATGGGCCAGCATTCTCAGTGAGAAAGGCGGCAAAATCCATTTTCCGGTTTTCTCCCCGAAAAACTCAGCTTCGCAGTAAACTACCCGGGCATTCTCCCGTTTCAGGAGTTCGACAGCCTTTCGGATGTAGGAAGGTGAAATAAGGTCATCGGCATCGAGGGGAAGAATGTATTTTCCGCTTGCCGAACCAATTCCTGTATTGCGTGCGGCTGAAGGCCCGCTGTTTTTCTTTTCGATATACCGCACACCGGGATACTGCCTTACCAGTTCCATGGCAACCTGTCCCGAATGGTCAGTCGATCCGTCGTTGACAATAATCACCTCGAGGGGGGAGTAATCGGAATTCAATACCGATAACACAGTCTCCCGCAAATATTTCTCATGATTATAGCATGGAATGACCACGCTCACTTTCTCATTTTCAGCCATAGGAATGCCCGGTGAAAAAACGGCATAAAAATATACTTTCGGAGGTTACGAAATGACTGGAGGAGGAAGAAATGGAGTTAAATTTACGAAAACATGTTAAAAAAGGGAAAAATGGCGGCCGGGGGGAATGAACGAGGAATACCGGACCGATATAAAACACAAATGGGAACCATCATTTCTGACAGTTCCCATTTCGCTGCATTCGACCGGAGTTTCCTGCTGCGTCAGGTTACGGTTATTACGACCGGCTTTCTTCCCTGTTTTCAACTTTCATTTACTCGTCAGAAAAGATCACCCTGATCGTTCCTACCGGTTTTTTACGACCGGAATTCCCGATGGCCCGTTGCTCTTCTCCGGGATTGCTCCCTCGGAAGTATTGGCGGACGAAGCACCCTCTTGACATTCGTACGGGTCGCATTGCTGCTTCCCTCCGATTGTGGTCCGTTCCGGATTTGCACCCTTCCCGGTCCCGGAAAGTTTTCGGTTGCCGAAGCTCCCTGATTATCTTTCCCCCGTTAGGCTCAACCTTCCAAAGAACACCTTGCGGTGGATGGCGTTTCTCGGCTCCTGAAGGTGTTACCCTTTATCGGCCGGCTCCGGCTCTTCCGGTAAGCAGGCTTTCACCTGTGCGATCCGTTCCGCAGGCCAATTAAGTCCTGTTTCCCTTTTCCTTACTTTCCGAGCTGACTTTTATCGCTCACCTGATGTAACAAATATAGGCATTCTTTTCGGTATCTCCAAACTTTTCAACATTTTTTTCGACCTAAAAAAGTAAACTCGTTTTTAACCGAGGTTATCAACAATTGTTGATAAATGCAAAACTCCCTGTTCCCCCTGTCCTGAATGCAATTGAAAGTCCGGACGGCCGATCAGTCGTTGCGTCCGCTCAACAGACTGACATAATAAAGCAGCATGGCCAGTGATGAAAGGGCTGCGATTACGTAGGTGGAAGCTGCCCATCCCAGGGCTTCCCTGGCCTTGACTTGCGACTGGCTGTTGGTAATTCCACTTGCCGACAACCAGGCCAAAGCCCGTCGGCTGGCGTCAAATTCCACGGGAAGGGTGATGAAGGCAAACAGGGTAAAGATGGCATAACTGATCACAATGATGAGCAGGGCTGTATTCATCGGGATCAGGTTGCCCAGCAGAAAAGAGCCGAAGAAGAGTACCAGGAACATCACATTCATCACTTTGGCCGTCACATTCTGTACCGGCACCAGGGCACTGCGAAGTTCCAGCCAGGCATATCCCCGGGCATGCTGAAGGGCATGACCCGTCTCATGCGCAGCCACGGCAGCCGATGCCACACTGCGGCCGTTGAAAACATCGGGACTCAGATTGACGGTTTTCGTCAACGGATTGTAATGATCGGTAAGCTGTCCCGGCACCGAGGTGACCTTTACATCATAACATCCGTTTTCATTGAGCATTTTGCGGGCGATTTCGCTACCACTCAGATTTCCGGCAACGGGAATGCGGGAATATTCCCTGAATTTCGCCTTGAGCCGGTTACCAGCGATCATGCTCAGAATAAAAAAGAAACCTAAAATTATCCAAAGTAACATAATAAATTCTTTAAATGTTTTTAATAATCTTAATACCTTGCCATCAGAACCATCTGTGGTCATACATGAAAACAGCCATGACAAAATCCATGCAATATTCCAAGCCCGTGAAATTTTGTCAGGTTTCGATATCGGGTTCAAAGAACACCCACTGAATGTCAAGATTCGCCTTTTTCAACTCCGCTTCGCAAATATTGATGGATTTAATCATTTGTTCAGGGGAAGTGGAAGAATCCATCCTGGCTTTTACCGCCACCATGATCCGGGGCCCCAGTTGCAGCGTAATCAGGTTATAAACCTCCAGGATTTCCGGCCTTGATTCCAACAATTTCAGAATCTGATCCTTTGTAACATCATCGGAACTCTGGCCAATGAGCAAACTTTTGACCTTATAAGCCAGAAAAAAGGAGATGATAATCAGCAAAATCCCGATCCCGATGCTGCCTGCCGCATCGAAGACCGGATTTCCGGTTATAATGGAAAGCACCACGGCGATCAGCGCAAAGGCTAAGCCCAACAGTGCTGCGGTATCTTCCCCCAACACAACGATCAGTTCACTCTGCCGGCTGGTCCTGACCCATTTCCACAACGACATGTTGCGTTTTACCTTTTTTATCTGGATGAGACAGCCTGCCAGGGAGGCAGCTTCCAGCACAATACTGACGGAAAGCACCACGACAGCGATCATCGGACTCCGGAGTCCTTCGTGCGAACCTATCTTGTGGATCCCCTCATAGACTGAAAACAACCCGCCCATACTGAATAAAATAAGGGCTACGATAAATGACCAGAAGTAAATCTCTTTCCCATATCCCAGCGGATGATCCTCATCGGGTTCCTTTTTGGCAGCCTTCAGTCCCAAGAACAAAAGTCCCTGGTTTCCGCAATCGGCATAGGAGTGGATGGCTTCTGCCATCATGGCCCCCGATCCTGTAATCACGGCAGCGACTGTTTTGGTAATGGCGATCCCAAGGTTGGCCAGCAAAGCAAATAATATCGATTTGACAGATGATTCCTGGTGTGACATGCTCCAATTCTTACGGTTAAAAATCATACATCCAAATTAACACTTTTTCTTTGATGGTTTTGACCAATACAATTGTTTGAATCCGCTAAATTTCTTTTATTTGACCAGTAGCAGCATGCCATTGGCCACCTTCGGGAAGCCGGTGTCACCAAATGAAAACCATATTACCATTTATGAGCAAATTAGCTGTCACAGCCCTTGGAGGCAATGCCCTTCTGCGGGAAGATGAAAAGGGGACCATTGAGGAACAGGAAAAAAACACCGCGGAAACCATTGAGAACCTGATCTTTCTGATCCGCGAGGGATATGATCTGGTCATCACCCATGGCAACGGTCCCCAGGTGGGCAACATTCTGATGCGCAACGATGCCGGCGATATAATGTACGGAATCGCCCCCATGCCGTTGGACATCTGCGTGGCCGATTCCCAGGGAGGTATCGGGTACTTGATTGAGCGAACGCTGAGAAATGTGCTGAACCAACACGAAATCCGCAAGAATGTGGTCACCCTGGTCAACATGGTGATGGTCAATCCTCAAGATCCTGCATTTGACAACCCGGTCAAGGGAGTCGGAAAGATATACCCTGAAGAGGAAGCCCGCAAACTGGAACAGGAAAAGAAATGGGTTTTTAAACCTTCGGGGAAAAGTATCGGAGGTTTCCGCAGGATGGTCGCATCTCCCAGCCCTATAGACATCATGAACAAGGAGGTTATCGGGTCTTTGGCCCGGGCCGGAAATATCGTGATCGCAGCCGGAGGCGGAGGGATTCCCGTCTATTATGACGATTCGAACAACGTCAGGTCTGTCGACGCGGTGATCGACAAAGACCTGGCCTCTTCCCTCCTGGCCACCCAGATCGGTGCCGACGAATTGTATATCCTTACCGATGTACCCTTTATTTTTAAGAACTTCGGAAAACCCACCCAGGAAAAGCTGGAATTCCTCGATTATGCCGACACGCTCAAATACCTCGAAGCCGGCACCTTCGGAGAAGGCTCCATGGCCCCCAAAATCAGGGCCTGTCTCAATTTTGTCGCGAACGGAGGGAAAAAGAGTGTGATCACCGAGGCCGGGAAACTGAAAGACAAACGTTACGGATCCGAAATTACCATGCACTACCCGTGACACAAGGCGACTCCCGCATCCTGAGCGAGGTTAACAACAATGACACGATTCACAACTTAGCAAATTAAATAGTATGCCATTCAACCTTAAAAACCGTCATTTTCTGAAACTGCTGGATTTCACACCCGGTGAGATCACCTTTTTACTGGAACTGGCCGCTGACCTGAAAAAAGCCAAATATGCAGGAACGGAGCAGCAAATTCTCAGGGGAAAGAATATCGCCCTGATTTTTGAAAAAACCTCTACCCGCACCCGCTGCGCCTTTGAAGTGGCGGCCTACGACCAAGGGGCTCATGTCACCTATCTGGGACCTTCGGGCTCCCAGATCGGACAGAAGGAATCGATGAAAGACACAGCCAGGGTGCTGGGCAGGATGTACGATGCCATCGAATACCGGGGGTACGGACAGCGAATCGTGGAGGAACTTGCCGCATATGCCGGAGTACCGGTATGGAACGGCCTTACCGACGAGTTCCATCCCACACAGATCCTGGCCGATTTTCTCACCATGCAGGAACATTCCAGCAAACCGCTGTCGAAGGTCAAATTCTGCTATCTTGGCGATGCCCGAAACAATATGGGGAATTCCCTGATGGTGGGAGCGGCAAAAATGGGGATGGATTTCCGTGCGGCTGCACCGTTTGCCTGCCAGCCTTCCGCAGAATTGCAACAAACATGCCGTGCCATCGCAGCACAGACAGGAGGGAAAATCATGATTACCGAAAATGTGAAGGATGCAGTCGGGGATTGCGATTTCCTCTACACCGATGTGTGGGTTTCCATGGGAGAACCCGATCATGTATGGGCTGACAGGATCGGGCTGCTCCAACCCTATCAGGTCAACCGGAATACCATGAAACTTACCGGTAATCCGAAGTGCAAATTCCTTCACTGCCTTCCGGCATTCCATAACCGGGAGACCAAAATTGGTGATGAGATTTACAGGAAATTCGGAATCGAAGCCATGGAAGTGACCGACGACGTATTCGAAAGCGAGGCTTCCATCGTTTGGGACGAGGCTGAAAACCGGATGCATACCATCAAGGCGGTTATGGTTGCCACGCTGGCCTGAAAAGGGAATGGGTGCCTGCAGCATCCATGTGCCTAAACCGGTTACCGGGAAGCGAAGGATCAGTATTCCTCTACCTTGCCGAGTCCTTCGATGATCTTGCGAACGGTCGGAGTTCCTTTGTAAGTTACTTTGCCTACGCCCTCGATTTTAACATCGAGGAGGTCGGTGGCGTGAACACTTCCGAAACCGACACCTTCCACCCTGAAGGTCACCTCTTTGGCGGTCATCTCCCGGGCATTCACATGAGCTGCCCCGGCCACCTTTACCGACAGGGCGCCTGTGATTCCAGAAAGATCGAAAACCGCCCCTCCATTGGTAACCACATCAACGGACTGCGCTTTCATCTTCATGTTCACATTGGCACCCCCCTCTAACAGAACCATGAAATGATCCACTTCGATGAATCCGTCGGTAACAAGCTTCATTCCGCCCTTCACATGAAGCGAATGTAACCGGCTATAACCAATGTGAAGTTCCACACGCTGCAGGTTGAAGTTCGGCTTTCGCACCGATATTTCAAGCGTCGACCCCCGGGAATCAACCTCCATGGCATCGTAAAGATCATCCGAAGGAGCTTTCACTCTCAGATAAGGATCTTCGGACTGATACAGATGTACCTTGAAATTTCCTTCAATGAAGACCTTGTCAAAGTTTCCAACCGAAAAATCCCGGGAATTCTCATCCCCCGATCTTGCCAGAGTCATTTCTCCGAAGAGCGGTCCCGGGGCAAGAAGCAAAAAGAAAAGCAGTTGTTTCATTGTTCACGGCTTTACAATCTGATATACAAAAATAATCAGGCGAACTCCCTGCTGCTTAATTAATCGGTCAAACGGTGATATTTAACGATTAAAAAGCGAATTCGGGAACTGTAACAAGATATGTCAAGCAAATTTCCTGCCAACCCCGGGCTACCCCTTTGACCCGGCACACTCCTTTTTTCTGAAGAGAGAGAGAATAAAAAGCAGAAAATAGAAAATCACGCCATACAGCACCACTGGGACCAGCACATCAATTAATTTCAAATATTTGAAGAAATAAAGAATTCTGACGGCGTAAATCACTGACAACAAAGCCAGTATAAACATAGGCATGAGAAGCCTTTTTTCATGACGTTCCATAATGAGCCAGGCCATCGCGGCCCATACCACACCCAAACTGACCAGTCCGGCTCCTTCGGCATATTTGAGAACCAACAACTTCATCACCCCATAAATAACGGGTATCGCGCCGACAATCATCACTACCCGCAACAGACTCCGGAAGAGTTTGTCCTTCCCTTTTTCACTTTCAGGACAGGGGAAAAATGTGAATTTTGAAACAGGTTCATCAAATTCAGGAGAATTCAGATCCTCTTCATGCCGGATAATCCCCCGTCTGAGGGCTTCCTTCACGGCTTCAGCTGCCGCTTCGGGCTGATATTGCCTTCGCCTCCTCAATACCATGATGAGTTCCTCGCGCGGAAGGGCCCTGATTTTTGTAATAAAGTTACCCGGTGAACCTTCAGAATCCAGCTTTTCCATAGTCTTTTCCTTTTGCAAGGGTCGAATTTAAGAACATTTTCTATTTTTGGCGGTATATTAATCCAGAATAAAAAATCAGACATGTACAATTTCGAATACAAAAATCCGGTAAAAATTCTTTTCGGAAAAGGGCAGATCAGTAAGCTAAACAATGAGATTTCCCCTGACTGGAAGATTCTGATCATCTATGGAGGCGGGAGCATTTTCAAGAACGGAGTGTATGCGCAGGTAAAAAAGGCGCTTGAAGGGTACCAGGTAACAGAATTCGGGGGCATCGAGCCCAATCCCACGTATGAAACCTGTATGAAAGCCTTGGATGTGGTCAAAAAGGAGAATATCGACTTCCTTCTTGCCGTGGGTGGCGGTTCTGTGTTGGACGGGACCAAGTTCATTGCCGCCGCGGCGCTTTATGAAAACGGAGATCCTTGGCAAATCCTGTCAGCGGAGGAGGAGGTACGGGTTACCCGGGCGCTTCCCATGGGAACGGTGCTTACCTTGCCAGCCACCGGCTCTGAGATGAACGGCAATGCGGTGATATCCAGGACCTCCACGCAAGAGAAGCTCTCATTTGGTTCCCCGGCTGTCATGCCCGTGTTTTCGATCCTCGACCCTGAAACAGTCTATTCGCTGCCCGACAGGCAGGTGGCAAACGGGGTCGTCGATGCATTTGTCCATGTGATGGAACAATACCTGACATTTCCGGTAAACGCCCCTTTGCAAGATCGCATGGCTGAAGGCATCCTCCTCACCCTGATTGAAGAGGGGCCGAAGATCCTCAAAAACAGAAAAGATTATAATGCGGCCGCCAACTTTATGTGGAGCGCCACCATGGCCCTGAACGGACTGATCGGACAAGGTGTGCCCCAGGATTGGGCCACCCACGGCATAGGCCACGAACTCACCGCCTTCCACGGCATTGACCATGCACGTACCCTGGCCATCGTCCTCCCCGGGGTGATGAATGTCCGCCGGAAAGTGAAAGAGAAAAAGATTTTGCAATATGGCGAACGCATCTGGGGAATCTGTGAAGGTACTCCCGATGAACGGATTGACAAGGCCATCGCCCGTACCGTGGAATTCTTTGAGACCATGGGTACACCTACCCGACTTTCATACTATGGGGTGACCGATTCCACAATCAGCAAAATTGAAAACCGGTTTGCGTTACGCAATACCCTTCTTGGTGAACAAAATGACATCGATCACCGGGTGACCCGCGCCATCCTTGCCGACCGGCTGTAACAAACCCGCGATATTTTGATGCGCCGGGATGCAACTACCGGGAAAAGATGCCGGAGAGGAAAGAGAGCCTACCCTGCCTACCGGTGGTTTTGAATATAGTCCCGGATCATACCATTGTATGCCCCGGCCAAACGGTTAACGCAAGGATGGTTTACAGGCAGGGCCAGAGATTCCACCCGGCAAATGGGTAGTACCCCGGGGGAGGTGCCGGTAAGGAAAGCAGCTTCGGCACTCTCCAACTCCTCCGGGGTCAAGCTGCGGGCTTCCAGCCGCAATCCCTCCCCATGGATCAACTGTAGTACCTTCTGACGGGTGATCCCCGGAAGAATATCTCCATCAGGAGCAGTGCGCAAAACACCTTCCCTGATAAAAAAAACATTGGAGCGGCTTCCCTCGGTAATCAACCCCTTTCCGCTGATCAGCAACACCTCGTACCACCCTTCCTCTCTGATTTTCCGGTCGGCTTCTGCCCGCAAGCCGGCCTGAACCACCTTGGCATTAGGGTCATGGCGCTCCGCCTTCAGCAAGCCGCAGGCTACCCCCAGGCGGAACTCCTCTTCACTGGGGTACTTGTGGGGAATGAAATATGCAAGAAACCGGCCTGAAGGCCTGAAGGTCCAGGAAAACCTTATATTCCCTTCCTCAATCCCGTTTACCCGGATCAGATCCCTGAGCCGTTGAAAAATCTGCCCTTCCCCAAGGGGAATTTCCAGGTGCAGCAGCCATGCCGAATGGTAAAAACGCTTCAGGTGATCCTCCAGAAAAAGGGGAACCCCCTCCATGACCCTCACTACTTCATATATCTCAATCCCCGCCGGAGCCGTGAACTCCTTCAACTCCCTGACGGCATCATCTTCGATATAAAGCCGGTGCAACAACATCTCCCTGTTTTATCGGCAAATGTAATCAATAAACCGAATGAGGTTGAGGTTATCTCCTGTGCCGGCCACTTTCATAGAACGCCAGTGGTCAATGTGGCACGGATGGACGGAGAAGGCCGGGGTTGGTTTATTTTATGGATTTTTGATACATTTGAGCATCATAGATCCAGAATGGGAAACAATTCTGTCATTGTAAAATTCAACGCATTGAAGCACCACCTGGGATTCCTGCGAAAGGAGATAAACCGGTGGAAACAGCTTGAATGGCAGGAAGTCAGGCAAGGAATTCAAGGGCTGGGATCCAACCAGTTTGACCTCTACACCGGTACCCTGGAATCGGCAATGATCCTCTCCGAAGCCGGGGATTATCTGAAAAACAACGGAATCGACAGCCGGGAGAGGTTACGGGCCTGGCTGGGAAGGAAGGGCTATCGGACTTTTTCGCTATCAGACGGTTCCCGGTGGGTAGTCCGGGAAAGTGAGGAAACGGGCTCATATGCCCATATACATCCGGCCCGTCTTCAACCATGGGTATACAGGGTGAAAGCCAGCCATGTCAAAACGCTGATTGCCATGGTTTTTGACCGAAGGGATCTTGAAGGAGTTGAAAGCATCTTAGCTCCGGAAGAAATGTCCACTCCGTACATCAACATGATCCGCAAGGAACGGCTTCATTTATCTCCCGTAAGATCCCTCGAGGAGAGCCGCAGGATTGCTCAAACCTTCAGGTTAATCATGAATGATAGCGCCGAACCATGATTTTTCGTAAATTCACCCTGGTCACGAAACTTGACTTATCCCTGCGGGAAAGCATTTGATAAGAGTATGCACTGAATAAGGAATATTATAAATCAAGACAATAAATATGTTTAGAAGGACTTGTCTACTGGTCGCCGTTGCACTCGCTTCGCTGGCCTGCTTCTCCCAGGAAAAACAGCCGGTTCATCTCTTTCCCGGAGAAAAATGGCCTGACAACAACGGGGAGCACATCAATGCCCATGGAGGAAGACACAACGAAGCCCCTGCCCTCTTTAAAAAGGAGGGAAAATATTACATGGTCACTTCGGGATGCACCGGGTGGGCTCCCAATGCCGCCAGATCGGCAGTTGCCACCCATATTTTCGGCCCCTGGGAGGAACTGGGAAATCCCTGTGCCGGGGAAGGAGCCGAACTAACTTTCAACTCCCAGAGCACCTTTATCCTTCCTGTGCCGGGAAATGAAAACCTATGGATTTTTACGGCCGACCGGTGGAATCCGAAAAATCCCATCGATGGAGGTTATGTGTGGTTACCTCTCCTCCTGGAAAACGGGAAACCGGTTATCAGGTGGAAAGATGACTGGCAAATGGACTCTCCTAAATAACCTGACCTATGTTCGCTGGAATACGAACCAAAAATCCTTTCTCCGGAAACGGGATCAAAGAGAAAAACGGATTTCCCTTCAAGGCATTCCGGCTTACCTGTGTGGGTCTCATTTTTTCCCCTCTCCTTCTTTTTTCCCAGGGGAACACGCTCAGCTTTGATTACTTCTCCCAGGAAAACGGCCTTTCAAACAACCAGGTCCACGCCATTCACCAGGACAGCCGGGGATTCATGTGGTTCGGCACGAGCCAGGGCATCAGCAGGTTTGACGGGTACCGGTTCACCCGTTTCGTCAACAATCCATCCGACACCAATACCCTGACAGGAAACCTTGTCAGGGTGATCTTTGAGGATTCCCGCGGAAGGCTTTTTGCCGGAACCGAGAATGGGGGACTTAACCTTTATGATCGCGACAGGGAGTTTTTCCTGCCCCTGTTCGGAGAGGAAAGCGGATTTCAGGAGGCTTCGGTGAATGACATCAAGGAGGACAAGCAGGGAATCCTCTGGATCGGTACCGACAACGGGCTGCTGTTGTATCGTGAAAACGGCAGGATCACCAGGGTGGTTCCTGAGGAATCATCCTCCGGAAAGCGGTTTTCAGGAAACTTCATCAGGATAATGACCTTTGACGCGGCAGGGAAGTTGTGGATGGGGACCAACAATGGATTGTTTGTCCTGGACACCGCCGCCAACCGGGTTTCTCCCTTCCCCCTGCCCGTCCCGGAATCCCTGAATGAGGAGATCTGGGAACTGGTTATCGGCGACGATGGCCGTATATGGACCGGGACTTACGATAACGGCATTTTCATCATCGGTACAGATAACCACATTGCACAACACCTGATTCCTGATCCGGCGAATAACAGAAGCCGCACCGTCAGGGCTATTGCCCGTGACCCAAAAGGGGATTTCTGGATCGGGACCCGCGGCGGGCTTTTCATTTACGACCAGGTGCAGGGCATCGTGGCCTCCTATTATCATGATGAGAGGGAATCGAGAAGCCTGTCAGGAAACTCCGTACTTGAAATCTTCCATGACAAGCGGGGAGATACCTGGATCGGCACCCGTACCGGCATCAACTACCTGGTTCATACCAAACAACTCTTCCGGAATTTCCGCGCCATGCCGAACGACAAGCACTACCTGAACAGCAACGAAATCTGGGCTTTCCATGCCGACAAGGAAGGAAAGATTTGGATCGGCACCGAAGACGGCGGCGTGAACATCTACGATCCGGCCTCCCATTCCTTCGACTACCTTGTAAGCCGCCCCGGTGATCCGAACTCCCTATCCTCCAATTGTATAAAGTCATTTCTTGACGATGGCAAAGGCCATTTGTGGATTGCTACCTTCAGAGGAGGCATCAATATTCTGGACAGGCGGAATGGCAGAATTGTCCACATCAGAAATATCCCGGGTGACGACACATCGCTCTCCGATGACAGGGTATGGTGTCTGTTCAGCGACAGCAAAAAACGGATATGGGTGGGGTCCTCCCTGGGAATCGACCAGTATGATCCTGCCTCCGGAAAATTTATCAGACTCAGGAAACCCGGAATGGAGGCTCAGGTGAACTGGATCAGGGAAGACCACCAGGGATTTCTCTGGATCGGTGCACGGGATGAACTTCTTGTCTATCATCCCGATAACGACAGTCTCTTCCGTTTTAATGAGAAAACCAGGGATTTTTTTCAGGATTCCCAAAACAGAATCTGGATCGCAACACTTACCAGCGGCTTGGCCGAATATTCCAGGGGAAAAGGTGCAATACGATATTTCACCGAAGAGGATGGCATCGCCAATAACCAGGCATTGAGTATTCTCGAAGACAACAACAGGTTCTTATGGATCGGCACGTCCAACGGTCTCTCCCGTTTCAATCCTGAAACAGGCTATTTCCGGACTTTTTCAGGAAAGGACGGATTACAGAACAGTCAGTTCAACTACGGTGCGGCACTGAAATTGCCTTCAGGAGAACTCCTTTTCGGGGGAATTTCGGGGTTTAACCTGTTTGACCCGTTAAAGGCAGGGGGCAGCGAGACCGGTGCTCCCATGGTACTGACGGAATTGCGCATTTTTAACAAACGGGTAGAAATCGGTACCGGCCGAAAACCCGTATTAAAGAGAAGTATTACCGAAACCGGCGAAATCACCCTGCCCTTCAATCAAAAGGTAATTACCATTGAATTCGCAGCTCTCAACTACGTTAATTCTCAAAACAACCTCTATTCCTATTTCCTCGAGGGTTTTGACAAGACATGGACCGACCCCTCGGTGAACCGTGCAGCCACCTATACCAACCTGAATCCGGGAGAGTATGTCTTCAGGGTGAAAAGCGTCATTCCCGGCATACCGGATGCGGGAAACGAAATATCGCTGAAAATAAACATCTATCCCCCGTTCTGGAAAACCTCCCTCTTTAAAATAATTACGTTTTCCCTCATCCTTTCCCTGATATATGCGCTGGTCCGCTTTGTCATGAACAGGGAAAAGCTTAAAAACGACCTGCACTTTGAAAGAATCAAGGCCAGAAAATTGCATGAGCTGGACATGCTGAAGCTCCGCTTTTTCACCAACATTTCACATGAAATAAGAACCCCGCTGACCCTTATTCTGGGTCCGTTGGAAAAGATCCGCAACAACCAGGTCCCCGGGGAACAGATGAAACCCCTCCTGGAAATCATCGTCAGGAACGCCCGCCATCTCAACCAACTGATCAACCAGATCCTGGATTTCAGGAAACTGGAGACCGGAAACCTGAAGCCCGAACTGGCTGATGGCGAACTTACAGGCTTTGTACAGGGCATTGCAGCACAGTTTGATCACCTGGCGCAGGAAAAAGAGATCCGGTACGGCTTCTCCGCCATGTCCGATAAGATTATTTGCAGGTTTGACGGGGACAAACTGGAAAAGATTGTCACCAACCTGCTGTCAAATGCCTTTAAATTCACAGAAAAGGGAGGCTCGATAACTGTCTCACTCGCAGTAATATATGACCGAAGTGAAATGAAGCCTGACGATGATGAATCGGGAACCCGATATATCGAAATCAGGGTTAAGGATACGGGGAAAGGAATTCCGGCCTCTCAGCTTGATAAAATTTTTATCCGGTTTTTCCAGTCCGAAGAAAAGAATGACCACCAGGGAACCGGCATCGGACTGGCGTTGGTCCATGAACTTGTAAAACTTCTCGACGGCAAAGTCTTTGTTACCAGCAAACCCGGCGAAGGTTCCCGTTTTACCGTCAGGCTCCCCTTCCTGGAACCCGAGGGTGAAATACCCGGGGATCGGTGCGATGATGAAAGGAGCGTGGTAACACCAGGCACTTCCGGCCAGGGAGATTATGACGCCTATACCCGCGAGAAAATAATGCTGGTGGTGGAAGACAACGCAGATGTAAGACTTTTTATCCGCAATCATTTCGAAACCTCCTTCCAGATTCTGGAAGCCGCCGATGGTTATGAGGGATGGGAACTGGCCCTGAAAACCGTTCCCGACATCATCCTCTGCGATATCCTGATGCCGCGGGTCGACGGATATGAACTTCTGAAACGGCTGAAAAACGACGAAAGAACTTCCCACATCCCGGTCATCCTGCTCACCGCCCTGGTGTCCAAGGATAACGAATTGGAAGGACTTGCCGGAGGTGCCGATGATTATATCACCAAACCCTTCGACCTAGCCATCCTGGAAACCAAAATCGAAAATATCCTTTCCATCCGGAAATCGCTTCAGAAACGCTATTCCGCGGAAATCGTACTGCAACCCCAAAATATCCTGATCAGTCCTCACGATGAACGGTTTTTGAAAAAAGTGATGGAGATTGTCGAAAACAACATCGGGGACCCCGATCTCGACATTGAAAGGTTTGCAGCTGAAGCCAGCGTCAGCAGGATGCAGCTGTACCGTAAGTTGAGCGCCCTCACCGATATGACCGTCAAGGAATTCATCAGGGATATCCGTCTTAAAAGGGCGGCTCAACTGCTGCTGCAACGGAACATGAATGTTTCTGAAATTGCCTGGGCCACCGGCTTCCGCGATGTCTCCCATTTCAGAAAATGCTTCCGCCGGAAATTCGGAATGAGCGCCACTGAATACGCCAACGGAATCTGAATCGGGGAAAGATTCCACCGCTTTTTGGGAAAATCAGCACCCCCGGGGAGGGGATCACCCGTTGGTTGGGAATCCCGAGGGAGCAGTTCCTGCCATTAAGGCATAACTTTGATACAACCAAAGAAAGTGCCAGGAATGAATAATAATAATCCGAAGGAACTGCGCCGACTTTCAGCAATTATCCTGATCATCACCATCGGATTGGCTGCCTTGTTGCTTGCCCTGGTTTTTATTTCCATGTGATGTGAATTAATTAAGAACAACCAATAAAAACCTTGCATATGAAACAAATTCAAAAAACGACGTTTTTTCAGATAGTGGCTTTGTTCTTTGTTTCCATTTATTCTTTTTCCTGTACCTCTGCCGGCAAAGCGCATCAGGCCAAAGGCCTGGATATGGCTGTCAGGATGGCGGAATCGGAGATGAAGCATTTTCCCGACATTCTGGGTGTGGATTTCAACCCACGGCCGACATGGAATTATACGCAGGGACTCATCGCGCAGGCCATGCTTGCCGTCCATGACGCGTCGGGAAACCAGGCCTTCTATGATTATGCCCGCAGTTATGCCGACAAGATGATCGACGGCGAGGGAAACATCCTGAATTACAAAACTGAGGAATACAACATAGACCGGATCAACTCGGGGAAGTTCCTCTTCGACCTGTACGAAGATACCGGGGATGAGCGGTATAAAAAAGCAGTGTTCCTCCTCAGGGAGCAATTGAAAACCCACCCCCGCACCTCGGAAGGAGGTTTCTGGCATAAAAAGATCTACACCCATCAGATGTGGCTTGACGGACTTTATATGGGAGCTCCTTTTTACGCACGTTTTGCCCGTGATTTCAGGGAGCCTGATTTGTTCAACGACATCATTGACCAGTTTGCCATCGTCAACAAGCACACCTACGATCCCGTATCCCGGCTGAACTACCATGGCTGGGATGAAAGCAGGGAACAGAAGTGGGCACATCCGGAGACCGGTTGTTCCCCCCATTTCTGGGGAAGGGCCATGGGCTGGTATGCCATGGCGCTGGTTGATGTTCTGGATTATATTCCCGCCGATCACCCGCGCAGGGGGGAGATTCTGGTCATCCTCAACCAGGTGGCGGCAGGGATTAAAAAGCACCAGGATAAAACAACAGGCCTCTGGTACCAGGTGCTTGACCTGGGAGGCCGCGAAGGGAACTACCTGGAAGCCACCGCTTCTTCCATGTTTTCCTATGCCCTTCTGAAAGCAGTCAGAAAAGGGTATATCCCGAAAACATATAAAAAGAGAGGTATCAGGGGGTATCAGGGAATTGTCGCGAATCTCATCAAAGAGAACAGTGACGGAACGATCAGCCTGACGAAGTGCTGTTCGGTGGCAGGTCTCGGGGGAAATCCCTACCGCGACGGCTCTTTTGAATATTATGTGGGGGAACCGGTGCGCAACAACGATCCCAAAGGCGTCGGCCCGTTCATTCTTGCCAGTTTGGAAATGAATTTAATTCAATAAATCATTAATCAACAAATCAAATCTATGACAAAATTATTATGTTATCTGACCAAAAGAAACCTACGTCAGGCAGAATATAGTTTTCTGCTGACGGGGCTGTTTCTTTTTCTGACGAGCGTGGTGATGGCGCAGACCGTGAACATCAGCGGCAAAGTCACCGGTTCTTCCACCGGGGAAGGCATCCCAGGGGCCAACGTGGTGGTAAAAGGCACCACAACGGGGACCATCACCGATGGCAACGGAGACTATTCTCTGACAGCACCTTCTGACGGGACACTGCTCATCTCTTTTGTCGGTTTTCATTCCGCTGAGGTTGCCATAGCGGGAAGGAACGTGATCAACGTGACCCTTATAGAAGAGACCATCGATCTCGACGAGGTGGTGGCCATCGGTTACGGTGTGGTAAAAAAGCGGGACCTTACGGGGGCAGTATCATCGGTGAAAGCCGATGACATTTCCCGGACCACCGTACCCAATGCTATGCAGGCCATGCAGGCCAGGGTACCCGGTCTGGATATCCAGCAATCCAACGGCCAGGCCGGTGCAGGAATCAGCCTCAACCTGCGGGGCAACCGCTCCATTTCAGCTTCCAACAGTCCGTTGATTCTGGTCGACGGGATTGCCTATGGTTCAACCCTGGACATAAATCCATCGGACATCGAGTCGATGGAAGTGCTCAAAGACGCCTCATCTACAGCCATCTACGGAACCAGGGGCGCCAACGGGGTTATCCTGATCACCACCAAACGGGGAAAGGAAGGGGTTACCAAAGTCAATTTCAACGCTTATGTTTCTTCTAACATTCCCACCCACGTGCCACAAATGATGTATGGAGAAAAAGAAGTGCAGCGCCTTATCGACAAGTCCAACTACCAGGCCGATGCCGTCTCAGGAAACTGGGGCGCCAGCAACCTCACCGTAGAACAGGTCCTTACGGAAAAACTCGAGGATTTTACCGAACTGGATATTTACAAGGATGGATCTTATACCGACTGGCTTGACATTGTTTTACAAAACGGGCTGACCCGGAATTATGAAGTATCGGTCTCCGGCGGAAGCCAGAAAACCAACTTCAGCCTTTCCCTGGGAACCATGTACGACGAAGGGCTCATGAAAAATGACCAGATGGACCGTTACAATGCCAAGGCAGTTCTGGATCATAAAATCAGCGGCATTTTCAAGGCAGGGACCAGTTTGCTCTTCACCTACAAAGATCATGACGCCCGTAATTCCAGCGTATTCGGACAGGCACTCAAGATGACCACCATCACCCACGCTTATACCGGAGAAGGGGTTCTGATCCCCACGCCAAATCCGCGGTATGCCGCCCACTGCAACCCTTTGCTCGATGAAATAGAAGGAAATTTCGCCCACAACATTGAATCGACCCGATTCTTCGGAAATGTATACCTGGATGTCACACCGGTGAAGAACCTGGTTTTCAAAACCATTTATGCCCTCGACCGCGGCAATGTCCGTGACGGCACGTACCAGGACTACCAGAGTGTTTCCCGTTACCAGGCGCCGGGGACAAGCTATATCTCTTCGGAATATCGTAACAATACAGGTTACACCTGGGAAAACACCCTGAACTACAATACCAGTTTCGGGGGATCAAAACACGATGTCACCGCTTTGCTGGGGCACAGCATGGCACAGAGCGTCACCGAACGCACCCGTACCGAAGGGGATGCCGGCAAGGAACACTATTACAACAGCCTCTTCTACGACCTTTCCAAGATTATCACGGAAACCACCACCAGCGGATTTACGAAATCCTCCCTTCTCTCCTATTTCAGCCGTCTGAATTACAAATTCAACGAGCGATACCTGCTCACGGCATCCATGCGAGCTGATGGTTCCTCCACCCTGGCAAAAGGCAACAAGTGGGGATATTTTCCATCTTTGGCGGCCGCCTGGCGAATCAATGAAGAACCGTTCTTAGCCAACTCACGCGACTGGCTCACCAACCTGAAATTCCGTGCATCATGGGGAAAATCAGGCAATGCCGCCGTAGATCCTTACAGCACCCTCACTTCTTTGAGCAACAGAATACTCTATTATTACCTCGACGGAAAAGATATCCCGGGAAACATCCCCAGCACCATGGGGAACGAGGAACTCACCTGGGAAACCACCACCGTCCTCGATTTCGGCATTGACTTCGGAATCATTGACAACCGTATTTCAGGAAGTATCGACTATTTCTCCAGCAAAACCGATGATCTCCTTTACCTAAAAAGCGCCCCCGCTTCTTCGGTATTTCCCAGCGTGCTGGCCAATATCGGAAAAACCGAGGGCAAGGGACTTGAAATCGCCCTTAACACACTGGCAGTGAACAAGAAAAAATTCTCCTGGGATATCAACTGGAGCTATTCCACTTTTAAAGACAAGATTACCAGCTTATCGGAAGGAGTTGAAAGAAATATCAGCGGAACCACCGGGCAAATTGTCGGGGAACCGGTTTCGATCTTTTATGATTTTGAAGCCGACGGCAACTGGAATATCGGAGAATTCGCACAGTATAAGACAGAGTGGGAAGCACGCCATCCGGGTGAAACCATCGGCTATGTATCGGCATACGGCGCTCCGGGCACCATTAAAATTATTGACCGTAACGACGACGGAAGACTCGATGATGAGGATAAAATCGTCTACAACCGCTCTCCCAAACATATTTTCGGGATGAACAACACCATCACCCTTGGTGATTTTTCCCTCTCGGCACTTGTCTACGCCCGGCTGGGCGGTATGGTTTCATACGATATGAACAGCCAACTGAATTATGAAACAGCCAACTGGGGAGATCTGGACTATTGGTCACCCACCAATACAGATGCAAAATTCCCCAGCCCGGGTGCCGCCAGCACCACCCATGGAAGTTATGGTTCTGCCCTGCGATATGAAAAAGCCGATTACATCAAAATTAAGGATGTTACCCTGGCCTACAATCTTCCTTCCAGGGTCATTCAAAGCATCGGAATCAACAGGATTAAATTGTATGGCTCGCTGAAGAATTTCTTCACCTTCAGCAAAATTGACAACTACGACCCGGAAAGGGGCGGTTCCGTTTCTTTCCCGCTGGCCAAACAGGCTGTCTTTGGCGTAAATCTCGAATTCTAATATTAAATGGCTAGTACAATGAAAAAAATATGTTTAATTCTATTGGCTGCCACAGTCCTGGTACTGGGCACACCGTCATGCTCCGATTTCCTTGAAGAAGACAACAAGGCGGGTATGACTGCTGACCTCACCTATTCCACTACTTCGGGTATTCAAGGGCTCATCGCTTCCGCCTACAGCTTTGCCCGCGGTTGGTACGGCAAAGAAGCCGGACTGGGGCTCTCTGAAATGGGAACCGACCTCTTTTATTACGGATATGACAACAAGCAGAAATCGCTGAACTCATACAACCTCACGGCGGTAAGCCTGGACGGCAACAGTGCCGACAACGCCAGCCTTGACCACTACTGGGAAATGTTCTATTGTGCCGTCGATGTGTGTAATACGGCCCTGAAATATGTCCCTCTCAACACGGTGATTGCTGAAAGCCTGCGCGACCGTTTCATGGGCGAAGCATATTTTCTCCGTGCCTTTTATTACCTGCACATGGTAAATATCTGGGGACCCATACCTTACAACAGCGAACCGCAAAGCACCATCGTAACCAATCCGGTACGGGTCCCCGAAGAAGTGGTATACAGCAACATCCTTTCCGATCTGGATAATTCCATCGCCGCATTTGACAAAGCCGGGTACAAAATCAAATCTGACGGAAGAGCAAATTATTGGGCTGCCCGGGCACTCAAAGCCCGCACCCTTCTGTACGCCGCTTCCTGGCTGGGGAAATCAGCAATTTCTACCAACAGTGCTTATTCGGGAAAAGACCTCTATGCCTTGGCCAAGACAGAAGCCGAAGCGGTAATCGGAAGCGGGATCGCTTCTTTCTATGACAACTATGCCGATACCTGGTCAATGAACAATGAGGACATCTCTAAAAACAAGGAAGCCATCTGGGGGGTAACCTATTCCTCCGATATTACCACGACGGCAAATACCATTCCCAAAAGGTACAAAACCAATTCTTCAGGCGATCCGCTCGATTACAACTCGCTGATCACCCGTACCGGTTACAGCCGTGGCGGATCCGCCATGCTGCTGATGTTCGTATCGATGTGGAACAATGGCGCTTCTGATTTCGGAAATAACGGAAAGGAGACCTTCGTGAGAGTCTTGGGAGAACCCACCTCTACCATCGAACATTATGTCACCAAGGAGAAAGTCTATGTAGCCCCTTATTATTCCCCATATGGAAGGGGTTTCACGCGTTACCTCCCCTCCCTGTACCTGTGGAGTACCCTGGAAAAATACCGTGAGACCGACCAGCGGACCGAAGCCACCCTCCTCGATGCATATACCATTGCACCCGGACTCGAGGGAAGTTCAAAAAACTATCCTGCGATCCAGGATACGGCCATCTACTATTGTTTCCTGGATGGCAATTCCGAGGAAGGTCAGGCAAAACAGGCCTGGGCAAAAGGAAGGTATCGCATACAGTTTGCCAGCGGCGGTGACATCCCCGTCTATTCCTCTTTCGATCCCGCCACAGCCAGACCTACAGAAGCCGCCAAAGCCAAATCGGATGTGTATGGCGACGGAAGGTACAACTCTTATAAAATCGGTGGATGGTGTTCATTTCCCGGCATCAAAAAATTCCTGGATAACGTATACAATCCAACGTATCCTACCCACGACATATCGAGCCGTGACCATATGGTGCTGCGCCTTGCCGAGATGTACCTGATCAAAGCCGAAGCCGAAATCGGAACTGGAAATGCCGGAGATGCACTCAACACCCTGAATGAATTACGTGCCAAGAGGGCAAAAACCGGCAAAGACAATTCCCTGAAAGGAACCGTCGATATCCATACCATCCTGGAAGAAAGGGCTATTGAATTGTGCGGGGAACAGCACAGGTGGTTCGACCTCAAAAGAACGCGCACCCTGGTAAACCGTGTAAAGGCTTACAATGCCCAGGCAGGGGCGAATATCAAGGATTTCCACTATTACCGCCCGATTCCCCAGGCCGAACTGGATGCCATCACCAATCCGGGGGAATTCAAGCAGAACGACGGTTATTGATCTCCCTAGTATTGTATAAAATGAACATATCCGGCATGCTCAAAACTTGAGAGACAGGGATTAATTACTATTTTTGAAAAGGGCTAGATCAACTCCATTCAGCAAATTGAGTTCCTCATTGCCCTTTTCTTTTTCATTTTGGACAGACAGCAACCTAATCAATTAATATGATGCAACAACTTTTCAGATTCATCCAAAAGATCCTGCCGGGCACCAGGGGTGTTTCAGCGGTTCTGCTGGCGACCGGATTTCTCCTGGTTTCTGCGGTTGCATTTTCGCAACCTGTCACCGTCAGGGGAAATGTGACCGATGCCTCCAACGGGGAGGGGATCCCCGGGGCCAACGTGGTAGTCAAGGGGACCACCACGGGAACGATAACCAATGCTGACGGGGATTTCACCCTCAATGTACCTTCCGTCAATGCCACCCTGGTAGTTACCTTTATCGGGTATGCCGCCCAGGAAATCCCTCTGTCGGGCCGGAGCACAGTTTCGGTTTCTCTGGAACCCGAAACCACCCAGCTCGATGAGATTATCGCTGTAGGTTACGGGCAGGCCAAGCGGGCCGATTTCACGGGATCCATTGCGACCATTTCCGGGAAGGAACTCCAGAAGGTCCCGGTGGCCAGCGCCGCTGACGCTCTGAAGGGCCGTATGCCGGGGGTCAACGTGCAGACCACTGACGGCTCCCCCGATGCCGAAATCGTCATCCGCGTCCGCGGGGGCGGATCCGTCACCCAAGACAACTCCCCCCTTTATGTCGTTGACGGATTCATCGTCAGCAGCATCTCCGCCATTCCCCCCACCGACATCACCAGCATCAACGTGCTGAAAGATGCCGCTGCCACAGCCATATACGGGGCACAGGCTGCCAACGGCGTGGTCATTATCACCACCCGCCAGCCGGTTGCCGGGAAGATCATGATTTCCTACAACGGCTATGCCCAGTTGAAAACCCTCCCCGCCGACCGGAAATATGATGTCCTCTCCCCTTATGAGTACGTCCTGGCACAATATGAATATGCCAAACTGAGATCGGACTCTGACGTGCGGAATTTCGAAAAGTTCTTCGGGAAATACGACGACCTGGAACTTTATAAATCCAAAAAGGCCACCGACTGGCAGGAGGAGCTCTTTGGCAGGACGACCCTGTCGCAACTCCATAATGTCAGCATCAGCGGCGGTACCGAAATGACCAAAATGAGCATCAGCTTCACCAACAACAACGACGAAGGGCTGCTTGTCGGATCGGGGTATAAACGCAACGTGATCAACATCAAGCTGAACCAACAACTGGCAAAAACCCTGAAGTTTGAAGGGTATGCCCGTATCACCGACATCGTCGTCGATGGCGCCGGAACCGCCGGCGGATCCCAACTACGCGTCAAAGACGGGATCACTACCCGCCCCGTCAACGGAATCGCCGATGAACTGGATATTGACCTGACGACCATCGACTCAAGCGACGACTACCAGTCCTTCCTGCTGAGCCTGATCAATCCCCTCGACCTGGTCAAGGACGACTGGCGCCAACGGAATGAAAAAGGGTATGTTTTGAATGCCGGACTGGCATGGGAGGTCATCCCCGACCTGGTAGCCAAAACCACTTTAACCCACAATACGGGATTCAGGGAGGACCTCCGCTACTACGGCCCCAACACCAGCACCTCCCGGCAACAATACAACAGCCTGCCACTGGGAACTGTGGGGGAGACCAAAAGCATGAACTACCGGTGGCTCAATACCGTCAATTATGATTTCAGTAACCTGGGCGCCCATGAACTCGACTTCATGCTGGGCCATGAGATTTACTCCTCAGGGGGCAAATCCAGCTCGGTAACGGTTTACAATTTCAGGGAATCGATGCGGCCTGCGGAACTCTTTGCCAACATGGCCCTGGGGACAACTACCGGCTATTCGGCGACAGAATCTACCAACCAGAACAGGCTCTCCTTCTTCGGCCGTGCCAATTACCAATTCCTCAAAAAATACCTCTTTACCGCCACCCTGCGTTCCGACGCTTCCAGCAAATTTACCAAAGAAAACAGGGTCGGGATCTTCCCGGCATTCGCCCTTGGATGGAAAATGTCGGAAGAACCTTTTCTGAAAAACGTCCAGTGGATCAATGAACTAAAACTCAGGGCCAGTTACGGGGAGACCGGGAACGACCGCATACCCGCCAACGCCACCAAATTCCTTTTCGAGGCTGAATATGAAAACGGCCCCGCCTTTGGCACCAACCTGGAAAACGCCTTTTATAAGCCCAGCGGGTCCACCCTTTTCAACCCCGACATCGTCTGGGAAACAACTGTCAACCGCAATGCAGGTCTTGATTTTATCCTCTTCAGGGGCGGCATCAGGGGGAACTTTGACCTTTATTGGAACTCCACCAACAACCTGCTGCTGCAGTCAGCCATCTCCCCTATTTCGGGATTCACAACCCAGTGGAACAATATAGGAAGCACGTCAAATAAAGGGATCGAACTTCTGATGACCGCCCTGCTGGTCGACAAGGAAGATTTCACCCTTTCCGCCAATGTAAACTTCGGCATCAACAAATCGCGGATTGACAAGCTGGACGAGACCAACCAGCGCTTCTTCCAGTCCAACTGGGCAAGCACCGACCTGAAGGACCGCGATGACTATTACCTGGCGGTAGGTCGCACCATCGGCCTTATTTACGGATACCAGACAGATGGTTATTACACGGTCGACGATTTCAGCGGCTATGACGAAGTTACCAAAAGATATATCCTGAAGGAGGGAGTCCCCGACAACAGGAATGTTCTGGGAGTGAGTTCCCTGAGGCCCGGATACCTGAAACTGAAAGATATCGGCGGCGGCGGGGAGAATCGTGACCAGCCTGACGGACAAATCAACAGCCAGGACCGGACGGTCATCGGTAGCACGCTTCCCGATGCCCTGGGAGGTTTCGGCTTCGACATGACCTTCAAAGGATTTGACGTGTCGGCCCTCTTCAACTGGTCCCTGGGCAACGACATGTACAACACCGGGAAGATCGAGTTCAACCAGTATTACCGAACCAATTTCGGGAACATGCTCAATACCATGAATTCCTCCAACCGCTTCACCTACCTCGACGTCGACGGCACTTTCACCGGAACCCCCGGCGGGGTTGTGACCGACCTCGAGGATCTCAGAACCCTGAACCAGGGCAAAGAACTCTGGAGCGGCAGCAACTCCTTCGGTACCGCAACGGCGGTCATCCATTCCTGGGCTGTCGAGGATGGTTCCTTCCTGCGTCTCAACTCACTCACCCTCGGCTATACCTTCCCCGGGAAAACCATCAGGGGACTGGGAATGTCCAACCTCAGGCTCTATGTGACAGGGTATAACCTCTGGCTGCTCACCAATTATTCGGGTTACGACCCTGAGGTGAGCACCACCCGGAACAGCAGCTACGCGGCACTCACCCCTGGCATCGACTATTCGGCCTATCCCAGAAGCCGTTCTGTCACCTTTGGTGTCAATGTCACCTTCTGATTAATCAAGCACTCTAAATAAGACTGATATGAAAAGAAAATATAGCCTTTTGATACTGGCAGTCCTGCTTTTTACCTCGTGCCAGGAATTCCTGGACCCGGTTTCCCTTTCCACCTTTGACAGCCAATACATCTTTTCCAATGCCGAAGATGCCCGGAAAGCCGTGAATGCCATGTACGCCCATTTCAGCCATGACGGGTTCCGCTCCCGCCTGTCGAACAACATGACCGGCAATACCGATATTGAACACAGCAGTGGCTGGACCAGCGACGGTGCGCGGTACCAGATATGGAACCTGAAAGCCCAGCCCAACAACGGGGACCTGGGTTACATCTGGGATATCGGCTACAAAGCCATCCGCGATGCCAACATCTCCATTGAGGGGATCCTTGCCAGTGAGGCCTATACCTCAACCGATGCCGAACTTTCAAGGACAATGAAACATCTCCTGGGGGAAGCCTACACCATGCGGGCCTACTGGTACAGCATGTTAATATATTATTTCGGCGACATCCCCTTCTCCACCGAAGCCCCGAAAGTGGGCATCGAATTCAACCTTCCCAAAACCGACCGGAACGAGATCCTGACCCATGTCATCCAGGATTTGATCGACTGTGAGGAAAACATGATGTGGGCCGACCAGCTCCCCTTCGGAATTGAACAAATCAACAGAGAATACACCCTGGGGATGATTGCCCGCCTTTCCCTTCAGCGGGGTGGATGGTTTCTCAAACCCGACCTTACCATGGCCCGGGAATCCGATTATCTTGAATATTACCAGATAGCCAACCAGTACACCCAGAAACTGATCCAGCTGAAAGACCGCGAACTTCCCACAGATTTCAGGCAGGTCTTCATGAACCAGTGCAAATTCATCGCCCCCGTGAACAGCGATATCCTCTTCGAGGTGCCCTTCGGCATCGGGGAGGGAGATGTGGGCTGGAACATCGGCATTCGCGTCGACGGCGGAACCTCAGCAAAACATGACTACGGATCAGGTTCCAACTACATGGCCATGCCGCCCACCTATTTCTATTCATTCGACACCCTGGACATACGCCGGGACGTGACCTGCGGACTGTACACCATCAACAGCGACAATCAGAAAGTGCTGGTATCTTCAGGAAACATCAACATTTCGCAGGGAAAATGGAGCCGTCACTTTCTCCCTTCCCCTGCCGGAAGGTCTACCGACAAAGGAACAGGCATCAACTGGCCGATGCTTCGCTATTCCGATGTCCTCCTGATGCATGCCGAAGCCGAAAATGAGCTGAACGGTCCTACCGAAAAAGCACAGAATGCCCTTAAAAGGGTCAGGAAGCGGGCCTTCCCTGAATCGGCATGGCCGGTAAAAGTCGACCAGTACGTAGCCGAAGTTTCAGCCTCCAGGGAGAAATTCTTCCACGCAATCGTCGACGAACGGGCTTGGGAATTCGGCGGGGAGATGATCCGCAAATACGAGCTCATCCGCTGGAACCTTTACCATCAGGTGGTTTCCGACATGGTTCAGAAACTCAAAACCATGGCCGAAGAAGCCAATAACGGCACCGGTACACTGCCCGATTACCTCTATGTTAAAAATGCAGAAAACGGAGACCTCCTGATCTATAATCCTACGCATAAGGTAGTTGCTCCTCCCGATGATACCTGGGAACAGAAAAGCTGGCTGATCTCCATGTGGGATACCAATCTGGGGACCTTCAGGGAGTGGATCACGAAAGACTGGGACAATTACATCAACGGATCCAAAATCGGTGTCCCCGACGGCATTGTCCGTTACATCTTCCCCATTCCGACCATCGGCATCGACAACAGCAAAGGAGTTCTGAAGAACGATGGCTATGGTTTCGGATTTTGACTTATAGTGACTGAGAACAATCTATTAACATAAAGAAATACGTATGAGAAAGAGAACATGTCTGGCCATCCTCCTGACGGCGCTGCTGGCAGCCATGGCGGTATCTTTTATCTCCTGTCAGGAAGAGGAAACCTTTCCCCGTACCAGGCTTTTCATGCCTGTGCTGAATGAAGACCTCAGGGCGGAGCAGAATACCATCATCGTCAACATGGCCAAAATGAAGGAGGCGGTTTCCTATAAACTGGAAATCAGCCGGGATACATTTAAAACCATCGACTACACCGTGACGGTCGACACCAATTACGTGGTCATCAATAAGGAACTTGTCGGAGAAGAACTCCTCTGGTTTACAATGTACTGGGTGCGGGCTACCGCTTATGCCAATGAACCGGAATTCAACAGCAAGACTTCTGACCTTGGGAGTGTGAGAACCCAGAAGTTCCCCTCCAATATGGGAGCGCCCACCCAGTTCGATATCCTGGATAACCAGGCCAGGGTTTTCTGGACCCCGTCGGGCGCAGCCATCACCCACGTCAGGGTTTATGCAATTACCGACGTGAGACTGACCACCCCCCTGCTCACCTTCGGGGTTACCCCCGAAGAGCAGACGGCTGGCGAGACTTACATCAACGGCCTTTCCCCCTCCACCTCCTATAATATTGCCGTCTTCAGCAATGAGACCCTCAGAGGCTGGGAAATCTACAACACGAAACCTCCCCTGGTCGCCGGAGACAATGTCATCAACCTGAGCGGCATTGAAAGCACCACCATCCTGGCTGATACCCTGCCCGACATCCCGGGGGGCAGCATTATCCTCCTGGAGGGAGGACGTTCCTACTCCACCGGAGGTTACTCATTCGACAAATCGTTGACCATCATGAGCGGATACAGTTTCGTACAGGCCCTTCCCCATATTGACTGCACCTCCAATTTCAACATCATGGGAAATGTGCGGGTCGATTCCATCGTATTCAAAAACCTCAGTTTCTCAGGGGCATTTGATTCCAGGTACGTCTTTAATCCCAACATTTCTGATCCCTTCGATGTCGGAAAAATCCACTTTGAAGGATGTCGCATTTCCAATCTCCGAGGTGTGGCCCGTTTTCGCGGTCCTGCCCCGGGAATGATCCAGAAGTTCAGCATGAACAACTGCGTGGTCGACAGCATCAGGGATTATGCCGTGGTTTGCACCGACACCGATAATGGGGTTGCCGTGGGTGACATTTCCCTTAGCAATTCCACCTTCTCCCGGTGCCGTTATTTCCTGATCTCGCGGATGCAATCCAATTCCGTGGTCATCGACAACTGCACCCTGAGCGAATTGCCTGCCAAGGGAGCCATTGCTTTCCGGTGGAGGGGACCTGAAGGTAATGCCGATATCACCAACGGCCTGACCATCAGAAATACCATCTGGGGACATGGCTGGGATGAAGCCAGTGCCGGAGGCTACGACTTCAGAGCCCACAACGGAGGGATCAGTCTGGCAGCCACCACCATTAATGTAGTCAACGTCTACACCACTTCTCAGTTTCTTTTTACCGCAGGCAACGAACTCCCCGGGATCCCTGTGGGCAATTATGCCGGTAAGGGTTCCGACCTGTGGGTAAATCCTTATGGAGGGATGGATTTCCATTTCAAAGACATCGCATTCCCCGGGAAGAGCGACTGCGGCGATCCCCGGTGGAGACCCTGATAATGTATCCGGAAGGGGCGGGCAAAGCCTGCCCTTCCAGGTAATCTCTCTCCTCAGCGGAAGCCTTTGTGATTACCGTGGAATAAAAACAGATCTCATGAAAAGAAGAGTCCTCCTGCTGACTCTGCTGATCCCGGTCAGCATGGTTGTTCATTCCCAGCCGCCGGCATTCCGGGGCGCCGAGGGAGGTGGCAAATATACTTCCGGCGGGCGCGGCGGAAAAGTCCTCTTTGTGGATAACTTGAATGACAGTGGGGAAGGCAGCTTGCGCGAAGCCGTCGAAGAAAACGGTCCGCGAACCATCATTTTCAGAGCCTCCGGAACCATAGAACTCAGGAAACCCATCTGCATTAAAAACGACAGCATCACTATTGCTGGACAGACCGCTCCCGGTGACGGTATCTGCCTGAAAAACTACGGAATTCAGGTGGAAGCCGACAACGTCATTATCCGCTATATCCGGGTCAGGCCAGGGGATTCCTCAGGCGAAGAACAAGACGCCATCTCCGGCATCCGGCAGAAAAATATCATCATCGACCATTGCAGTTTCAGCTGGGCCAATGATGAAACTGCCTCCTTTTATGACAATACCGATTTCACCATGCAATGGTGCATCATCAGCGAGAGCCTCAACAAATCGGTCCACCACAAGGGGGAACACGGCTTTGGCGGCATCTGGGGCGGCAACAACGCCTCGTTCCATCACAACCTGATTTCTGACCACACCAGCCGGAATCCCCGATTCTGCGGCTCCCGCTATTCCAATGACCCGGAAGCTGAAAAAGTGGACTTCCGAAACAACGTCATTTACAACTGGGGTAACAACTCAATTTACGGAGGAGAAGAGGGAAATTACAACATCGTGAAGAACTATTTCAAACCCGGTCCGGCCACTTCCCGGAGTTCTGCCCGGAGAATCCTGGAACTGACCTTGAATTTTTTCGATGAACGGTACAATCCCGACCCCCTGGGACCCGGAAAATTTTACATCCGTAAGAATATGATGGAAGGCCACCCCGATGTAACCAGGGACAACTGGAAATTCGGCGTTCAGGGAAGCGGCGTGACCAAAACCCTGAAAAAAAGGTCACGACTGGCTTTCCCGGTAAAGGTGACCGGCATAAAGACCCAGTCCTCCTTTGCGGCCTGCCGGGATGTCCTTTTCAGCGCAGGGGCTTCCCTTCCCTATGACTCCGTAGACCTTCGCATCCTTGAAGAGACCTGGACGGGAGCCGAAAAATATGGGGAGACCTTCCGCGGCGGAAAAAGAGGAATCATCGATTCCCCGGAAGCCGTCGGGGGCTGGCCTGTTCTAAGACAAAGCACACCCCCTGCAGATACCGACAACGACGGGATGCCCGATGCCTGGGAAACCATGAAAAAACTGGATCCACGAAATCCCGAAGACTACAATAAATACACATTATCGAGACTTTACACAAATCTGGAAGTCTATCTCAACGACCTGATCCGAAAAAAATCCAAAGATTAAAATTACCGGTTATGAAATTCCCAGTAAAATTCCTCACATTCCTGCTGCTTCTGGCATTTTCGCGGCCCCTGACTGCACAACCTGCCAACGCCGACATGGTGGTGGCTGCTGACGGCAGCGGAGATTTCACCACCCTCCAGGCAGCCATTAACGCTGTGCCCTCCAACAGTGACCGGGCGACTCTCATTTTCATCAAAAGAGGCCTCTATAATACCGAAAAGCTGATCATTCCCGCCGACAAGAAACATGTAACCTTTATCGGGGAAAGCCGTGAAGAGACCATCATCAGCTACCACATTTATGACTGTGGTACTGCCAAATGTCCTTCCGCCGATGCTGCAAAATGGACGGGCGATAACATCCGCACTTCTGCAACACTCACCATTATGGGAAACGGCTTCAGGGCCGAAAACCTGACGATTCAGAATACTGCCGGACCTGTGGGACAGGCGCAGGCGATTACCGTGCAGGCCGATAAGGTTGTTTTTGTGAACTGTGACCTGAAGGGTTACCAGGATACCATGTACCTGTGGAGCAGCGGGAAACGCTCCTACTTTGAAAACTGCCTGGTCGTAGGGCGCACCGACTATATCTATGGCGGAGGCATCGCCTTCTTCAACAGGTGTGAAATCCGCAGCTGGGGCGGAGGGTGGATCACAGCTCCCTCGACACCCCACAGCCAGCCCTACGGATTTGTCTTTTACGACTGCGACATCACCTATGCTTCCGGCAGTCCGCGCGCCGGCGATGACGAAGTCAAATTCCGCTTCGGGCGCCCCTGGAATGATTACCCCAAAGTGGCGTGGCTCTATTGTGAGATTACCGGAATGCTGAATCCGCAAGGTTGGGGAGACACCTGGAACATGAGCTATGCGGCTACCAGCACTGCTCTTCATCTTTACGAATATGCGAATACGGGGCCTGGTGCCGACATGTCGGGAAGGGCTTCCTGGGCAGGACTGAGGGCCCTCACCGATGAGGAAGCGCTGAATTACACCGTTCAGAAGGTCATGGCAGGAAGCGACGGATGGGATCCCTCCGCCGACGCACCGCTGGTAAAGCAGTATGTATGGACGGGTTCGGGCATCACCGCCAGCTGGCTTGAAGCGGCCAACTGGAATCCCGAAGGAGTTCCGGCTTCCGGGGAAAGTGCTTCCGTCAGGGGAAATTTCACGGTTCAGGCGGAAGGGTCTTTCCCCGCTGACCTGAGCTTGCAGGATATGGCAAGCCTTGAAATTTCAGGAACGGCGGCAGCCACCTACCTTTCCGCAGGGAAATGCAGCTTCCTGGCACCCGCGGAAGCTACCCTGTCGGGGAAAGTAGCCATTAAAGACACCCTTTTCTTTGATATTTCGGGTACGCTTACCCTGAATGCCGTGTTGTCGGGGATACACCCCATCATCAAGCAAGGTGGGGGACGGCTGATCCTGTCATCCGATAACCAGGGATATTCAGGAGATACCCACATTCAATCGGGAATCCTGGAAGCCTCCTCTGCCGGTGCCCTCGGCAAAGGTCCCGTTCAGGTAGCCAGCGGGGCCGCCCTGGTCATCAACAACAACGGAGCGTTCCATCCCCAGGCTAAACTGACGGTTGTCACCGGCTCCCTGCTGGAATTGAGTGCTAACCTGACCACCAGCCAATTTTCCGTGGACAGCGAAATGCTCCCTCCCGGGGAATACAATGCCACCACCCATCCGGGACTGATCTGGGGACCGGGGAAAGTGATCGTGGGCAGACCGGAATCCTTCACCTTTAACGGGGGAGTATGGGACAATCCTTCCAACTTCACACCTTCCCTGCTGCCCCAGGCCGGGGAAACCGTGATTTGCGAAAAAGAGATGGAAACCACCAGCACCGTTTTCCCCGCTCATGTCATTCTGAGAAACGGGGGAGGCATCCGCCTGAGGGGCAACCACCAGATGACCGGCACCCTTCACATGGAAGAAGGCACAATTATCAAATACAACACGGGGGGAACGGGAATGGGATTAAACGCCCCCATTTCCGTGGAAGGAAACGTAACCCTAATCATGGAAAGCGACAATGCCGCCGGAAGTACCATGACCCTCAGCGGTCCGGTGTCGGGAAATTCTACAATCACCGCACTGAACAATGGAAAAAATAACAAACCCAATACGGGAAAACTGCTGCTGACAGGCAACAACAGTGGCTTTTCCGGATCATGGGACGTATCAAAACTGGGCACCCGATATCCGGGAAATGACTCTTATGTTACGCTGATCGAAGGCAGCGGAGAACATAGTTTCGGAAAGGGCACAATCAAGGCCGCCTATAAAAACAAGGTAATTTTTAACCATTTGAATTGTGTTTCCGAAAAACTCGACCTGTCGCTGGCTCAGGAGGCCAAAGCCGTTCTCGGGTCCGATCTCCATGTTGACAGTTATATTCTGAACGGAAACAGCATTCCTGCAGGAAGCTATTCCGCGTCAACCCATCCGGCATTTTATGAAGGAACAGGCACGCTGGTCGTGGGCGGAAGTCCCCCGCCACCCCTGAAACTGCCGGCTTTCCCCGGAGCCGAAGGTCATGGCAAATATGTGACCGGGGGACGGGGCGGAAAGGTTATCTACGTTACCAATCTGAACGATGACAACAATCCCGGGTCGCTCCGTTATGCACTGAACCAGTCAGGCCCACGGATCATCCTTTTTAAGATTTCGGGAACCATTCAGCTGAAATCGACTTTGAAAATCACAAAGGGTGATGTGACCATTGCCGGGCAGACAGCCCCTGGTGACGGGATCACCCTGCGCGACTACCCGGTTTCGGTCGATGCTGACAATGTTATCATCCGGTTCCTGCGGTTCCGGATGGGCGATGCCGCCCAACAGGAGGGAGATGCCCTCGGGGGAAGGGAAATCGACCGGGTCATCATAGACCATTGTTCCATGAGTTGGTCCACCGATGAGTGCGTCTCCTTTTACCAGAATGAGAATTTCACCCTCCAGTGGTGCCTAATTTCCGAAAGTCTTAGGAATTCCGTCCATAACAAAGGAGCCCATGGCTACGGCGGTATCTGGGGCGGCCGCAAAGCCTCCTTTCACCACAACCTGCTGGCCCACCACGACAGCCGAAATCCCCGCCTCGGAGAAATGAACGGCAGTCCGTTTGCCCTGACCGACCTGGTCGACCTGCGCAACAATGTGATTTATAACTGGCAGGGAAACAGTTGCTATGGAGCTGAAGGCATGAACGTCAATATAGTAAATTGCTACTACAAACCAGGACCAGCCACCGGAAGCTCCAAACGGGAACGGATCATCTCCATCGATAAAGAGACGGAAACCGGCTTCCCGACAACGGGGATCTGGGGAAAATTCTTTATTGACGGAAATGTGCTCTCCGCATCTCAAAGGGCAACCAACGACAATTGGACCTACGGGGTTTACAACCAGTTCAACAGCAGCTACGGGGTGGTCTCTGCTGCTGACAAAGAAGCGATGCGAATTACAACACCCCACAATATCGGGGAGATTACCACCCATACCGCGGAGAAAGCCTATGATAGAGTTCTTGAATTCAGCGGCGCCTGCCTGGTCAGGGATACCGTTGACAAAAGGATCATCAGGGATGTCAGTACCGGGACGGCTACCTTTATGACCGGAGGCAACGGCAGCGTCAACGGAATCATCGACACCCAGGACCATGTGGGGGGATGGCCCTTGCTCAACTCCCTGCCTGCACCCGCCGACAGCGACAACGACGGAATGCCCGATGACTGGGAAGACCTGCACGGACTGGAGAAAAATTCTCCTGACGATGCCCAACTGACCACTGTGGATGGCATGTATCCCAACATCGAAGTGTACATTAACAGCCTGGTGGCTGAAATCACCGGGAACCAGCTGAAAGATGGCACTACCACCGCGGTCAGAAGCACGATCCGGGAATCGTCCGATCCCCTCCGGATGGTTGTGGAGCCCTCCTCCGGCATGCTCAGGATTCATCATTCCTGCGCCGTCGGAAGAATCGCTATTTATACCGTCACCGGAACGCTCCTGAAATCAGAAGAATGTGACAACCCCATAGCTTCCGTTCCCATTCAGGAATTCAAGCCCGGGATTTACCTGGTGAGACTCAGAGATGAAAACCAGGAGTTTCATTCTGGAAAGTTCATCATACACTAAGTTGAGGTTGAGGTTAAGGTTAAGATTAAGATGAAGGGAATGATTAATATGAAGCATTTTTTGATTCTATCACTCATCTTGCTTTTGGCAGGCCGGCCCATAGCGGGACAGACCGGTGATCCGCCAAGCCGGGTATGGGTGGCTGACCAGGGCGACGGAACCTATAAAAACCCGGTCCTCCATGCCGATTACTCCGATCCCGACGTGATCAGGGTGGGTACCGATTATTTCATGACGGCATCCTCCTTCAATTGTGTTCCCGGGCTGCCAGTGCTTCATTCCAAAGATCTCGTCAACTGGAAGCTGATCGGCCATGCCCTGCACAGATTAACCCCCGAGGAAGAGTTCAGCATGGTCAGGCACGGGAAGGGGGTATGGGCTCCCTGTATCCGTTACCGGAACAATGAATTTTACATTTATTTCCCCGATCCCGACCGAGGCATTTTCCTCACCAGAGCAGTTAATCCCGCGGGGCCGTGGAGCGAACCGGTCCTGGTTGCCGGAGGTAAGGGACTGATTGACCCTTCCCCCTTTTGGGACGATGACGGAAAGGCATACCTGGTTTATGCCTTTGCCGGTAGCCGGGCAGGCATAAAAAGTGTTCTGATGGTGGACCGGATGACCCCCGACGGCACCCGTCTGTTTGGTCAACCGGTGATGGTCTTCAACGGGGCGGGAGAAAACCCGACTGTCGAAGGCCCCAAATTTTACAAACGCAACGGCTGGTATTACATCTTTGCCCCGGCGGGGGGCGTCACCAACGGATGGCAGCTGGTCCTACGGTCACGAAACGTATGGGGTCCCTATGAAGCCAAAACCATCATGGCCCAGGGAAGTACAGAAATCAACGGCCCGCACCAGGGCGGTTGGGTCAACACCCCTTCCGGAGAATTCTGGTTTCTCCATTTCCAGGACAAGGAAGCCTACGGTCGGGTGGTCCACCTGAACCCCATGCAATGGATCAACGACTGGCCTGTGATCGGCATCGACAATGATGGTGACGGCTGCGGGGAGCCGGTATCCACTCATGCAAAACCCGATGTGGGAAGAACTTATCCCCTTTCGACACCTCCGGAAGATGATGAATTCAACGGCCCCGACCAGGGTCTGCAATGGCAGTGGCATGCCAACCCATCCATCCTGTGGGGTTTTCCTACCGGCAACCTGGGATATTACAAACTCAACTGCATTCCCCGGCCTGACGGTGCAAAAAACCTGTGGGACATCCCCAACCTGCTCATGCAAAAATTTCCTGCCGAAAGGTTTTCAGCGACCGTAAAAATGCGCTTTGATGCCCGTCATGACGGAGAGGAAGCCGGATTGCTGATCATGGGTCAGGATTACCAATTCGTCTCCCTGAAAAGGGAAAACGGCACACTCCACATCCGGACTGTCAGGTGTAACAACGCCGAAAGGGGAACTCCCGAAGAACTCCTGTTTTCTGAAAAGACGCTTTCCCTGGAAATCTGGTTCAGGGTGACGGTTGCTCCCGGTGCCACATGCACCTTCAGTTACAGTACTAACGGAGAGGATTTTATTCAGGCAGGGCCTCCTTTCCAGGCAAAACCGGGGAAATGGATCGGCGCAAAAGCCGGCATCTTCGCCCTCCGTGAAGGAACCACCAACGATGCCGGAGGCGCAGAACTGGATTGGTTCAGGATAACCCGATAACCACAAAACATCAGGGATCAATTCCCGGAAAGAAAATTAACTAATTACCGCATAATGAAAAAGACAATTTTGCATTCAGCTCCGGCAGGGGTCATCCCCGTCCTGCTGTTTCTCCTGACCATGTGTTCGGCCCCCCGGATGGGTGATCTGTCGCCTGCAAAAGTTTACGATGGGGTCGAATTCGCTATGACACCAGTCAGGGAACCGCACATTCCCGGCCGTTCTGTCACCATCACGGATTTTGGCGCGGTGAGCGGCGGACAGGTACTCAACAGCCAGGCATTTGCCGATGCCATCGCAGCGGTTACATCACAAGGCGGGGGAAAAGTGATCATCCCCCCCGGGATCTGGCTCACCGGCCCCATCCTCCTAAAAAGCAACCTCGAACTCCATGCACAGGCCGGCGCACTCGTTGTCTTCAGCACCGATAAGAATCTCTACCCACTGGTGGAGACCAGCTTCGAAGGTCTCAACACCTGGCGCTGCATCTCCCCCATTTATGGGAAAGACCTGGAAAACGTGGCCTTCACAGGGAAAGGGGTGTGGGACGGATCGGGCGATGCATGGCGCTTCGTTAAAAAAAGCAAACTCAACGACGCCCAGTGGAAGAGACTGGTGGCTTCGGGAGGTGTCCTCAACGACAAAAAAAATGAGTGGTATCCTTCGGAACAGTTTAAAAAAGCCGCCGAATCAGCCAATATGAACGTACCTTCCGGATTGACAACAAAAGCCGGCTTTGAGGCCATCCGGGATTTTCTGCGGCCGGTGATGGTCAGTATCATCAACAGCCGAAAGGTGCTCCTTGACGGCCCCACCTTCCAGAATTCCCCTGCCTGGTGCATCCATCCCCTGATGGTGGAAGACCTCACCGTCAGAAACATCACAGTCCGCAATCCCTGGTATTCGCAGAACGGTGACGGCATCGACATCGAATCCTGTAAAAATGTCGTGCTTACGAATTCTTCCTTTGACGTGGGCGATGACGCCATCTGCATAAAATCGGGGAAGGACAGGGATGGCCGTGAACGCGGAATCCCCAGTGAAAATATCGTGGTGAAGGATTGCGTGGTGTATCATGGCCACGGGGGCGTTACCGTGGGAAGTGAAATGTCAGGAGGCGTCAGGAACATGCACGTCTCCAACTGCACCTTTATAGGGACCGACGTGGGCCTCCGCTTTAAAAGCAACCGGGGACGGGGCGGCGTTGTCGAGAATATTTACCTTTCTGACATCCACATGACCGACATTCCCACCCAGGCCATCTCCTTTGACCTCTATTACGGCGGGAAATCGGTCAGCGAAATGCTGGAAGACGGCGGGCCCGCCGTTTCTGCCGCCTTATTGCCCGTCACCGAAGAAACACCCCGGTTCAGGAACATCTTTATCCGCAACGTGACCTGCAAAGGTGCCCTTCAGGCCATCTTCCTCCAGGGGCTTCCGGAAATGAACCTCGAAAACATCGTTCTGGAAAATATCCTCATGGAAGCCGACAAAGGATTGACCTGTACCGATGCAAGCCGAGTCACCCTCAGAAATGTCCACCTGGTAACCAAAAGCCTTCCGGTGATAGAGTTTTTCCACAGCAGCCATGTGACCGCAGAAAACATCACCGCCGGGAAAACCGGGGAGGGAGTGATCTCCATTCGCGGAGACAGAAGCCGGGATATCATGCTGAAAGACCCGGGCCTCCTCCGGGGGGTCAAGGTGGGCGACGATGTCAACAAAAACGAAGTGCGGGATACCACAAAACAATAATTGCAAACACATGAACAAAGTCCTGAAATCCCTTCTGATCGTGGTGGAATGTTTCCTCTTTTCCTGTTCGCTCTTCCGGAAACCGGGAACTGTCTATACAATCAGGGATTAAGGAACACAATATCATTTACCGGATCAGGGATTTGAGCAGTTTGATTTCATAGGCCCAGCGGGTTTCATCGGGAGTTTCCAGGATCAGGGGCATCCCATCGAAACGGGAATCGTTCATGATAAAATCAAAAATATCCATCCCCAGGAGCCCGGCCTCCAGAACATCATGCCGGTCCACCTTTGAGCCGAGTTCTTTTTTGGTCTCATTCAGGTGCATACCTTTCAGGTAGTGAAATCCGATTATCCGGTCAAAGGTTTCAAAAACCCGGGCAGCCCCTTCCGCACTTTTCAGGTCATATCCTGCGGAATAGCTGTGGCAGGTGTCAATGCACACCCCCACCCTGCTCTTGTCTTCCACCTGATCGATAATTTCGGTGATCTGCTCAAAGGAATGGCCAAGATTACTCCCTTGCCCGGCTGTGTTTTCAATAACGGCGGTAACCCCTTTGGTCTTATCCAGAGCCTGGTTGATGGATTCAGCCACCCGGGAGAGGGATTCCGAAACGGAAATCAGGTTCAGGTGGGAACCCGGATGAAAATTGAGCCGGTCAAGACCCAGGAGTTCACATCGCCGCATTTCGTCGAGGAAGGCTTCCCTCGATTTTTGCAGAGCCTCGCGGTCAGGATGCCCCAGATTGATCAGGTAGCTGTCATGGGGAAGGATCTGAAAAGCTTGAAAACCGAACTTTTCACAATTCTCCCTGAAGGCAGCGATGCTTTCTTCCGAAAGGGGTTTGGCCACCCATTGCCGCTGGTTTTTGGTAAAAAAGGCAAATGCCGTTGCCCCTATCATATGGGCATTCACAGGAGCATTCTCCACGCCCCCCTGGGCACTAACGTGCGCTCCTACATACTTCATATTACCACTCTTTTGAAATCAGTTTGCTCTTCCTGCAACACACAAAACTCTTGACCAGTTTGTTGATCTGGCCGGTGGTCAATTCTCCTGAACTGACCAGCAACCGGTACCGGAAGGTGACCGATTTGCCTTGGTTCAGGCTGAAATTAAGCTCATTCTTCCCTCCCGACAAGGCTTTCTGCCCCAGGTTATTGACGGCAAAAAGCCCGTAACCTCGGGCATGCCAGTACGCAGGATACCCCGGATTGGAAGGATGGTCAATGATCATGACCGACACTGCTTCTCCGTTGATGGTGCCTGAAAGCTTCATCCATTTTCCCCGGGTACCCCAAACATCAGCTCCGGAAAGCCCGTTGCTGCCCAGATAATTTCCCGACACAGCGCTCCTGTCGGCCGCGGGAACCCAACCGACCCGGCCCTCCTGGTCCGTCACCTCCACGGATCCGCTCATGGGCAATTCCAGTTCTGTCGATACCCTGATGGCATACAACCCCTCCTTGTTGTCGGGAAAACGAACATCACTGCTGACGGCTGTCAGCGTTGTCGTACGGTCAATGATCCGCAGCTTTTCATTGGCCAGGAAACGGAAAGTCGTCTTTTCATCCAGAATTTTGTTTCCGCCGGAATCCACCCACTCATTGCTAACCCTCATTTCGGCATCCTTGCGGCCGTTTTTTATCTTTTCCAAATTCCTGTGGCGGATGGTCCCATACGCGGCAGCCTTATCAGCCGCGATGACTCCTGAATTGTTCCAGAAGTCCAGCCCGTTCACATCACCGTAATTAAACCACACGCCCACATGGTGCGGGTGATCTACCCGATCCCCGGCTACGGGAGCCAGGGGGTAACCGCGCGTCACGGAATTCCCTGCAGGGGAGATCACCGGCCACAAAACCGGCTTAGAAAGCCCTTCAGAAAAAATATAGGCCGTAAATAACTTACCGTCAACGAATACTTCTACTTTTTTCGCTGCCGCATCTTCCTTCAGTTCCACCTTTAAAGGATCCAGGGCACTCACTTCTGTACCCAAAAGCAGTATCAGGAGGAAAGAGATCACTGATGATACACGTTTAATAGCCATGGCAATTCAGATTAGGTGATGCAAGTTACAAAAAAAGAGAAAAAAAACCTCTTCCGGAATGGTTAGGTATAAAAGTAAAAAAAATGCATATTTATCCCCGGAATCTTAAACAGGTTGCATAGTGAGAACTTTCCTTTATTTTGCAGCGGCTGCCCTGGTAACCTTTGCAGCCATGGTGTACCAGCGAACGACAGGTCCCACTTACCCGAAAAGGGCAGAACTCGACATTGACGGGAATAAATACCTCTTAAGCCTGATCCGCAGTCACGGTGGGGAGAAGGATTGTCCACTGATCTTCCATATCCCCGACACGGTGGTGACAGGCACCGTCACCTACCGGAAATTCCCCACCCGAGACGGGTGGACGACCCTTGCCATGACACGTGAAGATACCGAACTCGTTGCTTCCCTTCCTCACCAACCCCCTGCAGGAAAACTGGAATACAAAGTGGAATTTGAAAAGAACGGGAAAAACTATCCCCTCCATGAATCGAATGCTACTGTCGTACGTTTCAAGGGAGACGTTCCTGCTGCCATCCTCCTTCCCCATATCATCCTGATGTTCGTGGCCATGTTTTTTGCCAATGTGGCGGGGGTAATGGCCCTTTTCAGGCACCGGAAATTCCGTACTTTTGCCTTATGGACCCTGGTCCTGACGGGCCTGGGAGGGATGATCCTGGGGCCCTGGGTTCAGTACTACGCTTTCGGCGAAGCCTGGGCTGGCGTTCCCTTCGCATGGGACCTCACCGATAACAAAACCCTCATCGCTTTCCTCTTCTGGATCCTTGCCGTGGTGATGAACCGTAAGAAGGAAAGACCGGGTTATGTGATCCTGGCCTCCCTGGTGATGCTTGCCGTTTATTCCATACCTCACAGCATGTACGGATCTCAGCTCGATCCTGAAACAGGGAAAATTATACAGGGAATGATCCTGCACGGAAACTGGCATATTTGAGGTTAAGGTTTAGAATAAGGGAAAGGGAAAAGATAAGCTATAGGGTGAGGGTGTCACCTTCGGCAACCAAATTCTCAATCCTGCAGGTCAGTAATTTTTCCGGATTTCCAGAAGCAAATTCCTTATTTTGCGAACGACTTCCTGAGAGGTACCCGGGAAGTTGTTGACCAGGATCGAAAAGGCCACCTCTCGTCCCGACTGGCATTTCAGATATCCCGCATATCCACGCACCCTTTCCAAGGAACCGCTTTTACAGCGCAGGGTCTCCCCGGGGAAATCTGCTGTCGCGAAACTTCCCAGTGTGCCATTCCCCGCCGAGGGCAGGGTCGATCTGAAAAGAACGCCGTTTTTGCTGCCATGCATATACTTCAGCACTTCCACGAGGAAGCGCGAAGAAACGGCATTATACCGCGATAGCCCGCTCCCGTCCTCCATGAATAGCGGCTCCACGATCCCCTTTTCCTCCCAGAAACCGGAAATAACCTGTAACCCCTCTTCCATCCTGCCCCTGGTGCTTTGCTCATACGCCACCTGCATAACCAAGTGTTCTGTAAACAAATTGACGCTTTTGTGATTTATCAGCGTGATAATCTCTTTCAAAGGAGGTGACCATACCGTGGTAAGCAATGTGAATTCCTGCTTCTTATCGGTCACCCGGAGGGAACCCAGGAGCGTGATCCCTGATCCGGCAAGGTTTTCCAGAAGAAATTGCCCGAAATAACGGGGAGGTTCCGGCATGGAAGCTTTCACCTCAAAAGCTTTCCTCCCGGCAGGAATGGATCCCCTGATCACACGTCTTTCACCCCAGGGGCTTCCATAGACATAGGCAAGATCACGGTTTACGGAAGAGGATTTCAGCTCATTCTGCCATGACAACCACGGAAGGTCGGGAAACGTACGGATCAGGTCAACCGGTTCCCCTGTCTTCTGAGGAGAGTTAAACCAAAGATGAATCATGTTGTCGGCAAAAGTAAGAGCGGATGGCCCCGCACCATAATAATTGCCGATATCCTCCCAAGCCCAGCTGCCAGGCGCCACGTACCCGTCATATGCCGAAACATCAATGACCAGATCACCCGTGACGGTCACAATGCCTTCTTTCTTCAGTGCTTCCGTAAAATGACGCGCTATAGCCTCAGGCGCCAAACTGTCGCCAAAGGCGGCGCTTCCCAGGGTAGGATCCCCCATCCCCCTGACCACAAGGTTTCCTTTCAGCATGTTTTCATGGCGCACAGTTTGCCCGGAAAACCCAAATTCGGTCTGAAACCGGTAATCAGGCCCCAGAATCTCCAGCGCAGCGGCAGTGGTTATCACCTTCATCGTCGAAGCCGGCGACAGCAACTGCCCGGCACTCTCCGACATCAAAACCCTTGACCCGTCTAAATCTGAGACATAAATACTCACGCCCGAACCCTTTAACGCAGGATCTGTCGTAAAATTCCGCACCAACCTGTGGTTTTGACCTTGCGCAACAGCAAATTGAACCCCCGGGATTAACCACAAACAAATAAAAATCCGTAATTTCACAGATATATATTTAAACTGATTCTTTTACATTTTTCCATGTAAAACTAATAAATTTCCTGGGGAAGACCCCACTGCCATTCTTCGCTGCAGGGGTTTTCCCCGGAAATCGTACGCTTGACCATTTTTTCCCGGACTTTTAAATGACAAGCCATGAACATCAAAGGAAAAGCGAACATTCTGAGGATTTACATCGGGGAATCGGATACATTGAACGGTCATCCCCTGTATGAAGAGATCCTGCATGCGGCCCACAACGCCGGACTTGCGGGGGCATCGGCATTTAAAGGAATCCTGTCATTTGGCGCCAGCCATTCCCTGCATACCCTGAAAACCTTCGCCATGTCGGGAGATCTGCCTGTATTAATCGAAATCGCGGATACCAGAAAGAAAATTAAAGCCTTCTGTCCACAGTTGTTTAAAATGATGGATGAAAGCAAAAAGGGAGGATTGGTAACAATCCAGAAAATCAGTGTGCTCCGGTACCGGCTTGAAGAGAAATTCAACCAGTTCACCTCTTTCTGACCCGGAAACTGACATTAACTTCAGGTTAAAAGAGGTGGAAAAAACAATTATCATATCTTTGCAGACCACGAAAAGTGCTATTTTCGTTGTTTTCAACAAGAAAATAAATTAACTATTTAAAACCATCAATATGCTTATCAACAATGTATTAGGAAGAGAGATCCTGGATTCCCGCGGGAATCCGACCATTGAGGTTGAAGTGACCCTGGAATGTGGTGCCGTAGGGCGAGCTGCTGTACCCTCCGGAGCATCGACAGGAGAGAACGAGGCCCTTGAGCTTCGCGACAATGACAAAGGCCGTTTCCTCGGGAAAGGAGTCCTCAGGGCTGTGGAAAATGTAAATACCATCCTCCGGAAGGAGATAATCGGTATGGATGCATCAGATCAGGTTGCCGTTGACAAAAAGATGATTGAACTGGACGGCACGAAAACCAAGTCCAGCCTGGGTGCGAATGCTATTCTAGGAGTTTCGCTTGCGGTTGCCAAAGCTGCTGCTGAATGTATGGGCATGCCCCTTTACCGCTACATCGGGGGAACCAATGCGAAAACCCTGCCCGTTCCCATGATGAACATCATCAATGGCGGAAGTCATTCTGACGCTCCGATTGCATTCCAGGAGTTCATGATCAGACCCATCGGGGCGACCTCGTTCCGGGAAGGACTCCGGATGGGGGCGGAAGTTTTTCATCACCTGAAGAAGGTATTGCATAACCGCGGGCTCAGCACGGCGGTCGGGGATGAAGGCGGTTTCGCCCCCGCTTTGAAAGGCACGGAAGATGCCCTGAACAGCATCATCGAAGCCATCAAAAATGCAGGATACAAACCGGGACGCGCCTGTGAAGGCGGAGATATATCCATCGCCCTCGACTGTGCTGCTTCTGAGTTTTTCAAGGACGGGACCTATGACTATTCCAGGTTCGAAGGAGCCTCCGGAGCCAAAAGATCGGTCGCACAACAGGTCGATTATCTTGCCGAACTGGTTGCCAAATTCCCCATCGATTCCATCGAAGACGGAATGGCGGAAAACGATTGGGACGGATGGGTCGCACTTACCAAACGGCTGGGGGACAAAATCCAGCTTGTTGGAGATGACCTTTTCGTTACCAACATCGAATACCTCCGGAAAGGGATCGAACTGGGAGCCTGCAACTCTATCCTGATCAAGGTCAACCAGATCGGAACCCTTACCGAAACCCTGGATGCCATCGAAATGGCCCACCGTGCCGGCTATACCTCCGTCACCTCCCACCGCTCAGGCGAAACCGAAGATTTCACCATCGCCGACATCGCCGTGGCTACCAACAGCGGACAGATAAAAACCGGTTCCCTCAGTCGTTCCGACCGCATGGCTAAGTACAACCAGCTCCTCAGGATCGAAGAAGAATTGGGATCAGCCGCTGTCTATGGATACAAGAAAGTGCTGAAAAAATAATCATCAGGAATTATCTCACAAAAAAAGCCGGTAAACAATCCGGCTTTTTTTGTGCTTCGGCGCAACAGGTCATGGATTGAGCTGCTTCTTATCCATCTTCCCCCGCAACAGGTAGGATGCCACCAAGGCCAAACCACCGAAAATCAGAATCATGGAGAAATAACATGCTCCCGAAGGGAATTCTGAATAGAGCTCCAACAAAGCACCTGCCAGGATCCCGATGGCACTGCCAATCATGAACAATCCCCATTTGAAAGTTAAATATTCGTTGGTTTTGAAGGTACGGGGTTCCCTCTTGAACAGCCGGGGATCGGCCCCCTTCTCAATCATCGCCATCCGCTCCTTGTGACGCGTGGAAAAGATTACATACACAATGGCAAAGACCGTCAGAAAAAAAGAGACTGAGATTACGATAGGTTCCATAATAAACTACATTTTAATTGTTACTGATTTGTTACTGTCGGTGATTTGACGCCATGACCTCTGTTCGGTTACAACTTCCGGCCCGGAAAAATCATCCCTCCGATCTGTAACCCGCCGGCATGTTTTGCGTCCAATAAGTTGATGACAACGACCGAAGAACTACAGATCATTGAACAGGTGAGGCAGGGAGATACCAATGCCTTCGGTTCCCTGGTAGTAAAATACCAGGATGTGGTTTTTTCAATGGCGCTGAAAATCCTCAGGAACAGGGAAGATGCCGAAGAAATCGCCCAGGAAGCTTTTATAAAAGCGTTCAGGTCACTACATGGCTTCAGGGGAGATTCAAAGTTTTCGACCTGGTTGTACACCATTACATACAATACCTGCATTACCCACACCCGGAAGAAGAAAAATCCCGCATCCCGGACGGAGGAGATCCCGGATGCCGATGACGAAGCCGGAGTGGTGTTTGGTGAATTTCCGGAGGAATTGCGTCTGCTGCAGCTCGAAGCTGCCATGAAACAACTCCCTGAGGAAGAGTATATGCTGATCCTCCTCTATTATTACGATGACCAGGATATCAGGGAAATCTGCCGGATTACCGGATTCACGGAGAGCAATGTCAAAGTGAAGCTTTATCGGGCAAGGAAAAAACTTCATGATCTGATGTGTAAGTCAATGAAAAATGAAACGATATGGCAATCATGAATCAGGAAGAACAACATAATGAATTAAGAAAGATGATCCGGGAAATCGGGATCGAATCGCCGGGGCCTGCATTTTCACATCAGGTGATGGAAGCCCTCCTGGCTGAAGAAAAGAGGGAAAAACCGGCTTTCGTCACCGAACCCATCCTGGGAAAGAATTTCTGGATCCTCACCCTGCTTTTCATCCTGCTACTAATGATATTTTTGATTTTCGGAAGAACCTGGTCGCCGGGATCGGAATCGGCAATAACGATGATGCTCCGGTGGATCACCCGTTATGGAAGCCTGTTTTTCGGGGACTTTTGGTCGCTTTTCCTCCAAAAGGCAGGAAATATACCTGTCATTTCGGCCGCCGTATTTCTGGCGGTAACTATCCTGACGCTGGCCGACCGGTTTCTGCCGGAAAAGAAAAAGGAGGTTACAGAGATTATCTCTGAATAAGATGGACTGTCACATCTAAAAACATACTTCCTGGTTCAGGTAGCGGGTGACATAGTCACTGACTCCGCTCTCCAGGCAGGTAAAGGGCCGGGAATAGCCGATTTCGCGGAGTTTCTGAATGTCAGCTTCCGTAAAATACTGATAACGGCTTCTCAGATCGCACGGAGTATCAACGAATTCTATTTCAGGAGTACGGTTCATGCTTTCAAAAACCGCTTTGGTAAGGTCAAGGTAGGTTCTTGCTTTCCCCGTCCCCACATTGTAAATACCCGGATGTTTCTGGTTCTCAAGGAAAAATAGCATTACCTCAGCGATATCATCAACGTAAATGAAATCCCGCTTCTGCTCTCCGTCGGGGATGTCGTTGCGGTGTGAACGGAAAAGTTTCATGCCTCCCGTATCCCGTATGGTCTGGAAAGCATGCAAAACCACCGATGCCATTCGCCCTTTGTGATACTCATTGGGGCCGTAAACATTGAAGAACTTCAATCCCGCCCAGAATTGGGGTGTGTTTTTCTGATTCAGAACCCAAACGTCGAAATCATGTTTTGACCAGGCATACAAATTCAGGGGTTGCAGCCGTGAAATTTGATTGTGGGCATCTGAAAAACCCTGCTCCCCGTTCCCGTAGGTTGCTGCCGAAGATGCATACACCAGGGGAATCCGGTAATCGGTACAGGCTTTCCACAAATTCTGCGAATATCTGAGATTCAGGGTTTCATAACTTTCAGGCTCCTGGCCGATGGTATCGGTACGCGCCCCCAAATGAAAGACCATCTCCACCTGTCCGCTGTTCTTCCGGAACCACTCAAAAAAATCTTCCCGATCGACAAGGCTGGCATATTCCTTAAACTGAAAATTGCGTTCTTTGGCAGGGTCATCATACCGGTCAACCAACACGAGATTGGCAAATCCGGCCCGGTTCAGCTTCCCAACAAAATAACTGCCAATGAAACCTGCGGCTCCCGTAACAACGATCATTCTATTATACAGTTTGGTTCAGTACTCATTTCCTTCTCCGGAATAAAGATCGCCACCATAATTAAACTAAATGTTACCTTTATTATTGTAGCACTCACAATATTTTTATTCTTCCAGCAGGAAATCCACGGGAAGTTCTGGGATAATCCGACATTTTGTCGCTTCACGAAACAGGGTGGAGATTGCAAGGATACCCTCCTCCCCCAGGCTCACAGTAAAATCATTCACGTAAAGGCTGATATGCTGCCTGATGACATGCTCTTCCATGGATCGGGCAAATTTCTTTACGAAGAATGCCGATGACTCAGGATGTGCCAATGCATACACAACACTTCGTTTTATCACCCGGTCGATTTTCTTCCTGAGGGGAAGTGCCAGACTGCGGTCGGCTGCAATTCCCCCGAGCGGGATGGGCAGTCCCGTCTTCGCTTCCCAAAGAGCCCCCAGATCGGCAATCTGTTCCAACCCTTTTTGCTGATATGTAAACCGGTTTTCATGGATAATGACGCCGGCATCGGCTTCCCCCCGAAGCACAGCATCTTCTATGTCTGAAAAGAGGTACATCTGTTTTGAAACGGCTTCCGGGAAAAAAATCGAAAAGAGCAGGTTAGCCGTTGTATACCTTCCCGGGATCGCAATGGATGAAGTGCCTGACAGGGAAGCGGGAAGCGGTGGCCTGCCAATCACGAGAGGCCCGTTTTTCCTCCCCAGGGCGCTGCCGGCTTGAAACAGACTGTAATTCCGCGCTACATGAGCATAAGCGTGGTAACTCAGTTTTGTGATCTGAATATCGTGGAGAAATGCCCTTCTGTTCAGCTCTTCCACATCGGCCATCACCACATCAAATGACAGTCCCTCGGTATCCACTTTGCCGTGAACCATCGCATCAAAAACAAAGGTATCGTTGGGACAGGTTGAAAATCCCAGAGTCAGTCTCATCCCCGAAAATTTGCCGCAAATTTAGCAAAATCAACCTACCTTATCAGGAAGCTCCCTTAAAACCTTCAAAACTGCATTTCTCAGGTTTTCAAGAGCCAGCGGAATATCCCACCGTGAAAGACTCCTTGGCGCTACCATGTTCGAAATGGCCCTGATTTGAAGGCAAGGAACTCCATACCAACGGCACACAAAGAAAACGGCTGCCCCTTCCATACTCTCCACACTCGCCGAAAACCTGTTTTTCAACTTGACAATCGATGTTTCGCAACCATGGCTTATGTTCGAAGTGATCCCCTTCACCCCGGGAAGAAAACCGGCCAAACCATGCCCGTCAGCCTTCAGCATCCTGTTTTCGAAAGGGAATTCATCGGGATGCAAAAAACCACTGTCAAAAAGGGTTAAAAACTCATTTTCCTTTTCAATACCCAGATCCGCAAACTCCTCCTCGGTGACGTTCACCACGTCGCCAATCTTAAAATGGTCCGTTAAACTTCCTGCAAGCCCCATATTGATAACCATCGGACAATTGTTAGCCGACAGGTGATGGGTGAGGAAAAAAGTGGTAAACGCTGTACCGATACCCGTAATTAAAAGGTCAAAATGGAACCCGTCCAATGCATAACGTCTCAGATTGTCAGCCCTTGCATCGATAAGGGTACACTCTTCCGTCAACAGTTTTACTTCCATATCGGTGGCTGCCACCAACAGCACATGACTGTCTTCCTGTTTTGTATCCATCTCTAATAATTCTATTCATTCATACTGATTTTACGAAAAAAGGTTAATCTTTGCAAATGATTTATTGATTCGGCGCTATGGAAGTCTCCTTAAACAACAATAACAGCAGTTATCAAAGAATAGACCGTTACGATCCGGCAAAACTGGCAGAAATCGCTCTCCACTATGAAAAGATCCTCTCTCTGCTTGGGGAAGACCCCCACCGCGAAGGACTTGTCAAAACGCCTCACCGGGTTGCCAAAGCCATGCAGTTCCTGCTTCAGGGATATGAAATGAATCCCGTCGACATCCTCAAATCCGCCATGTTCAAAGAGGATTACCGGCAGATGGTAATTGTCAAGGATATCGAGATTTATTCCATGTGCGAACACCATCTGCTCCCGTTTATCGGCAAGGCGCACGTGGCTTACATTCCCAACGGGTATATCACCGGACTGAGCAAGATTGCGCGGGTGGTGGATGTTTACGCCAGGAGGCTTCAGGTGCAGGAAAGGCTTACCTCTCAGATCAAGGAGTGCATCCAGGATACGCTGAAACCCCTGGGTGTGGCCGTGGTCATCGAAGCCCATCATCTCTGCATGCAGATGCGGGGTATCCAGAAACAACACTCTATCACCACTACCTCTGATTTTACCGGAGCTTTTGAACGTGTGGCCACCCGCGATGAATTCATCAAACTGATCGGGTCGAAACTCTCCTGATTCTCTATTTTTCCAAAGCCGCTTCAATCGCAGGTCCTGTGTGTTAAAACAGGATTTCTTCATTGTGGTTTTTCCCCGAAAATAGACAATAATCTGTTACCTCCCCACTGACCGGACTGAAGGAAATTCTGGGGAAAATGCAATGATTCTCCGGGAAAAAGTGTACTTTAAGGGTCCGATATTGAAATCTGTTGTATTTTACGATAAAAATCGGTAAAGATGAGCGAACCTGAGATTTTTGACAAGAAACCCGTTCGGGTGACCCTGGAACCGGGCACCTATTTCTGGTGTGCCTGCGGTTTGAGTACCAACCAACCCTTTTGCAACGGTGCGCACAAAGGAACGGGAATTACCCCGTTGAAATTTGAAATCGGGGAAAAAAGGGAAGCCTGGCTTTGTAATTGCAAGCATTCGGGCAACAAACCGTTTTGTGACGGCACACACAAAACACTTTAAATCTGTGTGCGTCAGAATAAAGGTCTGACATACTCCTTTCCCGCGTTACAAAGCGGACAACGGTAATCTTCGGGAAGATTGCCGAAGGGCGTACCCTGAGGGATTCCTTCGGAGGGATCCTCGTCTTCGGGGAGGTAATTGCAGAAAGAATTTATTATTTTTGCCAGCCAAACAACCGGCAGGAAGATAATTCTGATTTATGAAGTTTCTACACCCCGTATTTTTATTTGCTCTTTTCGCGGTGATCATTCCCATACTAATCCACCTGTTCAGCTTCAGGCGGTTTACGACGGTCTACTTCAGCAATGTGAATTATCTGAAAAACATCAGGAAAGAGTCCCGGAAAAAATCAAGGTTAAAAAACCTGCTGATCCTGCTTTCGCGGATTTTGGCCATCTCCTCCCTGGTGTTTGTTTTTGCACAGCCTTACCTGCCGTCAGAAAACAGGACCGCCGCCCGGCCCAACGGTACTGTTGCGGTTTATATTGACAATTCCTTCAGCATGAATGCACTTTCGACAAGGGGTCAGTTGCTGGAATTCTCGCGCAACAAAGCCATTGAAATTGCAGGAGCCTATCCTCCCGATACACGCTTCATGCTGATCACCAATGATTTGATGCCCCAGCATCAGCACATTTTCAACAGGGAACAATTCATCCGTCAGGTCAGTGAAATCGGGAGTTCTCCAAAGTCCCTCAACCTGTCACGCATCAGCGACCGGTTAACCCTGAATGCAGAGCAAATAGGGACCGGAGCTGATATGACAGCTTATTTCATCAGTGATTTTCAGTCGGGGACCACCGATCTGGAAGATTTCAAAGAAGATTCAGGCAGAGTAAACTATTTTCTTCCCGTGACCCCGGAAATTACCGCCAACCTGTACATTGACTCCTGTTGGATGGAATTTCCGGCGCATAAGCTGGGACAGGAAGAGAGGCTTCAGGTTAAGGTGATAAACCGTTCTAAGGAAGTATACCAGAATCTCCCCGTCAAATTTTACCTGAACGATACCCTGAAGGCACTCGGCAACTTCAACATTGAAGCCGGCGGAGAGCAGGTTGTGGAATTGAAATATATGAACATAAACAGCGGAATTCATTCGGGTTATGCTGAAATCTCTGATTATCCGTACGTCCATGACAACAGTTATTACCTGAACTACACGGTCCAACCCTCACTGAAAGCCCTTGCCATATATGATTCGGGACCTGAAACCCGATCAGGGATGCCTTACCTCCGCGCCCTCTTTTCTGGGGATGACTATGTCATTTTTGAGGAGGCTTCATCAGAAAATCTCCAGGTAAGCAGGCTCGGCAGCTACAATACAATTTTCCTTGTCAATATGAAATCACTGAGTTCCGGAATCATCGGTGAGTTAAAAAAGGCTGCTGAAAACGGGGCTACGGTGGTATTTTTTCCCGAAACCGACGGAAAGACTGAAAGCTACAATAACTTCCTCGGCATCCTGAATGCCAACAGGATTACAGGAATTGACACCGCCCGTCAGAATATTTCAGGCATTGAATGGCGGCACCCCGTGTACGATCAGGTTTTCAGGAATATTACCGAGGATGCCGATCTTCCCCGGATTTACGGTAGTTTTATCTTCTCGGAAGATACCAGGATCCCTGAAACGAAGCTTCTCTGGTTCCGGAACAAGGCCAAAGCTGTTGCCATTCAGCCAGCCGGCGATGGAAACCTGATTGTTTTCAGCTTCCCCCTCTCTCCTGAAAATGATGAATTTGCACGGCACATTCTCTTTGTTCCCACCCTCTACAGCCTGGTAATCAACAGCCTTCCCCGACAAAAAATAGCTTACACCATCGGCAGGGAATCGCAGGCGACACTCAGCAGACAAAACATCGCGGAAGTATCATCCATCACCATAAAAACGCCTGCGGAACAGGAATTTATACCTGAATATTCGGTGTCGGAAGGAAACAGGTTGAAGATTATGCTGAATGATTTTTTCAGCATCGCCGGACATTACCGGGTGACCGCCGGGGGCACTGTCGCAGATGCCATTTCCATGAATTATGACCGGAAAGAGTCCGATCCTGCCTGCCTCTCCCCCGGAGAGATCATCGCTGCCATCGACAGGTATCATCTGAAAAACACAATGGTGATTGAAGAGGGTGACCGCCAGTTTTCAGAAATTCTCAGCGAAATTTACGATGGCATGAAACTATGGAAATGGTTCCTTGCTTTTGCACTTCTCTTTCTGACCGCCGAAGCCCTGATCGTGCGGTTTTGGAAATAAAACCCTTTTTGGTTCCCTGAAAACACCCCCAGCGGAATGACCAAAGATCATATATTCTATAACATATGACCCTGGTGACAAATGTCTTTTGTAATCCGTCAAATAAATCGTATATCTGCATTTAAATCCTTAAAAACAGAAGTATGAGTAAAATGACATCACATGATTTTATAGAACGTGAAGAGCGCTACGGGGCTCACAATTACCATCCGCTTCCGGTGGTTTTGGAAAAGGGCGAAGGTGTTTTTGTCTGGGATGTCGAAGGGAATCGTTATTATGATTTTCTCTCCGCCTATTCCGCAGTCAATCAAGGGCATTGCCATCCCCGGATCATCAAAGCCCTGACCGGACAGGCTTCCAAACTGACGCTGACTTCCAGAGCTTTTTATAACAATCTGCTGGGGGAATGGGAAGAGTATATGACGAAACTTTTCGGCTACGACAAGATGCTGCCGATGAATTCGGGGGCTGAGGCAGTTGAGACTGCCCTCAAACTCTGCAGGAAGTGGGCTTACAAAGTCAAAGGGATCCCACGTAATGATGCAAAAATTGCGGTGTGCGACGGGAACTTCCATGGGCGCACCATTACCATCATCTCCATGTCATCCGATCCCGATGCCTACAACGATTACGGTCCTTTCACTCCGGGATTTATTAACATCCCTTACAACGACATCGGAGCACTCGAAAATGCGCTGAAGGATCCGCATGTGGCGGGATTTCTCGTGGAACCGATCCAGGCCGAAGCCGGGGTATATGTTCCAGAGGACGGCTATCTTGCCAAAGCCGCCGAAGTTTGCAAAAAACACCAAGTTCTTTTTATTGCCGATGAAGTACAAACCGGGCTGGGCCGTACCGGTAAAATGCTCGCCTGCAACCACGAAAATGTGAGACCTGACATCCTCATCCTGGGGAAAGCATTGTCAGGAGGCACCTTCCCCGTGTCATGCGTCCTCGCCGACGATGAAATCATGCTGACCATCCGTCCCGGCGAACATGGCAGTACCTACGGGGGAAATCCCATGGCCGCCACCATAGCCATCACCGCACTCAACGTGCTGATCGACGAAAAAATGGCTGACAATGCGGAAAAACTGGGTGAGATATTCAGATCGGAAATGAAATCCATCCAGTCGGAGATGATTGAAACCGTAAGGGGGAAAGGACTTCTCAACGCTGTGGCCATAAAACCCGATCTTCCAAAATCAGCTTGGGATATCTGCCTGAGAATGAAAGAAAACGGAGTCATTGCCAAACCCACGCATGAACATATTATCAGGTTCACCCCGCCACTGGTGATCAACGAAGAACAGATACGCGATGCCATCGGCCTGATTAAAAAGTCTTTCCGGGAGATGGGGATCTGAAAACAAGGGCATCAATGGATGCCCTTGTTTTTTCTTACTATCTGAAAATCACTTGTATACAAAATCAAAAGCAACCCGTCGTTTATAAATCCCCCTGGCGGACGCTGGGAAAAATGGTAGGATCCCTGCACCAGATGCTCCGACGCATGCGGAATGCATGCCCGGAAATCCTTTCCGAAATCACTCAACGCCTTCCCGAAAAAGAAAGTTACGTCATACCCTTGCATGCTGAACTGGTTGGGTTCGGTCTTGAAATAATTTCTGAATTTATGTACAAAAGAACGCGTTACATTATTCTGATAATCAGGCCAATAGGGGGTCAGAAATTCCAGGCGTCCGTAATGAAAATGTTCCGGGTTGATGCTTTCAAACATCGGGAAACGGTTCGACCCGATCAATGTAACGTCAAAAGCCGCCGACAATGCCTTCATGTTGGAAACGGCAACACTGACTTCCGCTTCATTGTCAGAGGGGATGATGACCACATTCTTCCTTTCCTTCATCATGGCATTCCTGAGCCCGGTGTAACCATCCCTGCGGTAGTTCACCATCCTGACCGTTGATGCGTTGTGTGACGTATCGGCTTTTGCAAGCACGCCCTGAATCAACTCCTTCTCCTTTTGCGCATCATTCCCTGAACTTCCGGTTTCAAGCACGAGAATGTTACTGCTTTTATAGGCTGACACAACATATTTTGCTCTTTCAGCATCAATGAAATCACGGGAAGGATTGACCTGGAAAAACCAGGGGTTCCTGCTGCTTATTTCATCGGAACCAGAAAGCGGAGAAACGACGGGAATCTTCCTGTTTATGGCAAAGTCGGCGATTTCCTTCTGCTCATTTGGGAATACGGGTCCGATAATAAGATCAGCACGATCGAGTTTCCCTGACGATACCAGGCTTTTCACTTTTGATGACCTCTGCTCGGTATCAAAAACATCCAATTCCGCTTTTATTCCCATCTGCCTCAAAGAATCTACAGCGAGTAAAACCCCTTCGTAGAAGTGGATAAAATTCTCACTGCTTCCCTGAAACCTGATATAACCTTCCGGTTTTGGTGTAACCTTTGCCGAGTCGTCCTGGTGCTCTGAATTACGGCCCGAAAGGAATTCAGCATTGAGATTGCGGTTCGATTCCAGCATGATCGGCAAAAGCACGGCAATGCGGACGGATCTGCCTGCATCGCGGTGTATGCCCTTGCATTCCGATGTGGCGGGTGCTCTTTCCTCAGTTTCATCTTTTACCAGTACCTGTGTTAGAGGTGATAAAATGCGAAGGGTATCCCCGATTCTGGGCGGCCTGCTTGAGAGAAAGGGATTCCTTCTCTCAATGTCCTCAACAGCAACCTGGTATATGCCGGCTAACCCGTATAGTGTTTCACCGCTGGTGACAATATGAAAGATCTCATTTGATTCAGAAAGTGCTGAACCGCGTTCGGGAGTTTCAACGACCCGGGGAATCCGCAAGACGGTACCCGTTTTAAATGATTTTTCAAGGACAGGATTCAGCCTGACAAGATCTTCGGCGGTTATGTTGTACTTCCGGCAGAGCGAATAGAGGGTTTCTCCGGCTGAGATGGTGTGATTGACATATTCAGTTGTCTTATCCGCAGAAGTATCCGGTTTTGCCCCTCCTCTGGCAATGGTGAGCCTCATTCCCGACTTGAGTTCAGCTGCATGCGGATTTTGTTCTACAAGGGCTTCCACAGAAATGCCATATCGGCGGGATATTGAATAGAGGGTTTCTCCCGGCTGAACCCAGTGGGTTACCGATCCGCTACCTTCACCGGCAGCGGAAGGAAGGCGCTGTACCTGCACCCCGTCGGAAGTTATCCGCTGCGGAATCCTGATGGTTTCCCCCCGCCTGAGCTTTGAAAGCCCCGGATTGTATGCCAGAATTTCATCTATCGTCGCACCATACTTCCGGGAAATGAAATACAAGGTCTCTTTCCGCTGTACCTTATGCAGAATGATATGAATATCATATTGATCCGCGGGAGTCACTGCTTCGGGAAGAGCACTCTCCTTCTCCGGAATTTTCAGAACATCACCGGGTTTCAGGATACCTGTCGCCTGAGGATTATGCTTCGAAATCTCTTCCAGGGACACCTGATACCTTCTCCCGATGGAATAGAGGGTCTCCCCGGCTTTTACCCGGTGAATGACATAGCGCTGACCGGCTTCAACAATCTTTTTGTCCCCGTCAGATTCCTGAGCCTGAAGAGAAATCAGGATACAACTCAAAAATAAGGCGATTAATAGTTGACGCACCATCATACATATTTTCTAATCAATGTTCTAATCAACGAAAATTGTTCCATACGGAACCATCACAAAAGTAATAATAAATTTGTCGGTGATGGTTTGTCCCCTGACTAATCAACTCAACGCACCATGAGTTTTCCGTAAGTCACTGACTGAAAATAAACCTGTTGGTTTTTTTTTGCAGTTCTGCCGAGTTGGGATATCTTTGTTCCATTGATTCGACAGAATGTATGCAGGAAATAATCTTGATCCTTGATTTCGGGTCTCAAAGCACGCAGCTTATCGGGCTTCGCATCCGCGAACTGAATGTGTACTGCAAGATCCATCCGTTCAACCATTTTTATGAACCAGGAATACCCGCTGTGTTGGCACGATATTCGCAGTCCGTTTTGGCATTTCATATATAAACCGGGGCCACCTGAAATGTAGTTTTAACAATTTAATGTAACAGCAAAGGAGAACAACATGAAAGTAAAAAAGTTCTATACGCTCCTCTTCTTATCCATTTTCTTCCTGTTCCCGGGAAGGCATTCCCTGGGTCAGAGATCGCAGGAAAACACGCTGAAATTCGGAAGGTTGCTCAGGCTTGTAGAATCCTATTACGTCGACACCACAAATCTGGAACGCCTTACGGAGAAAGCGATCACCTCGCTGCTTCAGGAGCTGGATCCCCATTCCGTATACATTTCAAAGGCTGAAGTGGACAAAATGAATGAACCCCTGAAAGGCAACTTTGAAGGGATAGGCATATCCTTCAACATTTACAGGGACACCCTTCTGGTCGTCTCCGTAATTCCCGGAGGTCCTTCCGAAAAGAACGGCATCATTCCGGGCGACCGCATTCTCTATATAGACGGGAAAAATGTGGCAGGAATAGGACTAACCAACAATGACGTATTTGAAAAACTGCGTGGAGAGAAGGGAACCACCGTGTTGGTCAGAATTCAGCGCAAAAATGTGGGAGAGTTGCTTGATTTCACCATTATCCGCGATAAAATTCCGATCAACAGCCTCGATGCCTCCTATATGCTCGATAAGGAGACTGGCTATATCAAGCTCAACCGGTTTTCGGCCACGACAATCGAAGAATTCAGGACCGCCATTACGGCATTGCAGAAAGAGAAGATGAAGAACCTGGTCCTGGATCTTCGCAACAACGGAGGAGGGTATCTCCAGGCAGCCACCGACCTGGTGGAAGAATTCCTCTCCGCGGGAAAAATGATTGTTTACACCGAGGGGCTCAACAATCCGCGGAAAGAATACAAAGCCACCAACAGCGGTGCCTTTGAAAACGGCAAACTGGTCATCCTGGTGAACGAAAATTCAGCCTCGGCCAGCGAAATTGTTGCCGGCGCCATCCAGGACTGGGATCGCGGCGTCATCATCGGAAGGAGATCCTATGGCAAAGGATTGGTGCAACAGCCTTACTATCTTACCGACGGATCAATGGTTAGACTGACCACCGCCCATTATTACACCCCCAGCGGCAGGTGTATTCAGAAACCTTACGAAAACGGGGTGGAAGATTACCGCACCGACTACGAGAAAAGGATGAAAAGGGGGGAAATGTTTTACGCCGATAGTATCTCCTTCCCTGACTCACTGAAATACAAAACTCTGGAAACAAACCGCACCGTTTATGGCGGTGGCGGAATCATGCCCGATATCTTTGTCCCGATGGATACCTCCTCCCTGTACCGTTACATTAACCGCTTGCAAAGGAGCAACATAACTTACAACTATACCCTTGACTATTTGGACCAGAACCGCTCCGGCCTGCTGAAGACATACCCTGATTTCCGGAAATTCCTCGACAATTTCACCCCCGGCGACAATATGATAGAGGCCATCGTCGCTTCCGGGGAAAAGGAAGGTATTCCCCGTGACCAGGAGAGCCTTGAGTTTACCCTTCATTTGATAAAGAAGGAAATCAAGTCATACTTGGCCCGGAACCTCTATGCTGCTGAAAACTTCTATGAGGTTTACAACCAGGATGATGATATGATCAAAAAAGCTCTGGAAGTCATCCTCGACAACAATCAGTATAACCAGCTGCTGGTAAGCTTCGATTAAATTTTCCATCATGCTTCAAATGACAACCAGCTGGCTTTCTGACAATTACATCGAATTATCGGGGGCACTGCTGGGACTTGCCTATATCATTCTCTCAATCCGCCAAAACATCCTGACCTGGCCGGCCGGATTACTCTCCTCCCTGCTTTACATAGTGGTCTTTTTCAACGCGAAAATATATGCCGCCATGGGTCTGCAGGTATACTATGTGGGCATGAGCTTCTACGGATGGTATTTCTGGCTCATGGGCCGCAAGGAAGAGCCGGCGGGAAAAGTCCCGGTCACCAACCTTACCGGCAGGCAGGGAATGATTATATCGATGGTGGCACTTCCCATTTTCGGTCTCATCTTTCTCCTTCTCAGAAGGTTTACCGACTCCCCTGTTCCGTTCATGGACTCCCTGATATCCACCCTGGGCATCATGGGGACCTGGATGCTGGCCCGGAAAATCCTTTTTAACTGGATCATCTGGATCGTTTCGGACCTGTGCGCCACCTTTCTTTACATGTCAAGAGGACTGTGGCCGACAACCTTCCTTTACATGGTTTACCTCTCACTGGCCGTATACGGATATGTCACCTGGAAACGCAGCATGTCTCAGCAGGGATGAAGGAATTGAAGAAACCTAAAATCGTTGTGATCACCGGCGCGGAATCGACAGGCAAGTCACAACTGACAAGGCAATTGGGACTTCATTTTTCGGCACCTGTCAGGATGGAGTACGCCCGTGAATACCTCGAAAAATCGGGACCCCACTACACGTACGCTGATGTTCTCCACATCGCCGGCATTCAACGGACACAAATGGAGGAAGCCACCACCCTCGATGCTGACTTCGTTTTCTTCGACACCTGGCTCATCATTACCAAAGTATGGATGGAAGTGGTTTTCGGCAATGTTCCCTCCTGGATCCCTGAAATGCTGTCGCGGTCGCACGTGGACCTGTTTCTCCTGTGTGCCACCGATTTGCCGTGGGAACCCGATCCGTTGAGGGAAAACGGGGGTGAGATGCGGGAAAAACTGACCGGCATTTACCGGGCTCACCTTGACGCATATGGGTTCCGCTATGGAATTGTGTCGGGCAGCGGAGAGGAAAGGTTTCAGAACGCGTTGCAAATAATCGGTCAGATCGTTTAAAGTTTCGTCAACTTACCCTATTTTTATTGAAATTATGATTATGAATATTGCAAGGGATATCACCGGGCTTATCGGGAGGACCCCGATGGTGAAACTGAATAGGATTTCTGCCGGGATAGACGCCATCGTGCTGGCCAAGCTGGAATCCTTTAATCCGGGCGGTTCGGTCAAGGACCGTCTGGCACTGGCCATGATCGAATCGGCTGAAAAGGAGGGACGCATCGACGGGGAGACCCTGATCATTGAGCCTACGAGCGGCAATACCGGGATCGGACTGGCGATGGTATGTGCTGTCAGGGGGTATCCCTTGACCATTGTTATGCCTGAAAGCGTAAGTATGGAAAGGAGGGTGCTCATCAGGGCCTATGGTGCAAACCTGGTACTTACTTCCGCCGGGGGAGGTATGCAGGAAGCTATCGATAAAGCGATGGAATTGGCTTCCCGAACTGAAAAATCCTTTATTCCCATGCAATTCAGCAATCAGGCCAATGCCTGCATGCACCGCCTGACCACCGCAATTGAAATATGGAACGACACCGGCGGTAACGTGGATTTTTTTGTGGCCGGATCAGGGACCGGTGGGACCATCACCGGGGTATCTGAAATCCTGAAACAGAAAAATCCGGATCTCCGCAGCATCGTGGTGGAGCCTCTGACTTCACCCGTACTTTCGGGAGGATTGCCGGGAGAACATAAAATCCAGGGCATTGGTCCCGGTTTTATTCCCGAAGTACTGAATACCTCCGTCTATGATGAAGTAATCAGGGTCTCCGACGACGCAGCATTCGAATATGCCCGTAAATTGGCCGCCGAAGAAGGGATTCTGGCAGGAATCTCTTCGGGGGCCAACTGCCATGCAGCCCTGCAGGTGGCAGGAAGAGCTGAAAACAAAGGAAAAACAATTGTCTTTGTAGTATGCGACACCGGCGAAAGATATATCAGCACAACCCTGTTTAACCGCGACCAACATGGATGACGTATATTATAACAACATCGTTAACAAGGCCATCCGGGATCTTTCAGACCCCGGATCCTATAACATGGTATGCCATGAACACCGGCTGGGAGAGCCAATGCCTTCCCCCTTTAAACTGAGGAGGATTATCGAATTGATCCGGGAAATCATTTTCCCGGGTTATTTTGGGGAGACGTCACTGCGGGCCGGAACCATAACCCATTACATGGGCGTTTATGTGGACGAGTTGCTTGACCTGCTCCCTCAGGAAATCCTGGCTGGCATATGTTTTGATTGCCAGGAGAACGGGGCGCGGGACCTTCATGAACATGGAAAGAATGCTTTGCTTGCGGCCCACGAAATGATCAGATCTTTGCCTGAGATCCGGAGAAAAATGGTCAGGGATGTGGAAGCCATGTATGTGGGGGACCCTGCGGCAAAAAGTTATGGCGAAGTGATTTTCTGTTATCCCGCCATCAGAGCCATTACAAATTACAGGATAGCACACCGCCTTTTCGAACTCGGTGTTCCGCTGATTCCCCGCTTTATCAGTGAAATGGCACACAGCGAGACAGGAATCGATATTCATCCCGAAGCATCCATCGGAGATTATTTTGCCATCGACCACGGCACCGGTGTGGTCATCGGATCTACCTGCATCATCGGGAATCATGTCAAAATATATCAGGGAGTCACCCTGGGGGCCAAAAGCTTTGAACTCGACGAACACGGAAACCCGGTAAAGGGAATCCCCCGGCATCCCATCGTCGAAGATCATGTTGTCATCTATGCCGGAGCGACCATCCTGGGCCGGATCACCATCGGAAAGAATTCGGTGATCGGAGGGAACGTATGGGTCACCCGGAGTTTGCCCGCCAATTCAAAAATCGTCCAGATCAGGCCCGGAGAAAACAGTTTTGCCAACGGCACCGGAAAATAAATCCTTTCACTAATTCTCACTGTTTGGAAACGTACACCCTAACTGCAAAAACATTGGAAGGACTGGAAGAAGTCCTTGCTGAAGAAATCAGCGCCCTTGGCGGAAAAGAGATTACACCCGGCATACGCGCCGTCAGTTTCCGTGGAGACAAAGGCATGGTTTACCGGGCGAATTACCGGCTGCGGACTGCCATCAGGATATTCCGGCAAATCAATGCCTTCAACTTCTCCAACCTGGACGACTTCTTCATCAAATGCCTGAAAATAAAATGGGAACAATTCATGAAGCTGAACGACACCTTTGTGGTCCAAAGTACGGTCATGCAGTCAGCGTTGTTTAAAAACTCCATGTATGCCTCGCTGAAATTAAAAGATGCGATTGCGGACCGCTTCAGGCAGAAGACAGGAAGCCGGCCCAGTGTCGATACCGCCGAACCCGACGTAATTTTTCATATCCACATATCGGGGCAAAACTGCATCATCAGCCTCGACAGTTCGGGTGAATCGCTCCACAAGCGCGGATACCGGCAATCACAGGGTGATGCCCCCCTCAACGAGGTGCTCGCTGCCGGCATGATTCTGCTCTCAGGATGGAAGGGGAATTGCGACTTTATGGATCCGATGTGCGGATCAGGTACCCTCCCCATTGAAGCCGCACTGATCGCCAAAAATATCCCCCCCGGGAAATTCAGGAAATCGTTTGCTTTCATGAACTGGTCCGATTTTGAACCGGAGTTGTTTGAAAAAATCAAAGGAGAAACAACGCTGTCGGAATTCACCCACCATATCTATGCCTCCGACATTTTAACCAAAAATGTGCTGTCAGCAAAAACCAATGCCCGGAATGCCAGGGTTTTTAACCTGATCTCTTTTGATGTGTCCGATTTCGCAAAAGTGGAAATGAAATCCGAAAAGAGCGTTATTATGATGAATCCACCCTACGGGGAAAGGATCAGACATGATAACCTGGAGCATTTGTACCAGATGATCGGTGAAAGGCTAAAACATCATTTCACGGGACATAGTGCCTGGATCCTTTCTGCCTCCCCTGAAATGCTGCAAAAGATCGGACTGCGGCCGTCAGAAAAACACAGGCTGTACAACGGCGCCATGGAATGTAGTTTTCAGAAATATGAACTTTTCGTAGGAAAGCGGAAACAACTGGTGATCAAAAGGAAGCTAAACAAAAAAGGGTAGAATTCTGCATTCCACCCTAATCCCATTCTCCGGAAAAGCATCTTCATTTAATCTTCTCGCGTATCGTAAACATCAATATCTTTGGTTTTCGTTTTTTCGCCTTTATTACCACCCCTGATCCTGTACATCTCTTCTGTATTCAATTCTTCCATATGGTTCGATTCATAAAAACTGTTCATTTTCAGGGTTCTTTTCGAATTTTTCATGGCTTACATCATTAAACGTTTAATTTTAATTTTTACATTCACTCTTTATTATATTCTGTAAACAAATGAAAGGTAACCCATAGATGTGAAGTTTTTTTTCAGAAAAAAATCAAATAATCTTTATACATTTGATTTTATGAACTTTAAAACTTCAGCAAAAAGAATCCTGTTAACCTTTTTTATGTTTCTTCCGGTGTTTTGCACTTCCCGGACTGAATACAGCCGTGATGACAGTCTGAAGGCCGTGCAATTTCACCGTGAAGCCATGGAATTTGCGTTGAAGGGAGAGCCGGAAAAAGCGCTTGAGTTTTTCAAAAAGAGCCTGGAATACCGTAAAAGAGTTTTCGGGGAAAACCATTACCGGCTGGGGAGTACCTATATGGGCATGGCAATACAGTATAAAAACCTGTTGCAGTATGACAATGCCCACCAATACTTTTTGTTGGCTGAAAAAATGTACCTGTACAATGCCCCTGAAAATGATTCCCGGCTGGGGGATATTTATACGAACATCGGCAACTATTACCGGCAAAAGGGAAATCTCAGCGAAGCAATCCGGTATCACGAGAGAGCGGTTTATATTTACGAACATTCGCCCGACAAATTTAACAGGGAGAATTATGTGTCGGCGATATATAACCTGGCCAATTGTTATCATCAGATCAACATGGATGAGAAGGCGTTGCAGCTGGCCACCCAGCATCTTCCGACAGGTCCGGTCAGCCAGCAAATTCAGTACATGAGACTGATAGCCAGCATTTTCACATTCACTGGTCAGCCAGGTAAAGCAAAAACGATGCACCATGAAATGATCAGGCTGATATTGAAGGAAAACGGCAGGGAAGATCTCAGTCTGGCCGACCAGTATCTTATTTATGCCCAACTTCTGAATGTAATGTCAGAACATGATTCTGCACTGAATTACCTTGGCAAAGCAGAAAAAATCTACCGGCTTTACCGGAATACGCGGGGTGAAATCGGAGAAGTTTACAATGCCACCGGTAAAGCTTATGCATCTAAAATGATAGAATCCTCCTCCTTTGAGCATTTTCAGATGTTAAAAAGGGAAAACCTGCTTAACGCATTGTCCTGGTATAAAAAAGGTCTGGAAGTCATCAATCCACCCGGGGAGAGCATTATGCCCGGAGCCGATGTGAATTTCAGGAGCAATTTCCCCGCCCTGACGCTCCAACTCCTGCAAAACTCGGGAATATGCTGTCAGCAGCTGGCCGGCCTGGCTTCGGCACAGGCGCATGGTGAAAAAACGGAATTTCTGTCAGAAGCCTTGAATTATTATTCTGCGGCGAGTGACATGGTGGGATATTTGCGTACCGGGTTTGTCACCGAAGAGAGTAAAAGTCTTATCAGTGAACTGGAGCAGGACATTTTTGTCTGCGCCATTGAGTCGGCCTATGAATTGCATGAGATAACCGGAAATATCCGTTGGGCAGAGGTTGCTTTCCACCATTCAGAAAAAAACAAAGCCGTCACCCTGTACGATCAGATCACTGAAATTGAATCCCGTTCCGGACAACTGATTGCGGACAGCCTCATCAGGATGGAATCTACCTGCAACTCAAACCTGGCCTACTACCGTGAAAAGCTGTACGAAGAGAACATGCAGGAAAAACCCGATTCTGCCAGGCTGGCCAGCCTGAACGAACGGATTTTTAATAACGAACAGCAGCTCGTCAGAATCCGGGAATCCATGGAGGCGAACTACAGCGGCTATTATCAGATGAAATACAAAGTCAGACCGCTTACTTTCGACGCTGTCAGAAAAAGACTCCGGAAAGATGAAGTGCTGCTTTCCTATACTTTAAATCCCGGCAGGGGCAGTACTGAAGGTGAAATTTACATTATAGCCCTTTCGAAAAAAGATTACCATTTTGTCAGGCAGCCATTCCATCCGAAATACAGCGAACAGGTCCTGCAAATTTATGATTTTGTTTCTTCAACCGGCTTTCTGCTTACCGGGATTGAGGATTTCAGAACCTATTGTGAAGCGGCGAATGATCTTTATACCATCCTTTTCAAGCCGTGTGAAGATTTCATAAAGGGTAAAAAGATAACCATCGTCCCAGGGGGAATATTGAGCTATCTCCCTTTTGAGGCGTTGCTTGATGAGAAACCGGATCTGTCTATGATTCATTTTCACGATTTGCCCTATCTGATAAAAAGGTATACTATAAATTACGCATACTCTGCCGTTTTACTCCATGATGTCACAAACGGATTACGTTTAAAGAAAAAGAAAACGATCGCTTTTGCTCCTTCGTATGATGATGACGATCTTTTCCCGCATCTTTCGGTTTATCTTCCGGGCATCCCCGGATCAGTTGATGAAGTCACTTTTCTGAAGCGCAGGCTGAACGCGACGACTTTTATGGGCAAAGCGTCGACAGAGAAAAAATTCAGGGAAGAGGCAGGGAAATACCAAATCGTTCATCTGGCCATGCATGCCTTGATCAATGATTCGCTTCCCCTTTTCTCACGGCTGCTATTTTCACCGGAGATTCCTGACAGCCTGGACAACGACGGATTACTGAACACAGCTGACATCTACAACCTGAAGATGGGAGCTGACATGACAGTGCTCAGCGCCTGTAATACAGGTGGTGGTATTTTCCGGACTGGTGAAGGAGTCATCAGCCTCGCCCGGGGATTCATGTATGCCGGTTGTCATTCCGTGGTGCTTTCACTGTGGAATGTGGAAGACCAGTCGGGGAGTGAGATAATGAAGGACTTTTACCGGAACCTTCTGTTCGGGAAGAGCAAGGACGCCGCATTAAGAACTGCCAAGCTCCATTATCTGCAGCATGCCGGACCGGCGACGGCACACCCTCATTTATGGCTGGGATATATAAGCATCGGACAGTCTGATCCCCTGTTCAGTGGCTTAAAAAACCACCTCCTTGTCCTGATGGGAGGTATCCTGATCTTCCTGATTTCCGACCTGGCCGTCAGAAAGGTTCGCGGACGGAAAAAGGGCATGCCCCCTGCATAATTCTTTTCTTTAGGGGCGTTTCTTTTTGTTGATTTTTTGCAGTAATGAAGAAGCCTGTTTGTGGTAATATCCGTTGCGACGTATCACAGCTTTCAGACTGGTCTCTGCAAGTTCAGGCCTTCCCTCTCCCACCTGACACAGGGCGTAATACCATTCCGCCTGTTCCAGGAAGAGGTTGTCATTATGGCGGATGACCATTTCATATTCTGTGACAGCGGAACCGAATTCCCTGAGTGCCTGATGGCTGGCGCCGGCATAAAACCTGGCAGCAGGATTCACAGGATCACCTTCCGTCTCCCCGAGATACAGAATCGCCGTATGGTAATTGCCTTGGTTGAATTGTTTCAAGCCCTCATAAAGACCCCCGTCACCCGCACCGGCTGCCGCCCTGAACACCACGGGGGCCCGGGGTACCGTATAATAAAAGTCGTATAGGGCCCGGCTGTCATCGGACATCATTTTCAGAATAGAGGAAATTCCCAGCATCAGGATGAAAAGGGCTGCAACAATCGGATACAGGGCCTTCTTGTTCCCCTTCCGCAATGCCGGAATCAGCGATTTCTTCTCCTGCCGGTAAACATCTCCGGGAATTTTCCGTAAGGCATCCCGCAGACCAAGGATATCCTTCTCGCCCAATGCCGTATCCAATTCCCTGACCAGTTTCACCTGAGCTCGCAAATCCCTGTTCTCCGACATTTCGTCGACAAAGGCCCCCCGCGCCTCATCGTCCATCCCGTCTCCCAGGAATGCCTCAATCTCTTCCAGGTTCCTCGAAGAAGAATGCTCCCGGCCGATGATCCCCGACAGAGTCTCCCTGAGGGCCATGATATCGGTTTCACCCACAGCCTGCCCCACCCCGATGCTCAGATCAACATCAGCTTTCAGTTCCGGGGTGAAAGAGAGCTCATCCCTGAACAGCCTTACCTCTTCGGGGGTCATCTTCCCCTCCAGGAAATTCTGTATCTCTTCTTCGGAATAACGGTGCAAGGAAACACTTCGCTCAATTTGCTTCAGTTTCCTGCGCAGATCAATAATATCGCCTTCCTTCAGAGCTGCTTCCAGGGCCAGCCATTCCGCATCGGGCTCCTCCTCACCGGCAGGAAAGGAATTCTGAGCTGTGGGGGGATTCTGTTCACGGTAAAAATAATGGGTGTTCTCCGTCAATACCCTGCTATGGTTATGAATATGAATCCTGGGCAGAGGCTCCTGAAAATCATCGAAATCAACATCTTCTTCCGTCCATTGTGAGAGATCTCCGGGAATCACCGTTTTGCCCGTAAGGTCAAAGGGTGTGTTGAAATCCGATTCAGCAAAATTGCCGCTTTCTGCAATTCCATGCAGTTTACTCCGGAGTTCCATGATGTCCTTTTCCAAAACTGCATCACTGATTGCTTTCCAGTGATCATGACCATTGCGTTGTCCGGGGGTTTCAAGCAGTCTTTCGGCTTCCGTTTCACGCTCTTTTTTCTGCAGATTGTTGAAAACAGTATCAACAGCTTCCGCATTCCTGGGTTTATGTATCATCTTCAAAGAGTTTTTTATATTCGGGATCTTGTTTAATTCTTTCTATTAAAAGCTCCTTACACTTAAACTTCCTCGTTTTAACATACTTCTCGCTTTTAATACCCATCACCTGCGCGATCTGCCGGATGGGCACCTTGTCAAAAAACAACTGCAGGATCTTCTGGCAATCGGTGCTGATGTTCCTGAAATGTTTCTGGTACAACAGATACCTTTCATTCTTTTCCACCAGTTTGCTCAGGTCGTCATCATATATATCCTCACTGAACGGCAAACTTTCCAATAATTTCTCCCTTTCGATCTTCCTTCTATTAAGGCTTTTCAACCACAAAAACCTGCAAACTGAAAACAGGTAAATTTCAAAAGAACGATTTTGAAACAAAAGGTCATCTTCCTTAAGTTTTCTATAAATGACGATGATGGCTTCCTGAAAAACATCATCCACATCCTCACCGCTTCCGCTATTCTTCTTTACATAAGCGTTGACTTTGTAATAGTACTGTTTGTAAATGTATGAAAGAACGAGTGTGTCATGTCTGAGAATACCTCTGAGAATTTGCTCATCTGAATAGTTTTTCATATCCTATAAATATTCATTAAGTCATAAAAAGGTAACCCATTCCCCGGAAAAAAAAATTGCTTAAAAATCATATAATATCTCATCGTATTGCCATTCAAGGTGATACGAATCTCATCAATCCAGGGGATTGTGACCTCAACAAGAAACGAATTTACACAATATTGGGGGTTTTCTGTAAAAAAGGCATATAAAACAAAAGGATAGAATCAACATTCTATCCTTTCTCTTTAAACTAACTAACCTAACTAAACCTAAACTTATGAAAATAAACGTAAAACAAATGTATGACTGTTCTGCTTCGGGGCCAACTATTTCCTGTTAAATGATGTTAAAATATTCGTTAATATAATGTTAATTCACTGAGGCATAAAAGTATACCTGATTGTGCCCTGCTGAATTGCCGGTGCTGCCGGATCAGGGTTAAAAACACTTTTTTGCGCTGCTGCCCGCGCATAAACATAGATTTGTTCATCCAGCACCGGGGGATTGCTCCGGGGAGTTACTGAAACGACCCTTCCATCCCGGTTCACCGTGATATCAACGGTAACCACCCCTCCTCCGCGGGCAAGATAAACGGGGATGGGCAATCGCAAATGGTACCGGTTTTCCAGGTGATATTCCACGTTGCTTTCACCCGAATACACAATATTGCTGATTTGCTCCTTTTCCTTTCCTTCCGTCACATCCTCCGGCATGGAGATGCTGCCGATGTCAGGAATCTCCCTGGAAAGTTGTCTGTCCACATCTTCTGCCAGCCGTTTGGCATCTTCCACCTCCCGGTTGTAATGGTCGTCGAAAAATCTGTCGCGCGAAGGGGCATTGCGGTTCGAGGGCCGGTTGGAAACCCCGGAAAGCATGTTGACCGATGAAAACCGATCTTCAGGAATTTCCTGACCCTGAATATTCTGGCGGAAATCCAATTCCTCAGCATCCATCATCTCCAATGGAATCTCAACCATTATCTCTCTTTCCCGCATTTCATCCATCAAATCCATATCGGCTATTAAAAAATATCCTACCAGCATGATGTGAAACAACAGCGTTCCCATGATGCCGTAAATATTATGTTTGTATAGCCTTACCCATTTCACCATCTTTTGCAAAATTAAAAATTACCCCGGCATTCCGTTTTAAATTTTAACACATTTTAACATATTGGATTCCAATATTTTAAGTGTATATTTCCGTATTTTTATCCCGTTTATGCTGTGTCAGTGCTCAACAATGCAGCTTATCAGGGTAGTTCTTTCTGCATTCAGCCGGTTGATACCCCAGGGGACAGGCCAATGGCCTTTCAAACGGGCGCACAACAAAGTGAGAGAGTTAAGGAACATGGGTTTAACGCCAAAACCATACCAGCTACTGTTTTTCGTACTTCTGTTTACAGACCTGTACAGTCTGGGAACAGCACAACCTCTTCCGAAAGATACCGCACGGCTGAGAACGGACCAGACAGAACGGTATAACAGTTTCTACGACACATTGCGTTCGAGGGCCGGGCAAAAGAAATTCACCCGGTTGCTGCATAATATGGTCTTCGACGATCCGGAACCGGCACGTCATCCATCCGATTCCTTGCGTAATCTGACGGTTTACGAAGGGAAAACCATCGGAAAGATACAAATTGTCAGACTGGATGTTTTTGGTCCCAGTTTACGGGACACCACCCGGAAAGCCAAACTCTGGTATGAGAAAGCCGGAAATTTCATCCACACCCGGTCCGATCTTCATAACATCAGGAAAAACCTCCTTTTCAAGAAGGGTGAGGAACTCCAAACCGGGGAAATCTATGAAAATGAGCGTTTATTAAGGGCGTTGCCCTACATCAGGGATGCCCGTTTTTACCTTGAACCCGATACCCTTGACCCGGGTCTCGTCAATGTCATCCTGCTCATCCAGGACCGCTTCTCGATCGGGTTGACCGGCGATGTGACGGGGTCCAGGTCAGCCACGCTGGAAGTTTATAACAGGAACATTTTCGGAGTAGGGCATGAGATTGCCGTTCGTTTCGTGGGGCATCTTACCCGGGAACCTTTTATGGGAATTGAAACCCTTTACAAAGTAAGCAACATAGGCGGCAGGTTCATTTCCTTCAATGCCGGTTATATGAACACCTACCTCAATGAAGGGGTAATGGCGGTGCTCGACAATGGTTTTCTCAGAACATCGGATGACTGGGGTTATGGCATTGCGGGCTATCTTTATAAACGAACGCTCCATTTCCCGGGTGAACAGATCCAAAAAAATTACTCGACCTTAGGCTACAATCAGTTCTCGGGATGGGGCGGACACAATTTCCAACTGGGATCAGAGGAGCCTGGATCACAACTGACGCTGTCAGGACAATACATTTACCGGCAGTTTACCGACCGTCCCCCGCCGCTCCAGAACGGAGAACAGTTTTTTCATCATTCCCGCATGGTTCTGACCGGACTGACCTGGTCAAAGCGTGAATTTGTGCCCGATGAACTCATCTTCGGATATGGCATAACCGAAGACATTCCCAAAGGTTTTAAGAATGAACTGGTGGTGGGGTATGATAACGCTGAATCAGGCAACCGTATCTACTCCCACCTTTACCTCTCCAATGGAAATATCCTCGGTAAAAAAAAGGGTTATATGTACCTGTCGGCAGGTATCGGAGGCTATCTTGATTCAGGAGCGGTGAAACAGGGTTTGATTGAATTCAGCAGCAGGTACATATCCCGGCTCATCACACGCGGAAATGCCCGTTTCAGGCAATTTTTCAACATAGAATACAAGTCAGGCATCAACCGTTATGAGATTGAAGAACTGCGCTTCGCAAAGAATGACCTCATCAGAGGCTTTGAAAGCAGGGAAGTTACCGGCAAGCAGCGGCTGAGCCTGAACATGGAAACGGTATATTTTCAAAAACGTGATTTCTACCGGTTTAACCTGGCTTTCTTTACTTTCGGCGATCTGGGAATCATCGGATCCGACCGGCGGACCATTTTTCGAGGGCACTACTATTCCGGATTGGGGGCCGGACTCCGTTTGCATAACGAATCACTGGTATTCAAAACCCTTCAGATACGACTTTCGTTCTATCCCAATCATCCCAAAGATGTCGGGTTCTTCGGGTTCTTGCTCAATGAACATACCCGCCAGACATTTTACAGCTTCCAGCCTGAACCTCCCGCACCCCGACGTTTTGAATAATCCAAAACTAACGGTCCAAGCATCCGGAAACCCTGAAATCTGCCTCCACAGAAGCGGCTATCGGCCTGCCGGTAAGCAGGGCGGGTACTTGATCCTGCCTCATCCTCAACCTTCTTCGGACACCATAGCTATAGCGGAAGTGACTTCTCCCCTTCGGTCTCCTTTTTAATCTTAAACTCAACCTCAACTTTCGCTGAGTCCAAGTTCCGTCATCATGGTCTCAATCAGCTCATCGGCTTTGGCCTCGGCAGCATCATACCCATCGCGTGACGAAAGTTCCCCTTTCACCTCGAAGTAAAACTTGATTTTGGGCTCCGTGCCCGAAGGCCTGACCGATATTTTGGTGCCAGCCTGCGTGAAAAACTGAAGCACATTGGAGGTGGTTTTCTGGTCGATCGCTTTTTCCTCTCCGGAAATCAGGTTCTTCTCAATCCTTGTTTCATAATCCTTAACACGTTCCAGTGGTGATCCACCCAGTTCCAGGGGTGGATTGTTGCGAAACCGTTCCATCAGCTGTTGGATCTCGGCAGCACCCGCCTGTCCTTTCCTGACCACGTATTTCATTTTTTCCTTCGAGAAACCGTACTCGAGATAAATATCCTGAAGCAGTTCAAACAACGATTTCCCCTTACTTTTTGCCCAGGCGGTAATTTCTGCCATCAGGGCACATGAGGAAACTGCATCCTTATCCCTTACAAAGTCAGCCGGCATAAATCCGAAGCTCTCCTCTCCACCCCCGATATATCTCTTCTTTCCTTCATTATCCCTGATCACCTCAGCAATATACTTAAAGCCGGTATACACATCAAAAATTTCAACGTTATTCCTACGGGCAATCTCAGCAATCAGTTCCGTGGAAACAATGGTTTTCACCACGAATTCATTCCCCTTCATGGTGCCGTTCTCCTTCATTTTGGTGATGATGTAATAGATGAAGAGCAGGGCGGTCTGGTTACCGTTAATGATGATGTATTTTCCATGATTGTTTTTACAGACAACACCGATCCGGTCGGCATCGGGATCGGTAGCCATGACCAGATCAGCATCCACCTCATAGGCTTTTGCAATGGCCATCTCCATAGCTGCCGGTTCTTCGGGATTGGGGGAAATTACCGTCGGAAAATTACCGCTGACCACGTTCTGTTCGGGAACAGAAATAATGTTGGTAAATCCAAATGCACGCAAGGCCTGCGGCACCAATTTGACGCCCGTTCCATGAATCGGGGTGTAGATGATCTTCAGGTCATGATATTTTTTGACGATTTCGGGAGAGATGGAGACTCCCTTTACCTTCTCAATGAATTTAAGGTCGGTTTCTTCCCCCAGGATGGTGATCAGCTCCCGGGGTCCGTCAAAGCGAATCTGGTCGGGACGGATGGTCTTTATCTCCTTGACAATATTCACGTCATGTGGTTCAACGATTTGGGAACCATCGTCCCAGTAAGCTTTGTAACCGTTGTATTCCTTTGGATTATGTGAAGCGGTGATGATAATCCCGCTTTGGCAGCCATATTCCCTGATTGCAAATGACATCTCGGGGGTGGGACGCAGGTCCTCGAAAAGGAGGGCTTTAATTCCGTTAGCAGCAAAAATGCCTGCGCTGCTTTCGGCGAACAAGCGGCTGTTGTTCCGGCAATCATGACCAATAGCCACCCTGATCTCCGGCAAATCCACGAAATTCCGTTTCAGATAGTTGCTAAGCCCCTGGGTGGCAGCACCTACCGTATAGATATTCATCCGGTTAGTCCCCGCCCCCATGATGCCCCGCAAACCGCCGGTGCCAAATTCCAGATCCTTGTAAAAAGAATCGATCAGTTCCGTCTTGTCAGAATTTTCAAGCATCCTCCTCACCTCTTTCCGGGTTTCATCATCGTAAATGGGAGCAAGCCATTGCTTTGCCTTCTCTTCAACCATTTTCAGAAGTTCATCGTTTTCCATGGGTTTGAATTATTACGTTCTATTCTCATTTTTTAACCACAAAATACATTTTTCCAGACTATCCATCCAATATGGGATTTCCAATCCAAAAGCCGATTTGAACCTGGATTTGTTAAGGACAGAAAAGTGAGGACGTATTGCCAAAGTAAGAAAATCTTTTGATTCAACAGGTTCAACATTGCAGGAAATTCCTGCCATCCTGAATATTGCGCAGGCAAAATCGTACCAGCTGCATACGCCCTCGTTCGAAAAATGATAAAGGCCCGGTTTCCAGTACCGGGGATTTGCGACCGATGCCATGATGATTTTCAGAATGACACCGGCGAGATCGGCAGCACAGGTAGGTGTACCCACCTGGTCAAAAACGACCCTGATCTTTTCTTTTTCCTTCCCCAGCCTCAGCATGGTTTTAACGAAATTATTCCCAAAACGGGAGTAGAGCCATGAAGTGCGGATAATCAGTGAGTCGGGATTCAGGAGGCAGTTTACTTCGCCTTCGCGCTTGGTTCGCCCATAAACGGTGGCCGGATTGACGGGATCTTCTTCAGTATAGGGGATACTTGCCGTTCCGTCAAACACATAATCTGTTGAGATGTGAAGCAGACGGGTACCGGTTGACAAGCAACAGCGGGCCAGAACCAGAGGTCCCGAAGCATTCAGCAGAGCGGCCCGGTCAGGTTCCTGTTCCGCCTTGTCAACGGCCGTATAGGCAGCACAATTGACCAGAAAAGCCGGCATCTCTCTGGTGAGAAATGTACCTACGGCATCTTCATCGGTAATATCCAGGGTATCAATATCGGTAAACAGGAAATGACAGCAGGGGAGGTTTTCCGCCAACTCACCCAATTCACTTCCCAACTGACCATTGGCCCCGGTAACAGCAATTTTAACCACTTTCACAAATTAAAATTAATCTCAGCCTCGTGGAACAAAGGAGCTACCCGGTCTTTTCCCGACACCACCCATTCTCCCTGAGGAAGATGCCAGTCAATCCCCAGGAAGGGATCATTGAACCGGATTCCCCGTTCTGATTCCCGGTTATAATACCGGTCACACTTGTATATGAATGTCACCTCCCGGGAAAGCACGGAAAAACCATGCGCGAATCCCCGGGGGATGAGCATCTGCAGCTTGTTCTCCCCTGAAATTTCAATGCCGAACCACTTCCCGAAGGTAGCCGATCCTTTCCGCAAGTCGAGGGCTACATCAAAAACCACGCCTTCCACGACCCGGACAAGCTTTGCCTGCGCAAAAGGATTCAACTGGTAGTGGAGCCCCCGGATAACACCTCTGAAAGAACGGGATTCATTGTCCTGTACAAATGTGTTGATGATCCCGTTTTCTGAATACCTCCCCTGGTGGTAACTCTCAAAGAAATAGCCCCTGTTATCGGAAAAAACATCAGGTTCCACGACTTTCACTCCTTCCAGGGACGTATCAAAGATTTTCATTTCAGAAAGATTTGATCTGGTTCCCGGCCAATTTCAGCAAATACTGGCCATATTGGTTCTTCTTCAGGGGCTCTGCCAATTCCAGCAGTTGATCACGGGAAATGAATCCCTTTTTGTAAGCAATCTCTTCGATGCAGGAGACTTTCAATCCCTGCCGTTGTTCGATGGTGGCAATGAAATTGGAGGCCTGGAGCAAGCTTTCATGGGTACCGGTGTCGAGCCAGGCAAATCCGCGTCCCAACAGTTTTACCTTCAACCGCCCCTCATCAAGATAGAGGCGGTTCAGGTCCGTAATCTCGAGCTCGCCACGGGGAGATGGTTTCAGGGACTTCGCTTTCTGAACCACATCGCCGGAATAGAAGTAGAGACCGGTCACCGCATAGCTGGATCGCGGGTGTTCGGGTTTTTCCTCAATGCTCACCACCTTGCCTCCCTCATCAAATTCAACGACACCATATCGCTGGGGATCATTAACATAATATCCAAAAACAATGGCTCCATCTTCCAGTGAAGCGGCATCCTCGAGAATCTTCCTGAAATTATACCCGTAGAAAATATTGTCCCCCAAAATCATACACACCTTGTCCCCGCCGATGAAATCTTCGCCGAGAATAAAGGCCTGTGAAAGCCCGTCGGGCGATGGCTGGATTTTATAGCTTATTTCAAGGCCTAACTGATGTCCGTCACCGAACAACTCCTCATAGAGATGTAGATCAGCGGGAGTGGAAATGATCAGGATATCACGGATACCTGCCAGCATCAGAACCGACAAAGGATAATATATCATCGGTTTATCAAAGACCGGTAAAATTTGCTTCGAAATGGAACGGGTAACCGGGTATAGCCGGGTACCTGCCCCTCCTGCCAGAATAATACCTTTCATTTTTCTTATTTATTAGGTTATTACGGTTCTCGTGTCAAACAGGTCTTCGTGTCACCGCCCGGATTCGTTTTCCATCCGGTCTGATCACCACGGTTGGTCCCGTATCAAACGGGACGGGAATTTCAGTGATGGTTCATTCTTCAAAAATAGTAATTATGGCTCACCTGACAACCTATTATTCAACATGTAAAAGCCATGAAATAAAAAAGATGAAATATTTTGATTTCCCGTACATTCGTTATACTTTTGCGCCCGGTTTCTTAAAAGAAATAATGTCTAACTTATTAATTCATTAACATTTACATGACTGAAACAAAGAATGAGAACCTGGAGCCCCAGGAATCGACCGAAAATGAGGTTTTTGAAACAACAGGGAATGAAGTTGCTGAATCAACCGACAATGTGGTTGCGGAATCAACTGTGAGCGAAGCAGTGGTCACCCCTGAAATCGAGGCAGTCGAGGCCTCTGTTACCGGGACTTCCCCCCAGGCTTCGGTAGAAGGTGAATTCGACTGGGACGAACTCGAATCGGGCATTGACAACTACTCCGCCCGCAGGCGCAGTGAGTTGGAGACCCTTTACAACAACACCCTCAACACCGTTCAGGAAAAAGAGGTTCAGGAAGGTACCGTGATATCGATGAACAAGCGCGAAGTAGTCATCGATATCGGATACAAATCCGATGGCATTGTCAGCCTCAATGAATTCCGTTACAATCCGGAACTTAGTGTTGGGGACAAAGTCGACGTCTATGTGGAAAATCTGGAAGATCCCAAAGGCCAGATGATCCTGTCGCACAAAAAAGCCCGGGCCATGCGCTCCTGGGAGCGGATCAACGAAGCACATGACAACGGTGAAATCATCAAGGGATACATTAAATGCCGAACAAAAGGAGGCATGATTGTCGACGCCCTTGGCATTGAAGCATTCCTTCCGGGTTCACAAATCGATGTGAAACCCATTCGTGATTATGATATCTACGTAGGGAAGACCATGGAATTCAAAGTAGTGAAAATCAATCATGAATTCCGCAATGTTGTGGTTTCACACAAAGCATTGATTGAAGAAGAACTTGAACTTCAGAAGAAAGAAATCATTTCACGGCTTGAAAAAGGACAGGTTCTGGAAGGAACCGTCAAGAATATCACTTCCTACGGGGTTTTTATTGACCTGGGCGGCGTCGACGGTCTGATCCACATTACCGACCTCTCCTGGGGCCGCATCATTCATCCCAACGAAATCGTCGAACTGGACCAGAAACTGAACGTGGTAATCCTTGACTTTGACGATGACAAGAAAAGGATTGCCCTTGGTCTGAAACAATTGACCCCGCATCCGTGGGATAAATTGAGTGAAGAACTGAAAGTCGGTGACACCGTAAAGGGCAAGGTGGTCGTTCTGGCCGATTATGGCGCTTTCGTGGAAATCGCCCCGGGAGTCGAAGGACTGATCCACGTTTCGGAAATGTCATGGAGCCAGCATCTTCGCAGTGCCCAGGATTTCCTGAAAGTGGGAGATGAAGTCGAAGCCCAGATCCTGACCCTTGACCGTGATGAGCGGAAAATGTCATTGGGCATCAAACAACTGAAAAGCGATCCCTGGGAAAAAATCGAATCCCGCTTCGGTCTGGGTACCACCCACAAGGCTACCGTCAGGAATTTCACCAATTTCGGTGTATTTGTAGAGATAGAAGAAGGAGTTGACGGACTGATCCACATCAGCGACCTGAGCTGGACAAAAAAGATCAAACACCCTTCCGAATTTACCGGCATCGGTGAAGAAATCGAAGTGGTTGTCCTTGACATTGATAAGGAAAACCGTAGGTTAAGCCTTGGACACAAGCAACTGGAAGAGAATCCCTGGGATGTTTTCGAAACAATTTTCACGGCTGATTCCATCCACGAAGGAACCATCGTGGAATTGATGGATAAAGGCGCCGTCATCGCCCTGCCTTACGGGGTGGAAGGCTTTGCCACCCCCCGCCATCTGGTGAAGGAAGACGGAACTCCCGTCAGAATGGACGAGAAACTCGAATTCAAGGTGATTGAATTTAACAAGTCGGCAAAACGGATCATCGTATCGCACTCAAGGGTTTACGAAGATGAAAAGAGAAGCGAAGAAAACGCCCGGAAAAAGTCGGAAGGCCGTGCAACCAAAAAAGCGATGAAAATTATTGCCGATGCCGCCGAAAAGACTACCCTGGGAGATATTTCCGACCTGGCAGCACTGAAAACACAGATGGAAGCTGACGAAAAAAAAGCTAAAAAATAGCGTCTGAATCAGGAGTTTTTTCGTATATTGTTGACATGTCATTCAAGGTAACCAAGAAAAACAACTACACTCTTATTGAGGTCCAATCCGACAAACTGGACACCACCAATGCGTCCGATCTGAAGGCGCAACTGGTGGTGGTCAGCAGAGGCGGGGAAAAGAACATTGTTCTCGATCTATCGCAATGCAAGTATTGCGACTCTTCAGGCCTGCGGGCCATCCTGGTTGCCAACCGCCTCTGCGAGAAGGCCATTGGCACTTGCATCATCACGGGATTACAGCCCGAAGTGGAATCCATCATCCGCGTCTCGATGCTGCATACCGTTTTACTCATTACCAATAGCGTGGAAAGCGCGGAAGAACTGCTGAAAAAAAAGAAGAGTATAAAACTTGACGTCAGAATCGAAGAATGACCTTTGAACTGACAATTCTGGGAAGCAGTTCCGCAATTCCTACCTCTGAAAAGTATCCGACCTCTCAGGTATTGAACATATCTGAGAGGTTTTTTTTAATCGATTGCGGTGAAGGGGCACAGATCCGCCTCCGGAAAATGCACTTCAGCTTTGAAAAGATCAGGCACATCTTTATTTCCCATCTTCACGGAGACCATTTTTTCGGCCTGCCCGGACTGATATCAACGCGGAACCTGCTGAGCATCAGGTCGGACCTTCACATTTACGCTCATTCCTTGCTGGTGGAACTCATACAACCCCTGATCGACCACATGAAAGGGGAACTGGGATTCCGGATCGTTTTTCATCCCCTCAATTTCAAACAACCGGAACTGATTTATAGCGACAAACATGTGGAGGTTATTTCCTTTCCTCTGAAGCACAGTGTTCCCTGTTGCGGTTTTCTATTCCGGGAAAAGGAGAAACTTCCGAACATCAGAAAGGAGAAGATCACGGAATACGCCATTCCGGTGCGGCAGTTGCAGGCCATCAAGGAAGGTGCTGACTTTACGGATGAGAAAGGGAATATCATTCCGCATGCCTTGCTGACCATTCCGCCGGCCCCTCCCCGCTCCTATGCTTTCTGCACCGATACGGCCTACCACGAAGCCATTGCGGAAACCATCGCCAACGCCGACCTGCTTTACCATGAAGCCACCTTTCTCAGTGACCTGGAGGAATGGGCGGGGAAAACCCTGCACGCCACGGCACGACAGGCAGCAACCATTGCCCTGAAAGCAAACGTAAAAAAACTGATCCTCGGGCACTTTTCAACCCGCTACAAAGAGTTGGAGCCTTTCCTTCAGGAAGCCCGCGCCGTGTTTCCCGAAACAGAACTGGCATCCGACGGTTTAAGATTTGCCGTCACTTCTCCTCCCCAAAGAAACGGTTGTTGAAATTCACCAGGAAGAGTTTTTCCGTGGAACGGGTAATAGCGGTATACAGCCAGCGGAGGAATTCCCTGTCAATCATTTCTTCCGTCAGAAAACCGGTATCCACGAAAACGGCCGGCCACTGGCCTCCCTGGGCTTTGTGGCAGGTCACGGCATAGGCGAATTTCACCTGCAAGGCGTTGAAATATGGATCGCCCTTGATTTTCTTCCACCGTTCCCGCTTGTTACGGATATCGGCATAATCTTCCGAAACGGCGTTAAAGAGCCTGATCTGGTCATCGCGGGTAAGCGCAGGGGCTTCAACATCAAGGGTGTCCAACAGGATCTTGCAGTCAGTCTCCACTTCGCCATAATCGGACAACCGGAGGGTGATATTGGCAAACCTGAATCCATAGAGTTCCTCGTATCCGTAAATATGGGTGATTTCACCGATATCGCCGTTGGCGATAAAACCGATGCCCATCTCCTCGTTTATCCAGAAATAGTTGTTTTTGACCACCATCAGCAGATCGCCGCGCGAGATGACCGTATCACGGAAAAGAATGGACGTCCGGATCCCTTTGTTGTATAAATTGGCCCGTTTGTTCGACCGGGTGAGCACGATGGTACCGGCTATTCCCATCTTTTCATAGGCCAAGGAGAGCTTTTCCATCAGTTCCCCGCCCGAAATCCTTTCCAGGTCTCCGGCCGGTGGAACCGAGATCGCGAAAAAGCCAAAGTTGTCGTTTGAAAAGATCCGCTCCCTGATCATGGTGGCATTGGCCAGCACTGCCGATTCCTTCTCCTGACGCACCACATCCGTAAGCTCACACCCGATGACGCCGAATCCGTGATCTTCAAGAACTTGCGGGTCGAGGGCCGGACTGACAGGGATCCCCACCGGCGGCAGTTGAGCCGTGTCACCGGCAAGTACCAACCGGCATCCTTCCCCCGAAAAGACATACTCCATCAAGTCATCAAGCAATTTTCCGGAACCGAAAACGCTGTTCTCAGCCGCCTCATTAGAAATCATGGAAGACTCATCAACGATGAACCAGGTATATCTGTGAAGATTCTTATCCAGAACAAAGGTTCCCATTCCGTCACCGGAAGATTTCTGACGGTATATTTTTTTATGTATGGTATATGCGCTTTTTCCGGTGTACCCCGACAATACCTTGGCAGCCCTTCCGGTCGGGGCAAGCAGCACCGATTTGATGCGCAGGGAATCGAGCGTCAGGGCCAGCTGATGGATCATGGTTGTTTTCCCTGTTCCGGCGAACCCCCTGATCAGAAACAGTTTGTCAGCTTCAGATGACAGAATATAACCAGCCAGCTTATCCACCAATTCCGCCTGACTCTCAGTGAAATGAAAACCAGCATTGCCTGAAAGCAGGCCTACAATGTGATTTTTAAGCATCAAAAATAAAATAAGTTTACCCGAGGGAAGGTAAATGATTTTTTTTTATAAATTTGCAGGCAGTCGAAAATAAACCAACAAAAATTATAACAATGAAGACAGTATTGCAAGTCGTGCTTTTTCTTCTGGCATTGGTATTGGTTTACCTGATCTATGCCAGTATTCAGCGTCCGATTCAGTTTGAAAAGGAAAAAGACGCAAGGTACAGTGCCACGATTGAAAGGCTGAAAGATATCCGCAAAGCCCAAATCGCCTTTAAAGATGTGCATGGTCGTTTCACCGGTAGCTGGGACACCCTGATTCATTTCGTCAAGTTTGACTCTCTGAAACTGGTCCGCAAGATCGGGAACATCACCGACAGCATGCTCGAAAAAGGAATTACGGAAAAGAAAGCGCTCCAGATGGGACTAATTGTTCGTGACACCATCAGGGAAAGCGTGTTAACCTCCGTTTTCGGGGAAGGGTACAACGCCGACCAGTTGAAAATTATCCCCGTATCCGATACCGTCGCTGAATTCCAGCTTGGAGCCACCGTCATCGCCACGGGATCGGGGATTAAGGTTCCGGTATTTGAGGCCAAAGCCCACAACAACATCATTCTGAAAGGCCTGGACGATCAACTCCGGATCAATCTGAACGACCAACGCCGGGTACAGGAAAAATACCCCGGACTGAAGGTCGGTTCGCTCACCGAAACCAACAACAACGCCGGGAACTGGGAATAGTATTTTATGCATGACCTGATCTACCGGAAAGAAGAATTCGACTTTAAAGAAAGCTTCAGATATGAATTATCCATCCAGGCCGGCCTGGATGGATTTTTATTTTTGGTGAAAGATCCGGATTCCGGGGAAATCCCCCTTTTATTCCACTCCTTGTTTTCACTCTCCAACGAAAACCTTCTGGTCCGGAAACTCCGGGAGATTTACGACCTGCATGAGATCCTCAGGCTCCCTTTCCGGAAGACGGAAACCTTTGTTTCAAACCCTGATTTTATCCTTATCCCGAAATCCCTCTATTCCGAAAAACTGGCGGCCAGGATCCTGTCCGACAATCAGAAACCTTGGGATGACAGGGAAACTATCGTGATGATGCCCGGGAATCCCGACGCCACGCTGACATTTACTGCCGGAAAGGTTTTGCTGGAATTCCTTGAAGAAAATCACCCCGGTTGCCTCATCGGACATGAAATGATCCGTTTGCTGCACAATTTTGGCAAGGGCGAATCGCCTGCGGTGTTTATTCACCTGCACAACCGTTGGTTTTACGCCCTGGCCTTTTCAGGTGGCAGACTTGAATTTCAGAATACCTTCCGGTTTGCTTCCGGCGCTGATTTCCTCTATTATGTGTTGGCCCTGGCCGGCCAGCTTCAACTCCGGAATGTTCCCCTGTATATTTCAGGGGTTTCCGAAATTGCAGAAGATCCCTCCGTCCTGATCAGGAAACATCTGCCCCACGCTGAGTTGCTCTGCCGATTGCCGGGCAGCGAAGTGCCCACAGGGCATACGCATCTTCCCTTTCATCTTTTGCCCGGATTGACTGTGATCTGACTATGCGGATTGTAGGAGGAATATATAAAGGGCGTCATTTCGAACCCGGCAACTCTTTCCGGGCGCGGCCCACGACCGATTTCAGCAAGGAGGGTCTTTTTGACATCCTGGACAACCGCGTCCACTGGGAGGTTACCGATGCGCTGGATTTGTTTGCCGGCACGGGAAGCATCAGTTTCGAACTGGTCAGCCGGGGCTGCCGGAAGGTGACCGCCGTGGAAAAGGATTTCGTCCATTGCAAGTTCATCCGCAAGGTGATCGCCGAACTGCGCATCGACAATCTCAGGCTATACCAGAACGATGTGTTCAAGGTGCTGGCCCGGAGTGGTGAAACCTACGACCTGGTGTTCGCCGATCCGCCTTACAACGCCCCCTGGTTCGCCACAGCCCCCGAAAGCATCCTGAATGCCGGTGTGGTGAAACCCGGCGGCTTATTCATCCTGGAGCACCCCAAAGCCTTCCGTTTCAACCAACTTCCCGGGTTTCAGGAGATGCGTCATTACGGCAGTGTCCATTTCAGCTTTTTCAAACCACTCCAATAATTTTTGACGGGTGGCACTATTACCCCCATAAAAGACTTAAACTGTCAAGTTGCACGCTATACACAGCGCACAAAAAAGGGAGCAATCTGCTCCCTCTGGCGGTGCGGACGGGACTCGAACCCGCGACCCTCGGCGTGACAGGCCGATATTCTAACCAACTGAACTACCGCACCAAAATCTTTAGAACCTCTTGTAAAAAACCTGGATTGTTTTCAAAAGTGGTGCAAATATAGACCTTTTTTTTAATGGTGCAATAACCACTAAAAAAAAAGTCATTTGAAACTCCACGCGGCAGAGCCGGCGGGGAAACGAATCCCGGAAAACCGGGATGAGTTCGACGGGTTTCTTGACGGGATCTGCCATTAGCAGAGACCAGGCATTAATGTTTATCTGGCACAAAGAACAGATGCAGTCAATGTGCTTGCCGGAATAACAATAATTACTTTGAAAATACCATTTTTTCAGGAGACAATTGAGTTTCGCCATCCCACCGGTAAGCCGCAAGCCGTTTTGTACCCGTCACACAGGCATCGACACAACAGAGATTTCCCCTGATTACATGCGGTCCGTTTCCCCGGCAGTAATGCCCAAAAAAAACAGGCGGCGCGTCTTCAGGATAGGGTTCGTTTTCATGAAGAATTTCGGGTGGAATGGTATAAGCAGGAAGCTTGAATTTGCTTTCGAAAGAGAATTGTTGAAAAGTCATCCCAACCGGACTTTCCCACCACCTAATTCTGAAAAGATGATGATTCCTGCGTAAATTATCATAGACGCGCAGGTTGGGAGGCATGATCAGGTGAATACCGCGTGTGGACTGAAGAATAGCTTGTGAAAGAGGGGACCGTGAATCCAAAACCAGATTCCGTAAAACGGCCTTGGGTATCTTTCCCGGAGGCAATTCATCGCGTATCAGTTGAATATTCTCATCTTTCCAGCAGGCATGAACAATCCGCACTCCTTCTTCTTCAATGAAAAGAGGAAGCGAACGCAGCCATTTGCAGTACGATTTCCACTCATCCCGGAAATTGCTGAACTGAAGGACTGTTTCATGGACAGAATCGTAACGCTTCCCGTCTTTATTAAGAGGGGACTCCTTTTTATCCCGCTTTATGGAAAACAGCACAGCCTCTATCTCGTGATTTCCCAAAATGGCCAAGGCATGACCGCTTTCTACCATACCCCTGATAATTTGAAGGGTTTGTCGAATTTCCTGTCCCCGATTAACAAAATCCCCGACAAAAACCGCCTTTCTTTCCGGATGTATGAAAGTCATACCCTTTTTCTCATAACCCAGCCGCTTCAACAGGGTTTTAAGCAGCGAAGCGCACCCGTGAATATCTCCGATGATGTCAAACATGAAAACAACTTAAATCAATACAAAGCACCATAGGGATTACAGCGATTTCCGGACAGTGATTCCCGATTTGTTCCTGAACTGTCCGGTTCCCCGGTTCAGGATCATGGAAGAGAGTTCTTTTCCCATACAGGTAAAATCAGTCGATATGGTAGTAATCCCGCCGGCAACCACTTGCTTCAGCATACAATCATTAAACGAGATGATGCCGAAATTCTCACCGATGGAAAATTCATAATCCATGGCGGTCTTAATCAATTCAACCAACATTCTGTCGGAAGGAACCAGAAAGACGTCGTACAAGAGCGGCCGGATGTCACCGAGGGTTTTCACCACCTTAAACTCGAATTTGTTTTCCTGACAGAACCGTTTGAATCCGTTCACCCGCTCAGCCGGTTCCTTTCCTCCCGGTTGCACAAATACCAACCGACGGTATTTTGACAGCAACTTCACCTCAGAAACGAGAGCATCATAAACATCGGCTTCAAAATCCTGGTAAACGACAGGATACCCTGCCAGTTCAGGTTTCAGCCGGTCGAGGATATAAACGCGGTCAGCCGGCAATTTTTGAACCAAATGGCCAATGTTGTCGAAGGAAGCGGGCATGATTACATACGATGTGTACTTCCCTGCGCTCTCAATGATATGGTTTTTAAAGACCTGGTAGTTAAAGTGGTGAAAGAATATATCCACCATCGCTTTTGAATTAAGTCCTTCGACCAGGGAATTATAAAGATCCTCCTTAAAAGCATTTAACTCATCAAACAACAGAAAAACCCGCTCCTCCAATTCGATATCGGTACTTTCGACGAAGTACCCCTTCCCCTTGTTACTAGTGATAATTCCGTGCGACTTCAGCTCATTATACGCCATCATCACTGTGTCACGACTCAGGTTGCATGTATTGCATACCTGGTTGATGGACGGAATTTTATCCCCTTTCCTGAGCGATCTTTTTTCAATGGCCCGTTTGATGGAGATCACAATCTGCCGGTATTTGGGCACTTGGGAATCAGGATCATATAGAATTATATTCCGCTTCATCGGTCAGGCATTTTTTCGGCAAAAGAAGATCTCCCCCTTAGAAACCGGAACAAAAACCATTACATTGGCAGTCAACACTTTCCGGAAAAAACAAAGAATGTGCGAATTTTTCACGTTGATTCAGGTCTGATTTTTTATTTCTTAAAAATAGTTACATTTGAACAATCATTAGCCTTTTATAGGTTATTTTTTTTGCCGGGTGGCTGATTTTTTGGAAGTACTGTGCTGCAAGAAATTCTGAATCAACTATAAAAACTAAAACAGATACGTATGAGAACGATTGTTGAACTGCTTGAAACCAGCGTCGAAAAGTATGGCGATCTGATCTACCTCATGGAAAAGCGGGACGGAAAATATGAAGGAATTACGTACCGTCAAACCCGGGAACAGGTTCTCCGTTTTGCCGCAGGGCTAATCCAACTGGGGATACAAAAAGGTGACAGGATCGGATTGATTTCAGAAGGAAGGCCTGACTGGGCGATTGCCGAATTGGGGATTCTCTATGCCGGGGGAATCAATGTTCCGCTTTCCACAAAACTGGATGCCCAGTCGGAATTGATTTTTCGTATGAAACATTCGGGGACCAGAATGCTTATCGTTTCCCGGAACCAGGCGCCGAAAGCGGAGGAAATCAGGAATTCACTCCCGGAACTTGAACTGGTGATCTATCTCGATGGTAAGGATGAATACGGCAAGGGGGACATGAGTTTTGAGGCGGTCAAACAATTCGGCGATGAATTGCTGAAGACAGAGCCGGAAAAACTTGACAAAGTGTGGAAGAACATCGCGCCCGACGACCTGGCCAACATCAGCTATACTTCGGGAACTACTGCCGATCCGAAAGGGATCATGCTTTCGCATCTCAATTATGCCGCCAACACCATACAGGCCAACACGCTGATGACCATTGACTCCTCCTATCGTACCCTCACCCTGCTCCCCTGGGACCACTCCTTCGCCCACACCGCCTGCATGTACTGTTTTATGTACAATGGGGCTTCGGTGGCATCGGTTGATCCCGGAAAATCTCCTCTGGAAGCTTTGCGGAATGTCCCGAAAAATATCATGGAGGTTAAACCTCATGTCATGATGAGCGTGCCTGCCCTGGCCAAGAATTTCAGAAAAAACATCGAAGCCGGTATTCAGAAAAAGGGGAAAGTGATCGTCGCCCTTTTCAATTTCGCCCTGAAAGTGGCATACCGGTACAACGGAATCGGCTGGGACAAGGGGAAAGGGTCGAGAATCCTTCTAAAACCCCTGGTTTCACTCTTCGATAAAATCCTCTTCAGCAAAATCAGGGAAAACTTCGGAGGAGAAATGAAATTTTTCATCGGCGGAGGCGCCCTTCTGGATACCGAATTGCAGCGTTTCTTCTATGCCATCGGAATCCCCATGTGCCAGGGATACGGCCTTTCCGAATCCTCCCCGGTAATATCCAGCAATTCCCTCGATGCCATCAAATTCGGTTCATCAGGTAAGCTGGTCAAATACATGGAGCTCAAAATCGTGGATGACAAGGGCAACGAACTTCCCCTGGGAGAGAAAGGGGAAATCACCATCAAGGGAGACAATGTGATGGTGGGCTATTGGAAAAATCCCAAAGCCACCGCCGAAACAATCGTGGATGGCTGGCTCCATACAGGTGATATGGGATTTATGGACACCGACGGCTTCCTCCATGTCCTCGGACGGTTCAAAAGCCTGCTGATCAGCAACGACGGCGAAAAATTCAGTCCCGAGGGTATCGAGGAAGCCATGGTCGACCAATCCCCATTCATCGACCAGGTGATGCTGTACAACAATCAGAATCCTTACACGGTCGGACTGGTGGTTCCCAATATGAATGCCATCAGGCATGAACTGGAGAAAAAGGGTACCAAACCGGAATCACCGGTCTGGGATGAAGCAGTCCTGAAACTGATCCAGCAGGAGATCGATGCATATAAGAAAGGAGGCAGGTTCGAAGGGATGTTCCCCGAACGATGGCTTCCCACTGCCATCGCCTTTTTGCCTGAAGCGTTTACGGAAACCAACGGACTGATCAACAGTACCATGAAAATGGTCAGGGGCAAAATAACGAAATACTTTTCCAAAGAACTGGATTTTCTCTACAAACCAGAGGCCAAGAACATCATCAATTCCACTAACCTGGAAGCGGTCAAAAAATGGGGGAAATAGAGTATTGAACTTATTTTGATTCTATCCGGCATTTGGAGAAGGACACAGCCCGTCCGGATTCCACCCGGGACGGATCAGCCTGAGCGAACTGACAAACATAGCGGCTGCAGAGCCAACGACAAAATTATTACCTTTGCTGCCCTATTTTCAGGTTTATCATGATCATTGAAACATATAGTTACCCCCGCGCTGCGGTGATCGGGAACCCTTCCGACGGTTATTACGGGAAGACCATCGCCTTTGTGTTTTCCAACTTTATTGCCAGGGTGCAGTTATACGAAACCCCTGAGCTCGAGATCAAGCCTGAGCGTTTTGATGTAGCTTTGTTCAGAGGGATGAAGGATCTTGCCGATGATGTCAATTTTGCCGGCTATTATGGTGGCTTGCGGTTACTGAAAGCTTCCGTGAAGGTCTTCTACGAACATTGTAAGAACAACGGAATTCCCCTTGATGACCGCAATTTTACCATCCGGTACAATTCGACGATACCGCTGCGGCTGGGCCTGGCGGGTTCAAGCGCCATCATCACGGCCTGCTTCAAGGCATTGCAGCTATTCTTCAACGTTCAGATTCCGCCGGAAATCCTGGCTAACCTGGTCTTATCGGTAGAAGTCCGTGAGTTGGGAATCTCCGCCGGACTCCAGGACCGGGTGGCCCAGGTTTACGAACATCCGGTATATATGGATTTTAACCGGGAACATATGGAAAGTAAAGGATACGGCGTCTATGAACACCTGGATGCCGGATGTTTCCCTCCCTTTTATATTGCTTTCCGGAAAAACCTTTCCGAAGGGACGGAAGTGACCCACAACAACCTCAGGGCGCGTTTTGAGATCGGAGATCCTGCAGTCCTGGCAGCTATGAAAAGATGGGGCGAACTGACCACTGATTTTTTATCGGCCATGCGGAACAGGGATTATGAGACTATCCATCAGCTGATGAACGAAAATTTCGATCTTAGGAGGAAAACGATTCCCATTTCGCAAGGGAACATCGAAATGGTCGCACTTGCCCGGTCAGCCGGGGCAAGTGCCAAATTTACCGGGTCAGGGGGCGCCATCATCGGCACGTATCGCGATGAAGCGATGTTCGAAAAACTGAAAAATCTGCTGGAAATTAATCATATAGCTGTCATCAAACCGGAAATTGTCAGGAAGCAATGATAAAGAAAGCCGTCATTCCGGCAGCCGGGTATGGCACCCGGTTCCTGCCCATCACCAAATCGCAGCCCAAAGAGATGATTCCCATCGTCGACACGCCGGTCATCCAGTATGTCGTGGAAGAAGCCGTCGCATCGGGAATCACCGATATACTCATGATCATCGGCAAGGGCAAACGCGCCATCGAAGAGCATTTTGACCGTAGTCCGATCCTGGAGGAAACCCTCCTGGAAAAAGGAAATTTCGACATGCTGGAAAAGATCAGGAAGATTTCAGACTTGGCCAACATTCATTTTGTTTGGCAGAAAGAGATGAACGGACTCGGCGATGCCATCCGCCTGGCCCGATACCATGTCAACAACGAACCTTTCGCCATACTCCTCGGGGATACCCTCGTAAAGAGCGAAGGCAAACCGGTTACCCGGCAGTTGATCGACGTGTACGAGCAATACGGGAGTTCTGTGGTAGCCCTAGAAAAAGTAAAACCCGAGATGATCCACCGGTACGGTGTGATCGACGGAACCCCTGTCGATGCTCAGGTTCTGAAAGCCACAGACTGGATTGAAAAGCCAAATCCTTCAGAAGCTCCCTCCAACCTGGCGATCGCAAGCCGGTATATCTTCACGCCTGAAATCTTCGACTACCTGGAACATATCCTTCCGGGGAAAAACAATGAGATTCAGCTGACTGACGCCATGCGGCTGATGGTAAAAAAATACCCGATGTACGGTTTGATCTTCAATGGGAAACGGTTCGATATCGGCAACAAGCTGGGATTCCTCAAAACCAACATCCTGTACGGTCTTCAGGACGAAGAAATCAGAGATGACTTACGGGAATGGCTCATTGCATTTACCGCTGGCTTGAAATAACCTCAGACACCCTTGAAAATCCCAAAATTTACTATTTTTGCAGCGTAGATATCCGACCTGATTCTTCAGCGTCATCCGGCCTCATAGTTTAATGGATAAAATGCAAGATTCCGGTTCTTGTGATCTGGGTTCGATTCCCGGTGAGGTCACTTAATCCACATCCACGAGGCGGTTCTCTCCAGCCGGCCTTTAGGTTGGATTAGCCCATCACCCCGGAAGGTCCGCCGAAATCGCAGCGTTTGTATACATGGCCAGCCCCTCAGCGAAACCCTCACATTCCGGGCAGACCTGTGCTAACGGGCTTATAGCCCCGGATCAGTCTTTAAAGTATTTGTTATATACTTCCATATTTCTCTCGAGCAATTCCACGGAAAATCGGTAAGCGTTCTGACCGTCGCCATGTTCGACGGCATCCAGAATGTTCTGCTGAAGCCTGAGGGTATACTCTTTCTCCCCTTCAATATTGCCGTAGATAAGGTTGCGCATGCGGGGAAGCAAATTGTAGATGGGTTCCATCGTAATCATGATAATTGGATTGCCGGTGGCCTTTGACAGGTTCAGGTGGAAGCGGTTGATCACATCTACCTCCTGCTGTGTGTTGTCGGGATCGCAATTGATCAGATCAGTAATATTATCCCTGAGAATGGAGATATCCTCTTCCGTATGGTTTCTGGCGGCCAGTCGTGCGATCTCCGGTTCAAAAAGCCGTCTGACTTCTATGATCTGGCTGATCAGGTTGGAGTCGAATTTCAGGTCATAGTAAAGGTTCAGTGATTTAATGGCATCTTCGATGTTTATTTCCGAGACGAACATGCCACTTCCCTTCCTGACATTGATAAGTCCGCGTGCACTCAGCCTCCTTAACGCTTCACGGAGGGCAGTACGGCTGACGGCAAAACTTTCACACAATTCCCTCTCCGAGGGCAACTTAGCCCCCGGAACCAGCTTCTTCTGACGAATTGCCTCCTCAATCTTGCGTTCTATCTTCTGACTCAACGTCTGACCAATGGAGATTTTACCAAAAATTTCTTCCATTAACTCACCGTATAAATATTACATAAGTCAAAAAAAAATATTCAAATTCCCCGAAGTATGCAATTTTCGGAAAAGTTGAACGGGAGGGATGCTGCAACCATCCCTCCCGTTCTCAGGGCCTGTATTACCAGCCGGTAGTCTGGGTCAGCTTGAATCCCTTATCGAGATATTCGCTGATTTGCGTATTGCCCACCGGAGCCATATATACCCTGTCGGTAAAGGGATCCCTGTCTGACACGTTTTCGGGAATGTAGTACCCCACCATGTCAGCCGCATTGCTTCCGTTATAAGTCACAACCGTACCATCGGCCTTTTTCACCTTGAGCTTGTCGACCTTGGCGGCCACGAGCCATTCGGGAAATTCAGCCTGGAAATTGATCCATAATCCGAGCAAGTTGTCGGGATTGGCCGTGCCGTTCATGTAGTTGATCTTTTTCCACCGCTTGATGTCCATCAGGCGGGTATGTTCATAAACGAACTCCATGCGCCTTTCCCTGCGGATCTCCCACAGGAGAGCCGGTACGTCGGAATCCCTGTCGGGATCGTCGGGCAAGGCTGCCAGTGTCAGGGGAGCCGTTTTGGTGATCCCCTTTGCAAGGGCCGTACCATCGAGGGGACGGCTTCGGATTGCATTGATGGAGGCATCAATGTCGGCCTGGGCGACGGCGCTGCCGCCTATGGTGGCCAGTTCGGCCTTTGCCTCGATCCAGTTGAGGACCACCTCAGCCAGACGCATCACCGGATAATCATTGGTATTAGTATTGGAACCGTATTGGGCAGGATAGGTCTTGCCATAGTAGGTTGGCCCCACCCTGTCGATGAACTTGCAGGCATAAAGCAGGGTGGCTGATTCCTTAAGCGGTGCATCCCAGAAGGTGGCTTCAAACCGCGGGTCGCGGGTAGCCACCATGGTTTTGATGTCCAGTTTGTCGGCATTCGCTAATGACGATAGTTTCCAGGGCTTGCCATCCTTGCAGATGAACGCCTTGGCCAGCGACAGGTTGGGTGCCGGCACCTGGCTTTCTGTCGTATTGGAATAAGAGGCCACATGGTGAGTCACCCCCAGGGCCGCATCGTAATGGCGGTACATGATCACCTCCTTGTTGGCGGCCAGGTCCATTGAACCGAATAGGGAACGGAAATCACTGGCAAAGGAATACTTTCCCGAAGAAACCACCAGGTTGGAGGCCGTGACAGCCAGCTCCAGGAATTTTTTGGCCTTCTCGGTATTGTTGAGGTGGTACTTTTGCCATGTCCCCTCGAAAAGCATGAAGCGGGAGATGAATCCAGCAGCAATGTAACGGTTGAGGTACTGGTTGTTGCCATCACTCAGGGCCATGTTTTCCAGGACATAGACGAAATCGTCGTAGACCTTGTCCATGACCATGGTACGAGGATCGCGATCCTTGTAAAGCAGGTCCAGTTGGTCGTCGCCAACCACCTTATCGTAATAGGGAACATCCCCGAAAACGCTCACCAGCCGGGAATACTCATAGCCCCTGAAGAAGCGGGCTACGGCACTCCAGTGCTTGTAGGCATTGTCAGACAGATATTTGTCTTTCATGTTCTCAATCCGCTCTATGAAAAGATTGGATTTGCGCACCCAGGAGAAATTCCAGGTGGGACCGGCATAGGTAGTCAGCCATGCCGCCGATTCACTGGTGGAATACCTAGAAGCGGGAGCCTGGGTTTCAAAGCCCCCCTGCTTTCCCGAAGAGGTGAAATCATCAGCGAAATAGTAACCGCGTAACGGGGTGTAATCCACCCCCCAGCCAGAATTATAACCTACGAAATAGTTCTGGTAGAAACCGTTGGCGAACAGCCGAAGGTTATTCTCACTCGTCCAGTAGTTACTGTCGTCCATAGTGGTCAGTGACGGCCTGTCCAGGAACTCATCGCAACCGCTCATGACGAGCGCCACCACCGCTAACAAAAGGATAATATTCTTTTTCATAATGCTATACATTTTAGAAATTCAACTGCAAACCAACCGAAGCACTCTTGAAAGTAGGTACGCCCACTCCGGTACGGCCCAGGTTATAGTTGGAGGTATTCCACATGGAATACCCCGAAATGGCTTCAGGATCGATCGGAATATCACGCAGGTTGTCAAAGGTGAAGAAGTTCTCCAGGGATCCGTAAATCCTGAACTTCTTGATATTGACCTTTTGGGTGAGGGAAGCCGGGAAAGTATACCCCAGGGTGATGTTCTTGAAGCGCAGGTAAGCCATGTTCAACAGGTAACGATCCTGGATCTGCATGTTGAGGGTAGTGCTGCTTCCAGCCTGGTTGTAAGGGGCCGGATAGAAAGCATCGGTACGGTCTTCACGCCAGAAGTCGCCTGCAAAAGCCTGCGGAATGGCACCGTCGGACGAGTTGAAGCCTGGGATGGCCAGGAAGCCTTCTCCCCAGATATCACGCTTGCCCACACCTTGGATGAAGAAGGAAGCGTCCACACCCTTGAAATCAAAACCCGCACGGAATCCGTATTCATAACGCGGTGTCGAATTACCGATAATCTTCAAGTCGCCGTAGTCGGGGTTTCCGTTGGCATCCTTTAACAACCGGTTCCCGGGGTTGATGTAACCGTCGCCGTTCAGGTCCTTGAACTTAACGTCTCCGGGGCCGAAAAGGAAGTTGCCCGACTGGAGCCTACCCTGAATCGGGGTTTTTGGATCACTGGGCTTGTATATGGTATAGGTTGCCGAACCGGCTTCGTTGGGAACGGTAATCTTGATCAATTGCCCTTTCCCGTCATATTCGAAGTCGCTCTTCTGGAAAAGCCTGTCAGTCTCATAACCCCAGATCTCTCCGTAAGTCTTGCCCACATACCAGCTGTCAATGCTGTTTGTGGTCCCGTATTTGGTAATTTTGGTCACGGCATCGGCAAAGGTGGCTACCAGGTTGATGCCCAGCCCGTTGTTGAAACGGTGGTTGTAATCGACCTGCACCTCATACCCGTTGGTCCTCAGGGAACCGAAGTTGCTCTGGGGAGCCCCAGTTCCGAAAGTGGCGGGCAGACCCTCTTGGGGAACAATCATATTTTCGGTATCGCGTCTAAACCAGTCAAAGATTACACCCAGGCTGTTGTTGAAGAAACGGGCATCGAGCCCCAGGTCAAGGGTGGTAATGTCTTGCCAGGTCACCGACGTGGAAACCGCAGCGGGGGTGCTGAACTGGTAGAGTTTGACTCCCGAAAGCAGCCAGTTGTTGAAAGATCCGCTCATGGTGGGAACATAGAGTGAGTTGGGTACCGATTGGTCGCCGATGGTCCCCCACGATCCGCGTAGTTTTATGGTACTCACCACCGGCAGGGCCCATTCCATCCAGGGTTCCTGCTCCAGCCGCCATCCGGCCGAGAAGGAGGGGAACCAGCGCCACTGCAGGCTGGTGGGGAACTTGGAAGTCCCGTCATACCGCAGGTTGGCCTCCAGTAGGTATTTCTCCTTGTAATCGTAATTGATACGACCGAAGAACCCCAGCTGCGACTCCCAGTACTCTCCGCCACTGGTGGTCTGGTTACCGGTGGCCAGGTCGAACTGGGGATTGGAGTAGTCAATAAGCTGGGTGATCTGCGACCAGTTGTAGGCATTCTCGTAAGCCACACGGCTCATCCCCAGCAACAGTTTGGCATTGTGGACATCCGCAAAGGTTTTTACATAATTGGTCGTCAGGTTCAGGGTATTCCACATGTCATTCTTAGAGTAGCGGTAGACATGATCGGGATTGGCCCCTGCGGAGGTGTAAGTCATGTAGTCGAGCTTATAGGCCGGCATAGCACCTGGGGTGCTAGCGGCTACTTCTTGCCCGGCATCGTTGACATAGATCCGGTTACCGTTTACATCGTTTTTAGGCTGAGCGGCCGTCCAGGTATTCCCAGCGGTAAAGCGGGTCCCCGGGCGCTTGGTGATGTATTCCTGGTTGGCATGGGTGTAGTCCAGGTTAATGGTCCAGTCCTTGAGCGGGGTGACGGTGATGCCGCCGTTCATGCTGGTATAGTTGGTCTCCTGGAAGGCGGTATTGCCGACTTTCAGCTCATAGGCCGGGTTCCGCAGCGGGTTACCGTCTTCGGTGGTCATCGGATAGGTGGGGCCCCACCGGTACATATAGAGCCAGGGGTCGGCCGTGGTCGAGCTTGTGGCATAACCGTACCGTTTAACCCGTTTGGAATACATGGCACCTCCTGTAACTCTCAGCCAGTCGTTCACATCGGTGCCCACCCTGACCGATCCGTTGTGACGCTTGAAATCATCTATCTTGGAGGGTTTGATGATCCCTTCCTGGTCGAGGTATCCCATGCCGATGTTATAATCGGTGCGGCCGCTCTTGCCGCTTACCGTCAGGCCGTGAGTCTGGGTGGGTGTCCACTCCTCCACCATATAATCATAGGGATCATAGGTACGAAGTCCTATCTTGCGGTTGTTGGCATCGACATACCAGTCACGGCCGTAGAGCATGGGATCGTTGGGTTTCACCACTTTGCCCCATCTGTTCTGCCATTCCACCGCTTTTTCATACCCCTCGCGGGTAACCATCCAGAAGGCCCCGGCAACTGTGCCGCCCACCCTCTCAAAAGCTCTCAGGGTATACTCCAGGGCATCAATTCCCCCCATCTCCATCTTCTTAGAGATGTTCTGGAAGGAGAGGTTCCCCGTATAAGAGACATTGACGCTCTCAGACTTGGCTCCCTTCTTGGTGGTGATCAACAAAACCCCGAAAGCGGCCTTGGCTCCGTAAATGGAGGAGGAAGCGGCATCCTTGAGCACCGAAATTGATTCGATGTCATCGGGATTGATCATCTGAATGGAGGGAATCTCCACATTATCGAGCAGAATGAGGGGTGATGTTCCCCCGCGCATGGAAGCGAACTGCCCTCGGATCTTCAGGATCGGGTCGGATCCCACCTCCCCGCTAGGGACCACCACGTTCAAACCAGGTGTGGAACCCTGCAATCCACGGCCCACATCGGTAATAGGCCTGCTTTCCAATAACCGGGTATCTACCGAAGAGACCGCCCCGGTCAGGTTGGCCTTCTTCTGGGTACCATGCCCCACCACCACAATCTGTTCCACATCAACCATGGTGGATTCCAGGGCAACATCGACCACACTGCGGCCGCTCACAGCCACCTCCACGGTCTTCATCCCCACATAACTGAACACCAGGGTGGCATTCGGTCCTGCGTTGATTACATAGCTTCCGTCCAGGCTGCTGATCGTCCCCGTCGTGGTCCCTTTTACCACAATGGAAACCCCCGGAAGGGTCTCGTTCGTCCGGGAATCAGTCACCAGACCCCGCACAACATTCGTTTGCGCACCGGAAATCTGCCATAACAAACTCCCGAGCACCGTCAAACACACATAAATGATCGTTCTCATTACACTTTGGATTTGGTTTTAGTAATTCATATGAATCTGATATTATATAGGTTATGATTGATCCAGCATTCAACCGTTCCATCGCGCAATGTAAACAAAAATTTGTTATTTTGTATTATAACTTTTTAATTTTTTTTAACCAAATCCTGAATTTTTTTTATTGCCATACAATTGCATCTATTCCATTGATATTCATTTATATAGAATTTGAAAAATAAAAGTATTTCTTACCTTTATCGGATGTAATCAAATGAAAGGGCTGCTTGTCATACAACAAACAGCCCTTTTCTATACATCAGAACTGGTTACACCGCACCGGGAACCGGTTACTGCACGATCATCTTCAGCGCAAAGTCATTGCTGTTGAGTGACCTGACAAGGTACATGCCCTTGGGTAAGGAACTTATATTAACCGGATCATTGGTGGATTCCACGCGTTGGGTCATCACCAGACTGCCTGAGATGGAGTAAATTCCCACATCGGTGGGTTTATCCACATTGATGAACACCCTTTCGCGTGCGGGATTCGGATAGAGCCTGTATTCACCGGGAGTTAAACGAATATCGTCGATCCCGGTTGATGACCGCCAGCGGGGATCTCCACTTGTGGAAGCCCCGGCAAAGTTCAGGTCCTTGAAATGAAAATCCATCCCACCCAGGGGATCTACCCAAAGATCAGCTGATGTTCCCGCATAATTACCTACCGGGAAATTGGAGAGTTCAAAACCACTGACAAAGGCAAACTGATTCGTGCTAAAGACATTTTCGATGTTGACGGTGGTATTCGCCAGACTGGGAGCTCCATTGTGTCCACGGATGGCAAAGTCTCCCGAATTCGCCTCATCCCAGGCATGACCCCAGATTGTGTTTCGGATGGTCAGCCCGTTTGTGATGTCGGCATTTCCTGCTCCGCCTCTCCACCTGAACATATAATTGGAACCGGTAGATGGCACTTCACTGATCGTGCAGTTTTCAACCAGGACAGAATTGGACTGCATCCTGGACTGCAGGAAATTACGGCATCTCGAGAAAGTTGAATTCGTTATTACGATATCATCCACTGAAACTCCGTTATCCGTGTCAAGGGTCAGTACTGCATAATCACGGATGCTGTCAGCCACGCAATTGTTCATGGTGAATTTCAGGATCTTTGCCGCAGCGGGCCCGCGGAAGCGAGTAATACCCCTGAGCCGGTGCATGCGGCAGTTCTCAAATTTGATCTCACCGATTGTAAAGGGATCTGACATATTGGGATTGAAGACATACCTGTCATCGAAAGTTCCTGAAAAATAAAGGTTTTTAAACACAATATATTCAATGTTGGCATTGGCTGCAACATTGAAATTGGAAGTACAATCTATTTTAGGCAGATCGGTGGCTTCGGGATCGGCGCTTCTGATTTCAAGCGATTTGTCAAAGGCATATCCACCGGTTGTGTATTTCTTCCCTGGGGCAAGTAAAATAACTGCACCACCGGGCACATCGGCCAGGGTATCGGCCAGGGCAGTTTCACTATCAATCCCCGAAAGGTCAATAATAACTTCATCTTCCTCCATGGCCAGTTTAAAGCAGGCGATCCCGTTGTTGGGCGACATCATATACATCATCACCTGGTCGGGTTGCACATCAACGGCTACAGGAGCGGCGTAGGAAGCATTCGAATTGGCACCCAGTCCCTTCTCGGGGAAAACGGCAATGGAGTCAGCCTCTTCAGCCCCTCCTCCCGGAATGTGGAACAGCTGGAAAGCGGCCTTGGGAGCATTAGGAGCACTGGTATTGGCATGGCTCGTGGTAGGTCCCAGAAGAAAATCCTTCCCTTTGAAGGAGAAAAACACTACCCCTGAAATACCGGGATTGAGAAACTTTTGGGGGCCGCTGAAGGTGGAAAGCAATTCTCCCTGCATATTGTACAATGCAGGATAGGTGGAATGGCCATCAGCCCAGAAATGATCGTTGTCGAGCGGGAAAATTTTGGGGGTAAGCCCCAGTTTGGCTACTGCCGTACCCGTCGGAGGGGGATACACACTTTTGAGGACGATCACCTGTGGTTCAGGATCCATCACCCCGGCCTGTACATTCCAGCGGAAAACCAGTGGCTCAGGTGCTGAACCGTTCGCATCCCCGGCAATAACATAGCCGTCACCCTCTTCGGAAACATCCCCGTAAAAGGCAAATCCGTCTCCGAGCCTTTTCAGAGGCTGCGCCACACCATCGATGGTATCCTTCGAATTCCAGGAGAGAAGGGTGGAAAGATCATAGCCGCCATCACTCTTCGGTGTGAGCATATAAACCTTGAAAGGCTGCGTATGCGAATTGGTGGAGAGATTGGCAAAGAGGATCTTTCCCGTCGGCGTTACGGAGATATCATTAACGGCAAAGGTACCTCCCTTTACTACCGAAGTATCAATCGGGATGGTTGTGAGTGCGTTACCAGTCTCGCCATCAAGTACCTGAATCACCGGGGGATTAACTTTCCTGGACATAACATAGACTTTTCCGTCATAAAAAGCCATGCCCCGTTCGGTCAAATTCCCCATCCAGTCGGGGACAACCCCCGGAACAATGGGAATGTCACCCTCCCATACGGCCGTGCTGTTCACGGAGTGCTCCCATACCGGCGCAACTACCGGTTTTTGGGCAAACACAATCGCCGCAGTCAAAATAAAAACAAAAAACAAGGTAAATTTTCTCATGGTTCATTCTTTTAAGTTCGACATCATATTATTTATACTATTCCCTTTGCTAATGCAATCAATGCGCTCGCCGGAATTCAATTCTTTAAAAATAATAAAACTGAATGACAAAACAGCAGAAAATTGCATTTAACATTATTAATATTTTTCAGAAAAGCCTATTTCACCATAAGCACTCCGTTCCTGGTCCCCCCACAGTTTGACAAAGTAACTACATACGTTCCCGGTTTTAATCCCGCAACTGAAATAGCTGCCCTGGATCCTTCAAAACGGGCGTACCCTTCCCTGACCATTCTTCCCGCCATGTCGCATATCCGGTAAGGCGAATCACAAAGGGGGCCTTCCATTTCGACAAAAAACAGTTCCCTGGCGGGATTGGGATAGATCGCGATTTGCCCCTGAGGCAGGGTGACATCCGTCCTGCCTCCGGTCATCGGTCCTTCGCTCTTTACCATGTTGTCAAAATAGACAGCCCCTCCGCCTGAAAAAGGAGTTCCCGCCGATTCCAGTTTAAACCCGGCAAAACCATATTCACCATCGTCGGGCAGTTCCGCTTTGACCTCCCGGAACTGCCATCCTGCAAAATCAATCTCCGCAAAGGGAAGCTCCGTCACCAGTCCATCTTTCTCAAACAAAAGGGAAAGATGGTTTTCCGACAGGTCCCCCCACAGGTAAAGCCCCAGAAACGCTCCGTTTTTCACCGTGAAATAACTTTCCGGAGGTTTCACAACCACATGGGCATCCGGGGAGCTAAACCCATACAGCAACCGGTAGGAATAGCTGCCTGCCAGTTTGCTGCCACTGTAACGCAGGATCCGATTGGCGGTCCCCGGAAGCAGGTTTTTACTATTCAAAGTATCAACCCTCCAGGTGGTGGCTGTAGCCTCGAAATCATAAACAACCGGTGCCTCCGGTACAAACACAGGAGCCACCCGGAAATTTACGAATTGGTCGTCCCGTAAGGTAAGCCCCTCACTGTCGGCAAGGTCACCGTCAATCATCAGCTTGTAGGAGGAACCGGGAAGCAGGTTATTCAACAGGAAAGCGTAAGACCCCACCTTTCCGGAAAAAGTGTTCACCTCCACGCCGGTCCGGGAAATTTCATTTCCCAGGCTGTCGACAATTTTAACCCGCGATGTGAGCAGTTCGTTTTTTATCCTGCCATCGAAATGAAGGCGCACCTGGGTGAAGGGAAACACCGTTTCCATCCCGTCCGACGGATACAGATTCAGCAGCGTGAGTCGGTTGCGCGCCACTGTAGTGAAGGAAAAGGAGAAATCCTCCTCCATGGCGAGGTTACCGATATGGCGAACGCTCTTCCGCAGTATGACATGATACTCTGTTGAAACATCCAGGGGATCAACAGGTACAAATTTAGCAATGCGTCCCTGGTCTTCCCACACAAAGGTTCCTTCCACGGAAGGGGTAATGGAGAAAGCTTCGCGGAAGGAGGTGGTATCCACTTCAAAATTAAAGCGGAACATAATGGCTGAAGCTGCCGAAACGCCTTCCGGGGCATCCCTGGGGCCGTAATCCTCCACCACCATCGGGTCGGAACGGTCCTGTTCCAGGGCACACAGGTAATAGGTAACGGCCGCTGAATCAACCCTTATATTTTCCACAACCTTGCCGGTATATTTATCTGCCTCAAAAGTAAGCCGGTAATTCCCGGGGTCCAGGTTGTCAAAGCAGTAAAACCCGTTGTTGAGCTGGTCCACCTGATAGACCAGGTCCCCGGGCTGAAGGGTGACCCTGGCACCGTTGACGGGGAGCCACTGATCCTTTGAATTGGGGATAACCGGGTAATCGGTCACCTTGCGATAGGAATCCTTGACAGTACCGGCAATTTTTCCCCTGTTCCCGGGATTTCCCCCGTAGTATTGGCAGAATGCCCTGAATAAATGCCATGCCTCCAGGTGTTTGTATTCCCGGTTCATCAACCGGTAGGTTTCCGGGAGGTAATCGTGGAAAGAGCCCTCGGAAATCAGTCCGGGTACCGTCAGCGGCCGCAACACACCATAACCGTCCCAGGACTCGGGAGCAAACGTTTTATCCCCGCGTACCTGCCGTCCTGAATAGCTCCACTGGGAAGCCTGGTTGGAGAACAGATTGTCAAAAAAGAGATGGGCCAGCTCCATGCTCTGCGGCAGAATAGGATTGTTGTCCCACCCGTGGAAAAGCATAAGAACATAATTGGTGACGGAATTGAAGGCATTGCTGTGAACGGAGATCATGAAATCGACCTGGTTGGCATTGGCTTCTTCGGCAATCGCCGATAGCGGCCGGTCATCCTCCGTACGGTTCTGCACCCTTGACATGATCACCTTTGCACCGGCGGACTCCAGAAGCGAGCGGAGATGAAGCCCCTTCACCAGGTTGCTTTTCGACTCCCAGAAACCGGCGGTATCCCCCAGGGCAAAGGGAGGGATGGGCACATTCCTGTCATCGGAATTGAAGCCTCCGTGACCCGGATTAACATAAATCTTAACCCCGGAAAGATTCTGTCCCCCCAACACCCACGGTGCGAAAAACAGAGGCAGAATCAGAAATCTCAGTATCTTCTTCATCACCCTAATTTTTAATATGATACCGGATTACGTAAATCTCACCGGCGGGAGTGTCGAATGCAAGTTGTCCGGATTCAACCGAAACAGAAGGGTGCATGGCTATGATGCCGTCGGGTGACAGCCGGGTTCTTTCCCCTGTTTCGATGTTCACCATAAAGATGGCCGACGAGGTGACATTGTGCCCGTCATCGGCCGTCTCCATCCCTGCCAGCAGTTTGTTGCCCGCCCATACCGGAGCCTCCAGCCTGCCCGGTTCCGCAAGAAGGGTGCCTTCCTGATCGCAGACAAAAGCCCCCTTCCCCATGGCGTAGGCGGCAATGTGTTTCCCGTCGGGCGACACCGACGGCCAAATGTAGCTCTCTCCCTGGTAAGGGTTAAGCTCCTTTCGTTCTCCTCCGTAGTACAGGACCAGTTTCTGATCCTCTATGGCCACCATAACGGCTTTCTCCGCAACAACCCCCTGCGCCGACGCGCTTTTCAGCTGATATGCCTCGGTGTACAGTACCGCATTCCCCGAAACCACCGGTCCTGAAAGAGTGCGTGTCGCCGGCTGCAAAAGCTCACTCTTCCCATCAGCCACAGACCAGGAATTCAGCTTGATATGACGGAGGTTCCTGATGTATTCATTCTCGGTATAATAGATCTTCTCTCCATCAGAACTGAATACCGGGGAATAACCTGCGCCTTCCTCTTCGGAAATGGTTACCAGCATGCCGGTTGCGGATTCAAAGAGATAGAGCCCCTTGTAATTCTGCCTACTGAGAAGAAGCCTTTCGCCTGATGCATCAAACCGCGGATGGAAATACTCCTCCCCCTCCGGCAGGGAGAGTTTCACCGCAGGTTCCACATCGATTCGCGGGCACCCTGAAACCGCCGCCATCGAACAAAGAAAAAACAGAAGATTTTTCATGACCAACAATTTTAAATATCTGAAACCGCCTCTTCCTTCCCGACTGCATCCTGCAGTACAAGGAAAGCATCAGGGGCGGACGATTTTGACTGCTTTTCTGCCGTAATCAGACTCAAGCACCACCAGATGGATACCCCGGGGAATTTTTTCAGCGGGGATCACCGCCTCATGAACCCCTCTCCCCGGAACGCCCTCCCTGAGAACAGCCCTTATCCTGCCAGTCATGTCGGTCAAGAAGAGCTTCATTCTTCCCCTTCCGGGCAGGGAAAAGGTGATCTTCAGCGGCTCCCGGCCAACCAGTCCGGAACATTGCAAAGCCATCGCGGGATTATCTGCCATGGATATCCCGGAAAGAAGGAAGGAAAAGGAAACCACAGGCGACCATTCGGTATACAGCGAGGAGGAATAGGTTGCCCGACACCTGACATACCAGGTCCCGGAGGCCAGGTTCGGAAGCACCAGGCTGCTGTCGGGCGCATCAACAGACTGCTGCGACCTGTTGTTCCAGGGAAAGGACGACAAGGTGGACCACTGGAAAGTAAATCCAGAAGCCAAAAGATCGGCTTTTACAATGACATGAGCAGATTCCCCCAAAATTTGAGCACCGTTAATCGGATTTATGATCTCCGGGATGGCCGGAGGAATCCTGACGGTAGCAAACCTGACAACATCGGACCAGAGGGTGACTGAATCCCCCTTTGTTCCTAGCATACGCAGATAATAGGTGCCATAGGATGAAATAACTCCTGCCGGAAGCCTGAAATCCGTTCCCTCAATTCCCATTCTGTCGTCCAGCAAAGTCGAAAAGGTGTTGACAGTTGAAATCTGCAACCGATAACTATACCCTTCTCCCAGTGATTCCCAGCGGATCAGCGGAGTGACCTCAACGCCTGAAGCTTCATTCAGCGGATAGGTCACCCTCACCCTGGGCATCTCAACAAGCCTGAATGAATTTTTCTCCGACACGGTATCCTTCACCCCGGCCATCCGCGTATATACCCGCCAGTAATAATCCCTGTTTTCAGGAAGTCCCAACAAACCGGAGGGGAAGGTGCTCCCCGTCACTTCGCGCCGCCCCGCGATAGCCGTGAAAGACGAATCTTCGGCTACTTCCAGCAGATAGGAATCTGCCAGCGGGACTGCCTCCCATGAAAACTGAAAACCAGGATAGAGGTTAACACCGTCGACGGGGAAAACCAGCCGGGTTGCCCGGTTTTGCCGCGGGATATCATTCATCAAAGCGGGTGCCGACTCATTTCCATTCCGGTCGAGGATCGATACGGCAAAGAGGTGGGAGTCAAGGTACCGGTTGTAATTTGTCAGGTCAAAGGCCGGCTGCCAGGATATTCCCAACAGGTATTCCCCGGAATTGAAATTTCCAGGTTCCCCGGCAATTTCTTCAGGGATGGCATATACCGCATACCGCAGATTCTCGCCCGCAGCATCCCACACCAGGCGACTCCCCTCCATCCGCAGGTTCGCTGGCACGGGCAGGGGGGTCCAGGGATTCCAGTGTTTTACAGGGAGCAGGGCTTTGTTCCGGAATTCATGGGTCCGGAAATAATTGATGATCCCTTTGGTGAAGAAATTGGTCGACCGGAAGAAGACACTCCCCGGGGCATCGTTTTTGTCAGACCGCCGGTTCCACTCCACCTGGAGTCCGAATTCCGAAGGATCGTAGCCTGCCGTGCTTTTGAGGATTTCCCTTTTTGAAAAATATTCGATCATGGAGAGTCCTTCCATCTCTTCATAGCGGAACTCCCCGTGAGCAGGATCCATGGCCAGGGGAGGCGGGTAGTCGGATGGATCCAGGTCTGAAAGGGAATGGCTGACGTAAAGGTGGCGCCCGAAACAATTGACTACCTCCGACCACCAGGGTGCCAGGATTTTATAGCTCTGTCCTGAGCTGGTTGTGGGCCAGTATAACTGAGGAGAGATGTAATCCACGGTTTTTGCCTCGAGCCAGGCCACCGGATCGCAGTAGATCGACTTGTACATGTCGGAACCAGTAATTCCTGAGGGAAGCGTCAGTCCCCGGGAGGCGGCCACCATAGGGTCTGTGGTCCAGATCCCGAAAGGCGACACCCCGAAAGTCACCCACGGTTTCACCTCCTGGATGGCTTGGTATACCCCGGCGACCATCCTGTTGACATTGTCGCGCCGCCAGTCACCCAGGTCCATGCCGGCAGGTCTCCACCGTTCCTGGGAATACTGGTCCAGCGAAGCGGACGTACCCCCATAGGCATAGAAGTAATCATCGAAGACCACGCCGTCGACATCATAGCGGCTGACGATTTCCGTGACAATATCGGCAATCAGTTGGCGGACCCCCGGATTTCCGGGGTCGAGGATGGTGCCTCCCCCGGAATAGGTAAGCACCCATTCAGGATGGGTCTGCCGGTAATCGCCGGGTTGTCCGGAATATTTTCCGGCTACCGATTCAAACCGGTAAGGGTTGAGCCAGGCATGCAGTTCAAGGCCTCTTTTATGAGCTTCCTCAACGGCATACTGCAGGGGATCCCATCCCGGATCCTGTCCCCGGGAGGCCACCAGGTGGGCCGACCAAGGTTCAAAACTACTGGGATAAAAGGCATCGCATTCGGGCCGCACCTGAAAAAAAACGGCATTCATCCCCGTCACCTGCATAGAATCCAGAATCCGCGTCAACTGCTGTTTCTGCATGGTAACATTCACAGCGCTCCCTCCCGCCGGGATTTTTATACCCGGCCAGTCAAGCCCCCATACCGTGGTCAGCCACGAAGCCCGCATCTCCCGCTTAGGGATTTCCGTCTGCCCGGTCGTCGGTTTTATGAAAAATGCACAGAACAACAGCGTCAGCAGAAATCCCGCAGTACAACAGCCGGCAGAAGCAGCAAAATGAAAAGGGGAAAGTTTCAAGGGATTGAGTGTTTTCAACGTCATGGCAATACAATAAGTTTTCCTTTCAGGGATCCTGAATCCCCGCTAACAACAAAGAGGTAAGCTCCAGGCGGGATTTTCACCACCGGAATGTAATCTGAAACTCCCCCGGGCCCTATTTCAATATATTCATCCATTACCAGTTGTCCGCCCAGCGTGTACAACCTCATCCGCACCGGGCCGATTACGGCACCGTCGGTTTGCAGGTAAAAACCCCCTTTCACCGGATTCGGAAATACAGAACAGGCGGGAGGAGTGACGGGCCGACTCAAAGAATTTTGGGGATCCTTCGCCGGATATACTGCATACACCCCTTTCAGCCAGAAAGTGCCGGAATATTTCTGCCCGGCGACATATGACGGATCTTTTTCCACGATCAGCCTGATGCTTTTAAAAAGCAGGGGATAATCCTCCTGCGCAATACCGGCGGTATTTACCGCAGCTTTATAACCCTGCAGCGAAGTGCCGGTGAAAGCCGGGACCACGCACAGTCCATTGGGATGATCGAGAAAATAATAAAAGGAAGCCTTACGGCCGTTCCCTGTGGCTTCCATCAGAACGGAATCGGGCATCCCGTAAACATCGATATTCTTGTTCAAGGTTATACTGGCAGTCCTGTTCGAATAAGTGAACTCATAATCCACCCGGATCATTTCAGCCTGAAAATCGGGATGGACCTGACGTGACAAGGTCACCTTGTCGATATAGCTGGTGGTATAACTCCAACTCCCGGGATCTGAAAAATCATCCAGCAGGAGATTGCCGCGACCGATTTCCACATCCACATGGCAGGTATCGGTATGCTCCCCGTCCGCTGTTTTTATGGCGACGGCCACCCTGCCATCCTTCAGTCCGCGGAATATCCCGTTCGCATCCACGCTGCCGATGCTCCCGTCCAGCACACTGAACTGAATTATATCATTATCAATCAGGTATTTGTTTCCATCCATGTCAGTTCCGAAAACCTTGAAGGTATAATCCCTGCGGTCGTCTATGACCAGGGATTTTACGAAAAAACTGATTTGCCTGACCGGTTTGAGGGCGACGGTGAGCGTATCGGTCATCCCCTTCCAGGTACCGGTAATGAAGCCGCTTCCTCCGGTTCCCGATGCAGTAAACACCCCGCTCTGGTCAATCTTTCCGATATTGCCGTGCACGGCGTAGGTGACATTCTCAGCGGTCAGGTAGCGGATGACTTCACCCGCCTCATCAAAGGTACTTCCCTTTACGAGGAACTTTTTCCCGAAGGGAATGGTGACATGCTCCGCATTGAGTTGCATCGTTTTTTCCGTTCCCGGAATGGCTGTGGAGACCATCAGGAGGGCATTTCCCACAGCCCTTTCCGAACCGTCGGATGGGGAATTTTTCACCTGGTTCCGCACCACCATCACCGAGGAACCTCCGCCATCGAGGTTCAGGGCAGATGCCGCCCCCGAAGCCTTCATGATGTCGGCGAGCTGTTTGGTGCTTACCCCTTTGGAATAATCGGAACGACCGTCGACCACCGCCAGGATGACTTTCGACCCGTCACCTGAGAAGCCCGCGGCAGTACGGGGGTGAAGTTCCACCCAGTTGTTATCCAGGACGATACCGTCCTTGAGGATCTGCCGGTCGCCCCCCACCATTTCCGTCAGCAGCGGAGCCAGGAAAGGATCGTTTTTCAACCCGACCTGCACCTCCATCTGAAGGGTATCTCCTGCAGAAAGCTCATTCAGAAAGGCGGCGGCCTTTCCGTGACCCGAAAGAACCGCCTTTCCGGGGGGAATGAGTGCCGATCCCACGCCGGCGATGATTTTGTCAACTTTAAACTGAAGTACCCAGTTCACACCCCAGGATCCTGAAAGGAGCGACAGCACCGCTTCCGTTCCCCATTTATTAGTACGTGTAACTTTTCCGAAATGCCGGTTGAAAAGGATCATTTCATCGGCGTCCCGGGCTTCATTGACCCCGTTAAGGGCAATCTGCTTACCGGCCCTGGCCACAGATCCCCTGAAAGTCATGATATCAATAAAGGGATTATTCCCGCCGTCGAAGGCGATCACCGGCCTGCTTGCGTGGGGTGCTTTGGCCACTTCGCCGGCGAGCATCTGTCCGTTCACCGGAACCCCCTGGTTGGGCGAAACCGTATTATAGAAGTCACCGTTGATGGCGGCAAATGCCTGGTGACCCGTACGGCTGTTGCGCAGCGCCATCGCTGAAGGCCGCTCCAGCCCGATCAGCGAATCCTTGCCCAGGCAGGTCTCAAAACGGAGATAGGGATTCCGGGCATCCAGAACCAGGGTGTTGACAAGCAAGGGCAAATCGGGAAGCCGGTAGTAGGTGTGGAGGGTCCCCAATCCAACATCGTGGGTGTGGATGATGGTATCCGTCCTGTACCTGATCCCCTGGATCAGAAGACTGTCCTGGCCGTGACAGGCCAAAGCCTGTAATAAACATGCCAGGAACACCGGCAGTAACCTGCCGGAAAACATACATGATTTTTTCCTTTTCATTTTTTCCGCATTGCTGATATCAGGGGTTTTTCCCTGATGACTCCCTTTGAAACTTCTCGCGGCAGACCCTGCGAGGAATCCGATTCCGCAGAGGACTTCTCTATGGCTTACTCGCTAACCCCGCGGCAGAGCCAACGGGGAAACAAATCCCGGAAAACCGGGATGGGTTCTACGGGTTTCAGCACCAGATCTTCCAAAAGCAGAGACCAGGCATAAATGCTTACCTGGCACAAAGAACGTATGTAGTCATTGCACTCGCCAGAATTCATTGAATCACCGGGGTGTGGAATCAATGGCAATTCCGTAAGCTTCCACACCGGAAATGAAATATTCCACCACGGGGGTTTCTTCGGTCAGGCTGATCCGTTTGATTCCCGACCGGTGTAACGGATTCGCGGCATAATAGGTTTCCGGATCTGCCCCAGCAGGCGGTTGCGGTCCCCGGTAGGCCCAATAGAGGTATTTGTCATCAACGGCCATTCCGGTGACGTGCAGCGCTTCACTATCACCTCCCTCCCCGTCGAAGGGACTGCGGTCAATGATTTTGATGCCGGTTCCGTCGAGATTGCTACGCATAATCATTTTATAACGGCTGTCAGAGAAGTAGAGCTTCTTATTGAGATCGTCGATAACAAAGGAGCGTATCCCGAAACTCTGGTGGATGGCACCGGCAGAAGGAACGGGGTCTCCGTCCACCTTGGCGCGGTTCAGGTTGTCACTGTCGGCGAACCTGAAAATCCCTGATCCGGTGGAATTCTTTGCCCACCACCAGAGGCCGTTGTACCGCATAATGGTGCCGTTGATGTTGCCCCACCCTATTCCTTCTCCGTAATAGCCGAGCCAGTTGTTCCGGATCCAGTAAGGAAATTCCGCCAGGGAAAATTTCTTGTTCCGGGTATTGACGGGGGTTTTAAAAATCCCTTCCCTGCGGTCGGCCCAGTAGATCATCTGCTGTTCCGCGTCAATAAAGCCATAGTAAAAATCGAGGAAAGTGTCCCCTCCGAAATTCTCCACCACACTCTCGCGCCGGGAACCATCATGGGAAACCACGAAAATCTCCCCGTCACCCGCGGTGCGGTAAAGGGGTTCGGCGACATAGGTAAAAAAGGTCCCTGCATCAAAAACATAAAGCCAATCCCCGCTGAACTGAAGGGTAAGCGGATGTTTCCCCGACCGGTAGCCCATGTCAAAAGCGTTGTTCACGGCGGGATCAATTCCCTCAATCAGCTTTTTGGCCATGATATTGCCCCCTTTCACGGCATAGTAAAGGGTGGTGGCAGGTGAATTGTAATTCACCCTCACGTTGACCATCACGGGATCGAGATCTTTCCCGCCGATGTTGACAGTCAGGGAGACAATCTGGCTTCCGATGCTGCCGAAGACCACCGATGGCGCTTCCGACTTGCTCTTGCCCAGGTCATCCACATCAGGTCCCCTGGTCCCCAACGGGAATTGCCAGTTCAGGACAACTGGTTTGCTTTCGGGATTTTCAAGCATCACCGAGAATTGGACCTGTGACTGATTATAAATAACTACCGGGTCTGATGAAGTAAACTTCACCACGGGTACAATATCGCTGATCATCAGTTTCTTCTTCACTTCCGTGGTGCCGTCAGCTTTCAGGGCAACGGTATAGGTTCCCGGTTCCGCGTATTTGTGAACCGGGTCCTTTTCCGTGGAGGTGGTTCCGTCCCCAAAATCCCATTGCCAGGAAGAGCCTGTAGAAGAGAGGTTCAAAAACCGGATCTCCTCACCCACAACATAATGGAGCGATTTCGCGGAATAGCTGAAATCAACAGCTGCCGGGGGAAACATTTCCGGGGTGATTTCCTGTTCACAGCTCCATATCAGGGCCGCAGCCAGAAAACCTGTGCAAAGGGCGAATATTTTAATCCTCTTCATAGTCTGTCAGTTTTTCTACGTTGTTAAAATACCGTGATCTTTTTACTATCCGAAAAGTTCTCCACCTGTTTTCCGTTTACCACCCGGAACCGGGCGTTGAGTTCATAGCTCCGGGTAAATTCCACCGCGTAATATTGGCGGTTCTTATTGTAGATCAGAGCAGAGAAGGGAATTTGTCTGATCTTTTCGTTGAGCAAGGGAATAGCATCCTGTCTTACAGTCCGGGTGATGACATCGCCTTCGGTCACCGTGTCAAACCATGTTTCCAGGGTATCTGCGGGCACCACAGGATTCTGGGTCACCAGCAATGTCTTGAAATCGGCGTATCCCAACTGGGAGAACAGGCTTTTAATAAAGCGTTCCCTGATGGCCGCAGGGATTAGATTGTCGTATTGTGCCTGATCATAAACCAGCGGATTCTTAACTTCCAGGGAGGAGAGGGTATAACTGACCGGAAATTTGTCTTCTATGACAAAGGCCTTTTTCTCTGCGTCAAAGCTCCCTTCCGAATGTTTGAAAGTCGTGATCTCCTGGGATTCCCGGACCAATTCCGTGGAATCCAGAAAAAAGGCAAAACCATTTCCCGGGTAAGTGATCGTGTACTTTAGTTTCCTGACCACGTCGTACCAGACTCCCAGGGAAGTAAACGTTTGATCGGTAGACCAGTATTCGGCGTAAAAGGGAACTTCATTTCCGGCGTTCACATTGGTTGACGGAACATCCCAGTAGATACTGGCGGCGATATGACCCGGGCGGCTGATGTCACCCACGGGGTCGTTGATCTCACATGCCGGCAGGAGAAACAAAAGGGTGGCAAACAGAGCCGGAACGATGCCTGGGTGCCGCCTGCCATTTATACTATCCATTTTCATTTTTTTCATAATATCCTCCTTCCTTTTTAATTCTGGGGTGCCCATATCATTGGTTTTTTGAGCCATTCGGGATTTCTGAAGGCGTTGAGCCTGATCAGTTCCTCCCGATTGTATTTCTCTTCCGTTTCCGGGTCGTAGTTGAGGCGCTGAATCCATTGGTTTTCCTCCGCCCAATACGCCGTATACAGGTTGTGCGGTCTGCGGAGTCCGGGGTAGACGATGGTATTGTCATATTTCCTGTTGTTCAGGTCATTGCTATAACCGTACCTGCGCAGGTCGTTCCACTGTTCCGGCTGAAGGTACATCGCCTTGTACTTTTCCTTCATGATATGGCTGATGGTGATGTTTGAAGAGCCCGGCACCAGGTCGGGATTGCCGAGGTAAGCCTCGATTTCATCCTGTGAGACCCCCAAACGGTTCATATGAGAAGAGATCCCTTCCAGGAGGTGGTTGGCGGCTTTGGATTTGTCGCCGGCCCAGAAAGCGGCTTCTGCGGCGATCAGGTGAAGTTCCTCCCGCGTGATGAAGGTAATTGTGGAAGTATCGGTGGTCAGTACCGATTCATAGAGATCGGGATACCATTCTATTTTCGCTGTGGAAGGCATTCCGGAGTTGCTCTCCAGGTAACGGTAGACGGTAACGCCCTTGTCATCGGGACGTTGTTTCATGAGATAGGGTAACCGCGGATCATCTGACGTGTTGGTAGCGGGATGGTAGCCCATCATGGTTTCCACGAGGAAAGTGGTGGGGATAGCCGCCAGGAGGTCGTTGGAACGGCTTTCCCACGAATTCACCGGTTTGTTGTTTTTTCCCCACATACAATTCTTCTCGACACTGGAGCCCCCGTCAAATTTGTAGCGGGGATCGGTCCATCCGGCAAGGGCTGCCTCGGCTGCCGCCAGAACCTGACCGGCATTTCCGGTATTGAGATTGGGAAGGTCGCGCAGGAGAATCCGTGCCTTTACGGCCAGCAGAACCTGTTTCCATTTGGCCATATCACCCGCAAAGACCCGGTCCACATCCCTGCCCATGGGCCGGTTGGAAACCTGGGTGACTTCGGGCGAACCAAACAATACCAGCAGCTCATCAGCCTCCTTTTTCATCCATTCATAGATGCTCTCCTGAGTATCATATCTCGGAGATGAGGACATGTAGGCCTCCGTCAGGGGCATATCCCCGAAAAAGTCAGTGGTTTGCTGAACCGATAAAAGCCTCAGAAGACGGGTGAGTGCTGTGTAGTTCACCGAATTCTCCTCTTCGGCAAAGCGGAGCAACTCCTTGGCGTTGGTACCCACATCGTAGAAATGCCTTCTCCATTGGGGATGGCGGTTCATCCCCAAAAATTCCCAGCCGCTGCGGTAGGCATGGGCGCCGGTCTGGCTGCGCCCCGAGGTGGTGAGGCACTGCGCAAGGTATGTCCCGTACTCCCCGTGGTCGTAATTCTCCAGTGCCGTATAAAAAAGAATAACGGGCATGATCTCATCGACAGGGACCTGGTCCACCCCGTCGGGATCGCGGTTTTCCCCCAGAAACTCATCACAACCTGGTGAAATAAACAGCAATGCCAGTAAAATCCATACTATTCTAGTCAGCTTCATGATTCTTCAGGATTAAAAGGTTGCACTGATATTGAGCGTATAACTGCGGGTATTGGGTATCCCGAGGTAGTCGATGCCGAAAGTCCCCGTTCCTCCGCTGCTACCGGTATAGTTGACCACCGGGTCTGATCCCGAATAGTTGGTCAGCAGGAGAAGGTTCTTTCCTGTGACGGAAAACTGAAGCCCTTTTACGCCGATCTTCCGGGCGAGGGAAGAAGCATCGTAGGCGAGCGTCGCATAGCTGATCCGCGCCAAAGAGGCCTCTTCCACAAAATTCCGGCCCACAGGGGCGTAATAGTTGTTGTAAAAAGCCTGGTCGAACACCACCGGCACCGTGTTGGGAAGGTACGAGCCGTCAGGCTGCTCCACCACCCCGTCAATCAGGATCAGGCGGTTGCGGTAATCCTCCAGCATCTTCGCCTGTCCGCCCGACAGAAGGCTCCGCAGGGTGCCGTTGACCACATCCCCCCCATAGCGGAAGTTGGCCATAACAGAGAGAGACAAAGCTTTGTATTGAAACCGGTTCAACCACCCGGCCGTGAACTCCGGTTCCCGGTTGCCGATCAGCAGGGAACTAGAAGCGTTGATCTTCGGCCTTCCCAATTCGTCGACAATGATCTTGCCCTCCCCGTTGCGGAGGTAATCCTTTCCGGAGAGCGCCATCGTGGAACCGTGGAGGTAGGCAGTCGGACGGATGTCGCTCACCTGTCCGGCATAATGGTAGACTTCCACCAGCTGGTCGGGAAGATCCACCACGGTACCCCGGCTGCGGCCGAAGTTAGTGACCATGTTCCAGGAAAAACCATTCCGTTTCAGCAGGGACTGATCCCATGAAATTTCAAAACCTTCGTTTTTGATATCTCCCTCGTTGCGGGTCTGCAAGATGTTGCCCGAAGCGGGAGACACCCTCACCTCCACGATCTGGTTGGTGACGGACGTCGAGAACCAGGCCACATCGAGGCGGGTTTTGTCGTTAAAGAGCCGCAGGTCAGCCCCCACTTCCCAGGAGGTGGTCATCTCCGGTTTTAGGTAGGGATTGCTGCTCCGGGTGGGATCCACCCCATAACCCCCGTCGGGATGTGGCATGGCCTTGTACCAGTTGTTCAGGCGGTAGAGGGGCGCATCCTTCCCTACTTTGGCCCAGTTGGCCCTGATCTTGGCAAAGGTGACGTACTTCTCCGGAAGGTTGAAAATCTCGGTGAGGATGGCGCCTCCGCTGAAGGAGGGATAGAAGTAAGAGCGGTTTTCCACGGGCAACGTCGAGGAATGGTCATTGCGGCCGGTGATGCCTAACTGGGCAATACCCTGATAATCGAACTTGACCTCCCCGTAATAGCCGTACATGTTCTTTTCGGTACGGTTCAGGGTGATATCTTCCTTGCGGAAGTCCGAGAGATTGCCCACGCTGTAAAATTCCGGAACGATAAATTCGCGACCACCCAGTCCGGCCGACCTCCCGGAAATCCTTTTCACATCCCATCCTGCCAGGAGTTCCGTCCTCCACTTATCGCCAAGTGCCAGTTCATAGGTCGCCAGCACGCCACCGTTCATCACCCCGCTTCTCCCGTCGGAATAGAAAAAAGAGCCGAGATAACCCAGGTCCTCCGACGTGGGTGTCTGTCCGGGTTCCAGGCTCCACCTGGGCGTGACGATACTTGTGCTTTCCGAGTTGGTCTGGTCGTAGCTGATCCTCCCGGTGAGATCCAGGTTTTTGACGATGTTCCAGGTGACGGATCCCTGTAACAGGGTGCGGGTCGATTCATATTTGCCCTGATCCTCATAACGCGACCACAACGGACTGATGGGGGAATTGTAACGATTGTTGGTGTTTATGTAAAGCCAGCGGATGGTACCGTCGGGATTTTTGTAGTTGGTGATGTCGTCATCGATCGGCCATTGGTATGCCGAACTAATTCCGGCCCCTCCCCGGGAATCCCGCGAAACAAGGTTGGCCATGAAATCGACCGATACTTTCGGGGATACCGTATATTTCGATTTGAAAAGGATACCGTAACGCTGCAGGTAGTCCGAAGGAACAATCCCTTCGTGGCGCACGTAATTTCCCGATGTGTAGGAGGTGAACTTCTCGGATCCCCCGGAAATGGAAAGGTCATATTTCTGGTAGAGTCCAGTTTTCAGAAAATTCCCGGGGTTGTCATATTTCACGGTTCCTTCGGGTGCCAGGGGGCCCCAGCCTCCCATCGATTGTTCCCGGTAAACGCCGTAAGAGCCCCGGAGGTACATCTGCTGGATTTCAGGAACCCGGTACGCCTGGTCCACCTGCACCGAACCGCTGGCTTCCACCCTGATCTCTCCCACCTGTCCCGATTTGGTGGTGATGATGATGGCCCCGTTCGAAGCTTCCTGGCCGTAGAGGGCAGCAGCAGCGGCTCCTTTCAGAACCGTCACGTTCTCAATATCATTGGGATTGATCTCCGCCGCCTTGGTTGCTCCGCCCGATATATGCATCCCGTTGAGGATGAAAATGGGCTCGTTGTTCTGCGCCGGATTGATGGAGGAGATCCCCCGGATCAGGATCTGGGAAGAGGCGGAAGGAGAACCTCCCGTTCCGGAAACCTCTACTCCGGCAACCCGCCCCTGCAGGGCATCCACGAAATTGGTCTGGCGCCCGGCATTCAGATCTTCGGAATTCACCGATTGAACGGCAAAATTCAACCGACGCTTCTCCGACCTGATCCCCATGGCTGTCACCACCACTTCATCCAACCCCCGGATATCCTCCTCCAACACTACGCTGACGGACGTCTGGCCTGAAACGGCAACTTCCCTGATCTTAAAACCTACGAAGGAAAATACCAGCGTGGCGTCTGATGGCACACTCAGGGTGTAACTCCCTTCCGCATTGGTCACTGTCCCATTGACCGTTCCCTTTTCCACAACATTGACACCGGGCAGGGTTCCGCCATCCTTATCCCTGACCACCCCGCTCACCCGAATCCTGCTGTCCTGTCCGCTCCCCGTAAGTTGTTCCTTCTCCGAATGCCCCGGAGGAACTGACGCCAGGGAAATAGGAATGCTGCCGATTACGAGGAATAAAACGATCAATGCCGATCGCAAGAAGTCCCCGGTGGGAACTTCTCCCTTTTTCAATCGCTCTGTAATTTTCATATCATAATGGTATTGGCTATGCTTATTTCACAGTTCAACCTTTAAAATTACTTAAAATTTCCCAATCCCCTGAAGAACCCCCGGAAATTATCATAAGCAACAGCTTATAATTGGCCTCTCGTGAGAGATGGCACAGAAGGAAGGTAATTCGTCGGATCATGAAAAAGCTTTAAAAAAAAACCATTGTTGTCCGGTAAACCGGTGAATTAATATTTTTTATCTCGCAAGCTGTTGGTTTTCAACAACAGCATTTTCAATTTTCAAAAGTAAGCCCCCTGCAATTCAGGGAAGAGTGAGTTTTGATACTTCAGTCGGTTATCTTTAATGATTCCCCGCCAACTTCCTTCAGGGTCTTCCAGGAAACAATAGATATTGATGTAATTCATCAATTGCTGCTGGATTACGGACACCATGTTTGAAAATGACCAACTACGTTTCAGTCTGCTTTTTATTAGCGTCAGCAGTAAATTTGCCAGCAGTGCTGCCCAAATCTGGATTTCAATGGCATTTTCATTGTCGCCAAGAAAGTATTTTAACGGAAAGTTCTGTTTCAGTTGTTTGAACAGCAACTCGATCTGCCATCTTTTCTTGTAAATCAAGGCTATTTTTTCGGCTGTCAGTTCAAAATTGTTGGTAATGAACTCGAATAAGCGACTTTTTTCACTGTCCCAGTAGGCAATTCTCCTTGCCCGGTGTTCATGTTTCTTGTTTTCTCCATATCGCAAAACAATTTCATCATCTTTCAGGACACCCGAGTCAGCTCCATCCGGAATATCAAACTCTTCCCGGCCTTCATACAGCGCATTGTCTTTCAGTCTGGTCACATACCAGATTGAGCTTTTCGTGAATGCTTCATATTGCTCATAATCCACATAGGCCTTATCAAATGTTATGATTGATCCTTTTGGTAACCGAAAAACCTCACTCAAAAACATGTGATCATGACGGGCTACTTCACTGTAGCGTATCAGACAAGGAACATTCTCGCCGGCCTTGATGATGGTATGAGCTTTGATTCCCCCTTTCTTCTTACCTTCTTTAGGATTCCGGCCAACTCCTTTAAGGATATCCTTGAAAAGCGACATTGTCGTGGAATCCATGATATAAAGCCGTCTTATATCCTTATCGCTTAACCGGCTGTCCGAGAAAGTAGGTGAATACCTACGGTAAATACCCATGTAAATGTCTACAAATACCTTACTGCTCCTCCTTTTGTTCGCATCTGAGAATGTACTGCGACGTACCAGATATGATAATCCTAAATGGGAAAGCTTATGTACATTAGATAAAAGACCCAAAATCACTTCCCGGATTGATTGAAATCCTTCCAAAGTAACCTGCAGCATTACAATGAGATGATGATAAGTGATAAACTTTTCAACATACCGTTCAACACCGTGTTCCCTGGCTATTTTCTTCATCTCATTCTTGTCAAAGAACTTTATTATCTGGTTAAAAACCGGCTGTCCGATAAAATTTGTACTTTTACTCATGGTTCCTATTTTGTTTTGCAACTTTAAAGGAAACCATACTGGGTTAGCCTATTGAGGCTGGCCCAGTATTTTTTCAAAAAACTTTACCGGACAACAGTGTTTTAAATTAATTAAACATATCGGTTGAGTTCTATTTTGACAGATGACATTTCCTACACAAGGAAAGCATCCTATGAAAGCACGATACCGATTCCGGGCCTGTCGGGAAGCACCACCTTCCCCTCATCGACCTTTACCCCGTCAAACACATCATTGGATATCAAAAGATTTCCGTCGAGATCGGCCCAATCCACCAGAGGCGAGAGCTGGGCTGCCGCCGACACGGCGCAGGAGGTTTCGGTCATGCATCCGATCATCACCTTCATTTTCAGAGCCCGGGCCAGGGCGATCATCTCCCGCGCCGCCCGCAATCCCCCGCACTTCATCAATTTGATGTTAATGCCGGAATAGACGCCATAACAAGGAAGCACATCCTCTACGGTCTGGACAGCCTCATCGGCAAGGATGGGCAGAGGACTTCGTTCCGTCAGCCAGGCAATGTCATCCTTCAGAGATTTTTCCATGGGCTGTTCCACGAAGACCACCCCTTTCCCCGCAAGCCAGTGGCAGAGCTCCAGGGCCTGCTGACGGTCATGCCACCCCTGGTTCACATCCACACACAAGGGAACATCGGTAACCGCCCGCACCGATTCTATCATCTCCCGGTCATCCCCGCGCCCCAGTTTAACCTTCAGAATTTTGAAATCCGAAGCTTCCCGGGTTTTTTCTTTTACTACTTCCGGAGTGTCAATGCCAATGGTAAAACTGGTCAGGGGGGTGTCAGCGGGATTCAAGCCCCACATCCTGTGCCAGGGTTGCCCGAGAACTTTCCCCGCCAGGTCATGAAGGGCAATGTCAACGGAAGCCTTGGCAGCATGGTTGGCAGGAGCGATGGAATTCACATACTCCATGATGTCCTCAATCAACAGGGGATTGTTGAACTGGCCTAGATCAAGCGCAGCCAGGAATTTCGAAACCGACTCCTGGGTTTCCACCAGGTAAGGGGGCAGACTGGCTTCACCATATCCTACGATCCCATTCCATTCCAGTTCGGTGAGCATATCAGGGGTTGTAGTTCTCGAACTTCCCGCCAGGGTAAAAACATGCCTCAGCTGCAGTTCATAGGGTTTAAAACGTAAGACCAGGGGCTGGTCCTTCAGGGTTTTTGTTTTTTCGGGCGATGGCAGGCATCCCGGAAACGTGCCGGCCAGGGCTGAAAAACCGGCAGCCATACCGACAGATTTAAGAAAGTCTCTCCGGCAAGGAAGATTCTTTGGATCTGCTATTGAGTTTTCTCTCTCATTTTTCATTGTCCTGAGATCTTCAAATTTTCAGATTAAAAAATTATTTCGTCAATACCATGGATGATCTTTTACTTTCATATAGCCGAATCGGGATGACAGTCCGGTCATCCGCCTGGAACCCACATACGTAGAAAAGAGATAACGGCTGAAATGGGTGCATGTGCTGTCCATGCTGTTGACCCACACCTGCCCGGAGGAATGTATGACCTCCCGGTTACCGGAATAAATGCCCACATGCACGATGCGCAGGGGCTCCTTTCTTCCGAAGAAAAGCAGATCGCCGGGTTTCAGGTTTTCCTGTTCCGGACCGGCATCGATCACTTCGCCGTATTTAAACTGCTGCGAAGCATCCCTTTCCAGGATGATACCGTTCAGGAACCACACCGTTTTGGTAAAACCACTGCAGTCGATCGCTTTCGAGGAAGTACCGCCCCACAGGTAAGGGATGCCTGTAAACTCCTGGGCTGTCCTGATCAAATTATCGGGCAGGGGGGTTGCATTCCCGGCCCAGGTTGTGAAATCCGTGAAATATGCCGCCCCGGATACGCCCCTCCTGCCATCGGGTAATTCCACCTGCACCGATTTGTCTTTCCCGCGCTTCCCTTTGACAATACATCCGGCAACCAGATCGCTGATTCGCCGGGCACCGGAATCATCGCTGAAAATGACCCCGTATTGTCCGGTAAAAATCATCCTGTCGGAACGGTTCCACGCATTCAGTTCTTCATCTGTAATCTTAACCAGGGAGGAACTGTTGGTCCACGACAAATAGTGGTCGGGCGTCTGAATGAAATACCAGTCAAGGTGTTTCTTCAATATCATCACCGGTGTACCCATGGTTGCCTGTGAAACCAATTCCGCCCCATGGTCAGGCTTTGCCCGGAGGTTCGCAACGCTCACCGTAACCAATCCCCGGACCTTTCCCTGCAACGCGGAATCGGGGAGAATTATAAGGCTGTCCAACGCCTCAAAACCTGATTCACTGACCAAAAGAAGGAGCTTTTCCCTGTTCTCCTGCGAAAGCAATTCGCCCTTCACCACTACTTTTTTCCCGCTCACCTTTTCAAGGGTGACTTTGCACAGACCGGTACGTGCATCGGGGACCAATTCCCTGCACAGCATTTCCGTTTTTTCCTGCAACCGAGTATACCTGCGGTCATAACATCCGGGAAAGATCAAAAGGGAAGCAAAAAGCAGCAAAAGATTCCGATTCATAGGTTTGTTTCATAGCGTTGTCAGAATCCAAAACCTGAAATACCGGTAATCACAAACCTGACACTGCCAACGAATGGTAATGCTGAACCGGGGTGGCATTTCAAGGCCTGGTTTTAATCTCTGAACAATTTCTCTAAGCAAAGATAAGGAGGATGAAAATGCCTTTTATCATAAAGAAAATGTTTAAAAACATAAACTGGTATTACATTCATACAGGTTTACTGTATTCAGGTAACAAAAGCCTTTAAAAAGGGAGAATGTTACAGTGTGTTCAACGCTATTTTCCGGGAGGTGGCAGGTAATCCACCTCCATATGGTAATCCCATTTGTCGAAATAGAGATTTCCCCCGCTCCATTCCACTTCACCTCTCTGGAAATCGTTGGGTTCACTCCGGGGGAATTTTTTCCCCGGAACAAAAGGTGCGCCGATGTTGTCGTTCACGATCAGGCGCCAGGAATCTATTCCCGTCATATAAAAATCCCTGATAACGGGATTATCTGAAGGCAGCCTTCCGAAAGAGATGTCGAGGGGCACCCATCCAACCTGATCGAACCACACTTCACACCAGTCGTGGAGGTTGACTTTCCCGGGGTGGAGCATCCATCCGCTCTGCCATTTCACGGGGACACCCCTGTACCGGGCGAGGGTCATGAACAGCAGTGTTTTCATGCCGCAATCTCCCCTGCGGTTATCAATCACATATTCGGGGATGTTGGGAATGGTGGAGTATTCAAGGGCGCCTGCCCAAGGGATGTTGGTATCAATCCAGTTAAAAATCGCCTGAACAATTTTCAGGGGTTCCTGTTCACTGCCAACAACCCGGTCAGCGAGCTCTTTGATTTTCTCCGAAAACAGGATGTGTGGTTTTTGTTCCCCGGTATAAGCGGCGTACACGCCGGAATTCTTATCACATGTTGAAACGACCAGCACCTGCGGGTCAGAATAGTGTGCCGACGGGGTGAAACTGAATTCCATTTCAAAAAGCGTCGGTTGTCCAGCTACCGCAGGTTGTTCCATGTAAAGGGAACGTTGCATCAATGTGTCAGGTGCAATGAAGTGCTTTTCAGGGGAAGTCCTGATCAGACGGACCTCCTTTTGCCTTGGGTGGACTTCCCGTGGCCAGGGCATCCAGCAACGGATAATTTCTCCTGTGGGAATCGCATCTGCATTGACCGAAAGTGTGTATTTCAGCTTCATGGGCACCGGGATTAACGGCGAATGGGCATCACCTGCCGAACAGATTACCGCTGCCGCATGATCCATTTTAAAGAGGTCAAAATCATCAGGCGTCAGGATCTTCTCGTGGTCCTTCAGCAGGGTCTGATGATCCAATATCCGCTTCAGGTTGGAGGCCGCCCTTCTGAAATAACGTTTTTCACCATCTATATTTCTGTATTCCAACCAATTGAGGTTCTCCCACTGCTGTTGTTCCTCAGGTCGGAATTCTTTGAAAATGGTGCGGAGTTGCTCCTGAACATCGGTTTCAGAGAGAGAGAAATCATGACGGATGCGCATGGACTGATCCTGCAGGGAGTCCAGCAAGGTCATCAGCAACGTATCGTCACGAAAAACACCTCTTAAGGAATCGGCCAAATGGGTTACCTCGCTGAAATTTCCACGGGCAAATTCACTTTCAATTCTTTCGGTTACAGCCTCCCGGTCCGGATGTGTCACACAGCCACTCAACAGCACCACAGAGCAAAACAGGGTTACAATCAGTCTTCTCATAAATTTATTTTTATGGTTTGCTACAGAACTCCTCTTCCGTCGCATTAATAAAATCAGTAGATTTATCCAAAATTACGCTGATTCTATCCATAAAAACCAGAAAAATCAATGAAAACTTTTCACCATGTCCCCATCTTTTTGCTGTTGGCATTTTGTTTTCAGATCCACCAGGCTGATGCTCAGAAAGTTAAAACAGGGCTCGAAGTCCTTCAAAAGAACAATTTTTTCCTGCTGAAGGGTAAGAAAGTCGGTTTGATCACCAATCCTACCGGTATTGACCGCAACCTTCAGTCGACGGTTGATATTTTCCACAACTGCCCCGATTTTGAACTCGTGGCCCTTTTTGGTCCGGAACATGGGGTGCGCGGTGATTACGGAGCAGGCGATTATGTAGAAAACTACACTGATCCGCACACCGGGCTCCCGGTATACAGCATCTACGGAAAAACACGAAAACCCACCCGGGAGATGTTACAGGGGATCGATGTGCTGGTCTATGACATTCAGGACATCGGCTCCCGTTCCTACACCTATATCAGCACACTCGGACTGGCCATGGAAGCGGCTGCCGAGAACAACATACAGTTTGTGGTGCTTGACAGGCCCAACCCCCTGGGAGGCATCAAAATGGAAGGGTTGCTCACCCAGCCTGAATTCGTTTCCTTCGTCAGCCAGTTTCCCATTCCCTATGTGCACGGGCTCACCGTGGGAGAGCTGGCACTTTACCTGAACAGCGAAGGACTTCTCTCCGAAGGTGTGGTGTGCGATCTTGCCGTGGTGGCCATGAAGGGGTGGAAACGAAAAATGACCTTTAACAAAACCGGGCTTCCCTGGGTGCTTACTTCCCCCCATATTCCCCATGAATTTTCACCATGGTTCTACCCGGTTTCGGGAATTTTGGGAGAGCTCTATGTCATGAGCATCGGAGTTGGCTATACCCTCCCCTTTCAGCTCTTTGCCGCCGAATGGGTCGAAGCCGAAAAACTGACCGCTGCCCTCAACGGCCTTACCCTCCCCGGCGTCTCATTCCGGCCTGTCCACTTCACCCCCTATTATAGCACAGGCAAGGGAACCATCCTCCACGGCGTACAGCTCCACATCACCGATTTTGAAAAAGCCAATCTCTCCCTTGTACAGTTTTATGTTATACAGGAGTGCTACAAACTGTATCCTGACAAAAACCTCTTCGACATGTGCAATCCTTCCCGGCTGGGCATGTTCGACAAGGTATGCGGTTCCGATATCATTCGCAAAACTTTTACACAAAATTTCCAGGTAGCAGACATCGAAACCCTCTGGATGCAGGAAATCCCTGCTTTCCGGGAAAAGGTGAAGCGATATATGCTATACAAATAAGGCTGAGGTTGTTTCCTCCGCCAACCACCTTGGTAAACCTTCGGTGGCCAATGAAGTTTCGGACTTGGGTCGACAAAGTTGCCTCCGTCCGACGAAGCCGGTGTCCGAAAAAGGCTGCGGTTTTCTCCTACCCTAAAGTTAGGGTATCTGAAGAAGGATGACGTTGTGAAAAAGAACCCATATCTATCAGAGGGACAACCCGAAGGATTTAATATAATAACCAGCGGTACAACCCTGGCGACACGCGGTCAGCGGTGGTGCACGGTCGGGCAGGTTTAACTAAGTAGAAAAATATCTTAACTTCGCACCGCAGTTCAAAAAAATGAAAAGATCCCTTCTGTTTTTATTTGTCCTGGCGTTGTTCAAAACCGTCGCGGGAACCGTTTATTACCTTTCGCCATCCGGATTGGATACCAACAACGGCACGTCACTTGATTCGCCCTTGCGGATGCCTGACAAGGCTGTTGCCAAAGCCGTCGCCGGTGACACCATCCTGGTCCGCGGGGGGACTTATTCCATTTCTTCAACACTCTATCTGAAACAAAGTGGAACGTCGGAGAAAAAAATCCATTTCCTGGCATGGCCGGGGGAATCACCCCTGTTTGATTTTTCAGGAACGGCAACCGGGAAAAGGGGGATCAGTCTGACTGGCAGCCATTGGGTCATCAGGGGCCTCTTTATCACAAAAGCGGGTGACAATGGCATGATCATTTCGGGAGGAGCATATAACCTCATTGAAAACTGCCGCTTTTCAGAAAATAAAGACACCGGATTGCAACTAGGTGCGGGTGCCCACGACAACCAGATCATCAACTGCGATTCCTGGTATAACGCCGACCCTACCGACTACGCCGACGCCGATGGGTTTGCCCCCAAAATGGATGTGGGCATCAACAACTATTTCTATGGGTGCAGGGCCTGGCAGAATTGCGATGACGGATGGGACGGATACCTGCGGAACGGCAACAATGCCTCCACCATCCTGGAAAACTGCTGGACCTGGGGGAACGGCTACCTGAAGGATGGAAGCGACCCCGGACCAAAGGCCAATGGGAATGGATTCAAAATGGGTGGCAGCGATGATAAAACCCTCCGCCACCATGTTGTTCTAAAAAACTGCCTTGCTTTTGACAACAAATCGAAAGGATTCGACCAGAATAACAACAAGGGATCCATGACCATTTACAACGGCACGGCCTTCCGCAACAAGGGCAACGATTTCAGCATCCCTTCCGCTCTTCCTGCTGGAGAAAAGGCGGTGGTAAAAAACAGCCTGGCAGCCCAGGGGAACAAAATCAACCTGGGGAGCTTTGTCATCCAGGAAGCCAACAGTTGGAATGGCGGTTTTACGGTCACATGGAATGATTTTGTAAGCCTTGACACCACCGGGGTGTCGGGACCCAGAAAGGCCGACGGAAGCCTGCCTGATTTATCTTTTCTGAAGCTTTCTTCCGGAAGTGACCTGATTGATGCCGGCGTGGACGTCGGACTGCCTTTCTACGGGCTTAAACCAGACCTGGGATGCTTTGAATGGGATGCCACCACCCATGCAAGAATTCCACTGGCAAACCACCAGAATGTTTATGATATAAAACTCCTGAAAGCAGAAAGATCATACGCGGATTTCAGTTTTAATCCCGGCCAGGCAGACTTGATATACGCATCCCTGGTCACGATTCAGGGGGCTCAGGTCTGGCAATCACAGATCCGCACTTCCGGTGCCGCGCGTGTACATGCCAGAATAGACCGGAGAAGCATTCCTTCAGGTATATATGTTCTGACCCTCGCCACTTCTTCAAGGAGGGAGGCGTTGAAATTATTCCTGCCCTGATCACATTGAGGTTGAGGCTATCGGTCACACCATCATGAACATCTTCCGGCTGACGAGGAGAGAATCCCTGCTTTCCGGGAAAAGGTGAAGCAGTACATGCTGTGCAAGTAAGGGATGCGCCCTGTTTTGGTTTTAGAGTTGCCCTCAGAACCGCACCATCCGGTACCCCCTGGCCTTTAATTCCTGAATGAGGTCACCCAGCCGGTTGTAGAATTTATCGGTCCGGTCGGGATGGGTGCCCAGGTGGATCAAAAGGATAGCTCCCCGCAATCCCGTAGGATGCGTTTCTTCAAAGCGCAAAAGCCTTTCCATCAACTGTTCCGAACTTTTATAAGAGGCCATGTCAGGTGTGGTATAGTCGGCATTGGTGCCGGTGCCAGGGGTGAAATTAATGACCCGAAGGCCCATTTTCTCCGACCATCGGCAGATCGTGGAATTATACCATTCGTACGGAGGAAGGAAACAGGAGATATTCCGTCGGGGGATTCCTGCCCGCTTCAGTTCCTTCAGATTATCCCGCAGGTCTTTGCGGAAGAGTCTTCGGCCGACCAGCAGGGAGTCGCGCATTTCCCAGGCATTATACAGCAGATGCCTGTCGGAATGGGGCCCCAGAAAGTGGCTCTCCCGCCGCATCCGGGCAATCATCTCCCGGTACCGGGGATTCCGGAGAAAATTGCCGGTAAGGAAAAAGGAAGCCGGTACCCGGTGTTCCTGAAGAACATCCAGAATTTTCTCTGCCCCTTCCCCGAATTCATCGGCAGAAAAGATCAGGCTGACCGTTTTCAGTGTGGTATCGGTTCGGATGATCGCCCCTTCGCTATCCTTTATGGTGTTAAAAAAAAGTGAACCAGGCTGTCCAAAGCTCAGCAAGGTGGGCCGCCCAAACAGGAGGAAGCACAGAAAAGCAAATTTCAAAAAGGTATTCATTTTGCTTCAAAAAAGTCCATCACTTGTTTCACCAGCTGTACACGTATTTCCTCATCCTGGATGGTTTCGAGGGGAAATCCCAGCACCAGGGTTCGGTAAGGGCCTTTCCAGGCTACTCCGGCACTGATGTGGGTGTCTGCGTACCGGAATGCTGTAAAGGCATCCCCTCCTGCAGGTTCAATGCCGTCGGGCGATTCCACGCCATAGATCTCAGGGGAGTAACCGGTGTTGAATCGTCCCTTCAGGGCGAACCACGGTTTACCGTAATCGGCAGAATAGAAATCGCCTCTCCGTGAGGCATGGCCTGTGCGGGGTTTAAAATGAAGCACCCGTGCCGCAAATTGAAGAGCTGTGGTATCTCCTGTTTCCATCAGTTCGGTCCCGGGATAGGCTCCCGTGATCAGAAGGTTTCCGCCGCCGGCGGCCACTTGGCTGATCTTGCGCATCAATCCGGGGGTATATATGGAAAAATCCTTTTTTGACGGATCTTTCAGCGAAGGTGTGGATTTTTCCTCTCCCAGCAGAATATCGATTGCTGCGTATCCCGAGACATCAAAATTGTCGTCTGAAAAAACCTCATCGCTTACCGACACGAAGTTGTACCCGGCTTTGTTGAATGCTCTTCCGTGGATCCGGGAGAAGTCAAAACTATTCCCGGGAATGCATAGATCTTCCATCTCGTTTGAACTGCTTCCCCAGCCGGGATTGTCGTCATCGGTCCACGGATTTTTCCGGTTGAAATCATACTGGTCGCCGGCAGCAATGGTTTCAGCGATCCAGGGAACACCACGGTCGTGCCACCACTCGACACCCGCTTTTTCAGGAGTATCGAAAATGGCAGGGGCGCTCACCCTGTCAAAAGCATTGATGATTAATACGGTTCCTTTGGCGTTTTCCACGAATCCGGCTGAGAGGACCTCACCAGGAAAGCTTTCTCCCCCGCTGTTCAGTGCGGTGATTCTGAAATCGGAGGGAGCATCCCGGGGTGTAAGGGGAAGCGAACAGGAGGTGCCGGAGACCTCCACACCCTGGTTCCACCCCAGGTTACCGGAGCGGCGGTATACTTTATACCCTCCGGGAATAGCGGAAGGTTCCAGCGGATCCTCCACGGGTTTCCAGGAGAGTTTTACCATCTCCTCCCCCTCCCTCAGGATGGCAAAGTGGGATATCGGCAGGGGATGCACCACACAGGGCCTCCCTTCGCGAAACGACTGGAAGCGGAGCATGCCCTTGTAGATAGCCCGGCTGACGTCAAAGCGGAAGCGGGGATCGAGGCCAAAACGCATGTCAGCAAGATTCTGATGCGAAAGCAACTCCAGGAGCATTGCCGGCACATTGGGACGCCACGCTTCGGAGTATTGCCGGTCCCACAAAGCCCGGCGAGTCCAGTCCGGATTATACAGGGTCCTGATGTCCTCCACAAGCTGGGTCTGGATCAGGTCGGTCAAGTCACGGCTGGCCATCCGGGAACTCCCGTCGGGGAAAACCCCCCCGTCGGCCCAGGTACTGTAAATCCCCAGGGTTCCGATCACCGAATCGTCGGAGGTGATCCCCGCATCGGTATGGAAGGCAAAGGCCAGATCCACGGGAATCCCCAGCCCTTCCACATTCCTGTTTTTTGTGGGACCTGCCGGACTTCCCACCAGGTAGTTGACCCATTCGCCCCGTGACATGTAGTCGTCGTTGTAGTCGTTTTTCCCTTCGTTCAGGCTATATACCAGGGTATCGGGGAATCCCGCATACTGCAGGTAGTAACGCGCGCCCTCCCGGTACCTTGACTTTCCGCTGGTCTTCCAGGAAAACCAGTTGGAATCCGTGGTGGCCACCTCCCCTGAAGGAGTGCTTCCGTCGGTCGCCGACTTCTGGTTGGGAATCACGGCTCCGCCCGGACGACGGGCCACGTTTCCCATTCCCCCGCCAAAACGTACGGCATCCACCGAAATAACCTCCCCCGGTTTCCCGGAAAGACTCACCGACACCGCACCGAACCCCCTTTTCTTTTCTTTGGCGTCCGTTGATCCCTCTTCTTGTATTTCTCCGGAATCTATCGTTGCCGGAACGTTATCAAAGCCAGTCTCCCGGGTGAAGGCTCCCTCCCCGAAATGACCACTACCCTCTTCGGGACCAAAGAGATAGGTTCCAAGGTATACCCAGGTGCCTCCCCCGATCCGCTGGTTCACCAATAGGGTATCCCTGCCCCCGCTGTAAGCAACGGTCACCCTCACTTCCTGAGAACTCTCCGGAAAACGCTGCCATGAGAGATAAACCGCATATTCCCCGGGTTCCGGAGAAGCAGAAAAGAGAACCTCTTCCCTGCTACCGGGCGTGGACTCAAAAAGCAGGGAGGTCCCCGCCTCAAAAGGATTTTGACCGGGGAAGAGGGTGTCGGCCATCATAAAACCTTTAGAAATCACCCGGTAATCTTTTCCCTGAGGCAGGATAACCTGTCCCCCGTCAGTGGAAACATCGTTGTCCGTGATGAACTCCCGGGGCTGCCAGTCCCGCTCGACTGGCAGCAGGACCGTGGCCCCGCTGTTTTCGAGCATGGGTACCAGAAAGGGCATCACATACCCTTTGGTATATATATCCTCAACGGTTCCGAAGAGCCGCGCACGCTGCCACTCCCAGCGGTCGAGCTTCGACTCGTAATACCAGCCATGACTGCTCCATAAAGCGATGTTGTTGTTGTAAAGCCCTGATTCCGCAGGGCGCTCAACGGCCTTTTTGACCAGCGGAATGCGCATTCCCCTGCCTAAGGGAACCCGGCGTGAAAGATCACCCGAAAGCGAATTCCTGAAATAGTCGGGCACCAGTTCCTCCACCCTCCAGTTACCGGCAAACATTTCTAACACATAATCCCGGTATTTCCTTCCCAGAAGATCCCTGACCGACTCCCGGAGCCGGACACAATGCTCCTCCCTGACCGGAATATGGGAAAGTGCTGGGGAGAAAAAAACTTCCAAACGCTTTTCACCTGTATGTACAAAAACAGAATCAGGGGAAAACCGCCCGGTATGTTTCCACTCCGGAAAAGGAGAGACCCATTTTTTCAGATTTTTCAGAATCTTCTGTTCGGGAGTCTTGCCACCGGGAATCTTTGCACTCCCGGTGAACGGAAAAACTAAAAACAGAATAACCAAATGGATGCTTATCGAAAAGCGTTTTAGAAACCTCATATGCCGGATGTTTTTAATTCAACGGTCTGTAAAAAATCAGATTTATGAATGCGATTATTCAGCGAACTCACCTGTTCCCTCCATTTTGAACTAGTGCAATTTTTGAACAAGTTGGTGCTTCATTTAATTTCCACGTCCCTAATTTACACCTTTTCTCACAGGTTTCTATTTATTGTTATTCCGATGTCTTTTGAAACTAACAAAGTTAAGTCAATCGGTGGAATGAATCCCGTAGTGCCAGATTGATTCGGGCTTGCATATTCTCAGAATCATCAAATTGAAGATAACTGGTTTCCATTACATCATTACACATCTGACCGGAATAACAGATAAAAATGTAGTTTTGATGTTTTTAAAATTCTTTGAATTATGAAAATTGTGGTATTGGACGGATATACGCTGAATCCCGGGGATCTGACATGGGATGGGCTTGCCGAACTGGGAGAACTGACGGTATACGACCGGACGGCAGCCGTTGAAACGGTGGTGCGCGCCGCCAGGGCTGAAATCATTTTCACCAACAAGGTCATCCTTTCCAGGGAGGTGCTTGCTCACCTGCCGGAATTGCAGTTTATCGGCGTCCTTGCCACGGGATACAACGTCGTAGACATCGCCGCCGCCGCGGAAAAGGGAATCGTTGTAACCAATATCCCTGCTTATAGCACCCCTTCCGTGGCGCAGATGGTTTTCGCCCACATCCTCAATTTTGCCAACCGCGTGGAACTGCACGCCACGGAGGTGCGCAACGGGAAATGGACCGGCCACCGTGATTTCTGTTATCAGAGCACTCCCCAGACCGAAATTGCGGGGAAAACCCTGGGAATCATAGGCTTCGGCAAAATCGGGCACAGCGTGGGCCGGCTGGGCCATGCCTTTGGGATGAAAATCCTTTTCCATAACCGGAGCACCAAAAAAGATGCCCCGGCATGGGCCACCCAAGTATCCCTGGAACAGCTCACCCGTGACAGCGATTTCATCAGCCTCAACTGTCCGCTGACCCCCGACAACAGGGAGTTCGTGAACCGGAAGTTCCTGTCCCTTATGAAGCCTTCAGCTTTTCTTATCAATACTGGCAGGGGGCCCCTGATTCACGAAGCCGACCTGGCCGACGCCCTCAACAGGGGGATCATTGCCGGTGCCGGTTTGGATGTGCTGGGGAAAGAACCGCCACACCCACACAATCCTCTCCTGACCGCCCGCAACTGCTTTATCACCCCCCACATGGCGTGGGCCACCCTGGAAGCCAGAAACCGGCTGATGGGTATTGCCGTCGAAAACCTCAGAAGCTTTCTTGAGGGAAATCCCCGGAATGTCATTAAAGCCGGATAACAGCCCCCCCGGCCGATCAGAAAACATGCTGATGCCGGCATCATACACTACCCCGTTTGTTGAGGGCTGCCAAATCTGGTATTTTATAGCGTTTCTGAGTTTTATTATCAAGCCAGGAAGCTGAGCAGGATACCTGCCGCCACGGCACTGCCGATCACGCCCGCCACATTGGGTCCCATGGCGTGCATCAACAGGTGGTTGGTTTTGTCATACTCCAGACCCACGACCTGAGAGACGCGAGCACTGTCGGGCACCGCCGACACACCTGCGTTTCCTATCAACGGATTGATTTTATTCCCCTCTTTCAGGAAAAGGTTGATGATTTTAACGAACATCACCCCGCCAAAGGTGGCAATGATAAATGAAACTGCGCCCAGAACAAAAATCCCCAATGACTTGGCGGTCAGGAAAGTGGTGGCCTGGGTGGAGGCGCCCACGGTCAGCCCGATCAGTATGGTGACAATATCGATGAGTGGTCCTTTGGCGGTGTCCGCCAGTCGTTTGGTTACGGTACTTTCCTTCAGCAGGTTTCCGAAGAAGAGCATCCCCAGCAGGGGAAGACCGCTGGGCACCAAAAAGGTGGTCAGCAACAAACCGCTGATAGGAAAGACGATCTTCTCAGTTTTGGAGACGGCGCGCGGTGGCTTCATGCGGATCACCCGCTCTTTTTTGGTGGTCAGCAGCCGCATCACAGGAGGCTGGAGCACCGGCACCAAAGCCATATAGGAATAAGCAGAGATGGCAATGGCGCCCAATAGGTCAGGGGCCAGCTTCGAAGAGAGGAAAATTGCCGTCGGGCCGTCGGCACCCCCGATAATTCCAATGGCACCCGCTTCGGTTGGTGAAAACCCAATGGCCAAGGCAATGGAATAGGCTCCGAAGATCCCCAACTGTGCAGCCGCCCCGATCAGGATCAACTTGGGATTGGAAATCAAAGCTGAAAAATCGGTCATCGCACCGATCCCGAGAAAGATCAACGGCGGATAAACACCCTGCAAAACTCCGAAATAGAGATAGTTAAGCACGCTTCCCGATTCATACACCCCGATCTGGTAGCCGGGAGAAAAGGCAATGTTACCCACCAACATCCCGAATCCGATGGGAACCAGTAACATGGGTTCGTATTCCTTGGTGATGGCAAGATATATAAAAAACAGACCTATGGCTATCATAATCAGATGACCAGTAGTCAGGTTGGCAAAAGCAGTGAAGGAGAGAAACTTCTCCAGATGCTCCAGCACAAAACTGAAAAATCCTCCGGATTGCGTCATAATTTATTCTCCTATCTCTAATAGAACGTCCCCTTCCATGACAGAATCCCCCTGATGCTTGAGGATGGAAGTCACTTTCCCGGGTTTGTCGGCTTCAATGTTATTTTCCATTTTCATGGCTTCCAAAACTAGCAGTTTCTGACCGAGCTTCACCGTATCCCCTTCCCTGACAAATACTTCCAGGATTACCCCAGGCAGGGGCGACTTGATAATGCCTGCTCCCTTGGGAGCATCCGGTCGACTCGTCTTGGCCTGCGACGGCACCGAATCGGTCGAGGGCACCGCTACGGACCGGACCAGCTTGGGCGTCTTGGTAGGCTTTATATCCTTATTGACCTCCACATAATACTTGGTGCCATTCACCTCGATTTCGGCAACATTGTCCTCGATACTGAGCACTTCCGTCTCATACTTATTGCCGTTTATTGTAAATTTAAACCGCTTCATTGATCGTTATTTTGGTAATTTTCTTAATCCGTAAATTTTGGAACTCCACGGCGAATAGGTCCGGGATACTTTGTTGATGGTCAGGACGGTGTTCTCGGCATCGTGCAACTCACTGGAGTACAGGTAGAGGGTCATAGCAATGGCGGCGTTGGTTTCACCGGTAATCGCCAAACCCTCCTGGCCGGAATCTGCTGATTCCGCCTTTCCGGCTTTCGCCTTGATAAGAGACCGGGCTGCCAGTTGCTTCCCGACATCGATGGCCAAAACCTTGCTGGTCATTTTGAAAAATAAGTAAAGTGCTGCCAGCGCCATGAAAACCACTCCCATGGCGATCATGGTCATACCTCCTCCCGAAGGATCAAATTTGGCAAATTCCTCCCCTGCGGTAATCACCGGTTCCGTATTGTTATTGGCATTGGGCGTGGTTGTAGGCAGATTCATCCACACAGACCCGCCATCTTCCCTGCGGCCGTATGATATATCCGTGATCATGCCGTGGGGAATGGTCAGGGAATCGATCAGGGTTTTTCCGTTCCCTTCAAACAGGGCAATGGTTTTACCCGGCTCCAGAATGAAATTCAGGTGCAGAATTCCATAGGTAGGCTTATTGTCAGCCCAGAAAACAAGATAACTTCTGGGAGGAATCTTTGTCAGCTCCTGGCCCTTGGCAATGGGGTACTTAGTGGGATTTGACAGGTCATCGGTCAGGTACAGCCCCCCGATGTCCACTTTGTTGTATGCCGTATTGAAGATCTCGATCCAGGGGCTGTGTTTGCCAAAATCGTCCACATAGTTGGAATCATTGTACACAAGCACTTCATTGATCCGCAGATCCATGGTACTTTGAGCTCCTGATTCCGTAGAAAAGATGGAAAACAGGAATACGGCGCCGGCTACTGTAATGAATTGCCTTAATTTCATCATTCCGGGTATTACAAAGGTAAATTGCTATGCTTTTTTGGCGGATTGACATCCTTTTTGGTAGCCAGTGCCTGCAGCGCCCTGATGATCCGGAAACGGGTGTTGCGGGGCTCGATCACATCGTCGATATAACCGTATTTTGCCGCATTGTAAGGATTGGCAAACTCATTCTTGTACTCTTCCTCTGCATTGGCAATAAATGCAGCTTTCTCCACCGAATCTTCGATCTTTTTTATCTCCTTGCTCATCAGCACTTCGATGGCCCCCTTTGGACCCATTACGGCAATTTCAGCCGTAGGCCATGCATAATTGATATCTCCGCGCAAATGTTTGGAACTCATCACACAGTAAGCGCCGCCATAGGCTTTCCTCAGGATGACGGTTATTTTCGGGACCGTAGCCTCCCCATAAGCAAAAAGAAGCTTGGCACCGTGACTGATGATGCCTCCATACTCCTGGGCAGTGCCGGGCAGAAAGCCGGGAACGTCTTCAAGGGTGATAATCGGAATGTTGAAGGCATCGCAGAAACGTACAAACCGGGCAGCCTTGCGCGAAGCATTGATATCGAGCACCCCCGCCAGATAAGCGGGCTGGTTGGCTACGATACCCACTGAAATGCCGTTGAAACGGGCAAAACCGATCACAATATTGGGTGCATAATAGCGATGCACCTCCATGAATTCGCCATAGTCCACGATACCATGGATCACATCCTTCACGTCGTAAGGCTTATTGGGATTCTCGGGAATAATCTCATTGAGGTTATCTTCCAGACGGTCAATGGGGTCATCGCAATGGACCAGGGGCGCCTCCTCCAGGTTATTCTGGGGAAGATAGGAGAGCAGTTTCCGGATCAGGGAAATCCCTTCCTGCTCATCATCGGCTACAAAATGGGTCACCCCCGACTTGGAAGCATGAACCATGGCGCCTCCCAGTTGCTCGTCGGTAACCACCTCGCCGGTAACCGTTTTTACAACCTTGGGACCGGTAACGAACATATAAGAGGTGGCTTTGCTCATCACAATGAAATCAGTTAGGGCGGGTGAATAAACCGCTCCTCCGGCGCAGGGGCCGAAGATGGCGGAAATCTGCGGCACGACTCCTGAAGCCATGATGTTGCGCTGGAAAATCTCGGCATAGCCGGCCAGGGAAGTCACCCCCTCCTGGATACGGGCACCCCCCGAGTCATTGATCCCGATCACAGGTGCCCCCATCTTCGTGGCCGCATCCATCACCTTGCAGATCTTTTGCGCAAAAGACTCACTTAACGACCCGCCGAATACGGTGAAATCCTGCGAGAAGACATACACCAGACGGCCATCAATGGTGCCGTAACCGGTCACCACCCCGTCACCCAGAAACTTCGTCTTCTCAATGCCAAAATTGGTGCAGCGGTGCGAAACAAACATGTCAAACTCCTCGAAACTCCCCTCATCCAATAATAACTCAATCCGCTCACGGGCAGTCATCTTGCCCTTCTCATGCTGTATGTCGATCCTCTTCTGACCACCGCCCATTTTGGCGTCCATGCGCAGGTCGATCAACTGCTTTACTTTGTCCTGATTGTTCATAGGTCATGAATTTTGTTTTTCTTATTCCGCGCAAAACTCCGTTAAAACTCCGAAGGTGGATTTCGGATGAAGGAAGCCGATATTCAGCCCTTCAGCACCCTTCCGGGGAACTTTGTCAATGAGCCGTACTCCATTTTTCTCGGCATTCCCCAAAGCTTCACCCACCTTATCCACGGCAAAGGCAATGTGATGGATACCCTGCCCCTTGTTGGCAATAAACTTGCCGATAGGCCCTTCGGGATTAGTGGACTCCAAAAGTTCAATCTTGGTTTGACCTACTTTGAAAAAAGCAGTTTTAACCTTCTGGTCGGCCACCTCTTCCACAGCATAACACTTCAAACCGTAAACCTTTTCATAAAAGGCAACCGCCTCCTCCAGGTTTTCCACGGCAATTCCAATGTGCTCAATATGAGTAATATTCATAATCAGATATTTATAAATTCTTTGTCTCAGTTAAAATAGTCATAACGGTCAAAATAACGGAAAGAAATGATTCCAAACCCTGATTTTCTTTAGCCCTCAGAACAATACCCATTCTTTATATCTGGTCTAAATAAATGAGGCAGGAAAGATTTCCTGCCTCATTTACCGGTCATTTGCCATCCCGGACAAGTAAAAATGGGTTCCGAACCTTTCGAAGGCAGCTTTTTCGAGTTCTTCACGTACACTGTGGGTAAATGCGGATAGATCTTAACGGTCAAAAACCTGGTTTCGGACATGGGGTTGCATCATTCATGTTCGGGTTCGGTATGAATGCTGATCAGCGTGTTCTCCCCGAACCGCTCCTTCAGTCGGAATTCGATGACATTGTTAAGGTTGTGAGCTTCGACAATGGTGGTTTCGTTCTTTACCCTGACATGAATGTCAACCACGATCCTATTGCCGTTTTTGCGGGTCCGGAGGTCATGGGGCTCCAGGACGCCCTCCACCTGGCCAACGATTTCCATGATGCTTTTCTTAGTTTCCTCGTCGAGTGATTCTTCGAGCAACTCCCGGAGGCTTCCCCGGGTAATCTGCCATGCCACTTTCAGGATAAAAAAACTGACCACGATGGCTGCCAGGGGATCCAGTATTCTCCAACGATTTCCCAGGAGGATGGCGCCACCAATCCCCACCAGGGTTCCCACAGAAGAAAAGGCATCGGAACGGTGGTGCCAGGCGTTGGCGATGACGGCTTGGCTGTTGATTTCATCCCCCGTTTTTTTCGTGTAGCGGAAGAGCCATTCCTTAACAATAATGGAAACCAATGCCGCCACCAGGGCTATGATCCCCGGAGCATCGATGGATTGCCCAAGCACCAGCACGGACCATACATTTTTCGCCCCATTGTACAAAATTCCCAACCCCACAAACAGGAGGGCGATCCCGATAAAAGCCGTGGCCAGGGTTTCATATTTCCCGTGACCGTACTCATGATCCTCGTCCGCGGGCTTTTTCACCATCCGGAAGCTCACCAACACCACAATATCGGTGATAAAATCAGACAAAGAATGAATAGCATCGGCAAGCATGGCTCCACTCCTCCCGATAACCCCGGCCGCCAGCTTAAAAACCGTCAACACAAGGTTGATCAAAAAACCCACCCAGGTAACCCTGTTTGCCTTTCCGGCCCTTATTTCCTCACTGTTACCATTTCCTTCCATCTGTCACAAATGATGATTCAAACCACAAAAGTAGGTTTTTTTGCTTTCTTTCAGGGGAAATATCTTTCCAATGTCATTCTGAACCCAATCACCCGTGAAGACCCGGCCCCGAATTGGCCATGTTAAATCTGACCCGCTGATGCAGGCTGGAAAGGATGAAGCTTATGAATTTCCGCATGATTTTCCGATATTTGCAACTTATATAAATCAATCGTGCCCTATGTTTCTCCTTATACTGTATCTTCTTCTCGCACTTTGTATTTCATTTCTCTGCTCGGTCATGGAAGCGGTCCTGCTTACAACGCCCCTGTCCTATGTAGCGGTTAAAGCCCAGGAAGGTTCGAAATCAGCCCCTGGTTTCATTAAGTTGAAACAAAATATGGATCGCCCCATTACGGCAATCCTTACCCTGAACACCATCGCTCACACCATCGGGGCGGCAGGCGTGGGAGCACAGGCAACGATCGTTTTCGGCGAGGCATGGTTCGGGGTGGTTTCGGTAGTGCTTACCCTGTTGATCCTGGTCCTTTCGGAAATCATTCCCAAATCAATCGGTACCCGTTATTGCAGGGAACTATCGCTGGTTTCGGTTAATATCATCCGGATCATGATGTTTGTTACCTACCCCTTTGTATTGCTTTCCGGAGTTATCACCAGGATCTTTGCCAAAAAAGGGGACGAGCAAACCGTAAGCCGTGAGGAGATTTCGGTCATGGCTTCCATAGGACGTAACGAGGGTGTTTTTGAGGAAAAGGAACAACGGATCATTCAGAACCTGATACGGCTTAAATCGGTCAATGTGTCAGAAATCATGACGCCCCGGGTGGTGGTGACAGCCGCCGATGAAAACATGGGATTAGAGGAGTTCCTTCAGAAAAAAGAGTTTCTCTATTACTCAAGAATTCCGGTTTATTCCGGGTACTTCGAAAATATTACAGGCTATGTCTTCCGGGAACAGGTTTTTGAGAAACTGGCCGAAGACCAGGTCAATCTTAAACTCAAAGACCTCAGGAGAGAAATTGTGGTCTTCTATAAATCAAAACACCTGTTCAGTGTTTGGGAAACCCTGCTGAATAAAAAAGAACAAATTGCGATTGTAGTCGATGAATACGGTGGAATCGACGGTATCGTCACCATGGAAGATATCGTGGAAACGCTTCTGGGCTTTGAGATTGTTGATGAGAAAGACAAAATAGCCGATATGCAGCAATTTGCCCGTGACCGCTGGAAAAAAAGAAGACAGAAATACGACGACCTCCTTGACAATACCGCCGGACAACCCCAGGTGGCAAAATCAGAAGAGACAATTCCATAATGCCGGAACCCTAAGGTCTCGATTCATCCGTCGTGCTTTCTTACACCCTGCAATAGAGATTAGCCCGGCATCCTCAAAGCACACCCAAACCCCAAAATCATCCCTGAGGGGAAGTTCTCCTTGCAGGACCTTCCCTCAGGGATGATTGGCAACTTTGAACCATTTTCCGATAGCGCTAAATGTTTCTGCGGATAATCACATTAAATTTACCGCTCCACTCTTCAGCGATATGCAACTCATTATTGAGTGTCATATCTTCCTCATCGGTGTAAAGCGGAAAAACCAACGCTGGCGCTGATTTTTCGCGGGGGGTAAAACAGAGCGCTATGGAGCTGAACAAAATGGCATTCTCCTTTGATCCGTTTTCGAGTAATTTTTTCTCCACAGAGCAACCGGTATATTTCTTCAGGTCGGCAAGGATGATTTTATTCTGGGGATTTCCCTGAATAAGGAAGGCTGCCTTTTCATGTTCACGGTCCAGGCCGATGACCTTATTACTCCATGATTGGTGTTCGCTGATTTCGATTCCCTCTTTCTGCCCCAGAGCTGCCAGTTCCTTTTCAAGTTTTCTTTTTCCTGCCCCCTGGGTATGGATCAGCCACCAAATGGGCCCGACAATTAATGCAGTTATGATAATTCCGATAATAACGATTGAATTCATGATTTTTTACTTTAAAATGTTGATAAGAAAAGATTTGATTTTCAGGTCTCTGAAAAGCCAAATCCACAGCCGGCCCTTTCCCGGAAAGGACGCAACAGGAAGACTTCTTCAAAAACCCTGACCGTGTAACGGGGGAACTTCGGTGTCACCCCGGAAAAAATCATGAAAACTCGTGGAAAGGATACAGGATAACCGATTTGCAGGGGGAATAGGTAAAAGTGTCAGCCACATAAAATTTCCGGAGAAGTTGCATCCGGGGTGGTTCCTTGGTAGCCTGATTTCTGAAGAACAATCCCGGGATGGATATTTCGGATCTCCACACCGGTGATCCCTGTGTGGTGGCACCCTCCTGGACCAGGTAACCTGGATGTGCTGCCGGCAGTACCCAGGCAAGCTCCCCGCTATGGTCCCATGACCCGGGAGATACCTCATAAGTTGCCGGAATTTGGCATGTTGCACTGAAAATCAGGATCAGTGCGGCAAAAAACGTGGCAAAGACCTTCCGCAAACAAACCATAGTGCAAATATAATCAAAGATTCGTCTCTTGTGCCGTTCTATCCGGATAAACGCGAAGCGCTTCTTCCAGAATACGAAGGGAGGCGCCCAGATCCTCCTTTTTCAGCACATAGGCAATACGCACCTGGTCCCTGCCCAATCCCGGCGTTGTGTAAAATCCCGATGCGGGAGCGAGGAAGAGGGTCTCTCCGTCCAGCCGGAAATCCGTCAGCAGCCATTTGCAGAAGTCGTCCGCGTCGTTCACCGGGAGCCGGGCCACTGTATAAAATGCCCCCATGGGGATGGGGGAAAAAACACCGGGGATCCTGTTCAACCCATCGATAAGAAAATTCCGTCGTTGAAGATATTCGTTGTAGTTGACCAACATGTATTCCCCGTCTACTCCCAGGGAAGCTTCCGCAGCGATCTGCCCGATGAGGGGCGGACTGAGCCGGGCCTGGCAAAATTTCATTACATTGTCGTGTACCTCCTTGTTTTTGACTACCAGGGCGCCGATCCGGAGACCGCATTCACTGTACCGTTTCGATACCGAATCGATCAGGATCACATTATTCTCTATTCCTTCCAGATGAAATGCCGAAATATAAGGCGCTCCGGTATAGCAAAATTCCCGGTATACCTCATCGGAAAAAAGGAACAGGTTGTACTTCAGAACAAGGTCCCTGATTTGCCTCATCTCCTCGCGGGTGTAAAGGTAACCCGTCGGGTTGTTGGGATTACAGATCATGATCCCTTTTGTCCTCGGGGTGATCAGCTTTTCGAATTCCGCCACCGGAGGCAGGGCAAATCCATCTTCAATTCTGGATGGGATGGAACGGATCACCGCTCCCGAGCTGATGGCAAAGGCCGTATAATTGGCATAGGCCGGTTCGGGCACGATGATCTCATCGCCCGGATCCAGGCAGGCCATAAAGGCAAAAGTAACAGCTTCACTGCCTCCGGAAGTGATGATGATCTCTTCGGGATTGACCTCAATTTTAAACCGGTGGTAATATTTGGCCAATTTTTTTCGAAATGACAGATTCCCCTCACTCGGCGAATATTCCAGCACTTGGCAGTCTATGTTCCGGATAGCATCCAACGCAACCTGGGGAGTGGGCAGGTCAGGCTGTCCGATGTTCAGGTGGAATACCCTGACCCCTTGCGCTTTGGCCTGGTTGGCATAGGGAACCAGTTTCCTGATGGGTGAATCGGGCATGACAGCCCCCCGTTGCGAGATATGCGGCATAACATTAAAATTTGAAACCGGGCAAATATAAATGGTGTCACTCTAATATCATAATACCATCCTCACCGCCAAAATGAAATATATCACAAACTTTACTTTTGAAACTCCCCGCCGCAGACCGGAGGAGGAAAGCGATTACCGGAATTCAAATTGTCAAGACAGGGTTTCGCACCTGAAAATGACAGGGAGAAATGGATTTCTGTGATCGGAATGAATAATTTTTATCATAGTTTCTGTAAGTTCTTCCACCAATATTTGTATCCGGAAATCAGCACATTTTTTTCAGAGAAAGATGACAGTAATGTATTTGTATTGTTAAACTGAATTATTCTGCCCGGAATAACACTCCTTCCTGACAGAAATTTTTCGGCGTTATTGAAATATCAGATAATAAATAGGTTTCTTTGTGTATTTAAAATTCGTTAATTGAAATTCGTTGACCAGATAAACATATTAACATAAATTTAACTAAATAATAAAGGAGATTCGTTATGATTATCGGGATTCCAAAAGAGATTATGGAAGAAGAAAAAAGAGTTGCGGCAACTCCGGAGACGACAGAGAAACTTATAAAGCTTGGTTTTGATGTTATTATCGAATCAAATGCCGGCGCGGGTATTTATTTCAGTGATGAAGATTACAGATCGGCCGGCGCAGAGGTTACTGCCGATGTGGAGACTTTATTTGGCCGGGCCGATATTATACTTAAGGTTAAGGAACCCAAATATAATGTAAATGCAGGCAGGCATGAAATTGAAATGATGAAAGATGAAAGTATCCTGATTACTTTTCTACATCCGGCAACCCCATCCAATCATAAAATAGTCAGGATGTTGAAGGATAAAAAGATCACATCATTGACCATGGATGGCATCCCAAGGATAACAAAAGCTCAGAAGATGGATGCTCTGACATCTATGAGCACCGTTACCGGTTATAAATCAGTTCTGATTGCTGCAAATCATCTTCAAAAGTTCGTTCCAATGATAGGTACCGCGGTAGGTTCCATAAAACCCTCTAAATTTCTTGTTGTTGGAGCCGGTGTTGTAGGTCTTCAGGCAATTGCCACAATAAAAAGGCTTGGCGGCATTATCACAGTTATCGATATACGGCCAAAGGCAAGGGAGGAAGCTATAAGTCTGGGAGCCAAAGTCGGCGGTTTTGATGTTCCCGCTGACCTGGCTACAGGAGAAGGAGGTTATGCGAAAAGTCTGCCGGCAGAATGGATTGAACAAGAAAGAGAGCTGATTAAACCATTCCTGGAGGATGCCGATGCTGTGATACTGAGCGCTCTGGTGCCCGGAGAAATTGCACCAGTACTGATTACCGATGAAATGATAGCCTCTATGAAACCCGGATCGGTTATAGTTGATGTATCGATTGATCAGGGAGGTAATTGTGCCGTTACTGAGGCCGGGAAACAAATCATCAGACATAATGTCTTGGTGTCCGGGTTACAGAATATTCCCGGAAGAATGGCCATTCATTCAACCTGGCTTTATGCAATCAATATGTACAATTATGTGGAAAATCTTTTCAAGAATGGTGATTTTAAACCCGACCTTGAGGATGAAATTGTAAAAAATTCCCTGGTTACACATAACGGAATGATTTTGCATAAAGGGACACTTAAAGCGCTTGGTGAGTCACATTGAATTTTAATTGAATAATTATGAATGAATTATTGATAATGGTCTCTGTATTTATCCTGTCAATCATCATAGGATATTTACTTATTTCAAAAGTACCGCCATTATTGCACACGCCATTAATGTCGATGACCAATGCCATTTCGGCAGTAACGATACTGGGAGCGCTCCTCGTTTTTGCTGTTACATCTGATTTAACAGACACTCTACTCGGTGCAATTGCAATAGCTCTGGCAGCATTTAATGTTGTCGGCGGATTCACGATTACTGAGAGGATGCTGAAGCTTTTTAAGAATAAGAAGGAATAACAATACGAATAGATACAGAACTCGATGGACAATTGGCTTGATTTAGTTATAGATCTGATAATCATACTAATATTCCTTGGTGGATTTACCAGGTTCAGGACTCCAAAAGGGGCGCGTGCAGGTAATTTCAGCGCCGCATTTGCTCTGGCGCTTGCGGTAATTGTGGTTATCATCCGGCACAGGATCATGCAGCCACATATTGTAATGATTGCTCTGTTGATTGGTTCGGCAGCAGGCTGGTATGTGGCAAGCCGGGTAAAAATGATACAGATACCGGCAATGGTGGCTTTTCAGCATGGAGCAGGAGGTATTGCAGCATTCCTTGTCTCTTTTATTGAACTTACCAGGAATACCCTCCCTGGTTTTGGTATTGAAAAAATTTCAGGGCTTCTCGGACTTGCAATAGGAGCTCTTACCTTTAGCGGAAGTATGATTGCCAGTGGAAAGCTTGGGAATGTGATCAGGAAACCTCCGGTTACTTTACCCGGTCATAGTCTGATAACAACCGGATTATTGATTCTGATAATCATAACAGGGTTTTTCACAGGTTATCCCCGGGAAGGTTGGCTTACCTTTGTACTTATTGTTATGGTAGTTGAATCCATTTTGTTAGGCCTGGTATTTTCAATACGTATCGGAGGGGCTGATATGCCTGTCCTGATCTCATTTTTAAATGCAACCGCCGGTCTCGCTGCTGCTTTCTGCGGGGTGATAATCCACAACAGATTACTTATTGCCTGCGGTGCGACAGTTGCTGCATCGGGTTCAATCCTGACCCATGTGATGTGCAAGGCGATGAACAGAAATCTGCTCCAGGTTTTTATTGGTTTCAAAGTAAGGGACACAAAAGACCCGGTTTCGGAATTCCTGAATCTGGAAGATGTTTCTGATAGACAGGTAGATGTTCAAAATCACTTATCCCCGGAAAAGCCGGCTATTACGGATCCGCTTGCAGAAGCTACTGAAGTTTGCCGGAATGCAAAAAAGATCATCTTTGTTCCCGGGTACGGAATGGCATTTGCCCAGGCTCAGTTTGATGTGGTAAAGTTTGCCACAATGCTGGAAGAGTCGGGAAAGGATGTAAAGTTTGCCATTCATCCGGTTGCCGGCCGGATGCCGGGACATATGGACGTTTTGCTTGCAGAGGCTGAACTTTCTTATGATAAGCTTATTGAAATGGATGATATAAATCCGGAATTTGAAAAAACTGACGTTGCCATTATAGTAGGAGCATGTGATGTGGTTAATCCTGCTGCTATTACTCAGAAAAATACCCCGATATCGGGTATGCCAATTCTTCTGGCCCATATGGCCAAAAGGGTACTTGTCTGTAACCTCGACGATAAACCGGGATATTCCGGAATTGACAATCCTTTGTATAAAAACGAAAAAGTCATAATGCTCCTTGGCGATGCAAAGGAAACGCTGGGGGAACTTATAACCAGATACAGCGGCTCTGAGAATTGACCCGTTCACAACAGCCCTTTTTCTATCCCCTCCTGCAAATCCCGTTGTAAGGACAGTAAAGGCAGCGGTCTGTAAACTCAGTCTGCCGGAACACGCTATTTTCCGAAAAGATCTTCTGAATTATGGATTTCAGATTATCTTCAAGTTCCTTTTCAACAGTGGAAATTTCTGCCGGCGCCTGGTTCATCCGGACATCAAACCTGAAGTTTTCGTCGTTCAGGTTCAATATCGCCAACACGACAGCCCCGATGGGGGAATCGTGAAAATACCCCTTTTTCAGAATCCAGGCATAGGTCAACGTCTGGATCACCTCTTTCCGGAGTTTGGCCACCGACAGGTCAAACAACTCCCCCGGATCTCCAAATGCCAGGTCAGCGCTGTTCAGGGAACCTGTTTTATAGTCCACGACCCTGATCACGCCCTGTGATTCATCAACGCGGTCTATTTTTCCGCCCAGCTTGATTGTGCGGGGGGTTCCGTCAATTTCGACGGTGACCGGGACTTCATAACTGTTTTCCAATGCCCGCAATAAAACAGGGGCACCGTTCATCTCCATACGAAGAAGATTCCGGAGATAGACTCCTATCGTCGAAAATATCAGGAGTGTTTTACCTTCTAAGGAAAGGCTCTTCCATTCGGAAGCCGGCATACGGAAATACTCGGTCGCCAATGCCTGAAGGGTACATTTCCGGATATTCTCCTTGTCGGCCGCCATCCTTTCAAAATCACCGGCAGTCAGGATTTTGCCTGTATAAGGCAGGTATAGGTTCTCCACAGCCTTGTGAAATGTATTCCCGAAAAGCTGACGGTCTATATCTTCTGTTACCTCTTCCGGCTCCTGAAGGCCTACCACATGACGGAAATAAAACCTGAGGCTGCACGTCATAAAAAGAATAATGGCGCTTGGGGAAAGGGCTTTCTCATCCCGGTTACGGGCCAGCATCTTCTCCCTGATTGTACGATCTGAAGCAACGGTGACCGGCTTTACCGGATTGCTGAAAAAGGCATAATCGAATCTCCTTTGCCTGACCTGATGAGGCGAATGGTATATCAACTGAAAACCGTACCGGCTCAGTTCACCCCCGGTGACGCCTTCCCGTACCGTATTCCAGGTAGCGGTTATTCTCCGGGACCGTTGAATCAATCTGTAAAAATAATAGGCATACATAGCCTCCTGGTCGTCTATTCCCGGCAACCCAAAACCCTTGCGGAGATTGAAAGGGATCAGCGAAGGGGCCGGAGTGCTCTTCGGCCAGTTATCTTCATTCAGGCCGATGATCACCAGATCATCAAAATCGAGACAGCGGGTTTCCAGAATTCCCATCACCTGTAATCCCGAAAGAGGTTCCCCCTCAAATGCCACCGACTCCAGGTTCAGAACCCGTATCATCAGGTTGAAATATACCGACGGGGATAGTTCTGTTTTCTCCGGTGCAAGAATCTCATCCACCACGGACTTCAGCTTTTCCAGGGCACTATAGATGTGATAAATCATTTCCCGGATGACGAGATGCTCCTTATCCTCTCCTGTCCGGGAATATACCTGCCGGAGGATGTCCAGAAGGTAGCCCGAAAATTCCGCAACTTTCCGGGGCGGAGAAAAGATGGTGCAGTGCAGCGGGGAGAGATCGAGATCCCCGGCAGTGAGGTAAATTTTGTTGACGGTTTTAATCTCCCGGAGGAGCGAGGTAACCTTTTCAGGCTCGATACCTGCCAACAGTGGATGGGCAAGGATGCCTGTCACCAGCCGGTGATACAGGCGGGGGATCTTGTTTTCCCAGGGCCTGGCGTTCAGAACCAGGGAGGCAATCTGCATGAGGAAACTCACTACGGGAGAATTTCTAACCGGATACCCCATGGTGATGTTCACCTCCCCAAAAGATTCAGGGATGGCTCCCAGAACAGGGAAAAGCAAGGATTCATCGGCCAGGACGATGGCAGCATAGTCAAACCGCGACTTTCCGATGGGCTCCGTAAAAAGGGACGGAATTACCTGGGCCTGCCCAACCCCCGAAGCAGCAGCAACCAATTCAATATTTTTGGGTTGGGAAAAAGCTGTCGTATCGACAGTAAAATCATCGGGAGGAGGAAAAAGAAGAAGGTTTTCCCGCATGAAGTTGCCGGCGCTGTTCAGGTGATTCCCGACATAATAATCATCATAATCCCAGAAAAAAGAGGCTCTCCCTCCTTCCCGGAGTACCCTGAAAAGCACTTTTTCACAATTATTCAGGGCATTCAACCCGATAAAACAGTAATGGTCATAGGCAAACTTCGATTTCCCCGACAACACATTTTCAATCCCGTCACGCATGATCATCCCGTTGTATCCCACCCCTTCCGAAGCTAGTTTCTCCCTGAATCCGGAATAAATGACGGGGAGTTTTTCCCAGAAAGTCAAAAAATCCCGCTTCTGGGGGTATTTTTCAAAATTCCGCAGGGAACCCCAGAACTGCTCCAGGATTTTGCGTTGCTCTTCTGTCAGATAATCGAAATGATGTTCAATATCTTTGACCTGGGAAAGATTTGTGAACAACGCTCCGGCATTGACCCTGTATTTGTCAACGTCATCGAAATCGCCAAGCAGCACTTCGCCCCAGAAGTAAAAATCATCAAAAGTTTCTGTCGACCTGATTTCATCCCTGTAAATATCAAACAGGTCGGCGATCAGTTTCAGCCGGGAAGCAGGCAGGAGTTCTGAAAAGGAGAGCATCAGCTCATTGACCGTCGTAACTGCAGGTCCGATCACTGCATTTTTCAGCATCTTTTTCAGATAGGCAGTAAAAAAGAGTCCTGACCTCCGGTTGGGCATCACAATACAAATGCGGGAAAAATCAGATCTGTATTTCCGGAAGATATAAGAAGTGCAGGATTCCAAAAAACGTTGCATTTCGATTCATTTTCCTACAGTTCTTGCAAATGTACTGAAAACAAAATGACGAAGGGATTGTTCCCTTCAGGTGGTTGGTAAAAAATCGCTAATTTTGGAGAAATCTAAGAGATCGTCAGTGGTGATTAAGATGATAAAATGAGTTTTATGAAACAGAGAATGATTTTGATGCTCTTTCTGGCCCTGGGTTCCCTGGGTGCCGTAAGTCAGCAGCGGGAAGCCGCGTTCACGATGAACCAACGGCTTGGCAGGGGGATCAACATGGGCAATTGTTTTGAAGCTCCCTCGGAAAGTGCATGGAGCAATCCCTGGAGGCCCGAATATTTCCGGATCATGGCGGAGCTCGGATTTCAGCATGTACGCATCCCCATCCGCTGGGAAACGGCGGACAGGGGCAGCGCTTCCCCGCCATACACTATCGCGCCTTCATTTTTGAACAGGATCAGACAGGTGGTGGATACCGCCCTGAAATACAAGCTTCACGCCATCATCAACATGCATCATCATGAAGCCCTGATCGCCGATCCAGAAGGACAGAAAGCCCGCTTCCTGTCACAATGGAATCAAATTGCCCAATATTTCAGCACCTATCCCGACAGTTTGCTCTTCGAAGTGCTGAATGAACCGAACGGGAATCTGACGGCAGCCAAATGGAACACCCACTTCGCCGATGCTCTGGCTGAGATCAGGAAAACAAATCCCACCCGCATCGTAGTGATGGGGGTGGCAGAATGGGGTGGTCTTTCAGCCATCAACGCCCTTCAGTTCCCTGACGATGAAAACATCCTGCTGACCATCCATTATTACAATCCGTTTCATTTTACCCACCAGGGGGCTGAATGGTCGGAAGGATCCTCCGCATGGCTGGGGACCACCTGGAATGATACGGAATTTGAGCGTCAGACCGTTCAGGCCGAGTTCAGGAACGCCATCCAGCTCGCGCAGAATCAACACATCCCCATTCACATCGGTGAATTCGGAGCCTATTCCAAAGCCGACGAAGCCTCCAGGGTACGGTGGACCACCTTCCTCAGCCGATGGTTTGAAGAGCAGGGATTTAGCTGGGCTTACTGGGAGTTCAGCGCCGGCTTCGGCATCTACAATCCTTCGACAAAAAAAATCCTGACGCCCCTGGCCAACGCCCTGTTGGTAAATCCCATGCCCCAGCCCACCCCGGTAGAGGTCTTCCCCGTTTATATCAGCAACTTCTCGACCAGCAATGACGGATGGTCGTTTTATGCCCAGCAGGGAGCATCGGGGAGCATGACCCGGTCAGGTGGCAAACTGATAATAACCCTCAACGCAGCAGGGACCCAGGCATGGCATGCCCAGCTCCACCGGGGGTCAATCACCCTTGAGAAAGGCAAATCGTACCGTTTATCCTTTAAAGCCGGAGCAACAGCACCCCGGACAATCTCCGTGTACACCGGCAAGGCCTCGGATCCCTGGAATGCCTACAGCGATTACTTTTCCTCATCGCTGTCCACCACGGAAGAAGCCTTTTCCTTCACTTTTACCATGAAAAGTGAAACCGACAGGGCTGCCCGCATCGTTTTCGACCTGGGAAACGCCCTCCCTGCGGTCACCATTTACGATGTGAAGCTGGAAGAAATTAGAATCACCTCCTCGACAATCATCCCGGAAAACAGAAAAAACAGAATATACCCCAACCCGGCAGGGGATCAGATAACCATCGACCATGAGGGCGAATCAGCCCTTGTGGAAATCATTTCCATGTCCGGAAAAACCTTCCGGACCTTCTGGGTGGAACCCGGCCCCAACACCGTGGAAATCCGCCGGCTCCCGCAAGGCATTTACCTTCTCCGGATCAGTACCCGGGAGCGTTCTGAAAGCCATACCCTCATCAGAAAGTAACAGGTGGAGTAGCATGCCTGACACAGGGAGTTGCCGTATGTCAGCGGTTTTTTTACTTTTGCGGCAAATTTCCGCGTATGGGATTGCATGTGGATCCGAAAGCCAAAGCGCTTATTTTTGACCTGGACGGGACCCTGTCCGATTCGCTTCCAGTGCATCTGGCCACCTGGAAAAAGATCGGAAATTCCATCGGTTTCGTTTTTGAAGAGCAGTTGGTCTTTGAAATGACCGGCATGCCCACCATTGCCTTTGCCCGCAGGATCATCGAAGAGAACGGACTACATCTTTCCCCGGAGGAACTGGTCAGGATGAAACAGGAGGCTTTCTGGGAGGCGGTGCATCTGGTCAAGCCTGTCGACCAGGTGGTCAGCATCGTTAAAGCGTGGCACGGAAGACTTCCCATGTCGGTAGGAACGGGGGCCAGCCGCAAAAGCGCCACCCTGCAGCTCGGCGAACTGGGTCTCACTCCTTACTTCGATTACATCATCACCGCCGATGATGTCACCCGCCACAAACCTTATCCTGAAACCTTTCTGCAATGTGCCTGCAAAATGGGTGTCAGACCGGAGGAATGCCAGGTCTTTGAAGACGGGATCCTGGGGATGGAAGCAGGACATGCCGCCGGAATGATCGTCACCGACGTACGACCCTTCATCAATTACGGCGCCTGGGCACTTTCTCAATCTTAACCTCAACCCGCCTGCGCCCAGCGACGATTCCTGACCCCGTCCATTTTTATCCTACCACGCAAAAAGCGGGTAATCCTTCATCATGGCATGCACCTTTTCTCTGACGTCTTTGGCGTAGCCCTCATCATCGGCATGGGAGATCACATCGTCGATCATCTGGGCGATCAGCGGCATGGAGTCTTCTTTTAATCCACGGGTGGTGATGGCAGGGGTCCCGATGCGGATCCCCGAGGTTTGGAACGGGGAACGGCTGTCGAAGGGGACCATGTTCTTGTTGATAGTGATTTCAGCCACTCCCAGGATGGTTTCCACCTGTTTGCCGTTGATATCCGGATATTTTGTACGTAAATCGATCAGTATGGAATGGTTCTCGGTACCTCCCGATACCACCTGATACCCCATGTCGGTGAATGCCTGTGCCATGACGACAGCATTATTCCTTACCATAGACTGGTATTCAGAAAACGAGGGATCCAACGCCTCTCCGAAAGCCACTGCTTTGGCAGCGATGACATGTTCCAAGGGGCCTCCCTGCTGTCCGGGAAAAACAGCTGAGTCGAGCAGGGATGACATGCTGCGGACCTCACCCTTTTTGGTGGCGAAGCCCCATGGATTTTCAAAATCCTTACCTATCAGGATGATTCCGCCGCGGGGTCCCCTGAGGGTTTTGTGGGTGGTGGAAGTAACAATATGGGCATGGCGCAAGGGATTTCTTAGCAGACCGGCGGCAATGAGCCCGGCCGGATGAGCCATATCAATCATCAGCAAGGCCCCTACCCTGTCGGCGATGGCGCGCATCCGCTCATAATCCCAATCCCTGCTGTACGCCGAGGCACCGCCGATGATCAATTTCGGCTTTTCCTGAAGCGCTAGTTCCTCCATCATGTCGTAATCCACCAAAGAGGTATCTTCCTTCACATGGTATGCCACGGGACGGTAAAGAATCCCCGAATAATTAACCGGGGAACCATGGGAGAGGTGCCCTCCGTGGGCCAGGTTTAAACCCAGAAAAGTATCCCCCGGCTTCAACACGACACTCAGGACTGCCTGGTTGGCCTGGGCACCCGAATGAGGCTGTACGTTCGCCCACTCTGCCTCAAATAAAGCTTTAATTCTGTCTATGGCCAGCTGCTCTGTCATATCCACAAACTGGCAACCTCCGTAATACCGCCTTCCGGGGTACCCTTCGGCATATTTGTTGGTCATCACCGATCCCAAGGCTTCCAGAACCTGGTCGCTGACATAATTCTCCGATGCAATCAGTTCAATACCATAACGCTGACGCTCATGTTCCTTGTTGATAATGTCAAAGACAGTTTGATCTCTTTTCATGAAAATTCGTTTGAATGATTTGGAGGGCCAAATGTACAGTTTTTTCCATCGGCAGAAAACTGTTTAAACCAGCAAAAGCTTTATTTTTAAATCCTGGTTCCGGGTAATTGGTATTCGGGCTAATTCTGACGATTTGCAAAGCAATGGAAAACCCAGGAAGACCTCCTCTGCTGGAAGCCTTGTGCCTGCTGTCGTTCGCCGGCAGTGGCACCGGTTTTTTGCTCAGCCTGGCGGCAGCTCTCTTTTTCGGTACCGCAGAAAACCTCATCAGTACGCTGAGTTCGGTGGGTGACACAACTCCGCTGTCTCCGGCTTATTTTTTTCTCTTCAGCATCTTTTTTCTGGCTTCTCTGGCCGGAGTTTTCATGATGCGCAGACTCCGCAGGCAGGGTTTTTTTATTTATATGGCTGCCCGGGCGGCCATCCTGGTATTTCCGCCCCTGGTGCTGGGAAAAGAGGCGTTTTCGGCCGTGGCAATCATCTTTACCCTGTTATTCGTGGTACTCTACGCTTCCCAGTATAAAAACTTCAACGGTCAGTGACTCGAAAATTCCCTTACGTTGTCACGATATTCCGAAAAAACCTTCGCCCTGGAAAGATAACCAACATATTTTCCTTCATCGATGACGGCCAGGTTATATCTCCCCGACGTTTCGAAAATTTTGACGACATCCTCCATACTATCACGGGGCGACACATAGTATTTGGGCATATACATCAGTTCTTTGATTTTCACCGAATCGTAAAGGGACGTTTCAAAGATCAGATGGCGGATTTCACTCAGTTTGACCATACCCCGGAGGATGCCATGATTGTCGACCACGGGGAAGAGGTTGCGGTTTGACCTGGAAATGGCAACGGTCAGGTCGCGCAATGTTGCCTCAGGTTTCAGGATTTCAAAATCAGTTTCCACCAGGTCGCGGGTTTGCATGAGCATCAAGGTCGCCTTATCCTTGTGGTGGGTGATCAGTTTTCCCTGCAGGGCAAGCCGTTTCGTATAGATCGAATGGGGTTCCAAGCGCATCACCGCGAGGTATCCGACCGTGGAGGTAATCATCAGCGGGATAAAGAGGCCATACCCTCCTGTAACTTCCGCAGTGAGGAAAATGGCAGTCAGGGGCGCATGCATCACCCCTGCCATCATACCGGCCATTCCTGCCAGGGCGAAATTCTCTTCCGGAAGAGAGGTTCCAAAAAAGGTATTGAGACCCAATGCCAGTCCATAACCACTCAGGGCTCCCATGAACAGGGCGGGCGCAAAAACTCCGCCGACACCTCCCCCGCCGGTGGTCGCTGCTGTGGCCACCACCTTGAGTGCCAAAATGATCAGAATGAACAAAAGCAATAACCGGGGATCTTCCCGCCAGTCAAAGAAAATGGAGTTGTTGAGCAAGGCAAAACCCTGCCCGCTGAAAATCCTGGTGATGCTGGTATACCCCTCTCCCCAGAGCGGCGGAAACAAAAAAACAAGAAGACTCAGGATCACACCTCCTGTCAGGAGTCTCACCAATGGATTCTCCATCTTTTTGTACCTGGATTCCTGCCACATGACCCCGCGGATCATGTAAAAGGAGACCAGCCCTGTAAAAACGCCCAACAGGATGTAATACCCAATATTGTTTACCGAAAAAGAGTTCACCAGATCAAATTGAAGCACCATAGCACTCCCCATAAAGATATAGGAGAGGGAAGCCGCCGTTACGGAGGCAATCAGCAGGGGGACCAGGTAGGCCATGGTCAGGTCCAGCATCAACACCTCAAGCGTAAACACCAACCCGGCAATCGGGGCTTTGAAGATTCCCGCAATGGACCCTGCAGCCCCGCATCCGATCATCAGGATGACATATTTATAGTTCATCCTGAAAAGCCTTGCGAGGTTGGAACCAATGGCCGCCCCGGTAAGTACGATGGGGGCTTCCGCGCCCACAGAACCTCCAAGCCCGATGGTTATGCTGCTGGCGACCATCGAAGACCATGTATTGTGCCTTTTCAGACGGCCGTTCTTGCGCGAAATGGAATACAAAACCTTGCTGACACCGTGGTTGATATCGTCTTTTACCACGTATTTCACAAAAAAATAGGTGATGGCGATACCGATGAGGGGGTAGGCCAGGAAAAAAATGTTGAAGGTATTGACAGGGAACATGTTGGTGAGGAGAAACTCCACGAGGTGAATGAGTTTCTTGAGCACCAGGGCGGCGATTCCGCTCACGATCCCAACAAGCAAACTCAGGAGATTGATAAAGCTGCGTTCGCTGATGTGTGAATCCCGCCATACCATGATCCTGTTGAACATTTGACCGGCTTGGTCCTGCAAATTCGCAAACCCTCTCATTTTTTTCTGAAGATTTTTTTAATGATTTCCCAGGCAGGTTCTCCTTTTTCAAATTTTTTTCCGGAACTTTCTTCCGCGTCCTCTTTTTTCGGATCTCCCCTTCCTTTACGCCGATCCTCCCTTTTCCGGAAAATATCAAAGAAGTTGAAATCCTCTTCGAGGGTTTCAATATGACCGGGCATTTCGTTGATCTGGGCCAGGGTCAGGGAGTCGGGGGCAGCAAACCGATTTTCCGACAGGGGTCTGAAGCGGCTGTCGCTGTACATCTGGCTGAAGAAACGGCCGATTACCGGCAAAGCCTGGTATGCTCCCTGTCCGTACGTCATGGTCCGGAAATGGACAGCCGGATCATCGGCGCCCACCCAGCAACCTGCCGTCAAATCAGGGGTGCATCCGATAAACCAACCGTCGGCGTTCTCCTGGGTGGTTCCTGTTTTCCCGGCAAATTCCCCTGGAATTTTGTGGGTTGACCGGATGGCAAATCCTGTTCCCTGGTCCACCGCAGTCTTGAGCATATCCACCAGGATGCGGCAGTTTTCCGGATCCACCTTGCTTCGTCCCGGCGCAGGGATATCAAAAATATCCAGCTGCTCCCCTTTGCTGTTTTCGATAGACAGAAGCGAATACGGTTTCAGTTGCTTCCCTTCGTTGACGATCGTCGCATAGGCAGTCACCATCTCCTGCAGGGGAACGGAGGCCACACCCAGGGCAAGGGAGGGTACTTCGGGCAATTCCGAATTAATTCCCAGATTGCGGACTGTCCTGACGGTCGGATGAATTCCTGTTTGCATGAAGATGTCTACGGTCACGGTATTGATTGATTTTGCCAGGGCGGTTTTCATGTTGTAATAGCCCTGGTACCGGTCACTGGCGTTGCCCGGCGTCCATCCGTCATATTCATCATAGGTCTGCTCCTCGGCCGAAAAATAATCAGTGGGGCTATATCCATTTTCCAGGGCAGCAAGATAAATGAAAGGCTTAAATGTGGAACCGGTTTGCCGGGAAGCCATGCAGTAATCGTACTTGAAAAAACGGTAATCTATTCCGCCCACCCATGCTTTGACAGCGCCTGTTTTATTCTCCATCACCACCACGCCGGCATTCAGCATGGAGAGGTAATGCTTTACCGAATCGAGGGGGGTGGTCTTCACCGCTTTCAGTCCCTCCCAGGTAAAAAGGGTGGTCTCAATGGGCCGGGCAAACTCATCCATCATTTCCCGGTGGCTCCTGCCGTTGGCAATCCCTTTCCTGTACCGGTCAGTGCGCCTGATTGCCCGCTCTACCACCGATTTATCAGTACCCCAGGGATCACGGTTTTCCCAGTGCTTGTCAAACAACGCCTGTAGTTGCTTCATCTGCTCACTGACTGCATTCCGGGCATAACGCTGGAGATTATAGTCAACCGTCGTATATATTTTCAGCCCGTCAGTGTAAAGGTTATAAGCCGAGCCGTCAGGTTTGGTATGTTTGATGCACCAGTCCATCAATGCCGGCCTGATGTGTTCCAGAAAATAGGGAGCCGGTCCCTGGTTATAAGTGATCAGGCTGTACCGGAGATTCAGGGGCTGCTTTTTATAGATGTCCACGTCAGCTTCCGGAATAAATTTCTGTCTGACCATCTGGTCCAGGACGACGTTTCTCCTTTCAAGCGCCCGGTCAGGATGCAGCCGGGGATTAAAAACGTTGTTGGCCTTAAGCATGCCCACCAGGACGGCGGCCTCCGGAATTGTGATCTGCGAGGGAGGTTTGCTGAAAAACCTTTCTGCAGCCAGCTCTATTCCGTAAATATTCTCTCCGAAAGGTACCGTGTTGAGATAAAGGGTCAGGATCTCTTCCTTGGAATAGATCCTTTCCAGGCGGTAAGCGATGATGGCCTCCCTGATTTTATTGACAGGCAGGGAGATCAGGCCATACCGCTCGCGGGGAAAGAGGTTTTTTGCAATCTGCTGGCTGAGGGTGCTCCCCCCTCCTGAACTGCGGTCAAAAAAAAGGATGGTTTTAAAAAATACCCGGAACAGGGCGATTTCGTCGATTCCCCGGTGTTTGAAAAAACGTGCGTCTTCCGTCGCCACCAATGCGTTGATGATGTGTCTGGAGATTTCATCATAGGCGGCATAACTCCGGTTCTCGGTATAATAGCGGCCCAGCAGTTTCCCGTCAGCCGAGATGACTTCGCTGGCCAGGGGAGTCTTTACATCCACAAGTTCCGCCTTTGAAGGGACCTTTCCGAGGAAACCGAGATAAACCGTGAAGAATAACAGGAATAAAAGGATGATCCCAGCCGCGAAAAGCTTCAGGAAAAACCTACCCCACCGGAATCTCTTCCCGGGGCCGGCACTTCTGCCGCTTCTCTTTGAAGTCGCTTTTTTCCTGTCATTCACAGCCTGAGGGTTGGTTCATCAAATAAGGCCTGAAAATCCCATAAACGCCATTGCCAGGATTCCGGCGGTAATCAGGGCGATGGGAGTTCCTTTAAGTTGAGAGGGGACCTCCATCAACTCGAGGTGCTCCCGGATGCCGGCAAATAAAACCAGGGCCAGGCTGAACCCTATGGAATTGGAAAAGGCAAAAACCACCCCTTCCAGCAGGTTGTAATCTTTCTGAATGGCAAGGAGAGCCACCCCCAGGATGGTGCAGTTGGTAGTTATCAGGGGCAGGTAAATCCCCAGCGCCTGATACAGGGAAGGACTGACTTTCTTGAGAATGATTTCCACCATTTGAACAAGGGCAGCGATGATCAGGATAAAGGCGATGGTCTGCAAATAGCCTATATCAAAGGGCTGAAGTACCAGTTTCTGGACAAGATAGGTTACAATGGTGGCCAGGACCATCACAAATGTCACGGCCGCTCCCATACCTGCTGCCGTGGATATCCTTTTGGAAACCCCCAGGAAGGGACAGATTCCCAGAAACTGCATCAACACAATGTTGTTGACCAGGACGGCTGAAATAAAAATGATCAGGTAATTCATAGCACCTATTTATTTGCTTTGTTAATCATCTGCGTGACGGCAATCAGGTATCCCAGCACAACGAAAGCCCCCGGAGCCAGCACAAAAAGAAGGGTGGTGTAATCTTCGGGATAGATTCTTATGTTAAAGATGCTTCCGTTTCCGAGGAATTCACGGATGCTCCCCAGCACCACCAGGGCAAGGGTGAACCCAAGTCCCATGCCCAATCCGTCGATGGCCGACGACAGTGCATTGTTTTTGGAAGCAAAAGCTTCAGCCCGCCCGAGGACGATGCAGTTCACCACAATCAAAGGGATAAAAATCCCCAGACTCTTGAACAACCCGGGGGTATAAGCCTGCATGACCAATTCCACCACGGTTACGAATGCGGCAATGATCACAACGAATGAGGGGATGCGCACTTTGTCGGGGATCTGGCTCTTCACCAACGAAATGACCAGGTTTGACATCACCAGCACAAATGTGGTGGCCAGCCCCATTCCCAGTCCGTTGGCCGCCGAAGAGGTGACTCCCAGTGTCGGACAGGTTCCCAGGATCAACACAAGGATCGGATTCTCCCTGAGAAAACCTTTTGTGAAATTCTTCATCTGATTCATAGCTTTCTTCTTTTATTGTTCGGGTTGAACCATTTCAGGGTTTGTTTTCCCGGTAAATTTGCCAAATCCGGTATGGGCCCTTTTCAGCGCATCCAGAAATGCACGGGAAGTAACGGTGGATGCTGTGATGGCGTCAATTTCCCCTCCGTCTTTGGAGACCGCAAATTTCATCTTGATGGGATTTTTCCCGATGACATTCTGCCGCTCTTTTTCGGGATCCCGGAACCATTCCGTCATCTTGGATCCCAACCCCGGGGTTTCCTTGTGCTCCAGAACCTCGTAACCTGTAAAATTCCCCATGGTATCAATGCCCACCATGACGGAGATATGTCCGCTGAAACCTCTGTCGGTATAACTTTTTACTGCCACGCCAACCAGCTTGTCCCCCTTGTAGGCAGGAAAGATCTCCAGTGAATCAGATTCGCTGTCAGGCAACACTTTCAATGAAGGTTTCACCAGGTCAAATTCAGGGAGGACACCGGCAATGGCATCGGTTTGCAACTTGATTGTTGAAATTTCGATGGCATCGCTGGTCATCTGATGGACAAATCCCAGCAAGGCGCCCGAAATGAGGGAAATGACCAGCAGGACGGCCACCATATTTATAAATGTCGACTCACGTTGTTTCATGGTTGTTTTCCTCCGAACCTTTTGGGTTTAATCATACTGTTCAACAAAGGAGTGAATCCGTTCATGATGAGAATGGCGAAGGAGACACCTTCGGGATAGGCTCCGAAGAGGCGGATCGTCATGGTGATGATTCCGATTCCAATCCCGTATATCAGTTGTGCTTTCCCTGTCATGGGCGAGGTGACCATATCGGTGGCCATATAGATGGCACCCAGAATGGCGCCTCCGGCGAGGATATGGAAGAGCGGGTCTATATATTTTTCCGGATTGATCAGCCAGAATATCCCGGCATAAACGGCCATGGTCAGAAGGATGGAAACCGGGATCTGCCAGGTAATAATTTTTTTCCACAGGAGATAAATTCCGCCCAGGATCAGCAGGGCTGCCGATATCTCCCCGAGGGATCCGCCCATATTTCCAAGGAGGAGATTATCGATGCCCGGCAGGTTTCCGCTCAGTTCCTGCAAAGGTCTGCCGCTGAGCACGCCTCCTTTAAGGATTCCCAGCGGGGTGGCCGCCGTAACGGCATCGGTCTCAGCCATCCGGGAGACCGGCCAGGTGGTCATGTGTGCCGGAAAGGAGATCAGCAGGAAAACGCGTCCCACCAGGGCGGGATTGAAGATGTTGCCTCCCAGTCCTCCGAAGGAGAGCTTGGCGATAGCAATGGCGAAGAAAGATCCCATCAGGATGATCCACCAGGGAAGGTTGGAAGGCACGTTAAATGCCAGCAACAAACCTGTCAGAGCTGCGGAACCGTCGGTTACGGTAGTCTGAACCTTCATGACAAAGCGCTGGATCAGGTATTCGAAGGCCACACAGGAGAGGACGGCCAGCAAAGTCACCCTGACGGCATCCATACCGAAATAAATAACAGACCATATCAGGGCAGGCACCAATGCCAGCAATACCCTGTACATGATCTTCCTCACCGAATCATCGGTATGCTGATGGGGGGAGGGTGATATGGTCAATAGTTTGTTCATATTTGGTTTTTCATTTTTTTGGATCAGTGTTTCCGGGAACGGACCAGTTGTCCTACTTTTGCCTTTGCATAGCGGATGTAGTCGAGGAGCGGGCGGCTTGCCGGGCATGAAAAGCTGCAGCTGCCGCATTCAATGCAGTCGAGCACCATTTCCTTCTCCAGCCTTTCCCAAAGGCTGTTTTCAGAAAGCGTCATCAGCAGGAAAGGTTCAAGTCCCATGGGGCAGGCGTTGGTACACCGGGAACAGCGAATACAGGCAAGCTGCGGTTTTCGGGCGGCTTGTTTTTCCGGGATCAGCACAATCCCCGAAGTTCCCTTGGTGACCGGCACATCAGAGGTCGCCAGGGCTTTCCCCATCATGGGACCTCCGCTGATTATCTTTCCCGTATCTTCCGGGACCCCTCCGGCAAAGAGTATCAGATCGGAAACAGGCGTTCCGATCCGCACCTTCACATTGGAGGGATTCCGCAGGGACTTGCCCGTGACGGTGACGACCCGTTCGAAGAGAGGTTTGTTTTTCTGAACCGCTTCATAAACCGCAAAGGCCGACCCGACATTGCTGACCAGACATCCCACCGAAACAGGCAATGCTCCCGAAGAAACCTCCCGTCCCGTAACAGCTTTTATCAGCTGTTTTTCCCCACCCTGCGGATATTTTACCTTCAGGGGGACCACTGAGATCCCGGATATCCCGTTGACGGCCTTTTCCATCTTCCGGATGGCCTCCGGCTTGTTGTTCTCAATCCCGATAAACGCCTTGTCAACCCCCATGGCTTTCATAAGCAAGCGGGTGCCGACCACGATCTCATCACTCTTCTCTATCATCAACCGGTTATCGGAAGTCAGGAAGGGTTCACATTCCACCCCGTTGATAAGCAACATCTCAAACTTCATTCCCCGGGGCGGAACCAGTTTCACATGCGTGGGGAAGGTGGCCCCTCCCATGCCCACGATGCCTGCCTCCTTGATTTTTTCGATGATCTCAGGTCCCGTAAGCGAAATTTCGCTTTTCAAGTCCGGGGAGGTGTCTATCTGATCATCCCAATCATCTCCTTCCACCTTAATGACAACTCCCACCCTGGGATAACCACCCGAATCAGGCACCAAATCCACTTTGGTGACCGTTCCGGAAACCGAAGAATGGACATTGGCCGAAACGAAACCCGAACTCCGGGCAATGAGCTGACCGGTCTTTACCTGATCTCCCTTTTTCACAACGGCCGTCGCCGGCACTCCGATATGCTGTCCCACCGGGATAAATACCGTCGGAGAAAGCGGCAGTTCCACAATTTCACTGTCTGCCGACAGCTTATTTTCCGGGGGATGCACACCCCCGAGTTTAAAAGTCTTTAACACGTTGATCCCGATTTATTAGTTTACTTGACTGGTTTCTGCTGTCTCACTCTGGATCTTCCGCGGGGGAAATCCCACTTCTATAATGGCATCTGTCGGACAAACCGCGACGCACTTGCGGCATAGTTTACATTTGTCAGAATCAATAAAGGCCAGGTTATTACCGATGGTGATGGCATCATAGGCACATACGTCGAAACATTTGCCGCATCCGATGCAGGCCACCTTACATGCCTTACGGGCAATTCCGCCCTTCTCCTCATTCCGGCAGGCCACATAGATCTTACGTTCCCTGGCATTCTTCTTCCGCAATTCAATGAGGTTTTTGGGACAGGCAGTCACGCAAGCTCCGCAGGCAGTACATTTTTCGTCGGTCACCTCAGGAAGGCCTGTCACAGGATTCATATGGACAGCATCAAAATTGCAGACTACGCAACAATCGCCGCATCCCAGGCAGCCATACTGGCATCCGGTTTCGCCGCTGTAGACGGAGGAAACAATCGCACAGGTCATCACGCCATCATACCTGTTGATCTTAGGACGGTATTCACAGGTACCGTTGCATCTGACCACTGCCACCCGGGGATCCTTTTTCACGGCCTCCAGCCCGAGGATTTTGGCCACTTCTTCCATCCCTTCATTCCCTCCTACGGGACAGAAGAGCTTCTCCAGGTTGTTTTCCTTCACACAGGTTTCTGCAAATGCCCGGCATCCGGCGTATCCACACCCGCCGCAATTGGCACCCGGCAGGGCCCTTTCCACGGTATCGATCCGCGGATCCTCGTAAACCATGAACTTCCTGGCAACTACATATAAAATCACTGCTGCCGTGGTACCTATGGCAACCAGAGTCACAACGGTATAAATAATCGGAGCATTCATAAGCTGTTCTGATAAGTGTCCACTACTTTAAAACGGAATCTCTTTTTCATCCTGTCGCGAAACAGATACAATACGGCGTAATAAGGAACCAGCATAAAGAGTGCGATCAGGCCGGCGGCAATTTCATCGCCTGAAACGGAGAGCACAATGATCAGAGATACCAGCACAACGAAAAAGGGCGTAACATACCCCAGCAGAAGCGCCCTGAACCCATCCGATTCCTGCAATAAAACCGTCACATGCTGTCCGATCTCATACGAATGATCAGGATCAGCTACTTCCACGACTTTTTCCTTCATGTCACCGGCATGACAAACACCTTTGGCATGACAGGAAGAACAGGCGGATTGGCTGACAATGGTAACAAAAAGCGTATCTGATTTCTTTCCCGTTACAATCCCGCTGTGCCTTATTTCCTCCATTATTTCCGTAAGAAAAGAGAACAAATCTACATAATTCGGGCTACAGACAAAATGACAATCCTTATTTTTTGGAACCGGGAAGCTAATTTAAAGCTATTCCAAGTAATGAAGGTACAAATCGCTTAAGTTCCCTTTCCTGACCGGCAGGTATTATTCCTTTCCGGGTGTAGGGTCCCCCAGATAGCTTGTGAGGTAATTTTTGAAAAAATCAATGGAAACCCTCTTGGCAATTATCTTTTTGTTTTCGTCCAACAAATAGACCGAAGGAGTGGTACGGGTATCATAAATGATTTTGAACCTTGACAAATGGTGCTCATCCCAAACATTGATCCAGTCGTAAATCTGGTATTTTTCAACAAATTCGATCCAATCATCCTTATTGTCCATGGTATAACCGGCGACCACTTCGAGCCCCTTTTCCCGGAAGGGAAGATAAATTTCCTTGTAAAGACGGGGTATGAACTCATTGCAATGGGAACAGTCGGGTTCAAAAAAGACAAGGATGGTATATTTGCTTTTCTGCTGGTAAAGCCTGAAAGGCTGTCCGTCAAGGGTTTCCATGACGATATCGCGGGCATGCTGGCCGATCAGGTTATGCTCCAGAAAAATTACGTTCTCCCGTATTTTTGCCAGGGTAGCGGAATCAGCCCATGCCGTCTTCCCTGACAGGTAAAAATCCCTTGCCAGATCCACAAACAGGGCGTCCATCCCCATTACTTTACTAGTCAACGATGCATTCAAAAAATAAGAAGTTACATACCTGAAGGTTTTGGGATTTTCCCGGGCGGTACTGATCACCTGGTAAATGGCAGGTTTCACTGAATCATACATCTGGAGCAAAATTCTCTCGAAATAGGTATCCAGTTTTGACTTCACCAGGGGGGTATACAGTAACCTTTCATCCGAAAGGTCGAAATAATCAAAAAAATGGTTCTTGCGATAGTTGTACTCGTAGGTCCATTTCAGCGAGTCGTTGACGGAATATTCTTCAGGAATATCCTCCGGATTCAGTTCCTCATAATAATTGGACATCAGGAAGGCCGACAGCAGCGTTCCCGGATATCGGGCCGATTTTTCCTTCCAGTAACTGTTCACATTCTTGTTCAGGTCACTGATCTGGTTTCTGATCGGCGCTTTATCCTCTTCGGCGGCTACCTTCAGGGCCGAATCCAACAAGGCCAGCTCACCCTGCCGCTGTCTGAGCCACTGCATATAAGCCAGAAACTCCTCACTTTCCTCAGCTCCCGATATTGTAAGGTTATCCATGTTGAAAGAGGGATTTGAAATGACCAGGGTCTGGTCTTCCCCCAGGAGAAAGTCAAAATGATTGTGCTGATCGAGGTAGATTTTGTACAGCCCCGGCGGCAGAAGGGTGTCCCGCTGAAAAATCCCGGTCCCTGATATGTCTGTCATGACTGTATCATCGATGAACACGCTGGCTCCGTAATAATGGGTCAGAAATACCTGCCGCTCCTTAGCGGCTGCCAGATGAACGGTGATTTTATATCCCTTTCCTGAAACGGAAAAACCCAGGGAAAGCAAAAGACAAAACACCAGGAAATGACGTCGCATCGTGAATACTGTTTGTTAAAGATTGAACAGCTGCAAAAATAGCACCACATTTTAATAATTCAGGGCAGATCCTGATGGCTTTGTCGGATTTTCCCGAAAAAAACGGGATTTGCCTTTCTGATTTGAGCGGTTAAAATTACTTTTGGTAAAATTTCAAAGGTATGATCACCGTATGCATACCGGTTTACAATGCGGATGTCAGGGTGCTTGCCCGGCAACTATCAGGCATGGCAGCATCGTCGGGGATTGCGGTGGAACTGCTCTTTTTCGACGATTTCTCGGAAGCCCGGTTCCGGGCGGTGAACCGGGAAATAATGGAAATCCGTGGTGTTGTATATCATGAAGGAGAACGGAATATGGGCCGTTCCGCCCTGCGCAACTATCTTGGGAAGATTGCTTCACATCCCTGGCTTCTTTTCCTGGATGCCGACTGTCTGCCAGTTTCGGGAAATTTTCTGAAGCGCTATGCGGCCGAAACTGGTGAAAACAGGGTCATCTGCGGCGGAACACGCTATTCCGATGAACCCCCCGCAGGAGAAAAGCTTCTCCGCTGGACTTACGGAAAGGCGCGGGAAGCTCTGACAGCCGCGCAAAGATCGGCAAAAAACAGCTTTGCCATTACCGCCAACAACTTCATGATCAGGAAAGAGACCCTTGCCGCAATCTCCTTCAGGGAGTCGATCAGGGAATACGGCCATGAAGATACCGTGCTGGGATATGACCTTTCCACGGCAGCCATTCCCATCGGGCATATCGACAATCCGGTATACCATACCGGTCTGGAAGCTTCGGCGGTATACCTGGAGAAAACCCGGACCGCCATTGACAACCTGGTGAAAATTTCGGAAGAAGAAGTCACCGACCCCGTTTTCATCAAGGGATCAGGCTTGCTCAGAACAGGGAGCAAGCTCCGCAAAACGGGCTTGCTCCCCGTGGTAGCATGGTTTTTCCGTATGGGTGAACCCCTTATCCGTAAAAATCTGACAGGCCCGCATCCCAGGCTCTTCCTCTTCGACCTTTACAGAACGGGATATCTTTGCAGCATCTCCTGAGAAATCCGGGATCCTCCCCTTTTACCTGCTCAACTTGATGTTGCCGTATTTGCTGGTAACCGACACCCGGCTGTCCGTCCCGCTTCCTACCTTCCCGTTTATACGCTCCCGGGTGTTTTCCTTTATCCGGTTTCCTTTGAATTCTCCCTGGGGATATACAATGTTACAATAATCGCAAACGGCATCTACCTGATAACCGGCATTTTCGGCAATCCCCAGTGATACCTGGCTACATCCCGACGTGATGTTGACGAATTCAAATCCCGCCGGAATGTGATCCACCCTTACCGAGCCGTATGCGGTCGTAAGTTCCAGTTTTTTCATCAGGGTGCCGATCTTCCTGAAAGCACTCAGGAACGCCTCCTGCATGACATCTTCCGCATCGGCACTGTTGCCGGTGATCCGGAGACTTACACAGTACATCGTCCTGCAGTAAACCCGGTATATCTCCTCCTGGGCTTTCCTATCACCTGAACGGCACCTGTCAATCAAGGCCTGGTGAATGTTCTGGTATTCCGTTTCCAAACTCCTGTCGTTTTCTGAATCAATGACGACGGCCGCCTGCGGAATGTTGCACGCAGATCAGAAAATTTTAAAATTTTACCGGGCTCACCGGTTGAAATGGGATCACCTTCCCGGATCAACGGAATACGGCCGACTGCGTGACCTGTCACAAAGCCACACGAAATTCTTATATATCAGCCTATTAAAGTAGCTTACCCTTGATATCGCGGAGGTCGGACCGGATGTCGTAGAGTGCCCTGCCGATCATTTCGCCGGAGAGGTTGCCTGTGGGGATCTCATTACTGGTATAATTTACGAAACGCCATATTTCACGGACTTCCGCCACATTCACGCTGTAAGGTTCATACACCGGATTGAGGGATATCAATCTTAGCGTTCCGTCCCCGCGGATTTTGTTTTCCACGATTTTAAAGACGATGCCCTCGTCAAGGGTCAGCACGATGCAGGCTTCCCCGTCGGGAAGAGAAAGCCAGTCCTGCACAAATTCGCCGGTCACCCAGGCCCCTTCCGGGATCGGGAGCATCGAGTCGCCGCTGATCTGAAAAGTGCGGTATTTCCGGTCAGGGGGAAGAAAAGGCAGCTGATAGCGGGGCAGTTCATTGATGTATTCCGGATCGAAAAATCCACGGGTGTACCCCGCCTTGGCCTTCTCGGGCACCAATTCGATATTGTCCCGGTTCTGCCTGTCGACTGTGGTGGCCAATACCCTCAGTTTACCCCCCCTCAGGAAAACATCCTCCCCGTGCTCCAGCATATAAAGCTGGTGACCGTTGAGGGCGGTAAGATCCACCTTCACCAGGGTATCCACTGCTATGCCGTAATAATCGGAGAATTGTATCAATGCCGGAATAGCGGGCATGGCCACTTCATTCTCATAACCGCTGAGGGTGGAACGCTTCATGCCCAGCGCCTCAGCCACCTCATCCTGGGTGCGGTCCTTCCGTTTTCTTAAAAATTTAATGTTTTGTGCGAACAACATATTTAAAAATGATTAAATTATAGTCACTAAAACTGATTATATAATGATCAAATTTAAAACATATTTTAATACAAAAAGAGAAAGTCAGAAAGAAAATTTTTTAATCCTGTGTTTTTTTTAACGCCGTTGGTTTTTTGTGCCTTATTATTGAAGATATGGAGCGGAGCATAGCACATATTGACATGGACACTTTTTTTGTTTCGGTTGAGCGGTTGGTGAATCCGAAGCTTGTGGGAAGGCCGGTTGTGGTAGGGGGTACTTCCGACCGGGGGGTGGTGGCAGGCTGCAGTTACGAAGCCCGTTCCTTCGGTGTCCATTCCGGGATGCCCGTAAAGATGGCCCGTCAGTTGTGCAGTGAAGCGGCTTATGTCAGGGGTGACATGGAGTTGTACAGCAAATATTCGGACCAGGTCACTGAAATTGTGGCCGAAGCGGCGCCGCTGTATGAAAAAGCGTCGATCGACGAGCATTATATCGACATTACGGGGTTGGATCACTTCTTCGGCTGTCTGAAATGGAGCACTGAATTGCGGCAACGGATCATCCGTGAGACCGGATTGCCGGTTTCGCTGGGATTGTCAGTGAACAAAACGGTATCCAAGATTGCCACCGGGGAGGCGAAACCCAACGGACTGCGAAATGTGCCCACCAACATTGTACAACCTTTTCTGAATCCCCTTTCCATCCGCAAGATCCCGATGCTGGGGCCTCAGACCTTCAAGCTCCTCCGTTCCATGGGGATCATCACCATCGGCACCCTGAGCACCATCCCCCCGGAAATGATGGAACGGCTTCTGGGGAAAAACGGAATCTCCCTCTGGAAAAAAGCCAACGGCATCGATCCCACGCCGGTGCAGTCCTGGAGCAGCCAAAAATCCATGAGCAGCGAACGGACTTTCGAACAGGATACAACCGATGTGCAGCTACTCGAAACAATGATCATCCGGATGAGTGAAGAACTCGCATTCGAACTGCGAAGCAAACAGAAAATGACCTCCTGTGTGACCGTAAAAATCCGCTATTCCAATTTCGACACGCATACCCTGCAAAAGAAGATCCCCTATACTTCCTTTGATCACATCATCAGGGGAGTGGCAAAGACCCTTTTCCGCCAGCTCTATAACCGCCGGATGCTGATCCGTCTAGTCGGGGTCAGGTTAAGCAATTTGATTTCAGGAACTTACCAGATGAACCTCTTCGAAGACGCGCCTGAAATGATCAGGCTTTACCACAGCATGGATTCTATCCGTCAAAAATTCGGGAAACAGGCCATCCACAGCGCTTCTGCTCTCTGAATTCCGGTGAGCGCACCCCCATCAGCTCTACCGCGGGGTAAGCGAACAAGACACTATGGAAATCCTCAACGGAATCTAAATTCCGGCAGGAGGTATATGATGAGTGATGGTTCGCCGCTGCTTTCAATACTTGCTGCTCCGCTCCATCTCCCTGCGGTTGTCCTTTTCTTTGATGCTCTCCCTTTTGTCGTACACTTTTTTCCCGCGACACAGGGCCACTTCAAGCTTGGCCAATCCTTTGTCATTGATGAACAGTTTGAGGGGGATCAGAGCCAATCCCGATTCCTTGATTTTTTTCTGCCATTTCTGCAACTCCCGCTTTTGCAAAAGCAGTTTGCGGTCGCGCTTGGCCAAATGGTTGTTGCAGGTTCCCAATTCATATTCTGAAATATGGAGGTTCTTGACATACAACTCATTATTAAAAAACTGACAGTAGGAATCGGTCAGGTTGGCTTTTCCGTTGCGGATCGATTTGATCTCGGTACCCACCAACTGGATACCAGCTTCGAGGCTTTCGATGATCTCATATTCAAAGTAAGCCTTTTTGTTTTTGATCAGAATATCTGACTTTATCGCTGACATGGTCCGGATGCTAATTCGTAATGGCGGTTTTTCTGCTTCAACCGCCATGCAAAGTTAATGGAGTTTTTCAGTGTCGGCTCTTTTTTTCAGCGAGCAGTTCCCGGAGGCGGAACATTTCATCGCGGAGACGGGCGGCTTCTATGAAGTCGAGTTGCCGGGCGGCTTCCTGCATCAGCTTTTTAGTAGCGGTGATACTCTTTTCCAAAGCTTCGGGCGACATGAACTGAACCACCGGGTCGGCTGCCACGTCGATATGGACCTCACCTCCTGAATATCCCGTTTCGTCCTGTTTATCACTCCGGTAGGCGTATCCGATGATCTCCCGGGTGGGTTTTACAATCTGCCGGGGCGTGATGTTGTTCTCCAGGTTGTATTTCAACTGTTTCTCCCTGCGGTAATTGGTGGCATCCATGGTTTTCTGCATCGATGCCGTCACCGAAGAGGCATACATGATCACCCTTCCGTTCAGGTTACGGGCTGCCCTCCCGGCAGTTTGGGTCAGGGAGCGTTCCGACCGCAGAAATCCCTCCTTGTCAGCATCCAGAATGGCGACCAGAGACACTTCCGGCAAATCAAGCCCCTCCCGGAGCAAATTGATGCCCACCAGCACGTCAAAAACCCCTTTCCGCAGCTGCTCCATGATCTCCACCCGTTCGAGGGTATCCACGTCGGAGTGGATATACCGGCTCTTAAAACCGTTTTCGGAAAGATAACGGGTAAGCTCTTCCGCCATCCGTTTGGTCAGGGTGGTAACCAGGGTGCGCTCATTTTTTTCCGCCCGGAGGCTGATCTCATGCATCAGATCGTCGATCTGGTTCCGGGCCGGCCGAATCTCAATCATCGGATCCAGCAACCCGGTAGGCCGGATGAGTTGTTCCACCACCACCCCTTCGGTGCGCTCCAATTCATAGTCGGCAGGGGTGGCACTCACATAAATGATCTGGTTTACCAGGGATTCAAACTCCTCAAAACGGAGCGGCCGGTTGTCAATGGCGGCAGGCAACCTGAATCCGAATTCCACCAGGGTCACTTTCCGTGAACGGTCCCCTCCGAACATCGCCCTGATCTGGGGCAGGGTCACATGACTCTCATCAATGATGGTCAGAAAATCGGAGGGGAAATAATCCAGGAGACAGAAAGGCCTCGTCCCGGGAGTGCGTCCGTCAAAGTAACGGGAATAATTCTCAATGCCCGGACAATAACCCAGTTCGCGGATCATTTCCAGGTCATACTCGACACGCTCCTGGATCCGCTTGGCCTCCAAAGGCTTGCCATTCTCCTGAAAAAAATCGATCTGCTTCACCAAATCATCCTGGATCAGCCGGATGGCGTTATGCATCCGTTCCCTGGTCGTAACAAAAATATTAGCAGGATATATGACCGCCTGATCCATCGGCTGAATCTCCATTCCGGAAACAGGATCCAATGAAGAGATCTCTTCAACCTCCTCCCCCCAGAAGATGATCCGGCAGGCAACATCAGCGTATGCCGGAAAAATATCCACGGTATCCCCCTTTACCCTGAAATTACCCCGCTGAAAATCAACATCGCTCCTCGAATAGAGCGCATCCACAAGCCGGTGAAGAAGCGAATTCCGCGAAACCTTCTCCCCTTTGCCCAGGGTAATCACGTTGGCATGAAAGTCTTCGGGATTACCAATACCATAAAGGCAGGAGACCGACGAGACGACAATTACATCACGCCTCCCTGATAAAAGGGAGGAGGTTGTACTGAGCCGCAGCTTTTCAATGTCCTTGTTAATGGAAAGATCCTTCTCGATATAGGTATTCGTGGTAGGGATGTACGCTTCGGGCTGGTAATAGTCGTAATAAGAAACGAAATACTCAACGGAATTGTCGGGAAAGAACTGTTTCATCTCCCCATACAGTTGGGCGGCGAGGGTTTTGTTATGGCTCAGGATGAGGGTAGGCCGCTGTACCTTTTCAATGACATTGGCCATGGTAAAGGTTTTTCCCGATCCGGTAACCCCCAGCAATACCTGGAATTTCTCCCCGTTGATCAGTCCCTCCGCCAATTGGCGGATGGCTTCCGGCTGGTCCCCGGTAGGCTGATAATCGGACGAAACCCTGAACTCCATCTTCATAAACTGTTATACGAAGTTTTATGATTTACCGGCTTTCCGGCCTGAATAATCTGAAATAGACCGGAAAATGGTCGCTGGTCCCGCCGGTATATTTGTCACCGGCATAGGTGCGGTCGGGTGACATTTCTCCTGCACTGTTGCGGAACTCCATCCAGGGCATGCTGAAAACATAACCCCGGTTGTTCTCCACCCGGTATCCCGTTGAATCCAGAAGGGATTCCGATACCACCAGGTTATCCAGCATTTTCCAATCTCCATGAAATTTATAGCTCCCATGACCCTTTTCCATCGCCGGGAACATAAGGTTTACCAATCCTGACCGGCCGGCCTGTCCCGGCGGCGTGGCCCCAAGGACATCCCTGAGACTTGCATTATCCGGTTCATCATTCATATCACCCATAATCACAACATGCCCGTCCCGCTGCCTGCACTGAATATCATCAGACAACTTGCGCAAGGCTGCCGCCATATCCTTCCTGCCCTGCTCCCTCGACACCTCGTCATTCTCCCTTGAGGGCCAGTGATTTACAAAAATATGAAACATCTCCCCGTTGTTGGACCTTCCCGAAACATAGAGAATTCCCCTGGCATGCATACCGCCTCCGCTTTTTCTGACAGCTATCAGCCGGGAGGATTCCAGAGAAAACTCATCACTCCGGTAGGCCAGCGCCTGGTCAATCCCCCGGCTGTCACGGTCGTGAAAATGAACTACCTGGTAATTTCCCTCCGCCAGGTTGGGATGGGCGACCAAATCTTCCACTACCTTTTTATTTTCCACCTCACACAATCCGATGATTTCCGGAAGTTCCTTCCCCCCCAGCGCTTTCAGGGCCAGGGACAAATCACCGATTTTCTTACTGTACTTTCTCTCATCCCAACGCTTCAAACCCTTCGGAAGGAATTCCTGGTCATTGGTGCGAGGGTCATCCTCGATATCATAGAGATTCTCCACATTGTAAAAAGCAAAGGTGAGTGTATGGTCATCAGGCCGCAACGGCTCCTTTTTCCGCGGCTGGCATCCCGAAAAACCCATAATCGCCAGAATGATCAGAGAATTCCTCATCCACCTGCCTGTTTTTACAAAGTGCATTGTTGTTTTATGGATTAAAACGACAAAAATAACATTCTTTGCCTGAGAATTGATTCACTTTGATTTTTAGGTTATTTTTGAACAAACAGGCATAGAAGATATGATCAGTGATTATTGGGTCGTTACCATTCCCCAGTGGGGGATTTTTGCCGGCATAACAGTGTTGATTTACGGCTGGGCAGAGAAAAAAAGGGGGTTCGGTTTGATCGGAGCGGGAATTCTGGTCCTTCTGGGACTCTATGCAGGATGGGCTGTCTTGTCAGGCATGGTGGCTCCTGCCAACCTGATCGATCCGGTTGACCCTTTTACGGGTGAAAAAGCCTTCTTGCCCGAAGAACTCCCCGTGGAGGGGAGAGTGTTGCCCCATTACCTCGGATTGATACTCAACGGGGTGCTGGCCCTGGCTGTTCTTCTGACAGATCTTTTCCGGAAAAAGGCCGCCAAAGTCTTGAAAATCATCACCGGATTCTTTTCCGTCTTCCTCTTTTTCATGCTTATCAGCATGCTCAGGAGCTGACAGTATACTTCGCCGCACCAGTTTTTATTTAGGTTAACATTGTCCGTTTCACACGAGGGAACAAGACATTCTTAATCGTTTTCCCTATTTTTGCTATACATAGAAAACATTAAACAACAAGAGTATGGATCTGAAGAAATCATTCGGTTTCAGCAAAGCGGGAACCAACGAAATACCCAGGCCCAAAAGGGTGAATGAATATATTAACCTGAAACTGGCCGCACTGGGTCAACCTGTGGTGAAGGGCACTTCCGGGTTTGATTTCCTGGAACTTGCCAACGACCTAATCAAGAATCACCGCGAAAAAAACAGGCTGCTTTCCACCTACCTTTGTCCGGCTGACCAGAGGATTCAGAATTTCCTGGACAGCCATTTGACGGAGTTTCGCGACAAAGTCCATCCCCGGCTGCCATCCCACACATTCATCGCCGACAGTCACGGGGTTGCACGGGCGCTCTCCCTGCCACCCGACCAGGACATTTTTGTTTCGGGCATCATCAACAGTTACCGGATCAAGCAGGGCGTTCTTCACAATCCGAAAAATGACCGGAGGACCACCGAAGGGGTTTTTCATATAGCCGAAGGAGGACTGCCCATTCCCGATGACAAAAAAGCGGTCCCTAAATACTCTTTCGCCATTTTGCTGAATGAAGCGCTGCATCCTCCCCATGAGTTGATGCAACTACCCTTCACTTCCACCCAGGAAGAAAAGGCAGAAGTTTTCGTTTCTCTTCTGCTCCGACCCGTTGTCTCTCCTGAAGTTCCGGGTGTTTCCGGCCAGAAGAGTATGGAAGTGCGTTTTTTTGTTCCGGGGAACCTGGTCAGCAACCTCGACTTCGTAGAATCCATTTTCGGCAACGGAGGGGATCCGTTTCTCCCGGAGAATGATTCGGCACTCGACATTGAAGGATGGACCGGCCATTCGGGGTGCATCATCCTGGCTCCTCACCTGGTGAATCTGACCAAAAAGGAGGTGGGGCTTCCCCCCTTTGAAGAAGCTACCGAACGCCAGAAAAGAGATGGCATGTGCTGGAAAGACGAACATGAAAGGTACAACGACGGGAAAGCCTTTAAAATCACCGCCCGCACCGACGAGGGAGTCATTGTAACTGTCATCGCCGACAACTACTTCGGATATTCCAAGAAAGAGGTAAAAACCCATATCAGCTATTCAGCCAATCTTTTCGGAAATGCGGAGGAAGAACATGCCGGAGGGGCTATTGCCTTCCCCGGGTACAACCTGGGGGATGAATTCCGGAAGGACAGCCAGATCAGGGAGAATGGACTAGGCTTTGAGGAAATGACGCAGATGTACGCATCTTTCATGGATGTCCATCCCGAAGGATATGCCGTTGACAAAAACTACCCCGATGTCATTTATGTTCCCCGGGATGCTGCTTTCAGCCTGGTGGAACAGAAAATCACCTGGCAGAAGGAAAATGAAATCAAATCGATCCGGCTGAATCCTTCCTGTACGTATATCCTGCCTTCGGGATATAAAATCAGGATGGAAAAGAATCCCTGGGTTCCCTCATGGCGCCTGATCGGAACCGCAGCTGAAGGAACTTTCTGCCACAAACCCTGCACGGTTTCCGGAGGCGGAAAATCGGAAATCTCCAAATCGATCAATGATGCCATCATCTATGGTCCCTTTTTTACAGCAGACTTTGAAAATGACTTCAAAATCGTCGGGGAAATCATCAACAAGGATTATGACGATAAATTCCGTGACCCAAAGGAAAATCTCCGCAAGAGCCGACCCCTGCTGAGTTCTGCGCGGTCGCTGGGATCGGTAATCAAACTCCTCAGCCCCTCACCCACCCTGTATACCGACGAATACAACGAATGGCTGGAGAGCATTCCCCATTACATCAAAGGATTGGTCCATATCGTCAAACGGTTCTACAAACCGGAATGGGGAAATGACTGGCGGAAGTACTTCACGGTCGACATCATCGACGGAAAATACGGAAATGAACTGAAATTCAAGAACCGTAAGCTTGTTGCCAGTTACCTCCGCATCGGCCTTACCGGCGACAATGCCTGGCGCACCTTCAAACTCCGGCAGGATTTTATTGCTGCCGACAAATTACAGATGGAAGATGATATTTCGGCATCGACGGTGGTCCCCACCCATAAACTGAAACATCTCTCTCCCGATCATCATGAGCCGGCTGTGAAATTTACCCACAACTGCGAATACCGGTTTTTCCAGCGACCCGACGAAGCCATCGTCAGGGGGTTTGACAAGCAGGCCGAAGCTGACCTGGCTACCCCGAATACCTTTATTTCCAACTTTCAGCCCCTCACCGTGCAGGATGCGGTGACCATCATGGAAGATGCCATCGAGTATGATAAATACACTACGCCCATCAAGAAACTCATCGAGGAGGTGGCAAACAACAAAGACTGCACCTACTTTGTCTCTTCATCCCATCCGCGCATTATCGAGGGAAAGCCCTCCAAAAACATGCGTTACCTGCAAAACAGGCCTGACATCGTTAAACACCGGGACAAATACATAGCAGAGATAGGCACACGGCTTTTCAGGAAGATCCCTGCCGGGGAGCCGGTCCTCTTCCCCGTGAATGCGGTCCTTGCCGGGCGTCGGAACAATCCGCCGGAAAAAGGGATCCGGTCTCTTGCCGTGTACAACCCGATCCATTTCCAGGAATTACCTGAACTCTTCATGGACTTTGTTTGCAGCCTCACCGGAAAATCACCCTCCACGACAGGTGCCGGAACAGAAGGTGCACTGACCAAGGGTCCTTTTAACGCACTCAGTCCGGTGACCGACCTCAACAATGCGCTGGTCTCTTTCATCCTGACGGGATATCCGGGTTTCACCAGCGCCGCAGGCTATATCGGACCCAATTACCGGGTTGACCATGATATAAGTCTCCTGGTACCGGAATTGTGGAGCCGCCTGCGGCCCGAGGAAGTGCAGCCTGACTTCATGATCAAAAACGGATTGCTGGAAAAACTCGAAGATTTTGAATTCAACAACAAACCGGTACTTGCTTCCCGCCTGGGATACCGGATCACCGGAAAATTCGTACGCATCTATTTCGGCAGGATCTTTGAAAATCCCAACTCGGTATTCAGCGAGGATATGCTGAAACCGGAACTCCAAAGCATGGAAATCTTCGCCGACGGCGTTGCCAATATCGTGGAGGCTCAGCAGAGAGTAGCCCTCAGTTATTTCAACGACGGCAGCATCGAAGGGGCCTGTCCCCCGCTGAAAGCACTCCTTCACATCATGGCGTATAGCCACTTCGAAGGAAAAAACGTCAGCGATCCGGAAATCAGAAATCTGTTTTCACGCGAATACCTGCTGTCCAGTGACTGGTACCAGGACCGTCTCCTTAACAAACAACTGAGCGACATCGCCCTTTTCCAGAAACATGTGAAATACCTGAAAAATTATCTGGTCACGTCCCTGAATATGGATGAAAAGGAAGAGATGCAAATCCAGCAGAACCTGAAGACCGCGGAAGAAAAACTGAAGTTCCTGAAATCAACCGAATACCTGAAAAGCCTGGAAGGGCACATCGGATTGGATCCCTTCGTAAAATAATTTTAAAAAACTTGAAACCAATCCGGTTTTCGTAGTAATAATATAAAAAATATATCGTAAATTGAGCACATGGACATTTGTCCATAAGACGCTTTTGTTTACCAGATATACAAACCAAAATGGAAACCATCCGTAAATGTTTGGAATGCGGGGAGGTTTTGCATGGTCGTTCCGATCAGAAATATTGCAACGACCAATGCAGGAATACCTTCAACAACAGGTTATCCGGTGAAACCAACAACCACATCCGCCGCATTAACCGGATACTCAAAAGGAACCAGTCGTTGCTTTCCGTCCTGAATACCAAAGGAAGGACAACGGTAAAACGGGATGAACTTCTGAAGAAGGAGTTTGATTTCAATTACTTTACCAACCTGATCACCACCAGGTATGGACGGGTTTATTATTTTTGTTATGATCAGGGCTATTCACCCATTGACGGGAAGAAGGTACTGCTCATATACAAAGAGATGAACAAGGAGAAGTGACTCTGACCCTGTAGGTGGAGCACGAGTTCTGAAGGTTCGCAGCAGGCAGTTTTCGACAGGTGCCTGGTTACCGGGTGAGCAACAGGCGGATACCCCAGGTATCTTCCGAAATCACGGGAAGAAGGGTTATTTTTTTCCGTTGATGGTGCTTGCAGATGAATGTTCCGGTGATTGTTCCCACCACGGCTCCTGCCAGCACATCGCTTGCCCAGTGCCGGTTATCGTGGATGCGGGATATTCCGGCAAGTCCCGCAAGGGAATAAGCCAGCATGGGCACCCATTTCTTATCCTTGTATTGCCAGGAAATCACGGAAGCCACGGAAAAAGCAGCGGCAGTATGGCCTGATGGAAAACTGGAGCCCCGGAAAGGCCCTTTGAAGCTGTAAGGAGTGGGAGGTGGCCACGCATCGGGGCGCTGCCTGCCTGCCAGGAGTTTGGGAACCCTGACCAGCAAGCCGCTGATCAGAAAGCTTTCCGCAGCCAGATAACCGGTGGAACGGCTCCTCGGCCGGCCTGAAATTTCCCCGATGCCGATAAAACTTCCGATGGCAGCTACCGCATACCAGTTCCCCATCGGTTCAAAACCGTACCGGGACAACTGATTGGTAAAAGGGGTCCTGTGCGCCTGAAAGAAATGCCGCACCGGCTCATCCACCGTGGTCACCAGGATGGTGGCACCTGTGAATACCGCAGCCTTCAGCCAATCCTCCCCTGTCCAGCGTGCCGGAGCGGTCACCAGGTCACGGGTGTCCCTGAAACAGTGATGGAGACAGCAGCTGTTCAGCCTGACTGAATCCACCTGTGCGTTGCCGTGCAGGACAGTCCCCAGCAAAAATATCAGCAGGTATCTGGCATTCATTCCTTTTTTTTGGCTTCTTCCCAGATCTCATCCATCTCGCCGAGGGTCATCCCCTTCAGGTCACGGCCTTTAAGCAAGGTGTGACTTTCGAGAAAATTAAAACGCCGGATAAACTCAATGTTGGTGCGCTCCAGAGCAGCTTCGGGATCAATCCCGTAAAGGCGTGACGCATTCACCAGGGCGAAAAAAAGATCTCCGAACTCCGCTTCCATCCGGTCGGGATTGATGTCCTGGATTTCACGGGCAAGCTCTGATATCTCCTCCATGACTTTTTCCCAAACCTGTTCTTTTCGTTCCCAGTCAAAACCCACGCCACTCGCCTTTTCCTGGATACGGTTGGCTTTCACCAGAGCGGGCATGGATGTGGGGACCCCTTCGAGGACCCTGTGATTTCTCCCCTTTTCCTTCAGTTTCAGCGTTTCCCAGTTTTCCAGAACTTCCCGGGCGTCGGCTACTTCCACATCGCCAAAAACATGCGGATGACGGTATATCAATTTCTGGTTGATACTTTCCAGTACCCCTGCCATGTCAAAAACGCCTTTTTCAGCACCGATCCGAGCGTAAAAAACAATATGAAGCATCAGGTCCCCCAGTTCTTTTTTTATCTCTATAAGGTCATTCCGAAGGATGGCATCCCCCAATTCATAGGTTTCCTCAATGGTCAGTTTACGCAGTGATTCCAGGGTCTGATCCCTGTCCCACGGGCATTTCTCCCGCAACTCATCCATGATTTCCAGAAGCTTCCGGAATTCGGCAAGCGCTTTCTCCGAGTCAGAAGATTTTCCTGATGTTGTCAATCTTTTCATTTTCAATTCACTCCGTAAACCATTACCTGACATCCCCGGCACGAAAAAAAATGACCGGCCGTTCCCCTGTCATCAGCCAGCGAAATTATCATTTTGCAGCCTTATCCCTTCACGGAAACGCCCTTTTTCTCACTCGACATGGGAGAAATCGGACCATACCACTCAAAATCAGACAATTAATTATTGTTGAATCGTGCGTCCAAGGCAGCAAGCATAAGCTAATTTTTAAGTATTTTTGGGGAGATAAATAAATAGCTTTTGGAAAAACACATCATTCTGGAAGGAATTGATCCCCTGGAGTTTTATGGGATCAACAATTTTAAGATCAATCTGATCAAGAACCATTTTCCCAAGATCAGGATTACAGCCCGTGGAAATTCCCTGTTTCTGCAGGGTGAAGAAAAGGAATTAAGCATTTTCGAAAAGAAACTCAGTTATCTGCTGGATCATTATTACCAATTCAACATTCTCACTGAGGAGATTATTGGTCAGATTCTGCTGAACGAATATGAAGGAGGGAACGGTGGCAGCGGCGAAGAGCCTGATATTCTGGTATACAGCATCTCCGGGAAGCCGGTACGGGCACGCACCCCCAACCAGCGGGTTCTTGTGGATACGTCTAAGGAGAATGATCTTGTTTTTGCCATCGGTCCTGCCGGGACGGGCAAAACCTACACCGCCATTGCGCTGGCGGTCAGGGCGTTGAAGAACAGGGAGATTAAACGGATTATCCTCAGCCGGCCCGCAGTTGAAGCGGGGGAAAGACTGGGATTTCTTCCCGGTGACCTGAAGGAAAAGATCGACCCTTACCTTCAGCCGTTATATGACGCCCTTCTGGATATGATCCCGGCAAAAAAACTGGAGGAGTTTATGAAGGAGGGAACCATCCAGATTGCACCGCTGGCCTTTATGCGGGGACGTACCCTCAACAACGCCTTCGTCATTCTTGACGAGGCACAGAACACCACCATCAACCAGTTAAAAATGTTCCTTACACGCATGGGGTTGAATACCAGGTTTATCGTAACCGGGGACATCACCCAGATAGACCTTCCCGACAAAAACCAGTCGGGCCTGGTGCAGGCGTTGAAAATCCTCAGAAACATCGAAGGGATTTCTACCGTTTGGTTTGACAAAAAAGATATCGTCAGGCACAAACTGGTCAGAGACATTGTTGAAGCCTACGATGTCTGGACAGAAGAAAAAAAAGCAGAAAGGATTGATGTAAAAAAGTAAAACCATGAATCAAGCCTTCACAGAGACCGACTTTCAATTTCCCGGACAACAAAGCATATACCACGGGAAGGTATGCGACATATACACCATCAATAACGTTTAAACCAAATAACCAAAAAACGGATTATGAAAACACCAACCATTGGATTTATCGGAGGCGGCAGGGTTACCAGAATTCTTCTGCAAGCATTTGCCAACAAAAAAATCAATCTTTTACAGGCATCGGTATATGACACGGACAAGGAAACGGCAAAACTCTTGAAAAAGAGATTTCCGGATATTCATCTCAGGTCGCTTGAGAAGGTGGCATCCCAGCATATTGTTATCCTGGCACTCCATCCGCCGATGATCGAGGAAACCCTGAAAAAGATTTCTCCGGTAGTGACATCCAAAACGGTATTTGCTTCCCTGGCTCCAAAAATCAACAGTGAAAGGATATTATCAATACTGCCCCAGCTGACCAAACTTGTGCGCCTGATCCCGATCGCCCCCTCTGTCATTAACGAAGGCTACAATCCTATCTGGTTTGCCCCGGGATTCCCTTCCGACGAAAAAGAGGTCGTTTTCCAAATGCTCGATTTTCTGGGGACGACCCTGGAAGTGGAAGAGAAGAAACTGGAGGCCTATGCCGTGATTTCCGCCATGGCTCCCACCTATTTCTGGTTCCAGTGGAAAAAACTGGTCGATCTGGGTGTGGAATTCGGACTGGAGAGCAACGAATCCAAAGAGGCGGTACTCCAGTGCATGTACGGCGCTCTTGAGACCATTTTCAACTCCACGATGCCCCCCGATGAGGTTATGAACCTGATCCCTTTCCGTCCTATCGGGGAGTATGAAAAAGAGATCGAAACCATTTATGACAAGCAGCTGAAGGAATTATACCGGGAACTCACCTCCTGAACCGCAGACACTGTCATGCGTTTTTAAAAATCAGGATTTCCGGATAACCAGCTTTCCAAATAACGGCGCAAAACATCAAAAACCGGTTGTCAGATCAAAAAGGTTGTTTTATAACATGAGCTGACAAGCCATTATTCTATGGAATGACGATATAAAACCCGACTTTTGGTAGTATTTTCGTAAGTTGTTTGAAAATCAAAATTGACAGGCTTTTATGAAAGAGTTTTTGAGGAATTACCTGAAATATGTAAAATCCACAGATCTGGAGACGGGTGATTTTGCAGGTCCCGTGGTCACGATATCCCGGCAGACGGGGTGTTCGGCCAGGAGAATTGCCATCAAGTTGTCAAAGATCCTGACCGGATACAGCTATATGTCGGATACGAAGACTGAAAGGGAATGGCTTTGGGCCGACAAGGATACTTTCAGGCAAACCATCGGGGAAGTTCAAGAAGAGCTGGCTGCCAGGAATTATGACAATCCGGAGATGGCAGAACGGATCCAGATGATTTCAAAGGCCTTTGCAAAGGAGCAGTTTGAAGGGGAGGTGGATGAGAACTCGCTGATCATTTTGAAGGATGTTATCCTGAAACTGGCCATTCAGGGCCGTTACATCATTCTCGGAAGGGGTGCGACAAACCTGCTGGCCGATCTTCCCAACAAACTCAGCGTGCGGCTGGAAGCTCCCCTGGAATGGAGGATCAACCGCGTTGCGCAAATGAAAAACATGAGTCACAAGGAAGCCGAAGAATATGTGCTGCGCTCTGACGAAAAGAGGTGCAGATTCACCAGATCAGTCATCGGCAGGATCTATGAAAATTCCGATTTTGACATCGTTTTCAATTATGCCAGCCTTTCCGACGATCAGATCGTGGAAGTGATGGTCAATGTTTTGAAAAGCAAAAAGATCATCTACTTCGGAGATGAGTTCTATTAGTATTTGAATACTTTCCTTCCTGCCTTTACCTGCTTTGAATTCGGGTCAAAAGTCACCGGGACGCCTGTCCGGAAGGCTGCATTGGCCATAATGCAAGCCACCGAGTGGTTGTAACCGGCTTCCACAGGGGCGTTGGTTTGTTTCCGGGAACGCACGCAATCCATCCAGTTGAACATATGGGCGGATGTCATACTGTCACCGCTGGTATTGGCGGCAGTTTCGACGTATACCTTCGGCAATTCATATTCCGTCAGCAGGTTAGGTTTCATGTTCATGGCCGCAGCATCCCTTTCGCGGAGCCCACCTTCGGGGGTAACCATGTTGGTATCGAGGTTCAGCATTCCGCCGTTGGAAAAATAGAGTTCTTTGGTTCCGCCGGCGCTGTTGCTGAAGCGGGAGGAATAGACCACCTGGAAGCCTTTGGATGGGTCATTCACCGAACCGTAGTCGAAAACGGCCGTCAGGGTATCGGCATTTGTACGGCCGTCTCTCCACTGGTAAATTCCGCCGTTTGCCACGACACTGCGGGGATAGGCGAGTCCGGTGAACCAATGGACGGTATCAATCTGATGGCACATCCACTGTCCGGGGATCCCTGAGGAATAAGGCCAAAACAACCGGTATTCAAGATATTTCCGGGGATCCCAGGCGGTGCTGGGCCGATTCATCTGGTACCGTTTCCAGTCGGTATCGCTTTCCTTTATGGAATTACAAAGGGCAGGACGGCGCCAGCGTCCGGGCTGGTTAACATTCCAACTCATCTCCACCATGACGATCTCCCCGAATTTTCCTGATTTTATATACGCATCGGCAGCGCTGTAATTGGGAGCGCTGCGTCGCTGCGATCCTACCTGGACAACGATGCCCGCTTCCCTGACAGCCCTGAGCGCACCATTGGCATCATCCATGGTTTCGGCGAAAGGCTTTTCTACATAAGCATCTTTTCCTGCCCGTGCAGCCTCCGCCAGGTGAAGGGCATGCTGAAAATCGGCCGTACTGATGATGACCGCGTCGACATCCTTGCGGTCGTACAACTCCTCATTGTTCCGGCACAGCGCAACCTCCCACCCTGATTTTTCCTTTATAAAAGCTTTTCCCTCTTCCCGGCGGCGGTTCCAGATATCCGACAGGGCCACCATCTCAAAGTTAAGGGTCCCGGCGTGGTCCATAAAACCGGGCAGCAAAGAGTGGCGAAACCGATCGGAAAACCCGACTACACCTACCCTGATTTTCTCATTGGCTCCCAGGATGTTACCGTAACTTCGGGAACTGAAACCCGGGGCAATCCCCCCGATGACGCGGCTTCCCAGGGCGATGCCCGCCGATCCCAGCGCCGCTTTCCTGATAAACGATCTGCGTGATTCTTCCATAATATCTCCTTTGAAATTTTCTCCTAAAGATCGGGTTCCCAGCCCGGCTCATAATCACGGCTCCAGAGGCGCATCGCGTCTCTGTCGTAAATACGCCCTGTGGCTGAATCTACCTCAAATCCCTTCCCGATGCGGGACGCGATGTTGGGATAGTGGGTAAGCATCTGGCTGATGGAGCCTTCGCGGATGGGTGAACGCAGTTCCGCCTTGCCCCGGATGGCATCGAAGAAATTCACCACATGGAGGGTTGACATGTCGCCGCCTCCTCCCAGGGCTGTCCCTGCTTCCTGCCCGCCGCTTTTGCGTTCACGGATCAGCCTGCCTCCCCGGTTGTACAGCTTGTATCCGCTCCGGTTCACAAAGACAGTCCCTTCGGTTCCGTAAATGATGGTTCCCCGGTCGGCACCATAGGTAAAATGGCCATTCCGCGATTTGCCGTCCCATTTGATGATCTTGTTTCCCGGAAAGTACATGGTGGCATCCATGGTATCGTACATCGTCCAGCCATCATTCAGGAAATGACGCTTTGCCGATTCGTTCTCCACCTTGTCGGGGTAGACCACCTGAAGCGCCCAACGGCCGATATCCAGCTCATGGCTGGCGTTGTTGCCGGTTTCTGCAGTGCCGTAATCCCACCCATACCAGTGCCAGTTATAATCCCAGGTGTTGTGCATATAGGGTTTTCGGGGTGCCGGGCCCTGGTATAGCTCCCAATCGAGCCCTTCCGGAACCGGTGCAGAAGTGGCCACCGGAACTTCCCCCCTGGTATTGGCATAAAAAGCCACCGCCTTGTAAGGATCACCGATGATCCCCCGGTGTATTTCACCGATAATCTCAATCGACTCGGGAGCTGACCGCTGCTGGTTGCCCATTTGCACCAGTTTGCCATACTTCTCCTGATACGCCACCAGCAACTCACCTTCACGGGGATTGTGGCTGCAGGGTTTTTCCACATAAACATGCTTTCCTGCTTTCAGGGCCATCCACGTCCCCGGGGCATGCCAGTGGTCAGGGGTGGCATTGATCAGGGCATCCACGCGTTGATCTGCCAAAACCTTCCGGATGTCATTCTCCATTTTGGGCTTGTAATCCAGCAAAGGGGCAAACCGGGAAGCAGCTTTCTCTCGCTGGCTCTTCATCACATCACATAGGTAAAGCAACTCTACATTCGAAGACTTCAGGGAGACAGGCTCCAGAAAGGCATCCAACCGCCGTCCCAAACCGGCAATGGCTATAAAAATCCTGTCATTAGCCCCGATAATCCTGGAATAACTGCTTGCTGTCATCCCCGAAGAAACCGCTCCAACGGAAACAGCAGCAGCCCCCAGGGAGGTGTTTTTGATAAATTTCCTGCGATCCATATTCCTGTCAGATATAATTCCACTGTTGTTTTGACCTTCAGACGACCCGTTGAAACCTGATCCTCATGTTGCTTCGCAAAGCACCCAAGCTTCTCAACCTGCAAAAGGATGGATTCTGGCGACGCCAAAACAACAAAATTAAGAAAAACAGGATGAGATGTACCCCGGTTTCCAAAAATTAAGCCGTTTCTTCATTGCCCGCCATTGACCGGGATTTTTTAATTTATCTGGTGATTTCAAATATCTTTTTCCCGGGGCCGACATTCTCGAAAAGTGTAAAATTCCCGCTCTTCACATGAGAGGCGGTATTTCCGTTCACCCTGACGGTTTGCTCAGGGGAGTACCAGGGAAGATGGATTTCAGCTGTCGTGTTGGCAGGAATTTCCACGGTAAGGACGAATGATTTTCCGGGGTCATTAACAAAGGAAACTTTCACATCGCCCCGGAGAGTAGGATGTTTGATTTCAGCCTGTTGCAGGGACCCGGGTTGTGGTTTGATCCGGATTTTTCCGCAACCGGGTTCCAGGGGTTCGATGCCCATCAACCTGCGGGGGATCAGATTGGCGGGCGCTGCCCCCCATGCGTGGTTCCAGTCCTGGTTGGGCTTGTATTTGTTGTCCCAGGCTTCCGTGGCAACGGTCGATCCCGCCCTGATCATGTTGTACCAGCTCCTTTCCGCAGTGGAAGAGAGCAGGTGCAGTCCGTATTCCGCATCTCCTCCTTCGTAAAGTGCATCGAGCAGGAATTGGGCGCCGTAAACGCTGCAGGCCATGCCGCGGGAGCGGATGAAGCCCAGGACGCCTTTCACCTGTTTTTCCGGCACCAAGCCGAACGCCAGCGGAAACATATTGGCATGAAGGGAGGCATGACTTGTTCCTGCCCCATCGGTATAAACGCCCCGCTTTCTGTCGAAGAGTTTCCGGTTGAAGGATTTTTTCAGCTTTTCCGCCTGCAACCTGAAGAACCGGCCGTCCTCATCATGGCCGGCAACACCGGCAATCCAGCTCATCAACACCAGGGCGCGGTAATGAAAGGCGTTGACCACCGTATTGATATCCGTAAAGACAAATCCGTCGGTCTCCCCTCCTTCGTTCTTTTCCAGTCCCAGGATCCCCGAATGGGGCCAGTCGACGATATCACGCAGATCGCCGTTAAAATGGACGGACCGGAGGATTTCAGGAGTGATCCTGCTCGTCCGGGTGCTGATAAAACCATCTTCATCGGCCAGGGCCACCAGGGTTTTGGCCTTGAGGTCGTCGTAATGTTTCAATAACAGGTCGCTGTTGCCGGTATAGAGGTAATCCTCCCAGGCCATCAGCACGGTTTGGAGGATCCATTCCGTAGGCCAGGTGGGATGAAATATCAGGTATTCCAACGTTCTGCGTGCCATGCTGTACTCCCTGTCCACCCCGTAATGGCACAATTGGTTGATCAGCGCATCCGCCTCATAGGGGATCCGCTCCCGGTCTCCATCCACATAGATGCCGGCGAAGGATGTGGCTTTGATGGTGTATTTACACATCTCCCACACCCTGTTCAGGACGGTATCGGAAGAGTGAAACGAGGAAGATGTTTCGTCGAAGGGATAGAATACCGTTTCACGGGTGAGCTGTTGCAGGTTGACCCGTGCGGGGTAATTCTCCAACTCACAATAGCGAAAAGGGGTGACTTCACCCGTATATTGCGGCATCGGGATGGCCTGCGGGCCGGTATTGCGCTTGTCAGGGGGGATGGCCACGACATAGGTATTCCATCCGGGCAGCAATGCCAGATTGTGAACCGAATAGCGGATGGTACCCCCGGGACTACGGTCAAGCCTCCCCTCTTTCACCGCCTCGCCCAGGTGGATTTTCACGGTATCGCCGCCTCGTTTCCCATCGAGGGAGATCCGGATCCTGCCAAATGCCGCCTTTCCGAAATCCGCAAAATGGGTCGAGGAATCCACCCGCCTGACTTCCACAGGAGATTCATCCTGTTTCTGAAGAGGACAGACGGCTGTGGCAAGTGCGCCGGGTTCCGCGGCGGTGCCGAATCCCATGATGTCTGACCAGGCAGACTCCCGGCGATGGTTGTCCCAGGTCTTAACCCGCCAGTGATATACCTTGCCCGGCTCCAACGGCCGACCCCCGTAAACGACATTGACCGATGCCGAACCTTCCGCTCTTCCGCTGTCCCACATATCACCGGTGGCTTCCCGGCATTTTTCAGCATCCGACGAAACCAGGAGACGGAAAGCTGTCTGAAAAGTATTGTCCGCCGATGATGGCACCACCCAGCCAAAAAAAGGTTTTTCCGGATTAATCTCCGCAAATTGAAAATTCCCCTTACTGTTCTCCGCTTCCGCCAGGCCGGCACTGACGGGATATCCGTTCTGGTATACCTGCCCTGCCCGCGAAAGCAAATTAACAGTCAGATGTTCCGGTTTTCCATGACGCTGAGCCATGACAGCCAGCGGAAAAACAAGCAAGACAAAAGCCTGAAGGTCGATGAAAACATTTCTCAACATGATTCTCAACACATAAATCAAAACCTGATGTTCCCCGACGGAAAAGCCGGGATTGCAATGTAGCAAGAAATGTTCGGGTAAGGGGATTTCGGGTCTTAAAAAATAGTCATATTTGCTTTTTGTAACATGACGGTGATCACATGGATATTGCTGGCCTATTTCCTGCTGATGACAGGAATAGGTATTTACTCTTTCTTCAGGGTAAAGAGTATTTCCGATTATTACATTTCCGGGAAACAGGGCAATTTGTGGCAGATTACCGGCACTCTTTTTGCCACCATCATCGGGGGGTCGGCGATTCTGGGAACGGTAGAACTAAGCCAGAAGGCGGGATGGGCTGCTGTTTGGTTTTTGACGAGTGCGTCGGCCGGTTTGTTTGTACTGGCTATCATCGCGCCAAAGGTCAGCCGCCTTGGACATTATACACTTCCCGAGATGATCCGCAATTTTTACGGGAGGAGGGCAGAGCGGACAGCCGCCTTCATGATCCCCTTCGCCTGGCTGGGCATTATCGCCGTTCAGATTATTGCGGGAGCGAAAGTTCTCTCCGGATTGGGCATCATGAGTTATTCGGGGAGTGCGTGGCTGTGCGGTGTTGTTTTCACCCTGTACACCCTGCTCGGCGGACAAAAAAGCATTCTGAAAAGTGACTTTGTCCAGGCCCTGATCATTCTGGCAGGGGTGGTTGTGCTGTTCGTTCTGAGGAGAAAAGCCTGCGCCGGGGATAACTTTCCGCCGCTTTCCCCTTCAACCCTCTTCAATGAGGATTTTTCAGCCATGGACCTCTTCTTCCTCCTGGTGACATATTCCGTCACTTTTGTGGTAGGGCCCGATATCTATTCCCGCATTTTTTGTGCCCGCGATGGAAAGGTGGCCAGAAAAAGTGTGATCCTGACCGCTCTTCTCATCATTCCGGTCGCTTATATGCTGACTTTCCTGGGAATCACCGCCGGACATGATATTCCCCCGGCCAACGAAAACGGCTTTATATTGCCAGGGACATCATTTCTCCCGCCCTGGGCACTGGGGTTGCTCGTGGCAGCGCTCCTCTCCGCGGTGATGTCATCGGCCGACACCACCCTGCTCACCTCATCGCTGATCCTTGCAGAACTGGTCACGGGAAATCTCGACAAAAAAGAGTCTTTCAATACCACCCGGGTGATTATTCCCGTGATGGGATGTCTCTCCATCCTGATCGCCCTGAAAGTCACCTCCATCCTGAATGCCTTTCTCATCTCCCTCTCCTTCTTTTCAGGAGCATTCATCATTCCGGTCATCGCCGGAATCGCCGGCTGGAAGGTGAACCGTCACCTGGCATATGCTGCAATAATCACCGGAGGCATAACAACGCTGGCCGGAAAAATCGTCAGCAATACGGTCCCGGGAAATGGCGGCAATTTATTGATTTTGCTGGGATTTGGCCTGAATGCCTTTCTCCTGCTGATCCCTTTCACTCAAAAATCCAAAAAAAAATCCCTTCCACATAAGTATTTTAATTTATGAAAGATTAGTTATTTTTGCATTGAGGTTTAACAACTTCGGCACATGAAAATCACAACCGACAAAATAATCTCCATCATAGCGCACGATTTAAAAGATCCGCTTTCTGCCATTGCAGGAATCTCCGACATTCTGATCCATAACTGGGTTGATTTTTCCGATGATGAAAAGATGGATATTCTGAATGAAATCAGGGATACCAGTGACGCCACCTATAAGATGCTGAACGACCTCCTGGACTGGAACAAAAAACTGAACGCCTATTCAGCCCCTGAAAGAAAAGTCTTCAACGCAGGCGAGGGGATCAGAAGATTGGTAAAGACCAAGGCCATGAATCTCAAAAGGAAGAGCATCAGACTGGAGAACCGGATCCCGGTCGAACTGATGGTGAAAGGGGATCTGAACATGTTCGAAGCCATTTTCCGCAATCTTCTAGGCAACGCCATCAAATCCTGCAATGAAGGAGGGAGCGTTAATATTACAGCAGACCGGTCCGATTCCTTTTACAGGTTTTGCATTGCTGATGACGGCATTGGGATGACCCATCGCCAAATTGACATATTGTTTTCCCGGGCCGGGAACACCTCCCGGAAATCGTTGCCATCGTCATACGGAAACGGCTTTGGTCTTATCCTCTGCAAAGACTTCATCGAGATGCAGGGGGGGCAGCTCTGGGCGGAGAGTGAAGAAGGAAAGGGGACCCGGGTCTATTTTACATTTCCGGCCTCCGACCTTTAACCTGTCCTACACATAGATCATCTTTCTGGTTATACCCCCGTCGACCGTAAAATTCTGGCCGGCAATAAAAGTTTGGAGCAGTTCTAACCTTTCCGCGGTAACCCTTCCGATCCCCTGGGCACCTTCCGTGATGACGGCAGTCCCGGGCTCCTGTCCATGTTTTATTTCATTCATGTTTTTTGGTCTTCAGACCACCTCATGAAACTTCCGGGGAACAGGAGTTTCGAAACGCATTTCCCTGCCGTTTACCGGATGTCGGAAAGCCAGCACCATGGCATGCAATCCCAACCGGCCAATGGGATTCATCGTCGCACCGTATTTTTTATCTCCCGTCACCGGATGTCCGATGTCTTTCAAATGCACCCTAATCTGATTTTTACGGCCTGTGCGGAGTGAGAGTTTCAACAGGGAAAAGCCCGGAACCGTTTTTATCGTTTCGTACCGTGTGACCGCCCATTGACCGTCCCCATCCTCCTGTCCTGAATAAACCACCATCTGCCTGTTTTCCTTCAGATATGAAGAAATCTCTCCCTCAGGGGGATCCACTACACCTTCGGCAAGGGCCACATAACACCGCTCCCTGATGATCTCATTCCATGATTTCTGGAAGATTTTCTGTACCCGGGTACTCTTGGCAAAAAGCATCAATCCCGAGGTCTCCCTGTCGAGACGGTGAACAATGAAAATTTTTCCGTCGCGATTGTTCTTCTTGACATGGTCGTACAGGTGCGAATAGGCCGTATTTTTTTCCCGGTGCCCTGTAGCCACCGACAACACTCCCGAATGTTTGTCGATGACGATGATGTCGTTGTCCTCGTAAACGATGGTAATCCCGAAATAGCTCTTTTTCGGGCCTATCTTGTTCCGGGTGACCGTGACCACCTGTCCCGGCATCAGCAGATGGTTATATTTGGAAACGGGAATATCGTCCACCAAAACCTGCTGATCCCTCAGAAACGTCTTGATATTGTCACGGTTTTTATGCGGCATCTTTTCCATCAGAAAACGCATCAGCTCACACTCTTCTTTCACGTGAAAGACAGGATCGGGCCTTTGGGAAACGCTGCTTTTGTTTTTTTTATTCTCCATTCGTGAACTTACTTTCTTCGATGATGTCGCAAAGATGAGGAAATGATTCCGCATTACTCTTTCCAGACCAGCACCCCTCCCGGATTGATCTCTTTGGTACCGGAAAGGATCCTGGCGCTTGCCGGCAGTTCCATGGTAAAGGATTTATCAGCGTAATTAAGCGCTATTCCGAATCCGTCGCGGTATTCCACGATCACGCCGTGGGGATAGTTTTCCACGGGAATCCCCACCTTACTGAACAGTTTCAGGAGGATTTCCCTTTCCAGGTCACCCGAGCGGCTGTCGACGCCCACATAGGTCACGGTACCCTTGCCCAGACGGTGATAGGTGACCGCGGCCTTCCCGGCATAAAAATCACCGCTGAAGGTAGCCCAGGTCTCTGTTCCGCTGTGAGGCTTCAGGATCTCCCCCCAGCTGGTCCAGCCATATTTCCTCTTGTTATAAACCACCGAATCGGGGGAATGGGAGGGCAACAGGTCATAGAATTCGATATCGGAGCCCGTCAGTTCCCTGATGGGAGCTGCAAAGGGAGCCTCCCAGAAGTGCCCCCGGGGATCCTGGTGACCTGAACGTACCGTCATCACCAGGTTACCACCCCCGTTAACATAGGCCATCAGTTTATCGACCATCGGAAGGCTGATCTGCTGCAGGGCGGGAACAATCAGCACAGGGTACTGCTCAAAACGGACTGTATCCCTGACAAAATCGACAGGTGCGCCAAAAGATTTCAGCGCCCGGTAGTATTTCAGGAAATGACCTTCGGTATTCCACTCGCGGGTCTGGGGATTCATATTGATGGCCATCACATTTCCTGCATCGAAAAGAAGGGCGGTTTTCCGTTTTTCATAGGCGACGGGATTCCGGGCTTCAGGATCATAATTATTGCGGAGCTGGCCGATCTCCCTGATGAACATGCTGAATTCCAGTCCGCCCGGCGTGGGGGTGACCCCGTCGGGACCCACGATACCATAATGGTATTGTTCATAGCCATAAATGGGAGCCCTGAAACGGTAGGTGCAGGTGAACTTGCTTCCCCCCGCGAACACATGCCAGAGCCATAGTCTGACAGCTCCCGGCAATGGTTGGGAGTTCACCGAGCCCCAATTGACCTGCCCGGGCTGAAGCTCCATCACCCCGTAATAGCCTTTCAGAGGCCTGAAGAAATCATTGGCCATGCCAATCCGTGTGTATTCGCCCACACGGTACCCCTTCCTGCCGATACCGCGATCGCCTCCATAGACCATGTATCGGGTGTAAGAGACAAAGTCGAGCTCCAGGCTCTGGCCGATATAGCCTACATCGTACATGGGAATGTAGTTGGAGGTGATCCACTGAGCCGGGGAAGCATACTTTCTGATGACCCGCGCCTGCTCATCAAGGAATGAGGAAGTTTCCTCATCGGCAAAGCGGTTGTGGTCGAGGCGCTGGTGATAATTGGTTCCCCACTGGGAAGGGCGGGGAATGTTGATCTGGTCAAAACTGCTGTAGACGGAGCTCCAGAAGCTGGTGCCCCAGGCTTTGTTCAGGGCGTCGACGGTCTTGTATTTCTCTTCCAGCCACACGCGGAACCGTTGATGGGCATCGTCACCGTAATCATGGAAAGTGCGCGGTTCGTTGTCGAGTTGCCATCCGATGATGCGGTCATCCTGCCCGTAGCGCCGGGCCAGTTCTTCCACCATTTTCAGGGAATAGCTCCTGTAGTAATTGCTGCTGAAGGAAGCGTGCTGCCGCGCTCCGTGGTCATAGAGAGTACCGTCCTCGTTTTTCATCAGGATCTCCGGGTGCTTGCGGGTCAGCCATACCGGCGGTGTCGCCGTTGAGGTACACATGACCACCCCCAGGTTGTACTTCGCGGCCAGGGCCACCGCCTTGTCGAGCCAGGCAAAATCATACCTCCCCTCCTCCGGTTCCAGCTGGGCCCAGGCAAACTCAGCAAAATGGGTGAATTCAAAACCCATGTCGGCCATCTTTTTGATGTCCCGCTCCCACTGTGAGGAATCCCAATGTTCAGGATAGTAATAAGCCCCCACAGTGGTCAGCTGCGACGCAGGAAAAAACCGGTCCCCGCCCTGGGCAAAAACAAAAAGTGCGGAGATCACCAGTGCGGCGGTCAGGAAATGTTTTCTCATGGCGGTCAAGTATTACTGAAACTGTTAAACAAGGGAGCAAGATAGCAAAAAAGGCGAAGTGATGAAGTCTCTTTTTTTGCCCGGTCAATATCAGCATACTTTTTTAAAAAGTCAGTATCCGCATACTTTTTCCCGGTCATAATCCTTCACTCCGGCACGCCGCAGGAGACCCCCGGAAACCAATTTACCCCATAATGACAATCAGCATTCCTGAGTATAATACTCCCTGAAATTTAGACAACTGGGTAAGTTTAATAAAAACCATTAAATTTACTCACGATGAAAAAGACAAGGAAAAAGCACAGTGCCACATTCAAGGCCCAGGTTGCCATTGAGGCGATCAAGGAGCAGGAAACGCTTGGGGAACTGGCAAAGCGTTTTGGTCTCCACCCACAAATGATATCCAAATGGAAGCAGGAGTTTCTTTCCCGGGGGTCTGAGATTTTTTCAACCA